>Ga0209174_10002092_pt1 | contig 13599 bp, 10 predicted proteins | sample JI91814BDNA_FD_187505 | JGI IMG/M metagenome (GOLD analysis project Ga0209174, IMG submission 187505) | Wastewater effluent complex algal communities from Wisconsin, to seasonally profile nutrient transformation and Carbon sequestration -... | ecosystem: Engineered > WWTP > Effluent > Algae...
TACTCACAGAAGACATAAGCATCTGGAAAATAGAACAATATTAGAATTTAATCAACTTATTATTAACAAATTTAAAATCGCAGCATAGGGGCTAAGGAAATTTGTCCACTTTTTTGTAGGAAGTTCATGTCGCCTTTTGAGCAAAAATTGTCTGAGTTGCTATGAAAAAAAGTAGTATGAATTTTAAGAGTTTCATTCAGTAGTCTTTGTTATGCGTTTATATTGTATTTTCTTACGATTTCTAAAGTTAAAAATAGGGAAATATAAATGTTGGTCATTTTGAACGCCTATGTGGTTACTGGGTCTATATCAATAATACTTTGATTTTTCATCTTTTAAAAAGCTATAAAGCCCTGAATGTTCAGGGCTTCTTAACTTGTTGTTAAAAAGTTCTTACTCCTTTTAAAAAGAGTAATTCATTCCTAATTGGAAGTTAGTATTTTTTGACGTTTCTCCAAGATTAATTTTAGCAATTTCAGTTAACCCAGCAACATATCTTGCATTAATTCCAATATTAGGAGCAAATTTATATCCAATACCAATACCTGCTCCAAAATTAAAAGTTCTTAATGAGTCTTTATTATTTACTTTATAAGTTTGACCATTAATATCCCCCTTTGCCTGCGCATTGACTAGAAGCCCGAACTCAGGACCTGCTTCCAAATAAAATTCAGGAGTAGCATTGTATTGAACCATTACAGGAATATTGATATAACCAAGGGTTTGTTTCATATTCTTTACAACATAAGTTGCCATTTCGTAATCACTTTTTACTTTTGAACCCTGCTGGCTATATAGCACCTCAGGCTGAATATTAAAAGCGTCAGAAATAGGGATATTTACAAATGCTCCGGCATAAAATCCGACTTTTGATTTGGTATCACTTCCAGATATACCAGAAAGGTTACCTCCTGCTTTTATACCAAATCTCGGTCCGTCCGAAGATTGTGCAAATGCCATAGTGCCTAAAACTATGCAAATACTTAATAATTGTTTTTTCATGTAAAATGTTTTAAAAAATGTTTAATATAGAGTTCTTATGAATATCAGGTTATAATATTATGGGGTTGAAAATATTTTATAGAAACTTTTAGATTTAAAGAAGCTATCCGAAAAATCCGGACAGCTTCATTTAAAAAATTATTACTAGATAGAAAATTCTTGCAAAACTTTTTCCAGATCAGATTTTAACAAATCCATATTGGTGTCCAGTTTTCGTTTCTTCACAACTTCTGCAAGCAAATCCATTTTCTGCAAAATAGATTGTTTTAGAAATTCATACCTACCTTCTTCTGTTTTATTGAAGAAATTTTCATCATTTACGACAATAGGGATGCCTATAGCTTTTTCATTCTTGCGATAGGATTCTATTTCTTTTATATATTGAAGCTCTGTTATATATGGCTTTACATGAAATTGAAATAGAGCTAATTCTAAATCATTGCCATAATCTTTCCAGTGAAGCTTTTTCAGTTCTTTACTAATGCCTTTTTCTCCCCAAATGTAAGGTCTAAATGCTTCCGATATTGCTGTAAATTCATTTTCTTTTAGGTTAGGATCAAATCCAATTTTCATAAAGCAACCTAATATATTTGTATTCTCTTCCATGTTTCTATATTAATGATTATTTTTATTCCAAGGTCCTTTGTTAATTTGATTCTCATTAAATTCCCAATCCCATGCGGCTTTCCTATTTTCGAATTTCTTGATAGGCTCCATATATTTATCTTGCATAAATTTTTGTGTGTATCTCTTTAAAGGATTTTCCTTAGATGTAATCCCATTTTTTAGGAAAGTACCATCTTGACGATACAATTTATACCCCCACGTTGGTCTAACGCTTTTTAATGAATTTCCATGTACAACCTCTGTAGATTTTGTAGCAAGTGTCTTAGTAAAATTACTCTCACCCTGATAGCTGAATTTAGGAGTTTCCTTATATATTGGTACTTTGGTTGCTCCTTCATCAGCAAGCTGGTATCCAGTAACTTCATCAGCATATCCACCGTTAACTTCTCCAATGACAAGGTTCGCCGTTTGTGGTTTTGGCGCTGTTACCCCTACAGTGGTAGTTTTTGGTGTATTGTTAAGTGTCCATTGGGTTCTGCCTACTTCAATAGGAGCATCTTTAAGGATTGTACCCTTAGGAGCACCTATTTTAGCTGCCTGTGCATTTTTAGCTAATTGGCCTATAACTCCAGATACAGCTCCTACAGCACCTCCAATAGCTGCACCAGATAAACCGCCCATTACCGTCCCCTCTATTACATCCTCGCCAAACATTACGGCGGTGGCAAATCCGTTAATAGCGCCTGCAATTGCTCCTCCCGAAGCACCTGCAATCGCTCCTCCCAGAAGACCTCCATTTATTCCATAAGTTGCTGCGGCAGCAAGGGATGCCGAACCAACAGCTGCTCCAACACCTCCGGTAAATGCCCCTACAGCAGCACCCATGGCAATTTTACCCCAGGTAGCTCCCCAGTTCCATTTTACAGGATTCCATGAACCATTGGCTTTTACTCCAGTAAAATAAGCTCCGGCTACAGCACCTAGAAGAATCCAGAACTCTCCATCCGGGTCGTTATACATTAACGGATTATTCATCACATACCCATACCTGTTATAGATTTGGGTATTGAATGGGTCTTGAATATTTTCATCTGCATTCAGAAACCTTCTGAGAAGCGGATCATAAAGTCTTCCGTTCATGTGGATAATCCCCACTTCCATATAATGCTCATGACCTGTGTAGCCTCTGTCTATCAGTAATCCTCCGGAAACATTTATAAGGACATCAATACTGGCTTTGCCAACAGCCAATTTACTTTTTCCAATACGAAGATGAGTTAGATTGCCCCATGCATCAAAGTGCCTTTGTTCAAGCATATTTCCTGCTTCATCACTAATGGCCAGGATGCTTCCGAGATAGTCTTTATGCAAAAATTTAAAAGAACCACTATTCTCATCAAAGTTCTTTAAAAATACAATATTACTTTCATATGGATTACCCTCAATATAAATAATGTGCTTTTCTTTTCCATTGATATTGTTTTTTACTACTTCAAAGCTCCCTTCTTCACTGTATAATTTGGTGAATTCCCCATCCGTTTCCGGGTCAAATATTCCTTTATAGGTAGCCCTTTGTCTCATCCCTGTTAATCCATATTCAAATCCTACAGAACCTTTTTCCCCTGCGATATATACAGGGTCATTATTCTCATTGTAAAGAACAGTCTGAACCAGATCCTGATCATAATTCAGCAGTCCATCACTATTCAGGGTCATACCGGTAGCTTGGTAGATCTTGTCTGCATTTTCATATTTAATGGTTCCTACCTGGTCATTTTCCAGTATTCTACCCTTAGCATCATAGATATTTCTATTGGTAAGAGGCTTAATTCCTGAAATTGGATCTGTCCAGTTTATTAAGCGGTTGTTGTCGTCATAATCAAAATATTCTGTGTAAGAAGTTATTCCCGATTGTCTGTATTTAAGTTCATTTTTAATCGCATCAAAATTGTAAGTGGCCTTGAAAATATCTGGTTTTATGGACGATGAATGATTAACATTGGTCAAAAATCCGTTACTATCATATTCATTATTAATCTCAGCTGCTCCCAGCTTAGCTTTTACCAGCAGTCCTTTTGCATTGCTTTCTTTCAGCTCCCATAAAATTTTTCCAGATGTTTTTTCTTTAACCTGGTAAAGTTCACCGTTCCACGCATTGTACAGATTTTCCACAGAAACAGTAGTTGTTCCGGTGGATGTCTGTATTGCCTTTTCATAGGAGCTTACTCTTCCCTTGCTGTCATAGGTAACATTCTTGTGCGAAAAATAGGCTTCAGGAGTTTCCTGGAAAGAGGCGGTTGTGCGTCCTTGTGGATCGTAATTTATGGTATATGAATATTTTTTACCATTGGATGTTCCTTCTTTTACAGTAAGTCTTCCCTTACTGTTATAGGAGAAATTTATCGCTTTATCAGTTTCGCTTCCGGTGGTGGACTTTTCATTCTGTAGGATAAGCTGCCCAAGGCTGTTGTATTGAAACCTTTTCTCACCTTTTGGGCTTATTATTCTTGACAGAGCACCCATATAGCCAAGATATTGGTATTCATATACCCCGGTTGAAGGATCTTCCACCCGTATTTTATTTCCCCAGTCATCATACATCGTTGTTACAATATGCCCGGCATATTTGGCCTTTGTCTGCTGACCTGCGGCATTATAAGAGAACTGTACTGTTCCTCCCTTATCAGTAGACGATAGTACATTTCCTAAAGCATCAAGCATTTGGGAAGTTGTTCTGCCGTAATCCATCGGATTGGTTTCTTTCACTGTTGTGGTCAGCCCAGATATAAATGTCTCTGTCTGTTTCCCGGTAAATGCTGTGGCTTTTACCTTAGCCGGGAATACCGTATCATCATAAACAAATGTATTCCACTGAGAGGCTCCCTGGCCGTTAAAATATGGTTCAGATTCCTTGAGTTTTCTACCCAGAATATCATACTGAATATCTTTAGAAACATACTGCCCCTGAGCAAAAGCTTTTGAAGATGTTTTATATTCCTGTCCCAGTTTATTGGTAAAAACTTTTGAGACATCGCCATCAGGGTCATTACGAGTAATGGTTTCATTGTACTGGCTGTCTTTAGTATACTGGTAAGTCGTAGTTCCAGTTAAGCTGGAAGCCGAACTCTGGAGTTTACCCCATCCGTCATATGCATTGGTGAGGGTATTGCCATTGGAATCTGTTTGTGTCAGGACCTGTCCAAGGCTGTTATAAGTAAACCCGGTTTCTAATCCGAGATTATCAGTTTTCTTAATAACAAACCTTCCTGTTGGGTCATACTCATCTTTCTGAGTTTTTGAATTTCCGTCTATACCAGAAATTGTCTTTTTACCCGTGATATTCCCAAATCCGTCATAAGAATATTCTTCTGTTACAGCCTGGGTCGCATTATTTCCAGGGAAAAACTGGGTGCTTTTTAAAAGGTTATTCTCATAGGTATAGGTCGTAAAGGTATTTTGTACATCACCATATGCTTCTATCTTTTCGGCCTTGTTTGTTGGTCTTCCTACATAATAATTATTTCCTGTTCCCCAGATATTATGGGTATAGTCAAACTCAGTGGTAGATACCCCGTAACCATTGTTGGTATTGATTTCAATTTTGGCTGGCAGGTAATAGTTCTCATAGGTTGTTACTTTCTGAACAAACTTTCCGGTTAAAAAATCTTTTGTTTTGGTAAACTTAGGAACAATAGCCGTAACAATTTTGGATTGATATCCGGAAGGTACAGAAATGATTACCTGACCATTCAAGAGCTTATCTGCTTTATACTCTACAGATTCAAAGCTCAGCAGCTGGGTATTATTCTCTGAAATATCTGCAGGAAAAATATTACTTTCATTGTTGGTCCTGATGCTCCATTCTTTTACAGGTGCTCCATCTAAATTTGGATCTATTTGTGACCCCGACCATATTTTTGTATTTTCAAAGCCATCAGCATACCAGGAAGAACGGGCTATCTGTTGGAAGCCTAATAATTTTTTTCCCTGCAGGTTTCCTACAAGGCCTCTGTAACGGAAATCCTGCTTTTTGCCTTCTTCTATAAGCTGGGACACCGCATATGCCTGATCTACCCTGGTCATAGCATACTTAGGATAAATCTCTTTCTTTTCTTTCTTGTAGAAATCAGGAGTCGTAGTATTATCCGGAACTACTTCCAGATATTTTACAGATGTAGTCACCCCTCCCTGAGTAATCGAAGTCATTCTTGCCAATTCAGAAACAGGGGTAGGCCCTTTTATCTTTTTCAGAAACTGCTTCCAGTATAAAAAGACATTATAATAATTATTCCCGGACTTTATTGAATTGGTAATAGGAGTAAACAAGGTAAGATCAAGCAGATCCTGAATCTGGTATTCAGGACTCTGGAAAGACCAGTTGGGAGTAAAATTTGGAGTTCCATTAACGTCAGCCCCATTAGCCATCTTTGCACTTACAACATATCCAAAGTTCCTGTAGTTGGTATTGAACATGTTGATTTGATTATAGGAAAATACCTGGACAATATCAGATTTTCCATCCTTGTTCATATCGGTAACCGAAAAGAAATATTGCTTTGCAAATTTGGCGTAATTCCCAGTCATTTCTTTCTGGAATTTTCTATAGGTAAAAAATTCCTGTTTTAAGAAAGGATTAAAGCCTTTATCGGTTCCTATGTAAAACCTCCAGTCATCAGGCTTTCCTATAGCATAATCGGTAATAGGGATTGCAAAGTCAAGTTTTCCGTCTCCATTGTAATCACCATATAAGACAGGGAATTCAGGATCTCTGGTTTCCAGTAGTGTTCCGGAAAATCTTATTTTCTGTATGAATTGTCCGGCACTGTTTTTTACAAATTCAAAAACGGTATATTGCGTACCAGATATATTAATAATTTCCACTTTTCCGTCCCCATCTATATCCGTATACTTACGTTCTTTATAATCATTTTCATTGATTCCAGCATCAAGTAGCAGGCTAATTAAAGGAGTAGCCGGGTTTTTAAGATCTACGATACCTTTTACATTAAACCCTGTCGGAGCACCATCATCAAGAAAAGCATCAGGTATTCCATCGCCATTAAAATCACCTACTTCAAGAATTAAATTATCACCAGCTGAATAAAAAACGGTATTGCCAAGACTTTTATCAAATACCTTTACAAAATCATTGTTTCTAAAAATATAGCCATAGATCCTGCCATCCTTAAACTCAACAATTCCATTCCCATTATATACCTGGCCTCCTTCGTCTAATAATGTACTGACTACTTTAGCGTTACCAGCAAAAGTTTTACCTGTAGAAACTGTTGTAAAAGTTTCGTTAAAAGCCCCCAGCTTTACTGTACCATTATTCAAGAAGAAGTCCAGATAAGAGTCACCATTAAAATCAGCTACCAATTTAACATCATTAAAAGGTTCTGGCTCAGCCGTATATTCTGCATAGGAAGAATTGACCATACCCGGATAAGTGAAAGTAACCGGATTGGAAGGTTCGTTATTAGCATTATATTCGGTGATCTTCCCGACAAACTGGTAATTGGTTCCATTGCCTGTATACTCTATACTGTATCGCTTAAACTGATTGTTATTGGTAAGTACCTTTACCTCTGAAAGAATCTTATTTTGGTAAGATTTGAGGCCCTGTACATATGATTCCTCTTTTAAGTCTCTGTCATTATAGGAAAACTGTATGGTGTTCATATGAGGGGTATTCAGATCCATATTCCCACCCCAGCTTATGCTGCTTATCATGGCAGTACGGGTTCCCTGGACATAACTGTAAGTAATGTAATTTCCCTGTGGATCTTTCCATTCGCTTATATTATATTCATTTGGTATTCTGGAAACCGGATTACGGCCATACCATGCCTGAGAACCATCCTCAAAAGTTACTTCCCAATATTCCGGGCCATACCATCCGGCTGCGGCTCCTATTGATTTAAATTTGGTGTTGGAATATTTCTCTGTTACATATTCAGCTCCGTCTTTGCCATATACACCTGATTTCAGTACCAGTCTTTTACCATTAAAGCTGTAATAATCAGAGTAATCCATCTGAACTCCCTTTACCTCTCCTTCATTTTCAATGTTTTTCCCTATTCTGCTGATAGTGGTTATTCCTGAAATACTCCATCCATATCCGGCAATACCGTTCCCTGTCTCACTGTTGTACACTAAACCTACCTGAGGTGAAACTGTTTTAATACCGGGAGGCAAGTCCAGAGGCAAAGAAAACTGTAGCTGTCCGGCTCTGTTGACTTCAATATTTCCCTTAGTATCATGAAAATACTGAGAATAGCAGAATATTGAAGTGAAAGATAATAGCAACGCTGAAAATATCTGTATTTTCTTATGATTGTATTTTTTTTTCATAGCCATTACCTTTTAGTGATGTTTTTACTAAAAATTCTTCCGTCTTTCAGGGTAAAGCGCAATATGTATACGCCCCAATCATAACCAGTCATATTGATTTTCAACTGCCTGTTAAGTCCTGGCATATTCTTCTGCTGAAATTTCCAGTGGACTGTACTATGTTGATATAATGATACTGACTCAATCAGCGTGTCCGTTTGTTCCGTCCAGTCAATGGTTAAGATATCACCCACCGGAACCGGATACAACCGTACCTGTTTCCAGAAGTCTTTCTCATTTAATACCTGTGTTGTAGTTGATGGAGAAGTTTTACTCTGTGTTGCTGTTTTAGCAAAATCATCGGGTCCTCGATAGCGCTGACTGCCTGCTTCATCATATTTAAAGTAGACTTCTGTTACCTGGGCATGTGATACACCCAGGGCAGCGCATAATAACGATGCGCTGAAATAAATTTTTTTCATTGTTTTGATTTTTTTGATGTGAAAATAAAAAATTAAATTAATCCCTAATTCAGGGAATACCCCATTTTGATATGGGGTTTTTACGGTAGGGTAACCTACCCTGATAAATAGAGTGTTTTCATAAAATGGTGTTTAAGGTTTGTTTTTAAGTGTTTTAGATGTGTCGTCTGTACTTATGCAAAGTTATCACTGCATAGCGACAGATCTTGTCGTATTTTAAATTTGTTCATTTTGGATTTGGTTTATAGGCACAAAAAAAGCGTGGAGCTATGTTTACTGTTCCGGAGGTACTGGCATACCCGACAAACAAATAAACACGCCCACGCCGAAGCGTGAGCATTGTCTATCCTTGTTTGTCTTTGAAAAGTGCCAGTTTTCCAGAACAAGAAAGCTAATGCTTTAATTTTTACCGTAAATGTTACTGATGCGAATTTAAGAAAGAAAAATTAAATATCCATCCAAAGTGAAATTTCTCAGTCGTCACTTCCTTAGACTGCTCGTTTTTTCAAAGCGTTTGTCATTCGTTGCTCCTTAGTTCAAAATTTCTCAGGTTGTAAAAAAGTATGCGCAAAAAAGTGCAAAAAAATGGTGACTTTTTTAATGTAACAGAACTTTTTGAAAGGTGGTGATACCTTGCGGAACAGATGATATCAGTAAAATTTATCTTTATCTCACAACCATGCTCCGAATGCGTCACAACTTTATTAAAAATCATGCAATATAATTGTAAAGCCTTTATTCATGGTAGTTGTAGGGAAATGCAAAAACGTGTCCTTTCGGGAGAACTGGAGATTTTTTCTATTTGTTACGGAAGAAATTAAGCAAAACGGCAAAAGCTTTAATGTGATATTACTTTTGAGAAAATTATTGGGGCTGAAGATATTTTTATATAAAACTGATCAATAGAATATGAAAGAATAGTTAGGACAGGTTTTGAGGCGGTATAAACTCTTAATGATAGAGAAAATATTTTGTTCAGAGATATTTAAAATGATCAAATCCTTTATTCATGGTATTTATACCGAATTAAAAAAACGTGTCCTTTCGGGAGAATCAGATATTTTTTCTATTTGTTCTGAAAGATATTTAAGCAAAATGATAAAAGCCCTGGTGTGATATTATTTTTGAAGAAGCCGTTTTCAGGGATCAAAACCCTGAGCAATGAAATTTTTAGAAAGTTTTACTAAAAAGTGATCTTTTGAGTAAAACCTGAATATTTATAATAAAGAAAAACAATTTAATTTTTTACATATGATTAATACTTTTAGTATCGTAGTAGTAATAGGACTGTTTGTCTTATTCACAGTAGGAATTCTCGCGAAGAGAAAATTTAAAGGATTCATCGAGTATGATTCTTTTAAAATGGGAATAGAGGCAGAGGATTAGCCGTCTCTTTATTAAACCAGGTAAGAAGTCTTACCTGGTTTTTTTATAATGAAATCTCTATTTTTAGTGGGGTAGAAATTACCTGGGAAATGATGATTTTAACACAAAAAATTTTGCATAATTTTCAAGTGCAGGGGCGATTTTATAGGAATTGTACAAATTTAGAATGTTAAAATTATGATTCTATTTGAAAACCAATACTTTATAAAATAAGAGAATAGTCAATAATCTACTTTATGTTAAATGGTTTCTGATTTTCTAATTCATATATTTGATGATCATGAAAATACAAAATAGTTTCGGCTATTTCAATATAATTACTTTTAATACATGGACATAGACAAAATTAAAAAATTAACATTGAGGGCATTAATGTCGGATGAGACATTGATGAGAAGTTTGGTTCTCAAAGGTGGTAATGCATTACAATTGGCTTACGAAATCACAAACCGAGGGTCATTAGATATTGACTTTTCAGTAGATAGAGAATTTACAGACGAAGAATTTGCAAAAATGCCTAAGGTTTTAGAATATATTTTAGACCGAACTTTTCGTGAAGAGAGACTTAAAGTCTTTGATGTAAAATTTGTACTTAAACCCAAAAGACAAGTAATTCCTGAGTGGAAAGGTTATTTATTAGAATTTAAACTTATAGAGTTAGATAAATATGAATCATTTGAAGGAGAGATGGAACAGGTCAGACGGAATGCAATTGCCCTTCAAGAAAATAGATCTCCAGTATATTCTGTAGATATAAGCGCTTATGAATATGTAGAATCTGCAACAAAAATGGAGATTGATGGTGTTATTCTTCGAGTATATACACTAGAAATGATTCTTATGGAAAAAGTAAGAGCTCTTTGTCAGACGATGCCTAAATATAAAGAAATCGTTCCATCTGCGAATCAGAAACATAGATCAAGAGATATTTATGACATATATACTGTTTACAATACACGTAAATTAGATTTGGATAGCCAGATACTTAAAGAAATATTTAAAGCAAAGAAAGTTCCTTTAGAATTAATTAATGATATGGAAATGCTTAGAGAACATAACCGGGATGACTGGAACAGTGTAATGCAAACAGTTTCGGCCGATGAAGAGCTTGAAGAATACGATTATTATTTTGATGAACTCCTAAAAATCATTGAACCGTTTAAAAACCTTTCGGAATAAATAATTTCCATTTGCTATTATACTCTTTATGTAGGATATTGTAAGTTAGATAAAAGTCTATATAACTAGGTAAATTAAGAAAAGGTAAGTAATCTTCAGAATTATACCCGGCTTTTTCCAAATAAAAACCTATAACTTTATGGTAAGGATATTTAAAAAACATATAAACATAATAGCTATATAGTTTTTTTGTATCGAGAACATTCCTAGCTGCTTCAAATGCTTGAAGTACTTGGGTGGTTCCGCCAGCATAAAAAGGACGTACGGCAACATCAATTAGAGTTCGTTCAATATCTGATACATGTAAGTTTTTACGGAATGGCTGAACGCCTAGCTCATTATGATTTTGTCCTTTAATTACATTAATAGTATAATTTTTATATCTACGTTTGTCATTTGTAATTCTTGGAGGTTTGTTAAATACCCTATCTACATCTTCCTGAAGTATTTCAAACTCGATATCTGTATTATAGCTCATTGTTTTTCGCTCCCAGGTTAAATAGATTTGTTTTGGTAATTGAATCGTTAAGTTATGGATTGATAAAGCTGAGTAGTGGCTAAAGAATGAAGATCTAGATCTTGCTGACGCTATATCATATTGATCAATTTTTGCATTTATATAATAATAAAAAATAGAACTTACAGTACCTTCTAATTTTCCTTCCCTAATATATTTATTTAAAATAAATGCTTTAATACTATTTCGGGTGGCACTTTTAATTCCAGGAACAGTTTTAAGTTTAGTGATTAAGCCTTCAAACTCCTCAGTAGTTAGCACTTTAGATTTCAAAGAATTTAGAACATCTACTATTTTATGAAGGTGTTTTTCAAAATTAGCCATTTATTTCCATTTATACCCTAATACAATTGCATATATGCAATTGTTAAGAGCAAAGTTACAATTTTTTTTTGAAAAAGTCAATATTAAAGATTTGATCTAAGTCAAAAATACAGGGAAGATGTACAGTATAAAATTTCTCTGTCAATACAATTTTAAAAATAGATACACAAAAATGGGTCAAAAAAATGTCCTTTCGATAGAATTAGATTTTTTCTATTCCATTTTTGAAGCAACAGATTAAGAATTATTCAATTCTTAATCTGTTGCTTCATTAAAATATTTTTCATCAATGGCAGCGTTGATGAGATTTTTTAGACTGATATTTTGTTCTACAGATATCATTTTGAGAGCTTTTAACTTCTCTGCAGGAATATGCAGAGAAAAAAGAGTTTCATTTTTTTTCTGTTTAATTGGAACAACTTTTTGTATCGGAGTTTTTACTTGTGTTTCTTTAGCCTTGCCTATAAGTGCGCTAAAATCTTGCTTTGCCATTATTTATATAAATATATAATTATATAATTATTTAATTATTGATTGCGATTGTCAAAATTTCTTTTGTCAGAGCATCAATTTGCTTTTGTGCCTTATTGTTATCTTCCACTCCATTAATTAAAACAGATCGAGAGAATATTACCAAATCAGAGATCATATTTTTGGAAACTTTGACATTGTAATCATTTAATTGATCTTTTATTTCTTCGGTTAAGGTTGTATTAGGCTTAACCATATTGAAGACGATAAGGGCTTTATTTTCGTTTCCTGAATGTTCAATGATATTAATAGTGTTTTTAATGGCCAAAAGATCTAAAACACCTGCTTTTGTAGGAATTATAATAACATCTGCAAGCCCGCATAGTTCAGTAAGTTTATTAGACAAGTACGGAGGTGTATCAATAAAAATAAAGTCAAAATCTAAATTCTGAATTTCTTTTAATTTATCTTCAGAGAAGATAGGAACTTCAGACAAATCCCGAACCTGGTATAAAGAACCTTGTGCATCTAAATCAATAATACAGACCTTTGCATTTTCTTTAAGATTTACAGCAAGATTAAATAATAATGTTGATTTTCCTACTCCTCCTTTCTGGTGTGTTGATAATATAATCTTAGACATATATAAATATATAATTACACAAATATATAAATATATAATTAGATAAATATATATTTAATTTTTGACGGGCAAAATCCCTTTTTTCTGGTATATGCCAATAAGATATCCGACAGAATTTTCAATCTTCAGTTTTCTCTGTCTGATTTTTTCGTTCAGCTCTGTAATTAAGATATCAAAATCCTTTTCTTTTTCTTTTCCGGCAATGAATTCCGCCTGTTCTTGGTTAAAGCCATAGGTAACCAATTTTGAAGCGAATTTTTGAACATTTAAAGGTTTTTCAAAATCAATTTCGAGTTGTTTGAATTTTTGGGAATTAATTTGTAAAGTGATCCAAAAAAACTCTCGACCACGCTTTTTTAATTCGTAGTCAATTTCTATATCGGTATTTTCACAAATTTGTGTTCGCGCAGTATCTAAAACAAATTTTTTGAAATCGCTTATTCTTTCAAACTGCTCATTTCCTTTTTTATCAATAAGACCAAGCATATTTTTTAGTTCCGGAATTTCAAACCTTTTTGTTCCTACGCTTCGCCATTGACAGGCAATTGCATATAGTCTTTTAGCATATTGGAGTTACTACCTTTGGGTGGACACAAAAGCTAAGCCCCCATGCTCTATCTTTAAGACATGAAAAACAGGAGAAAGAATTACAGTTTAGAGTTTAAACTCAAGACATTGGAATTATTAGAAGAGAG
>Ga0209174_10002094_pt1 | contig 13595 bp, 13 predicted proteins | sample JI91814BDNA_FD_187505 | JGI IMG/M metagenome (GOLD analysis project Ga0209174, IMG submission 187505) | Wastewater effluent complex algal communities from Wisconsin, to seasonally profile nutrient transformation and Carbon sequestration -... | ecosystem: Engineered > WWTP > Effluent > Algae...
ACAACAGGGCTGTGCTTTTGTAAAAATGTTTTGATGTTATTGGTCTTAACAATATCAGAATTGGTTTCAGAAAGAGTTGAACTGTGAAGTTTTGAAGTTTTCATTGTCTCTGTCTGACACAAGCTCAAAAACTTTGCTCGAAGAGCACATGAATCTGGGTCTGTTGGGTTCTCAAGTTCATACTCCTTGGCCTCAACTCTTTCCAATCGCTGTAGAGACTCACAAATCTTCTTTCTTAAAGAATCTGTGTAATCAACAATTTCAACTTCTGAATCAGTTGTGTTTCCTCCAATATCACTAATCAGCGACTTCAAAGGAACAAAGCCTTCTGAGTTTTCAGAATTGCTGCTATTTATTTTAGCAATTGGTTGGAAATTATTAGTTTCAAGAATGCTATCAATGAAACTGTCAAAAACAAGGTCGCTGTTGCTGTCACTCGATTCTTTGGCTTCGCCTGCTTCCTTTCGGTCAAATCCGGAGATATCATTCGATTCGACCAGGAAAGTAACATCATTAAAGAATTCAAGAGAATCTGTAAGCTTTGTTGTCTCGATTGGGTCCAAAGGAATTAAGTCCTCTTGCTTTACATCTAATTTTATTAGATTTGTTGGAAACAATTGAGGCAATTCAATTGGAATATACACAAGCGGTGGAGCCATAGGTAGCATCACTGCAGAAGTAAAGTTCTTATGAGAATGGCAAAAATTGGTCTCCAAAATTTGCTTGTTCTTGCACGGCTTTCCTAGCTTAGTTGTCGCAATGCAAGACATATTGTTTGTCTTTATTGCTTTTCTTCATTGTTAATTTCATTTTTGAAGTCTTCTAAATACTAGCTATTGACTAGTATTATTGCCGGTCGTTGACTTTAACGATCGGTTTTGGTACATACATTTTGATATAACTCCCTTATGATAATCCAAGTTGCATTGTTAATGTAATTTGCTACAAACATGATTGTGAGTATAAACAAAACCAAATGAATACTTGAACGCGGAAGCTTATCAACCTTGTCGTCAATTCTTGAAATTGATACTTCTATGTCGGTTAGACGCCGATGAATCTTTTCGATTTCATGATCTGGACTTGGAGGTCTTTCGTTGTTAACGAATTGTTTCCTGAAAGATGAAACACTTAGAAACCTTGTTGGTTTGAAGAATTTAATGGTGGAAAGACGAAGAGCCATTGTGTTTCTATTAATGTGTTTCTATCGAGTCGTTTCTAATGTATAATTCAATTTATTAGGAAGTTCCTAATAAATATATCAATGAATTCAAAGTAAGAACCAAATAAATCCAATGAAAAGAACAAAAAGATATGAACGAAAATCTTTATGCTAAAGATAATCAACGTTATCATTACAACAAACAAGATACCATTCCAAACAAATCTCAAAAATCTTCATGGCTTGTGAACGATCTAAAGTTCTCGTAGTTGTTCTTGATTTCGAAACTTGAATTGTTGAGGTTCACGGATTGGTTCCAAAGTTGTGATTTCTTTGGAAAGAACCTTGCTCCCCCCCCAAAAGAACAAAACTTTTTCGGTTTATAAGCTCAAAGTTAGGCTGACGGAAAGGAACAGGCATCCGCGAAATGACGCCAGGCGAAGCAATGGTTAATCGACGAAGGTACATTTCTGACCTCACGTAAACATTCAGTAACTTGATTTACCATTGGTTTCCGAACATGACAATTATAGCAACCAAAGCCCAAGTAAAGAATATAGCAAAATCAAGAAATACAGCAATGCAAACTATAGTACAGACTAATGTTCCATCACGAATTATTTCGAGAATTTCAAAGAATTGATTTTGGGTTGGCATTGCTCTACAAATGTCTTTTGGCTCTAATATCAACACTGGTTTGGAAACATAAGTCATTGGGTGTTCGAATTTCTTCGGAGCTTTAGTAAACTCATGTTTGGAAGAATCAAGAATGACTTGCTGACTCGGTTTCTTTAGAGTAAACAAACGAACTGACCTTCTCAAAAACATTTCTTAAATGGTGTTCAAATAAAAATTTTCAATTCAGGATTGCTAAAGCAATCTAAATTTGATGCGTGAGTCATTAGTCACGAAGCCTATTTTCAGTGTTTTTACCCTTGATTTTCCTAGGCTAATAAATTACAAAAATCGTCAAAATTGCCATTTTCACCCTAAACCTCCACAAACAAAACACATCAAACTATCTAGGCAAATCTCGTTGCCAGCAGAATTTTGAAATCCAAATTCCAATTATTCCTATCAATATGGCAAGAAACCGTGTTTTCCAACTGTAAATGCTAGGGACACGTCTATACGTTGCAAGAACCATAATATATTCGAATGTAAAGTAAGACACAAATGTCCAAAGATAACTGTTATGATACGCACCAAAAATCAAGCCCATAATAAATGATCCAAGAATTTGGAATATAGGAGTGTATGAATTAGGATATACCCAGTCTTGCCAATTACAAAGAGCATACATCATTTTGTCTTTTATCGAGCTTTTCTGTGTTTCCATTTCTGATTTGTCGTTTCGCTTTGAAGGCTTTTAAAACAAGTATGAATTGGATAGTTCATATCATTGCTTATGCTGTAATGGTTGCACTGATTGCTGGTGCAATTACTTTTCTAGTAATTTATATACTTCGGTACCGAAAATTAATTAATACGGAATCAGTGAAATGTCCAGTTTATTCTTGTGGCCCTGACAAAGAAAATACGGCCGAAGCTTGTCAAGAATCAACTAACATAGACAATGAACCTTTCTATGCTTACCGAATTAATGCATCTGGTGCAACAGAATGCCAAAGCAAGGAAGCAATGGATCAGTTAAAGATAGAAGCAGCGTCTTAATCATAAATACACGGTGTATTTACAACGCCTTGTAAAAGTATGGCCGGCCCGACTGCTAATGTTATTCTCTTGATAGTTGGATCTATCGCAGCTGTAATTATCGTAGGAATTGCTTTGGTTGGATTTGTATATTTAGTTAATTTTAAACGAGCACTTTCAACCAACTTCCCATGGTGTTACTCTGATTGGAAATGTAATGCACCAGTTGCAGGAACATCGTTGAACACTTTTAATGCGATACACACTGAAGCATGTGGTACTAGCGGTAGTTGTGTAGCTTCAGAGCCTTACAATGTAGTAGATTTGAACGATAAATCTCAAAAGGTAAATGAAAAGCCAAAATGTACAATAACTGATGATACTCCTGAAGCTGAAGTTGTTATCATAGACAAAAAGACAGGTATTCTTTGCAAGAATACAGGGACAGGGAATCTATGCACATTTGCTAATACCAATTCTGCAGTTGCTGGTTGCGAAATTGAAACTTGTGGCAAGTTTGCATTAGAATGTGGGAAATACAAAATTGTTGTTCCGACTGCAGCATCTTCCGGACCTGATGGTTATGCCGGTTACTATGGCTATGGTGGAACAGATAATGCAGTTATTATGGATCCAACTCAATGGAAATGCGATGATTCGTCAACTGGGACACCAATTGTCGGTGTAGGAACTCTTTATGAGCTTTGTAGTTACGGAAATGCTGTCAGTACACCATCAGATGTTACTGCTAATGATTTCTTTAATGCATTTGTTTACCGTTATAACAAGCAACCTACCGCATAGTATTAGCACAATGTGCTAATGTATTTTCGGGAAATGAAAAGTATATGTATCCATTAATAAGGTTAAGCCGCCTTGAATTATTAAATAATTACCACGAAGTAATTCACAATTGTCCAACATTTGTTCTTTTGTTTTTAGCTGATACTTTGGCTATTAGGTACAATCCTTCTAAGCATTCTATCGAGGATTTGATCAGCACGATTAATAGGTTGTCTGGCAACCAACCATACCTTGAAGAAGACAATTTGGAAGGCCTTGCACGCTTCGTCAACACTAACTGTTCTTGGGACGAGGAATCATTGCTCCTAGCGTTCAAAGATGCTTACAATTTTACTCCCCAAATTCCCATTGTTGCTGTTAGGAAGTTTGGAAGTAAAACTCCAGACTCACCATTAAACATTGATGCTTTCATGGCTTATCAGATTTGTGTGAAATACAATATACCAACAACAAGATATACTTCTTTCGAAAAAGTTCAAAGTTTGATTCAAGAATGGAGTGTTAGAGCAACACCCTTACGCTTAAGTATCTTTCAAAAACTAAAGCTTCTGTCTAGACAGAAGCTTCTTGCTGTTAAGAGTTCGTTCTGTCATGAATCAGAAGACTCGTCAATTGATGCTTTCTTAGAAAGCATTAAAAATGTTGATCCAAAGAAAGATGCTCTTGAAAAGATTGCAAGATATTATCGTCTAGATGCAAGTGAATCAAAAAATCCTGTTGAAGAGCTTCTAAGTCTAGAAAGAACGGAATCAGAATTTGTTCCTATTGATTCTGAATGGAGAGAGAAGTATCTCGTCAATCCAGATTATTATTGCATTGATTCAAGGTACATTTCAGAATACGATACTTTGTACAATCAACGTAACAAGAAACATTTATTGTATCTTTCAGGTTACGATATTGGAAATCTTAAGACATCCACACTTGTTCTCGGCATCCATCCAAGAATTCCTAGTGAATTTCAGAAACAAACACAGATTCTTCTTGAAGAAATTCCAGAATGCCGGATGGAAAGACTCAAGAGATTCATTTCTTCAGAAGAGTACAATCTTGTCTTTACAAGAGAAGAACTTTGTGAGCACTTTAATACTCGAAAAGACTTTACTATTCCAAATGACTCTTCAAAAGAATTTTCTGAAGTCGACTTGAATATGATAATCCGCAATTCAACAGGACATCCAATTGTAAAAATTATTTCTCAGATTAAGGATTCTCGATTGAGGGATGTGAACATGACAGTTGAATCTTTAAGTTTATTCAAGACTGACTTTCCTGCAAAACTTTTACAAAGTTTGGAACAACTTGGGTTTGTTATGAGAGGATGGAAGACTGTATTCGGCCTCGGCGCTAAAGAGGCCTCGGATCTTCCAGTTGGATCAAGCGTTTATGATTTTGAACATCAAGAGTCTGTAGAAAATCTTTCCATTATCAAGATCCTTGAACTATTGCAAGACCAAAAATATTCATTTATTCTTTCAAGTATTCCATTAATGATTCTTAGAAATGTTGATTCAGAAAGAGTTATTGTTCCATATGGTGGTTCTTTAAAAGTTAAAGACCGTTTGAATTTAATAGTTACAGACAATAAAGATGAACATTCTTGTATCAGAACTAATTCAAACATGATTCTTGCAACAGCTTACTTTTTCATGCAGAAGACTAATATTTGCGAACCAATGTTTGATATCAACGAACTAAGGTGTATTAGCTAGAATCAGTCTTTCTGATGTGTATTAGTTAGAATCGGTCTGACCTATGTGTATTAGCTTAGTAAAAAGAGGAGAATGGTCGTTAGATTCAAGTCTGTCAAATACTCTAGTTGGAGTGATAGAATTTCTTCTAAGTTTCCGAGAATTGATATTTCACCTGATGCAGCCCAACTTTACGCCAATATGATGGTTATTGTTGCAATGTTAGGTGTTATTCCTGTTTTTATGCAATGTTGGAAAGTTTACCGTTCTAAGAAGTCAAATGGAGTTTCTGTTTATGCTTTTATGTTTTCATTGTGTCTTTCTATTTTGTGGTTAGGATATGCTTTGATTTCAGGTAATGGTGTTCAAATGATCTCAAGCAGTCTTTCAATAGTTGCTGCATTGACTTTGATCTTACTTTCAAGAAAGTATCAGATTAATGAATCCAATTTGGCTTTAGTGGACGGATCCCTTTAGGGATACCTGACGGGAGTCTGTAAACGACCCTGACGGCGGGAGTCTTTGAAAGTATAATTTTTCGAATCGAAAAATTAAATAACTTCGAAATCCATAAACACAGAATCTTTCAGAAAATTTGCAAAATGATCTTGAACAATGTCTTCATCTGTCAATGAATTGTGTTCTGAAAGTCTTTCTGCTGTCAATTCTGTTGTTGTATCGACTGTCGACAGACTAGGAACTGTTCCGCTATTAACACCGGTTCCACTTTCATCAGCAATCGAGTAATCTTCAAATTCTGGAACACCGGCTGATTCATAAATAGATGGAATGCCAGCTGATCCATAAATGGAAGGAGTACTACTTAACATACTTGATACTCTTGGGGAAACAATAGTTCTTTCCGGAGTTGGAAATGGTTCTTGAGCAATAGTATACGGAGATTCGTGAAGAGGAATAGTATACGGAGATTCGTGAAGAGGAATACGCATTTTTGTGTTAGGAAAACTACCATCATTTCTTGTACTCGGACTGATACCCAAAAGTTCATTTAGTGTACAAGAAATGTCGCTTTTCGAACTCTTTTTCGTGATGTCGCTTTTCGAACTCGTTTTTGTGAGTTTTTCAGATGGTGTTCCTTCACTAGCAACTATAGGAATAGAATCGCCCATTACCCGACCACTTGAAGGTGCACGGGTAATAGGTACTCGTGAAAACATTCGCGAAATATTTGCATCATGAAGACGATCATAATCGTAGTCTATGATATAACTTCTCATCATACGACTTTTGAAAAACGTCGCCGGGGTGTAAAATTGTTCAACATTTTGGTTCCTGGGTTTTCCAAGGAGATCAGAAATTTTGTTTAGCAGATAGTTTGTTCCCACTGCTAATGGTAATGTCATATTACAGCATAGCATAATTTTAAACTTCAAGTCCTTACAAAGAATAAATCAAATCGTTCTTACTTTACAAATGAGAGAACGATCCAAATTAGATCGTTTAGAAAGCTATCTCTCATTCAGACATAAATGTCTATGATGTTTAAGGGATATTGCAGAATGCACGCGGAACGACACGGTCAGCTTCCTCCGTGATTGTCATTGTTCCATCCGAATTGTAGATAGAAGTTGAGGACACTCGTGCAACACGATACCATTCGCCTGGAGAAACCAGTTCACCTGCACTGGTAATAGCCTTTGCGTATCTGGCGTACAAGTTGTAAATAACACCATCCTTGTTCACAATACTCTTGTCAGCTTGAGCGGGGATGGTGAAAGAATGAAGAATGCTTCGACCAGATGCCGGAAGGTTATCTGGATCAAAGACCAAATCAACACTTGTAGCAGTTGCTACCTTTGAACTTTCCGTTCCATGAGCATCCGCAGCATCACTGTCAGTGAATTGAGCAGTGTAAGTCCACTGTGCATACATCGGATGCAAACAATACGAAGAAACTGGTGGAGTACCAGGAACAAAGTCTGTGTAAGAAGGTGCACCCGAGTAGGTTGGTTCACCATCTGATCCATTCGGGTAAGGACCCTTAGCATACACCAGGACGCCTGCCGGCTGAGCGATAGCAGTTGCAGTGGTTGTAGTTGTTGATGTATCCTTTCCAAAATGGATATATCCAAGAAACCATAGAACCACTGGGACTGCAACCATTATGACTATGACAACAGCCATGATAATTATAATCACTATCTTAGGATCTATCATCGCGAGAGTATTTTAATTATCCATAAACTTCAGACGCACTTATAATTAAGATTGAATCTATCTACCATACTATAGCTTTTTATTTTCAACCTCTTTAAGAAATTTTAATATTGAATCCCATTGATCCTGACGTTTTCCAAAATATATGGTGATAAAACGGTGCCTAATTTTCAATGAAGGGCGCTTTGTTCAAAACACTTGTTATTAACAATTCCGACAAAAAGAAGACTCCAGTTCCCAGCCCGGCAAAGCCAGTTGCGAAAGTTGGCAGTAGGAAGGGATCAGTGCAAGCTGACTCTAACTTACTAGGTGCTCAACAACCAGGCCGGAGGTTCCAAGTAGTAGACAATATCAATGAAGGAACGATTATGACACGTGACATGCCTTTCGAAAAGTTTACAGTCAAACGAGCTCAAGTTCAGTACATGTCTCTTGAAGAATTGACACGCTTAGCTGTTGTAGTTATTACAAATGAAGACAAAGATGGTGTCACGATGAACACTATCAATGATCCAAGAATGGGTCCAGTTGAACCAGGAGATAAATGTAGACATGTACAGTGTCTGCTAACAAAGAAATTTTGCCCAGGACATTTAGGGCGTATTGAACTCGTAGAGCCGATTATTAATCGGAGTGCTTATGATTTCGTTGTTCGATGTTTACAAAGTGTTTGTGTTAAATGTGGTAATCTATTGTTGTCACCGGAGTTCGTAGAGTCATCAAAGTTTTCTTCAGGAACCGCAAGGCTTATGGAAATTGCTAAAGAATCAGAATCTCAGTATTGTCGGAATCCAGAGTGCAAAAGCTTTAACGCTTTTAATCCAAAGATTTCAACTAAGCCTGGGAAGATGACGTCTATCGATATTATCGGTAATGGTAACGTGCCTGGAAGTTTGAAAACATCACAGATTGTAAAGATTTTTGATGCTATTCCACCAAAAGATCTTCTTGCTCTTGGTTTTAAGGACGAAATTGGTCCTAATGGTAAGGTGGTTTATAAGAATCACCCGAATAACTTTATTTTCCAGAATTTGCCTGTTATTCCAGAATGTCATCGTCCAAAGACAATGCAATCTGATGGAGAACCCAAGGACGATGAACTTACGAAGATCTACCGAAGGATTGTTGCTCTTAATAACACATTGAAGGCGGCAAAACTAAGCGGCTCCACAGCCGGAGGGAAGAAATCTTCAGACGCTACAATTGAGGACCTAGACTTGTTGATATCTTCGATATTGTCCACTTCAGACGAAAAGTCTTCTGCTAATGGTCCAGATACATCTGATACTGTCAAGGGAAAGCTTTCGAAGAAGAAGGGTTACTTCCGTTGCTTCGCTATGGGTAAGCGAGGGAATCGGACGGGACGAAGTATGATTGGGAGCGCGAGTATTCCTTTTGGGTATATTCGTATTCCAAACGAAATGGCTAACTATGTTACTATCACAGAAAGGGTTTGTGACAAGAACATTCGAGAGCTCTCTCAATTGCTCACTGACGGCCAGATTCCATTCTTCGTTGACAACTATCGAGGTCTCAACGATGTGAAGCGGAAGCGTAATGCTCGTCTAGAGATTGGTAACATTGTTTGGAGGTATCTTGACAATGGAGATCCAATTGTTTTCAACCGTCAACCGACGCTTCATAAGCAATCGATGATGGGTTACCTGGTCAAGAAAGCACCAGGGAAGTCAATTGGAATTCATTCAAGTAACACTACTCCTCATAATGCCGATTTCGATGGCGACGAAGGTAACGTCTATGTTACTCCTAGTTATGAAGCACGTGCAGAGATTATGTTTATCGCAGGATGTTGGAATAACATCGTGGCACCCCAGTTCTCAAGACCTGTAATGGGTATTGTTTACAATGGTGTGACTGCTTCTTACTTGATTTCTATGCACGGGGCGTTTACGCCGTCCGTGTGGGAACGAGGAATGGACACCTTTGGTCGCTTTCGTGACCGAATCGATGGTACTCCAAACTTTCCGGGTCTGCTCAAACGAGCATCCCAATGGTACAGTGAAGACGTTGTCCGATGTGGTCCAGTCATGTTTTCTGCCTTGCTTCCTCCGGATTTCTATTATTCTAAAGATGATGTCAAAATCATTAATGGAATCTTGATCAATCCAAGTTTCAAGGGAATTCTCAAGAAGAAGCATGTTGGACCGTCGTCGGGGAGTATTGTCCATCAACTTTACCATCACTATGGTACGGCAGTTGCGGCAAGATTTATCTCTGAAGCACAAATTCTTCTTGACTACTTTATTGAACAACGTGGTTTCACCGTCGGTTACGGTGATTGCTCTGTTGAAGCTGAAGAACAATCTCGAATCAAACGAATTGTTAACGAGAAGCTTAATGAGTCGCGTCAAAAGATTGCAGACTTGGGTTTGCCGAAGCCAGGAATGAGTGATGTTGAGCTTAACTTTCGGGAGGAATCGATTCAAGCTGCTCTGGGTAACATTAAGGCCATTGGTGATCAAATTGTTAAAGAGGGTCTCGATCCAATGAACAATTTGCGTGTCATGGCTGTCTCTGGTGCTAAAGGTTCAGTGTCGAATATTGCTCAAATTACGGGTGTAATTGGGCAACAATTCTTTATGAACAAGCGTCCGCCACTGAAGTACAATGTTAATAAGTACTCTGTTGGGAGGCGTTTCTTGCCATACTATGATGTTGAACCAGTTGGTGCCGATGGTGATCTGCTTAACCGTGGATTCATTGACAAGAACTTTGGTGAAGGGATGCGACCGGGTCAATTCTTTGCTCACATGATGGATTCTCGGAAGGGTCTGATTGATACTGCTTTGGGTACAGCAACAACAGGTCATATGAACAGAACTATCAACAAAACTCTTGAAGATGTTCGGTTAGGGTATAACGGAACAGTCTGCAAGGAGAATGGTGCTGTCATCCAGTACCTGTTTGGTCCTGATGGTTACGATCCTCGGGCGCTTGTTGAGACTAACAATGCTGCGACGGGTCCCATTTGGAGTCCGATTGACATTTCCACGTTAGTGGCAAAGCTGAATGCTGAGGTTGATTACCCTCTACGACGGTAATTGAGTGTTCCGTCTCAAGAGAATTGAATTCTATTCACAGAATAGAATACAAAAACCAATGGACTCGTCGGATACATTTTGGAAGCTTCTTCGAAAGTGTGATTGCAATGACAACATTCACACCTGCAATGCTCCAAAACACAAGTGTCAATGCAGTTACTTCAATAATCTATATTGCAAGTCAACAGTTCATATGTCTCAGTCAGATGGAAAGTTGAAATGTTGTCCAAAATGTGAAGAAAAGGATTTCTTTGTCAGCATAGCTGGTTTCTTTGGAGAGACTCCTACTTACTACACTGGATATATTTGTTACAAATGTAATCCTATCTGAACGTATGAATTAATTGTTTCATTCTATTAGAATGAAAAATTGAGAGTATTCTAATTGAGACAAGAATTCTTGAAATGTTTTTGAAGATTCGTCTTTGCAAAAAACAGACTTAAAGTTTTGTTTTCATCGAAGATATTGCTTAAAAGATGTTCTGAAGGAAACATTTTCGTTTACAGTTACATTTTCCTAATCAATTCTCAAATTCTAACGAATCATTTAAGTCTTCCAATGAAGAGACGTCGTCACTAAAGCTGTTTGATAGTTGATCACTTTCGTATTGGATCATTGCCAACATGTCATTCTCGGTAAGAAAGTTTGGATCATAAATTAGAGAGGTCGGAACGTCAGTAAGAAACGAATTATACGGCCTATACGCATATGGGCAGCCTCCCATTTTAGAAGTTGTCTATGACAACTTTGATTTTCAATTCTGTCTTACGACCCTAAAGCCTTATTTCTTCCGTCCATACGTGTCAATGATCATCTTTCTTGCTTGGGCCTTAATGTTTGGAACATCAGGAAACAAGTACACAAGTTCTGACTTTGTCTTCAAACGCTTTTCGTCTGAGCTCTGTGCGAGCAACTTGTATTTTCGAATCTTGTCAGAAGTATAATAAGCTTCAATTATGAACCTTGTAAACCCGTTAGCCTTTGCAATGCGATCAATCTCTTCATCTCCTTTGAACGAAAAGTTACGTCCGTAGTCCTCCCGCCATTCCGGTGTCATTCCGGCAGCAAGAAAGATTCTAACAATTGCTTCTGCTTGATTGTCTTGTGTTGTTGACATCTTTTCAGCAACAAGAGAATCGAGATCAATTCGTTTGATGTCTCGGACAACTTGTCTTCCAAGTTCAATATTGGGAGCTTTCTCAACGATGCCATTGAAGAAGTCTTCAGTCAGAATAAACCTGTTTCGTTGACGATCAAAGAATGGATCTTTCAAGACATTGGCAAAGAACTTGAAATAAAGCAACAACTGTGTCTTGAACACATAATTACCACGGGTCAAATCCATTTCGTTTCCGGTGAAGAAGACTGTAAAGAATCTTACAATAAGTTCTTGTGGGTACAAATACTTTCCACGATCTTGGAAATACAACTTCCGACTAATAGAGACCAGAGCTCCAAAACATGCTTCAAGAACGTCTTCGAGGATCTTGTCAGTTATATTAACGTCCTGATGAATACGAATCCACGGTTCAAGATTGAGAACTTTGGCCATGTACGGTTGATATTTCTCTGATAAATAATAATTATTTAGACTTGTGAAGATATGAGGACTAGATACATGATGAGAATGGTAAAGATAACTCTTGAAAGCCGTTTTCATTTCTGCATCTCCAAGAAACTCAAGTTCTTCGTAGTTGTTCTGGGCATCGTAAGTATCGTGAGTGAAAGCATTGATCCAAAGTCTCATATTCTCTGGTGTTGTCATTTCACGTCGTGGATCATTGTCTTTCTCAACAGTGAATGCGAGGAAATTCTGAATAAATTTCCTGAACTGTTTAAGATCAGTTGGATCTCCATAAGAGTCAACCAAACGGGTCATAGCATTGTAAACTTCCATTTTTAGAATTCCAATTACTTTAAGGGAAGAATTATTCAAAACAACATTGAGACAATTCGAATTGTTCAACTGAATTCTTAATTTTCAAAGAAAGAGTTCAAAGAATAGAATGTCAGACGAAAAGAAGAAACAAGACTTCTTGAATCAGATCAAACCACTGATTAATAGAATCAGCTTTGATCAATGGAAACGACTGTTCCAAATGTGCACGAGTATTGAGGATACTTACATTAAACTCAAGACGGTTTATAGTTACGAGCAAAACAAGTTTATTGCTTACAAGTTCAACAGAACTCAACATGACCTCGAAACATCCATTGGGTTAAGTGTTGAATTTTATGCGCATATTGCAGGACTCTTTATTTGCAACTAGGATCTTCAGATGAAGCTTTGCTTTTCTGGCCTTCAAACATGTGTTGATCATAAGATCTATGATATATACCATCGTTTGAAAATGACACATGAGAATACGGAAGAATCAACGGAGGACTTCGTCGGTTACTTTGGTCAACTTCAAAAACTAAGACTTTTCCTACATGAAATGCAGGAAAAGTCTCACTCTTAACAAACAAGTTTGTCAGTTTAAGAACTATTTTACATATATGTATGTGTAAAATTTTTGAAATTCAGAATTGATGTACCCACCCTCACAAACTTAAAAATAAAAATTTTGCATCCATTTAAATGCCTGCAAAGAAGCTTACTATTGAGTCAAAGAAATCTGGATCGGGTGATGCCAAGGTTACGCCAAAGCAAAGCAAAAGTCTTGGTCGAAGCACAAAGGATTTCACAGTTCGTGAGCTCCACGAGCACATCATGGAGTCACCTGACATGTTTATTGGAAGTACTCGTAAGAGAATGACCGATGAATGGATTTATGACTTTGAAACTCAAAGGATGAAGAAGGTTCAGATGGACTTACCAGATGGTGTGAAGCGAGTTTTCTTGGAAATCTTGACTAATGCTGGGGACAATTCATTTTACAGTATGTACAATGGAGTTGATCCTGGTCCCGTTTGTTTCGAATTTTCAAGTGATGGATATCTAAGTATCACCAATGGTGGTCTTCCGATGCCTGTCGAACCTCATACCACAACTACAAAAGACAAACTCATTTATGTCCCACAAAGTGCATTTGGTGTTTTGA
>Ga0209174_10002098_pt1 | contig 13552 bp, 10 predicted proteins | sample JI91814BDNA_FD_187505 | JGI IMG/M metagenome (GOLD analysis project Ga0209174, IMG submission 187505) | Wastewater effluent complex algal communities from Wisconsin, to seasonally profile nutrient transformation and Carbon sequestration -... | ecosystem: Engineered > WWTP > Effluent > Algae...
CGCTATGATGGGCCGCTTTTTTGACCGTGAAGAGAGGAACAACATGCACGTAACGAGCAAGGATCTGGTGTTTGTCGCTGCGAAGCGGACGCCGTTTGGCACGTATGGCGGAGCACTCAAGGACTTTTCTGCGACAGACCTGGCGGTTCATGCGGCCAAGGCCGCACTGGCTGCTTCGGGGGTTTTGGCGACGGATGTCGATCAGGTGATCTTCGGCAACGTGCAGCAGAGCTCGGCGGATGCAATCTACCTGGCGCGTCACGTCGGTCTGAAGTCCGGGGTTCCGATTCCGGCCCCAGCGCTGACCCTGAACAGGCTCTGTGGTTCCGGTTTTCAGGCGGTCGTGTCGGCGGCAGAGCAGATCATCTTGGGCGCGGCGACGACGGTGCTGTGTGGTGGAACCGAGTCGATGTCGCAGGCTCCGCACGTCCTTCGCGGGGCTCGCTGGGGCTGGCAGCTTGGCAAACCGCCGGCGATCAGCGACACGCTGTGGGATGCGCTGACTGATTCGTTTACCGGCATGCCGATGGCGCTGACCGGTGAGAAGCTGGCCGAGCAGTACAAAATCACCCGTCTGGAGTGTGATGAGCTGGCGCTTAGCTCGCAGAAGCGCTGGGGCGAGGCGCAAGCGCAGGGCCGCTTCGAGGCAGAGCTGGCCCCAGTCGATATCACCAGCAAGAAGGGGACGGTTCGCTTTGCACAAGACGAGCACCCGCGTCCGCAGACGACGATGGAGGTGCTGGCGAAGCTTCCGACTGTGTTCAAGAAAGACGGCGTGATCACCGCTGGCAATGCTTCGGGAATCTGCGACGGTGCTGCGGCGCTGATCCTGACCACTCGCGAGCAAGCCGAAGCAAAGGGCTACACGCCGCTCGGACGACTGGTCGGCTGGGGTGTTGCGGGCTGTGATCCAACGATCATGGGCATTGGGCCGGTGCCAGCGATTCGTAACCTGCTCGCGGCAACGAAGACGCAGGTGTCGGACTACGATCTGTTCGATGTGAACGAGGCGTTTGCACCGCAGTTCCTGGCGGTTGCCAAGGAGCTGGGCCTGCCGCTCGCGCAGACCAACGTCTGTGGCGGTGCGATTGCGCTGGGCCATCCACTTGGAGCCTCGGGCGCTCGCATTACGGCAAACCTGCTTCATGAGCTGCGTCGGCGTGGTGGCAAGCGAGCCATTGGCTCGGCCTGCATCGGCGGCGGACAGGGCATCGCGGTCGCAATCGAGAGCATCTAGCGAGAGGCAGTCATGACCCGGCAAGCAGCCTCGGATATCATCTACGACTGGAACATCCACGACAGTCACGCGCCGCTGTGGCCGCAAAAGTTCGCGCTGTTCGATGAGACGCTGCGCGACGGCTTGCAGTCCCCCTCGGTGCATGACCCGAGCATCGAGGACAAGATCGAGCTGGTGTTACTGCTTGATCGGTTGGGCGTTGAGCACGTTGACATCGCGCTGCCGGGAGCGGGGCCACGTGCGGTCGAAGATGGTCTGAGGCTGGCCCGTGAGATTCGTCATCGCAAGCTCCGCATTCGTCCGGCCTGTGCTGCCCGAACGCACCTCAACGACATCCGTCCGATCGTCGAGATTTCGCAGAAAGCGGGCATCGCGATCGAGGTGATGACGTTCATTGGTAGTTCGCCGATTCGACAGTTTGCTGAAAACTGGGACGCCGAGCGAATCCTCAGGATGTCGGCGGAGGCGGTGTCGTTCGCGACGAAGAACAACCTGCCTTGTACCTATGTGACCGAGGACACGATTCGCTCGCGTCCCGAGATGCTGGCCCCGCTCTACAAGAACGCCATCGATTCGGGGGCGTATCGGCTGTGCCTGTGCGATACCGTAGGTCATGCAACCCCGGCGGGAGCGGAGAGCTTGGTGCGTTTCACCCGGGCAGTCATTGCTGGTATGGGTCTCGACGGCAAGATTGGCATCGACTGGCACGGTCACAACGATCGCGGTCTGGCGGTGGTGAACTCGCTGTCGGCGCTGCGGGCGGGGGCGGATCGCATCCATGGGACGGTGCTCGGGGTTGGGGAGCGGGTCGGCAATGCCGCGTTGGATCAACTGCTCGTCAACTTGCACCTGATGGGCGCGCTCGCGGAGGATCGCGATTTGTCGGCGCTCGATGCGCTGTGCTCGCTGATTTCGAGGTCGTGCAACGTGCCGATTCCGTACAACTATCCGGTGTTTGGCACCGATGCGTTTCGGACTGCGACGGGCGTACACGCTGCGGCGATCATCAAAGCGGAGCGCAAAGGGGACGCTTTTCTGGCGGATCGAATCTATTCGGGTGTGCCGGCGACGATGTTTGGCCGTCGGCAAGAGATCGAGATCGGGCCGATGTCGGGCGAGTCGAACGTCTCGTATTGGTTGGAGCGTCACGGTGTGCCAGCCTCGAACGATGCGGTGAAGCGGGTGTTCGCAGTGGCCAAGGCCGCAAACCGGCTGCTGTCTACCGAGGAAATCCTGCATGCTGCTCGAGCCGTCCCAGGTGCCGAGGACCGCGATGCGACTTGACGAGCCGTCCTGAAGCACGGTGTAGTGGTAAGTGGATCAGGGCGCTGCTTGGCTACTTGGCAGACAGACGAACCGAGGCTTTTCTTTTGCGGGGAGCGCGGGCATGAGCGACAAGAACAAGTTCAACGGTGTGAAGGTCTTTTCGGCGACGATGGCACAAGAGCGGGACCAGCTCGGTGAGAAGGTGACGGCTTGGCTGGCCGACCGACCCGAGGTGCGCGTCGTCGACACCATCGTGACCCAGTCGAGCGACGAAGCGTTTCACTGCGTGGCGATTACGTTATTTTACCAAGACGACCGCTGATCGATCATCCGACCGCGTTCCCCTCTTACAGACTCCCACTCGAGACACGCGCACAGCGCAATCGAGTCCCGATAAGCCCGCAATAGAAAAGCTTTGTCCGCCCCTACTGCGTCGTGGGACACTGCAATCATGGCCCGTGTCTATGCGGATGACGCGGCGGCCCCTCTTAGCCACAGCTCATGATCGGCCAGGTCGTCGGAAACTATCGCTTGGTGCAGAAGGTCGGCGAAGGCGGCATGGGTGCCGTCTACGAGGCCGTCCGCGAAGACATCGGAATCCGCGCCGCGATCAAGGTTCTCCACCGAGAGCTAGCCCTAAACCCAGAAATGGCCACCCGCTTCTTCAACGAAGCTCGGGCGGCGAATTTGGTGCAGCATCCGGCGATTGTCCGGGTGTTCGATTATGGGACGACATCAACGGGGACTGCTTACCTGGCGATGGAGTTTTTGGAAGGGGAGTCGCTGCGGGCACGGATGATTCGGAAGCGGACAGTGTCCGAGGCAGACACGATTCGAATTTGTCGGCAGATTGCCTCGGGGCTGGCGACGGCTCATCTGAGTCAGGTGATCCACCGAGACCTGAAGCCAGAAAATATTTTCATCGTTCCGGATTCGGAGGCACCGAGTGGCGAGCGGGCCAAGATTTTGGACTTCGGAATCGCCAAACTGGCCGACAGCAGCAAGGGAGCGTTTCGAACCGGGACCAACATGCTGCTGGGAACCCCGATCTACATGTCGCCGGAGCAGTGTCGGGGAGCGAAGAACGTCGGGGATCGCAGCGATGTCTATGCCCTTGGAGTGATGTTGTTTGAGATGCTGGCTGGGCGACCGCCGTTCCAGACGGAGATGCCGGGCGAGTACATCGCGCTGCATATCTTCCAGCCGCCGCCATCGCTGCACGACTTTTTACCAAATGTCGATGAGCGGCTCGAACAGCTCGTGCTGTCGATGCTTACCAAAGATCCCAAGGCACGACCGCCAATGGCCGAGGTGGCGCAACGGCTGAAGTTCCTCGGTAACTTCCAAAGTGATCAGCTCGGGCGCGGTCCATATGACCGTTCGTCGGGGCCCATGCCAGAGGTGTCAGCGCCCACGGGGGGCAAGCAGGTTCCCGAAGACGCGACGGAAATCTTGCCTGCGAACAAGCCGCAAGCGGACTGGCAGCCGATCAACGTCGTCGCGGGTCGCCAACAGACACCGACCAACATGGTGCCCGCCCTCAAGCCGCCCTCGACGCGCCCGTCGGAAGAGCGGAAGCGTGAGAACTTGCCACCGAGTGGTTATTTGACCCCGCAGCGTCGGGCTCAGATGGTGGCCTTGTTGACCATCTGCATCGCGATTTGTATCGGGGTGCTGATCACCCTGCTTCTGGTGGGGAGCTAAGGACATGGACCCAGGTACTGCTCGCCACAGGATAGAACAGACCACAAAAAGGCGCTGGGTGGCCACAGATGGGCGTCGCTTACGAGACGTAGGGTCGCTCCTGCTGGTGGCGGTCTGTCTGCTGATGGGCTGCTTTTCCGGTGAACAGGAGCTGCCGATCGATGGCAGTACCATGACCTATCAGGGGAGCTGGGAATACCGCTACGGTGTCTGTCCGGTAGGGAACGATGGTCGCTTTCTGTGTCTGCAATCAGAATGGAATGATGGCTCCTTTGTGTCAGGGTCTGTCGATTCTCCGCCAGGCAGAGCGGGCCACAATGAGCTGTGGATTCGGACGAGGCTTACGGGTCCACGGCTGAATGATCCCTATATGCTCATCAAGTCAGTGGATCAGCTGTATGAGGCATATGTTGATGGGGAATTGGTGGCGAAGTCACCTGGAGAGCTGAATCAGAAAACACGGTTGTCCGGTGTATATCGAACTTATTTGCCACTCGGGCGCGACTATGTAGGTAAGACGTTGGCAATCCGTGTCCAATCACATTACTGGAACATTGGGGTTCACCGCGATCAGCAGATTGGGGAACGGTCGGCGCTGATTGCTTCGGCGATCAAGCTTGGGTTGTCGACGATCATGGTGGGCTCGATGCTGCTCGTGTTGGCGCTGACGGGTCTTTCGTTGGCGGCGCTCCAGCGAGATCGCTCCTTCGCGCTGTACGGCAGCTTTGCGCTGTTAGCAGGCATCTATCTGTTTGCGCGATCAACACTTCGCATCTTTTTGTTTGGTAGCCAAGATATAGCGCGAGTCATCGAACTATCGTCGCTGGTACTGCTATCTGCCGCGCTCAATGGATTTGTAGACAGCATGTTCGGCAAGGGACCATTGGGACTGCTTCGTCATATGACCTGGCTGTTCATGGCTTTCTTTGTCGGTGGAATCTTCGTGGTGGGGTTCGGAGTTGTGCCGCTCGAATGGTTGCTGCTGCCGCTGCAAATCTTGCTCTTAGGAATGGTCGCAGTGATGCTCGCGAATGCGGTACGGATTGGCGCTCTCGGGAGCATTGATGGTCGCATCCTGAGCGTTGGGCTTGCCGTCTCCCTGATGCCAACCCTGTACGATTTGCTGTCAGCCATGGGCTTCTTGAAGCGCGACGTGGTGCTTACGCAGTACTCTGTTGCGCTGTTTGTGATGGCAGTTGGCGTGATTGTGGCGCGGCGGTTTGTGGCACTGCGGAGTCAGACGTTTCAGCTCGCGATGGAAGCTGCGCGAGCGAAGCTGCGTCTTGCAGAGCAGGATGCGCTCCTTCAGTCCGCTCAGCGTGTGGCGGATGGAGACCTCGACACACCCATCGCGGTGTCTCAGGACAGCTCCCTTCACTCGTTGGCTGAGGGGCTCAACCGACTGCGGGAAGATGTACGGACCCGCCTTCGCCAACTGTCGGCGAAGAATCTCGCAGCCAAGCAGTTGAACGATGAGCTAAGGAGACAGATCGAGCAGCGTTCGCGGCGATTCCTAGAGCTGATGCAGAGACGTCCAATTGTCCCGCAGGGCGAAACTCCGCTCAAGGTCCAGTCGCTCTTGGGAGAGCACTATCGGATTGTCTGTCTGCTCGGAACTGGAGCGAGCGGAGTGGTGGTGGAAGTTGAGCGAATCACCGACAACAAGCACCTGGCCGCGAAGGTTCTGACCAAAGCGACCGATCAAGCAGGACTGATTCGATTTTTGCGTGAAGCCCAGATTCTGTCACGGCTTGATCATCCCAACTTGGTGGCGATCTCTGATGTCGATGTCACCGATGAAGGAGTGCCCTTCCTGGTGATGGAGCTGGTCGAGGGAAAGACGCTGCGGCAGCTTCGTTCGCGCTATCGAGATCCTCGGTTCGCGGTGCAAGTTCTGAAGCAGGTGGCGGATGCGCTGACCGTGATTCATGAGGGCGGCATCATCCATCGTGATCTGCGTCCCAGCAACATCTTGGTCACAGAGGATGGGGCCACGCCGCAGATCAAGTTGTTTGACTTTGGCGTCGCTGCGCTCAAAGCAAAAGAGGGTTCGGAGTCAGGCACCTATCCCAAGCAGAAGCCGGGATCTGCTCCCTCCGTATCTGCGTCCGCAGACAGACTTGAGATTTCGTTGCTGGGCGTGATGGTGGGTTCACCCATGTATATGGCACCGGAATGTCGGGGGGGATCACAATCAGTCGGGGCCCCGGCGGATGTGTTTAGCTTGGGAGTGATTGCGTGGGAGCTGTTCACCGGAGACCTCCCATTCCTACGTCCTCCTGTTGAGATGGCTGCTCATGGTGAGCCGTTGACGATTCCTTCGTTACAGAGCCAGACCTCGAATCTAAATCCGGCTCTGTGTGCGTTGGTGGCTAGCTGTTTGCATGCCGATCCACAGAAGCGCCTCACCGCAGCGCAGGTCGCTGCTGAGCTGGCACTGCAAGTCGAAGAAATGTGTGCGCCGTAAGAGTCGGTTCGGAATCGATCAAGAATCGGCGACAGATCGCGGATGGGGACCGGCCAAAGCTCGGGCCACGGATGTAGGGAGTTCTCAAAAGTTGCCACAGTACAGGGATTCCTGTATATGAGGCGACTTGCATGGGTATTTGGCACGCACGCTTCTGGGTCTGCTTGGCTCTGCTGTCGCTCCTGATGGAGCTTGTGCAGGGTCCGAAGCCGATTGGTGCGTGGTGGGCCACTGCGTCAGTGACTACCGAGCGGAACCAGGGCTCGGAGCAACCATCCTCCCCTGCCGCGTGCGCGATGGCGGACAGCGAGGGAGAGGAAGACAGCGAAGACGGGGAGCCAGATCATGAGCAAGACCCCGATGGCAGACCCGATTCCAAGTCCAGCGAAGAGTCCGGCGAAGAGGGTGATGAGGAGCCGGGGAAGAAGCGGTCAGAACCCGCTCAGCTCTGCAGTCACAGTCCGTATTCGTATGTGGGACAAGTGAGCAGCTTGGTGCGGCTTGGTTCCGCGACCCAACTGAGCGACCTTACCTATCACGAAGCTCCCGAGCGCCCGCCTCGAACCGTTTAGTCGGAAGAGCAGGCACTTTGTGCAGAACGCGTCCGCCGCGATGTCTGCGCACTAGCCCTTGTTGCGTCTACGTAACGAGGGCACACCCCTGTTGGGAGTTACGATGAAGATTACGGTACCCAAAACCGCTCAGGGTCAAGGCCATGCTGTGCCTTCTCCCTTTCCAGATAGAGTCCGCTACATGGTGTCGGCGTGGAAAGCCGATTGGGCAGATGTATTTCGTCAGCCCAAGCTTCCCAACATACTGGCTGCAGTGACCGTCGCTGCGGTCGCGATGCCGCTCAACTTGGCCTTGGCCGTAGCAAGTGGACTACCTCCTGCCGCAGGACTGTTTTCTGGGGCGATTGGTGGCTTTGTGGCGGCAGCCTTTGGGGGCAGTCCGCTGCAAGTCACCGGCCCTGCCGCCGCACTATCACTGATGGTGTTGGCTCTGTCCAAGCAGTTCGGTGTCATCGGTGTTGCTGCTGCCTGCTTGATGATCGGAATCATCCAGGTCGTCCTCGCCTTTGCGGGAGCCGGACGGCTTGGTAAGTACGTTCCCGAGAGTATCCTCGCGGGCTTCACGACCGGAGTCGGAATCAAGTTACTCGACAGCCAGATTCCTGAACTACTCGGCTTTCCCGAAGTCGTAAACTATCAAGTCATCGATCTGGCGATGATGATGCACCGTCCGCAGTGGCTGCATCATGTGTCCTGGTTTGCGGTGGTTTCGGGCCTTACGGTTGCGTTCTCGATTGTCGGGTTGGCCAAATACAAGCGGGTTCCGGCGGCGGCGATTTCTGTTGCTGTGATCACCTTTGTATCGGTCTACGTTCACTGGGATGTGCAGCGTGTTCGTGACATCGGTGAAGTCCTTCCGATGTTTCCCAAATTGTCGATTCCGATTGTGGATGATGATCGCTGGTTGGATCTGGCTATAGCGACGCTGCCGCTGGGTCTGCTGGCTTCGCTAGAGTCTCTGCTCTCTGCGCAAGCTCTCGATCGGATGGTCAAAAACAGTCGTCCGCACGAGCCCAACCTGGAGCTGTTTGGCCAAGGACTGGCCAACACTGCGGTCGGTCTGTTTGGGGGTCTTCCGGTTACGGGTGTAGTGGTGCGCTCGGGCGTGAATGTCCAGAGCGGCGGAACCAATCGCCTGTCCTCATTGCTTCATGGCTTGCTACTCGCTGTGTTGGTGCTGACGCTGGCACCGGTCATCAGTAGCATTCCGCAGGCTGCACTCGCAGGACTTCTGTGCGTGGTGGGATTCCGGCTGATCGAGTGGCGCACTCTGTTGGAACTGGCAAAAAAGGAGCAGCTCGAAGCGGTGGCCTTTTCTGCAACGGCGCTTGGGACGGTGACCGGACACTTGCTGAGCGGACTGGTGATCGGAATGGCCATTCATGCGGTTGGTCTGTATCTGCACCGAGGCTCGCGTCGGGTATCCATGGCTGACTCTGCGGCCCGAGCCCGTGGGGTTCGTGCGATGTTGGGAAGAGAGCATGCGCAAGCGCGAGTCACCGGTCATAGCGATCCGCTGCCGACCCATCATCGCTGGCTACGTCACATCCGCCATGAAGGAGTCCGGGCCCCTACTGCGTACGTTCATCCGCAGGGCTCGGTGATTGGCAAGGTGGTGCTCGGTGATCATGTTCATGTTGCTGCTGATACGTCGTTGCGAGCAGATGAGGGATCGCCGTTTTTCATCGGCCCAAACTCCAACATCCAAGACGGAGTGATCCTGCATGCGCTCAAAGAGAAGTATGTGGAGGTCGCGGGTGAGGAGTGGGCGATCTACATCGGCAAAGATGTTTCGATCGCACACAACGCGCTGATTCACGGACCTACCTACATCGGTGATCACACGTTTGTGGGCTTCAACGCGGTCGTTCATGACTCGGTGGTGGGTGCTGGTTGCTACATCGGAATTGGCGCGATCGTCGTTGGAGTTGAGATTCCTGATGGTCGGTTTGTGCCGCACGGAACGATTGTGGACAGTGCCGATGTGGTAGACCAATTGCCGCTCGCTTCCGAGCATCACCGCGAGTTTAACGAAGACGTCGTCGAGGTGAATCGTGGTCTGGCGAGTGCCTATGCCGCCGCCGATGCGGTCGATGAACAACGCAAGGAAGACGATGCCATGGTTCGCGAGCTGGAAGTACAGCCTTGGCAAGACCGCTGGCTGATTCCCGCTCACACGGAGAGGTTCTAATGTTTACCGAAGGAATACTACTCGGGGCCGCGCTGCTGGTCCTTGTCCTGGTTGCACGAAGTTATGTCTACGTCTCCGAAGGAGAGGTTGCGGTCCTTACCCGTTTTGGAAGGGCGGTGCGGAGTCAACAAGACACCCTGCGCGTGCTCGCTGCGGGACTCCATCGCAAGCTTCCCTGGGATCAGGTGCTGCGGGTGAGCATCAAGGAACAGAGCGTCGAGCTGACCGGTGAGGAGGATCGCACCGTGATGACCAATGATGGGATTGTGATCCGTTATCAGTCCGCTCTTCGTTTCGCACCGCTCAATGACAAGCTGGAACACTATTTGTTCGGCTTGGCCCGACCGATTGAGCACATGGTGGGAACCTTCACGTGCCTACTGCGCAACGAGATCGCCAATTTTCGAGTTCCACCGAGAGAAGGTGTGTACGGTCTATCTACGCTCACCACGGCGGAACAGCTCATCGACGATTCCTTGGGGGCCTATGCGCTGATTCGTCGCGAGCGCAAGACACTAAATGAGCGTGTCACTGACTTTGGCAAGCGCTTGGTGGGGGACCACTTTGGGGTGCGACTCGAGGCGATCGATGTCATGAATTTCGAGCCTCCTGACGAGCTGCGTGACGCACTCAATACGGTGGTCCAAGCCAAAAGCGATGTCGATGCAGCGCTGTTTCGCAGCGAAGGAGAGTGTCAGCAGCGTCTGTTGGCCGCACAGAAAGGGGTCGAGATCGCGCAGGAGCGAGCACGCGCCATCGAAGTCGAAATGGTAGCGCTCGGATCGAAGCTCGCAGAGCTAGAACGCAACCAAGTGCTGGATGACTACGTGGCACGGCGACGCGCTGAAGTCTTGTCCGAGTCGCGACATGTCTATGTACGCGGGACCGCTCAACCGTCAACCATCACGCGAAGTGCAGAACAGAAGGTGACACCATGACTCCCTGGCTTCCACTCCTGCTGGGCTCGATCACACCGATTGCAATCGCACTGCTCTTATGGGGACTCCTGCGCGCAGTCACGGTAGAGGTCGAAGATGAAGAGGTCATGCTGGTCGAGCGCTTTGGGAAACACGTTGCCACGCTCAAGGAACCAGGACTTCATGGGCTTCCCTCGAAGCTGTTACCATGGGTGCACCTCCGTCGGGTATCGCTGCGAAGGGATTTTCTCCAGTTGGCGGACGTACATGTCGCAGACCGAGAAGGGACCACGGTGATTGTCGATGTCTGGATCGACTACCGGATCGTAGATCCCGTCAAAGCAGAGTATGCCGTTGCCCAGCTTCAAGCGTCGCTGCACAGTCTCGTGATGCATGCGACGCTGTCGCTCCTAGGTCGACGGACGTTCCATGAAATCCTTTGCGATCGGTCGGAACTCGGCGAGCTGCTTACGAAGGATATCAGGCCCGATACCGAGAGATGGGGCGTCTCGATCGAGCTGGCGTTCATCCAGAAAGTGAGCCTGCTCCCTGAAGTCACCACGCGGATTCTGTCCACGATCTCGGCCCGGCTGGGACGGGCGCGCTCGGAGCTGCAAGAAGTTGGTCGACTGGCCGTGGCTACCATCGAAGCAGAAACCAGCGTCAAGGTGGCGACTCTGCTGGCTGAAGCAAAAGGTCACTATCCACTCGCGGTGGGTCGCGCCATGGCGCAGTTAGGAGTCCGACCGAAGGTTCTTACGGCCTATAACGAGCTGTATCGGCTTTCGCTGCTGCGGCCTCACCGGGCGACCGCCTTCATTGGGTTCGAAGACGAGGGAATGCGCGCCGTCGATGCGGCCATGCTGCCGCAGCCGCCTCAGTAAATCCCCAAACTCGACTACTTGCCCGCGAGCATCTCGGTCTTGAGTCCCTTATCTGCGGGCTTGTTCCCGATCCAGTTTAGGAACATGGCGTCCGCGAAGTCTTTTCCTTCAATCGTTACCGAACCACTACCCTGCATCGAGATCGTGGTGCCTTTGCCCGGAGCGTAGGACACCGTCATCACCGTCCCGTTTTTGGCATCGCCAATCGCCGCAGCAATCTTGTCGAGATGTGGCAGTAGCGCCGCAGACTTGGCCGCAGAGTTGTTTTCAAACCCTTCCTTGAAGGCACCGATCAGCTTGGCCTTTTCGACTTCGCGTAGGAACGTCATCTTGACCACCCGTACCGCATCGGACTTGATGATGGTTGCGGGGTCGGTAGATGTCTCCTCTAGGTACAGCGCTCCGACATAGACCTTCACGACGAACTTCTTGCGGATTCCGGCACCGTTCAGCTTCAGGGTCTTTCCTTCGCTGCTGAGCGTCTCTGCGACTTCGATGTCGGCAACTGGACGAGCCAGAGCGGGGCTTGCAGCAAACAGCAGGGCGGCCAGGGCAACGTGTGCAATCTTCATGGTATCTCCTCTTTGATGTTCGCAGTGTAGGGGAAGTTGCCGCGCAAGTTCAACCCGAACCACGCAGACAGTGCTTGCTGGCTTTGACGGTTCGGGGGCTGATTACTTCTGCGGTGCGATGTGGAGCAGGTGACCCGCCGAGTAGGCGCTGAATTCGGGGGCGTACATCGACTGAATGGTGGCGGGACCGACGCGGAAGTGACCGGAGAGGTTGGCGCGTAGGCGGTATTTGAAGGTGTACTGACCAACGGGGAGATGTTCGAAGAAGAAGTTGGTTCCGCTGTCACGGACCTCTTCATACCAGCCGATTCCCTGGTCCCACTTGTAGCGCGATACGGTGGTATCCGGCTCCATTCCTGCGGCACGGGGGTCGCGTAGGTGAACGTACTCTGCGGCGTGCTTGGTCCGTAGTGAGAGCTGCACTTCGATCTGATCGCCAGGCTGAATCACCGTCCCTTCGGCCAGGGGTGATAGCGTCCATTCCTTGCCGTTGTTTTGGCGAAGGAAATACGTGCGCTCGACGTGGAAGAAGTCTCCGCTGCCTTCGGTCGGGAGCTTCTCGGTCGAAAAGTGCCAAGTGGTCGAGGCGAACATATAGCCCTTGGTGGCTTTTTCGACTTTCACCGTGTGGTGTTTCTGTGGCTCAACCTGCGCTCCCGGAATGATGATCTGGGTCTTTCCGACGTACTTATCTGGATCAAACGCAAACGACTGCACCATCGGTCCGACCGACACAGTCGCTTCCTCGCGGACTCCCAACGCCTTCTCTGTTCGCAGATAGTGGACCAGCGAGTAGATGACTTCTGCGGTCGCGCGCGTCGACTTCCACTGGCTGAGCTTCTTGTTGATAAGCAGCCACAGCACCAGACCATCCTTTTTGGAATTCTTTGGGTCGATTTCCATCAGCACGCGCAGCGCGAACGCGTGCGATTCAATGGTGTCGTTGTACCAGAGCCACGAGCGATCCTCGGGGGCCCAGAACGTCCCTTGGTCCTGCACCGTCTTGGCAGAGTCCATCACCGAGTCCCATACCAGCTTGGCATCCTGTGGTCGACCCATCCGCTTGAGAGTGAGCGCGAGCAGTCCCTTGATATACGGAGAGTGTTTGCGCCACTTCTTAAACGTATAATCGAGGATCTCCTTTCGCTCACTCAGCGTCAGCGCATCCCCGGTCCAAGAGGAGTCTGGATACGCAGTTGCAACGTAGTTTAGGAGGGTGAGAAACTCCCAGCAGCACTCCTCCTTTTTCATCAGCTTGACGTAGTCCTGCCGGAAGTGTTCGGCCAGGTACTGCCAGCCGCGCTGCACCATCTCTTTGGGAATCTCGACCTTAAACTCTGTGGCCCGTGCCAAGCCACTCATCAGGTACAGCGTCATGTATGGACTTGGCGGACCGCCCGGGAACCATGGGAACCCACCCGACGAAGTCTGCGCCTTCTTGAGCTTTCCTAACGCCGAATCCCGTTGAGCCTGCGCAATCTGTGGGTTTAGCGTATTTATCATTGGGAGTCCGGGATCGCGCCCTCCCTTTGATAGCTCTAGCCACGGCGATTCCTCTAACGTCATCTTGCGATTGGGATCATTTGCATCCCAACTATCAAGCTGTGTGGTGCGCCTACTAAACTCCTCCGCCGACTTCGCAACCTGTGGGAATTCGCGATACACAGACGAGACAATTCCAGTCGAAAGGAATCGGTTGAGAGTCTGTTCCACGCACTCGTACGGATAGGTGGTGAGGTAGG
>Ga0209174_10002100_pt1 | contig 13543 bp, 12 predicted proteins | sample JI91814BDNA_FD_187505 | JGI IMG/M metagenome (GOLD analysis project Ga0209174, IMG submission 187505) | Wastewater effluent complex algal communities from Wisconsin, to seasonally profile nutrient transformation and Carbon sequestration -... | ecosystem: Engineered > WWTP > Effluent > Algae...
TTACTTGCCTTGGCTAATAGTGTCGATAATTGCACAACTCGTTATTATTATTTTATAAGTAGCAATGCAATTGCGCAATTGCGCAAAATATTTAGAATGCACGAATGAATTCATGGGCTGCAACGCGCAGCCCTTTCGAGCACAGAAGCGCACGCAAAAAAGGAGACACCCTCGATGGCCAGTGCCGTGACCTACGAAATGGTCGAACAGATCTGCAACGATCTGAGCGCCGCCGGCGCGAGTCCGACCTACCTGAAAGTCCATGAAAAGCTGGGAAAAGGCTCGACACGCGTCGTTTCTGCGCATATCCGGCAATGGCGCGAAGCCCGCGCCGGCAGCACCGCGCTTGCCCGCGACCCGCTTTTTGGCGAGTGGCCGGAAGCCCTGCAGCTCAAGGCCCGAAGCCTGTTCGACGCCTTGCTCGTTGTGTCGTCCGAAGCGGCGAGTGCGTCGGCAGAAGCCCTGCGGGCGGAATTTCGGCTCAAGGAAGAGGCGCTGAAGCGCCAGGCCGACGAAGCCGCCGACGACCGCGCCGCAGCTCTCGACGCGCTGCGCAGCGAGCGCGCCACCACTGACCGACTGAGCGCGGAACTCGAATCCCAGCAGGAAGCCTCCGTGGCCCAGCGAACGATGATTGACGACCTGCTTGGGCAGCGGGAGCTGCACATTGCCCAGTGCGCCGGGCTGGAGCGGCGCCTGGAATCCCTGCGCGACGAGCACGCGCGCCACGTGAGCGATCTGGGTTTTCAGGCTGCGGCTGAGCGGGAGCGCCTGCTCACCGAAATACGCAAGGAGCAGGATCGCAGTGCCGGCGAGCGCGAGCACCTGATGCGCCAGACCGACCAGCTTCGCCAGGATCACGCCGCTGCCGTCAATGAACTCCGCCAAAGGGCCGGCGTGCTCGATGCGAACCTGAGCAGCCAGCGCAGCAAAACCGCAGAGGCCGAAGGACGCGCTGCCGAGCTCGCAGCGCTCACGCGCCAGCTGGAGACGGAGGCCGCCAGAATGAGCGCCCAGCTGACAGCGTTGCAGGATGAACTGGCCCGGCTGCAAGCACAGCAACTGGCCAGCACAACGACGATCGGCAATCAGGAAACGCAGATGGCAAGGCTGGAACTGCAGCTTCAGTTTGAAGCGGAAAGAGCGCGCACTGCGGAGGCGCACAGCCAGGCGCTCATGCTGATGCGTGCCGCTTCGCCTTCGCCCGAACTTGCGCCCGGCCCGCCGGAAGGTGGCGCGACGATGGGCTGAGCGCTTCGGATGCGCACGGGCAGATGCGGTGATTTTTTGGATCACAATATGAGCGATTTCTAATATTATTGGGCGCCCCACCCTGCCCTTCAAGGAACGCCATGAAAACCGCCCACGATCTCGTTGCCGCCGCCAAGACCCGCGTTCAGGAACTCTCGCCCGACGCTGCCGAACAGGCCATTCGCGACGCTGACGTGCTGATCGACGTTCGCGAAACCGAAGAGTTTGCCGCCGGCCATGTTCCCGGCGCGGTTCATATGTCCCGCGGCATGCTGGAATTCAAGCTGAGCAGCACGCCCGAACTCACGTCCCGCGACATCCGGATCGTTCTGTATTGCAAGACCAGCGGGCGCGCCGCGCTGGCTGCCTGCGCCCTGCACGACATGGGCTACCTCGACGTCAAGTCGATCGCCGGTGGTTTTGACGCCTGGGTTGGTGCAGGCAAACCGGTAGCCAGGCCGGTGATGCCGGCCTTTGATTGATCAAGCCGGCCGTCAGGCTGGCAAAAAAGCGGCGGCAATCAACGCAGGATTGTTCCCGCTTTTGCACGATTCAACTGCCTCCGGCACGCTCCCGGCGCCGGTAATGCAGCACTGCCGGCGTCACCACCAGGGCGCCAAACAGCGCCACCAGGCTAAGCGGCCACAGCACGGGGCGGTTCCATCCGGCCCGCAGGCGCTCCCGCGCGGCCACGTCAACCCTTTGATATTTAAGGGTGTTGCGAGCGATCTTGCCCGGCTTGCGGTTATGCAGCCAGCCGTGCTGCAGCGTGTAGGCCTTTTCGTAAAAGCCCCACACCCACGGTGAGTCGTGCTGCAGGATGGCCAGCATGCGCTCGATGATGGCCTGCCGTTCAGGGCTGTCGGGCATGGACTTCATGCGCTCGAAAAGACGGTCGTATTCGGCGTTTTCGTAGTTGGCCGCATTCTCACCCTGGCTCTTGACCTTGCTCTGGGCCCCATAAAGCAGGAACAGGAAGTTTTCCGGGTCCGGGTAGTCGGCGTTCCAGCCCCAGTAGAAAAGCTGCGCGTTGCCCTTGCGGATCTTGTCCTGGAAACGGTTGTAGTCGGTGGCACGCACCACCAGCTGCATGTCGAGCTTGCGGAACTGCTTGTTGAGCCAGTCAACGGTGGATTTGTCGCCCATGCCGCTGCCCGTGGTGTCGAGATTAACCACCAGCGGCTCGCCGGTCCTGGCGTCGCGACCGCCGGGATAGCCGGCCTCGGCCAGCAGGCGACGGGCTTCATCCACCGGTTTGCGGCGCGGCTTGCCGTCGATCCAGTCGTACACATTGGGGTTGATGCCGGCCTCGTCGGCCCGGTAGCCGAAGATGCCCGGCGGTATCGGGTGCATTGCCGGCACGCCGCGGCCGTTCTGGAAAACCGAGATGAATTCTTCCTGGTCGATGGCGATCGAGATGGCCAGGCGCAGCTTGCGCGCCCGCTCCGAGTTGCCGCCAACCACCGGGTCGAGCATGTTGAAGCCCATGTACATCACGGTGGGCGCCACCGAGGTGTTGAGCTTGATGCCCTTCCCGGCCATTTCGTCCGACAGGCTCACGTCGCCCTGCCCGCCCATCTGCACGGCCTGGTCGAAGTTGTCGGACGACACGCCCGAGGCGTCGTAGTAGCCCTGCAGAAACTTGTTCCAGTACGGAATGCTTTCCTTCTCGCGGGTGAACACGACCTGGTCGACAAACGGAATGGTCTTGCCGCAATCGGCCAGCAGCCCTTCCGACTTGTCGTCCGGCTCGCCCTCGCAGGGATAGGTTTCACCGCGGAAATTGGGGTTCTTCACCAGCACCATGCGGGCGTTGGGATTGTTGTCGGCCAGCATGTAGGGCCCCGTGCCGATGGGCCACCAGTCGAGCGTCAGGTTGCGCTCGGCCATGCCCGGCTGGGCAAAGAAGCGGTCGGCTTCGACAGGCACAGGCGCAAAAAAGGGCATCGCCAGCCAGTAGGGAAACTGGGGATAAGTGCCCTTGATGTGGATGCGGTAGGTGTAGCGGTCGATCACCTCGACGCCGCTCATCGGATAGTTGCGCAGGTCGATCCAGCCGCCCTCGCCTTTTGCGGCGCGGGCCTTTTCGTCGGCGGCCAGGCGGGCGTGGAGATCCTTCAGCCCGACGATGTAATCACCCATCAGTTCGAGCACCGGCGAATGCAGGCGCGGGTGCGCGAGGCGCTTGATCTGGTAAGCATAATCGTCGGCGGTGAGTTCGCGGGTGCCGGTTTGCGGAAAATCGCCGAGGCTGCGCTTGTCGGCCAGATCGGCAGCGGTGAGGCCGAGGTAAAGCGGCTGGCCCTTGGTGTCGGCGGCAAAGGCCGGGTGCGGCTGATAGCGGATACCCGGCCGGATACGGATTTCGTATTCGCTGCGGGCGATGCGGGCCGGGTCGGCGCCGGGTGGCAGCACCTTGCCGTCGGCATCGAACTGGCGCAGCACAGGCATCCTCTCGGCGGCAGCCACGTTCAGCTCGAAGGGGCGCTTGAGATAGTGGTACTGCAGCGGCGGCTCGTAGATCTGGTACAGAAAAGTCGCCTCGTCCTCGCTGTAGGACTGGACCGGGTCGAGGTGCTTGGGGCGCTGGGTGAAGGCGGTGTAAAGAATGTTCTGGCCCCGCTCGGCGATCGGGTAGGGATCGTTCCACACCTGACCACAGCCGGCTGCCAGGCTTGCGAGCAGCATGGAAGGAAAGTACCGGAACAGCGGACGAAACAGCGGTCGGATCAGTGCGTGCATGGGGTTTACTCTACCGGATAGCGATGGAGTCGCGACAGCACACGCTCCGGAAGCATCCGTTATAATCGGATGGTTATTCACAGGAGACACCTTACATGGGCTTTCTCGCCGGCAAGCGCATTCTCATCACCGGATTGCTGTCCAACCGCTCGATCTCCTACGGGATCGCCAAAGCCATGCACCGGGAAGGCGCAGAGCTCGCCTTTACGTACCAGAACGAACGCTTCCATGATCGCGTAGCCAAAATGGCCGCCGAATTCGGCAGCGAAATGATCTTTGCGTGCGACGTCCAGAACGACGAAGAAATCGCAAAGCTCTTCGATGAGCTCGCGCAAAAATGGGACTGGCTCGACGGGCTGGTTCACTCCATCGCCTTCGCCCCCAGCGAAGCCCTCGAGGGCGACTTTCTCGACGGGCTCTCCCGCGAAGCGTTCCGCATTTCCCAGGAAGTCAGCGCCTACAGCTTTCCCGCCCTCGCCAAGGCCGCCCGGCCGATGATGAAGGGTCGCAACGGTTCGATGCTGACCATGTCCTACCTTGGCGCCGTGCGCACCATGCCCAACTACAACATCATGGGTATGGCCAAGGCGAGCCTCGAGGCGTCGGTACGCTACATGGCCGTCACGCTCGGCCCCGAAGGCACGCGCGTCAATGCCATTTCCGCGGGCCCGATCAAGACGCTGGCCGCCTCCGGCATCGGCAACTTCAGCAAGCTGCTGTCGTTCAACGAACGCAATGCGCCGCTGCGCCGCAACGTGACCATCGAGGAAGTCGGCAACGCAGCAGCCTTCCTGTGCTCCGATCTCGCCAGCGGCGTAACCGGTGAAATCATGTATGTAGACGGCGGTTTCAACACCACCGCGCTCGGCAACGAAGACCAGGGCCAGGGCTGACCCTGCCGGTCTGATCAAAAAAAGCAGGGCCGTCCATTTACGGGCGGCCCTGCTTTTTTTTGTGATCCTTGCCGGGCCCACCGGCTGGCCCTGCGGCCTAGTCGGTCGTGCCCTGTTCCAGTATCCGCTCCAGCAACTGCCTGACAACCGACGGTTCAAACGGTTTGTCGCAGATTCCCGACACGCCGGCCTCTTCCACCGCGGCCAGGCGGCTCTCGCTGGTTTCGCTGGTCACCATCAGGATCGGCACCGAGCGTTGCCAGCTGCGGGTGCGCACGAATTCGACAAATTCGCGGCCGTCCATTTCGGGCATGTTGTAGTCGGTAATGATGAGGTCGACCATCGAGCCTTCCAGCACGGCAGCGCCTTCCTTGCCGTTGCTGGCTTCGATGATGTGACGGATGCCAAGGTTTTCGAGCACCCCGCGCATGAATTTGCGTGCGTTGTGACTGTCATCCACCAACAGCACACGCACGCCTTCCAGGTCGTACTGGTTGTCCAGCGTGTCGTTTGTCCCGAGGTAATCCACGGTGGCATTGAGCGCCAGGGCAAGCTGGTGGGAGGTAAAAGGCTTGGGCACGATGCCGCAGATGCCGGACTGGCGGATCGGATCGAGGGCCTGCGGGCGGGTTTCGCTGGAAATCAGGATGAAAGCGACATGCTTGAGCAGCGGGTCGGCCCGCATCGCGATGAGCAGCTCGGTGCCTGAACGGTCGGGCAGGTAGAGCGCCGAAAGCACCACGTCGGGCCGCGCAGCCCGCATCGCGGCATCGGCATCCGCGGCGCTGCCGACGAGCTGCACCTGCGTCAGCCCTACCTCGTCGCACACCTTGCGGATGATCTTGGCCTGCATTGCGGAGGGCTCCACGAGCAGGGCCTGCAGATGACCAAACCGGCCAGAAATCGCCATCGTCTCGACCTTTTTTATTTGAGAACGATGAGATTAGCGAACCAAATCAGGAAAGCTTGAGGTGCACGCGTGAAAACGCCCTGCCCCGTTACGCGCGGCGGGATGCCGCAGCCGCCTTCTGCCGCGCCCACCAGGCACCCACCCTGCTGGCCGGATAACGTTGGGTGACGGCTTCCAGAACCATGTTGCCCGTCGCCAGCATCAAAAAAACATACAGCAAGGTTGCCCACCAGGCGTCGGCGGCGATCAGCGCGGCCATTACCGCCAACTGAAACAGCGCAAAGGCCGCCGCCTTCACATGCCCTGCCGCGCCACCCTGCATCTGCCTGACGCGCATCGCCCACCACGTGGGCACGACAAGCACGAGCGCCATCACTGCCATAAGCATGTACATGCCTGATCCTTGCTGGGGCTGATCTCTGCCGCAGCTCAGCGGCATTCCGTCGGCAAAATCGTTTCTGCAATCCGGCGGCCCGTGCATGCCCAGCCGGCCTTGCCTGCGGCATCGACGCTTGCCGTCCACGTCAGGCTACCACCGTCTGGAAAGCCGCCGCCCTGCCGAATCGTCACCACGATGGCCTGATGATCGATTTCGACGCCATAAACAAAGGGCGGCAGTTTGGCTGCGAAGCCTGCTTCGGCGAGCGCGACCGGAAGCTGCTGATGCTGCTGCCGGTAAGCCTCGACCGATTCCACGGCCTGGCGGCCGAGCTTTGCCGCCTCGGCCAATTTGGCGCGATTGGTGTAGTCCTGGTACTCCGGAATGGCGATGGCCGCAAGCATGCCGAGGATTGCAATCCCGAAAAGAGCCGTGATTGCGATCGCGGCGCTCCTGCTGGTTCCACCGTTTTTCGACAGTTCCGTTAGCTGGCCCTGCAAATCGTTGCCCGCCTCGGCGGCGGCGATCCTCTTGTTGCAGTGGCGATGGTAGAGCGCATTGGCGAACATCCCCGGCAAGACCACCTGGGCGATAAGTGCGAGCAGATTCCCCATTTCGCCAAACAGCACTGCAAAAATTGCGGACAGCACGTTGGCCAGAACGATGTACGCCAGCGTGGCCGGCCACATGCGCCGGTAGAGAAACCAGATGAAGGTGAACGTCGCGGCCGCCCAGTTCCAGCTGGGGCCCGCTTTGCCGGCCGCGTCGAAACGGGCGAAATGCTGCAGGTAATAAGCCTGGTTCTTCGGGCCGAGCACGGCTTTGTAGAGCGCTTCGCGGTCAGACATGGCTTTTTCCTGATTATCGATTCGTATCGATTATCGGAAATTTTTCGTGAATCGCCTGAATCCATGTCATGCCAGGCGCAAATAAACCGCTCGCGCCGGCTCGGCCCTGTTCATGAAAAACAGCGGCACCCGCCTTTTGCCGCAGCCTCGGCGAGTGCGCTGAAACAGTCTAGTCCGCCAGATACTTGTCCAGGGTGTGGTGGTGCGCCCGGATGCGGAGTTCCTGGTAGCTGGCCAGGGTGACGACGCCGGTCATCGAGGCCTTGAGGCCGCGGGTCATGTGCGGAAGATTGCGCATGTCCTGGTCGAGCACAGGGCCGAGGGCGCCGAGTTCCGGGGCCGAACTGAAGGCCTCATCGTCGGACAGCCAATGCACCGGAACGGCGGCGGGACGCGGCTCATGGGCTTTGTGGCGGCCGAGCACCATCACGTCGTAGATGCAGCTTTCGGGGTTGTGGCCGTCGGGCATGGCGCGGTAGACGATGTTGCCGAAGTAGCCCGCCCAGATCTGGAAGTGCGGGAAGACCGAATAGAGGATCGCATCCTGCAATTCGGCCAGCGTGGCGTGAGACAGATCCACGCCCGAGGCGGCGGCGTAAGCCGCACGGTTCATCTCGCCCACGTACTGGCGGGCAGTCATGCCTGCGGGCAGCGTGTGGGCGTCGCCGTCGCCGTCGGCCATGCGGCCGGAGGCGGCGATGCAGTCGTGCATCACTTCGGTCTGGGTGACGCCGTCGAGGTTGGGGCTGGCGATGGACATGGGCGTGATGCAGCGGGCCAGGTTGTCGCCATAGAGATCGTACTGGCTGTCCACGTCGTCGGTGAAAGTGAGGATGTGCGGGTGGGTGGCGCGCACATGGAAGGATTCGAAGAAGGCCTCCTGGGCCAGCTTCCAGTTGCAGGGGATGCGCTTTCGCACGTGCACGATGGTGGTGGCGCGCTCGAGGCCGTAGTCGGCGCAGTGCTCGGGCAGCACGCCCAGCCAATCGACAAGGGGGGCCGCATTCTTGTCGAAGTTGATGAAGATGAAGCCGGCCCAGGTTTCGACGCGCACTTGCGGCAAATCCTGACGGTCACGCCCGAAGTGCTTGAAATCCCACGCGCAGGGCAGGCTCTTCATGGCGCCGGCCAGATCCCAGGTAAAGCCGTGGAAGGGGCAGCGCAGTTGATTGACGTTTCCGCCCGTGGGCCGCAGCGCGATGCCCCGGTGCAGGCAGGAGTTGGCAAACGCGCGCACCACCCCGTCGTCACCGCGCATGACGATGACCGAGTGGTCGCCGATGTCGTGCACAACGTGGTCGCCCGCATCGGGAATGGCTTCGTCGCGGGCCACGAACTGCCACACGCGGGGCCACATCTTGTCCATTTCCTGCTTGTGGAAATCGGCCGAAAAGTAGCGGCTCACCGCCATGTCGGCATCCCCGAGCCCGGCTGGCGGTGCCGGCCTGAGAAATTCGGGTACGGGCACCGTCTCCTCGTCAAGCAAGCGCTGAAAAGTGGTCGGATCGCCGAGGTTTTCGGGTGCGTTGAGCGAATGATGCTGCGTGCAGGGTGCGTTCATCGGGATGTCTCCTCCGGTGCCTGGCGGCCTGGATGCCGTCTATGGGTTTGGTTGAAGGCCAGCGCCACAGCGGACGCCGACCCCTCGTTCTTTCCGCCCTGGAAAGACGACGGTTTAAGTCTGAAGGTGCACGAAAGACCCTGACTTGATCATGGTCAACAAACGAACATATTTGTTTGTTTTGTGGTCTTGTTGACGGCCGTGCCCGCGCCTACAGGGCGCGACTGTGGCGAATCTCCGCCGGGCGTCCGCCTCCGGGTAAAAATCACCGGGCCTGAATGAGCGGGAAGCAACGGGAGGGCGCATCATGACCCCTTGTGCCAGAGACCGGCCTGCGGATTTTCCGGAAGGAGAAAGTCATGACCAACAGAATCACCATCACTGCGGCCGATGTCCAGGTCGGCGACCTGATCTACGACGGCCCCGGGGCCAATGTCCACCCGACGTTTGCCTGGGAAACCGTGACCCAGGTTCATCGGGTGGATGGCCTGGTCATGCTGACCGCGGGCCGCCTCGACAGCGCCAACGGCGAGTTCTGGTTCGATCCTGCCGAATCCGTAACCGTCATTCGCCATCCGCCAGAGAAAGCCGAAGAAGTCGTCACCAAGCCGCGCCACAAGCGCGGGCATTCCGGTTAGGCGCCCTCCCCCGGCGCCCCACTGCTCCGCAGCCAGGCCGGAGCGGCCCTTGTCCGGTGACTGTGCGTCGCCAGCTCCGCCCGATCCGGAACAATCAGGCACAAGCGCGCCGATCATGATCAAGCGCCTTGCCAATCCCTGCCTTCTGCTCACCCTGGGCGTCCTGTCCTGGTATCCAATCCTCAATGACCTCAGCAGCGGGTATCAGAGTTGAGCGGCCATAAGCATCACTCGGCTTGGGCTCCCAGGTAGAACGTTTTCGAGCTTTCTGTAATCTGGTCAATGAGTCGGTGCTGTCGTAGCGCGTCGTCGAATGTGGTCGCCAGATTGGTGCCGTTGGCCTTGTCCCTGGCGTAAGCGCTGTACAGATAGGCGACATCCTGGATGCTGGCATCCATTCCCGAGACAGGCAGGTAGGCATACTCGGCGGGGACCGGTAGTGGAGCAAAGACTTCTGAACCTTTGTTCATGCCTTCAATAGCATGGTCACCTTCGTTCTGGAAAGCGTGCGGATTAGTGACCCGGAGCGCGCCCTCCGTGCCCGTGATGTCTATCTGTAAGCCCGTCCGGTGCGCTTGGCCACCTTCGAGCTGTACAGAAAATAGCGCTCCACCTTCAAGCGTACCGATAACCATGACCTCGTTCGGGCTGGTATAGGGGAGCTTCTGGCCGGTCTCGGCAATGGTCGTTACGGGGAACTGTGTCTTGGTCACTGCGGAGAGTTGATCGGGGAAGCCCGCTGTGCTGAACAACACATCATGGAAATGCCCGCCGTAGATCGAAAGCAGATGTGTGAAGTTCGCATCATCGACCACCCACTTGACCGCATCAGGCATTACCGGGGCAAAGGCGTCCACTCCAACAGACATGCGAACCGCCCGAATGCTACCCACGTAGCCCTCTTGAATCAGGTCCTTGAGGTAGCGGATCGAAGGTGCAAACCGCCGCTGCAGGCCGATGACGTGCTTCACGCCCTGCGCCTTGGCCTGTGCCAGGATCTCTCCGGAGTGAACGGTGTTCGTCGACAATGGCCACTCGCAGTAAACATCCTTGCCTGCGGCGATGACCGCAGACGAAAGCCGGCCATGTTCCGGCGTAGGGGAAAGCACCACGACCAAATCGATGTCCGGATGCGCGATCAGTTCTTCGGCATTGCCGAAAGCCATGCCAACACCGAACTCGTCGGCATATTTTTGTACCTTTTCCTTATTACGTCCCGCCAGCGCCACGATCTCGAATTCGTCGAGCGCCTGCAAGACAGGGATATGGCCATAGCGGGCCCAGCCACCGGTGCCGATGACGCCGACACGGATACGTTGCTTGTTCATGATTGGCCTTTTGATTTTTATGGAAAATTGGAGCAAAGCGCGTTGGCCGCTGGCAGTAGATTCCGAAAAAGCAGCGAAAAACTGGGCACGGCCCGGCCCTGATAAAGGTCGGTGCTATTCGCCGGCGATCTTGATGACGATTTTGCCGAACGGACCGCGCGAGAGATGCTCGTAGGCCTGAACCGCTTCTTCGAACGGGTAGACATGATCGATAACCGGCTCGATCTTGTGCTGGTCAAGGAACGGATTCATGCGGTCAAACGAACTACGCGGGGCGACCGCAATCCCACGAATCGTGGTCTGACGGAAGATGAGCGGCATCAGATTGAGCGCGGTGGTTTGTCCGGTCAAAAAGCCCACCTGGGCGATCACGCCTGCGGCCTTGGTCGCCGCGACGGATTGATTGAGACCATCGCCACCGGCAACGTCGATAGTGATGTCAACGCCTTTTCCGCCGGTCAGTTCCAGCACCTTTTGTTCCCAATTCGGGTGTGTCTTATAATTGATACCATCGGTCACGCCCAAGGCTTTGACCTTGGTCAGATTGGCGTCGCTGCTGGAAGTCGCAATCACCCGCGCGCCCTGCGCCAGGGCGATCTGAGCAGCGAAAATCGATACGCCACCCGTACCTTGCACCAGCACCGTCTGGCCAGGCTGCAAATGGCCGACATCCATCAACGAATACCAGGCAGTCAGCGCGGCGATGGGCAGCGTCGATGCGCCTTCGTCACTCATCGCATCTGGCGCTTTTACGGCGCCGTTTTCATGCAGGATCATGTATTCGGCCAAGCCACCAGGAAGTGGCGAACCCAGGCAAAACTCGGGTTCATCCGGGGCAGGTGCGCCGTCCAGCCAATGCGAGTACAGATGCGAATTGACGCGGTCGCCAACCTTAAAACGGGTAACGCCGGCACCCACCGCCACGACCACGCCAACGGCATCCGAGACAGGGATCAAAGGCTTCGGTACCTTGTGCGGCTCATAGAAGCCGTCAACGATCGCCTTGTCTCGGAAATTCAGTGAAACGGCGCTGACTTTGACCAGCAACTCGCCAGCCTTGGCTACCGGCGTCGGCACCTCTTCGAGATGCAAATTCTTCAAGCCAAAATCTTTCAACAGCCATGCTTTCATTTTTTCTCCAGTTAGCGGAAATCGGTAGGGCGTTGGCAGGTGCCGCCCGAATGCGACGACCGGTCGATTGGGAAGCCGCTTGATTGTTCCCAGCGATGGAGCCAGTTTAATTCCGTCTTTAACGGAGAATTAGTAGGTAAAGTCTCATACACTCCATCCAGTAATTCCATAATCAGGTGGCGCATGGAAGATCGATTTGCCGGAATAAGAGAATTTGTCGCTACTATCGACGGCGGCAGTTTTACCGCCGCAGCCGTCGAACTGGGCGTCACCGGGTCCGCTGTAGGCAAGAGCATTTCCAAGCTGGAGGCCAGATTGGGAGCACAGCTTTTGCACCGGACGACCCGTCGTATTGACCTCACCACCGAAGGCGAAGCCTATCTAGTCAGTTGCCGACGTATTCTGGAAGAACTGGACCAATCTGAAGCGTATCTGGCCACCGGGCATCTTCAGCCCATAGGACGCTTGCGCATTGATCTGCCAACGACCTTCGGGCGTCGCCATGTTTTGCCTTCGCTATTGGCGCTCGGTCTGCGACATCCTGGTTTGGATTTGTCGATTTCGCTGCGCGATCGGGCTGTTGATATGGTGGCCGAAGGGATCGACATCGCGCTGCGCATCGGCGTTCTTGATGACCATGCGGACCTTGTCGCGCGGCGCCTGGGCGAACAGCGTCTGGTTTTATGCGCTTCCCCCACTTATCTCCAACTGCACGGCACACCAGTCACACGAGCCGATCTGGCCAAGCACGATTGTTTGACCGGCTGGCGACGTGGCAACCGTCCCAACTGGTTACTGAAAAACGAGCAGGGCGAAATGGCGCCGCTCCAAGTGCCGGTACGACATGAGTTGACCGACGGAGACGCGCTGCTTGAGGCCTGCTTGATTGGATGCGGGATAGCACAAATGCCGACGTGGTTGGCCGGCGAGTCCCTGCGTACAGGCGCTTTGCTGCCGGTGCTGAGCGACATCGCCGGCGGCGCCGTGCCCATCCACGTTATCTGGCAGAAAACCTGGCACATGCCGCCGAAGGTCAGGGTAACAGTAGACGAGCTAACCCGCGTTGCCGCCGAAAGTCCTTTCTTTGCCTCAAGCTGAGCCGATAACAGCCCGTCGATTGAACCGACGTCTAGGCAGCTGCCCAGCCGGAGCGAGCCAGCTCGAATGACGAGAGAGGCCGCACTGCAGAGCCAAGTATTCCTTGAGTGGCACAGAGCCTCATTGGCAGAAGCCGGGTAAGTCTAGTAGCCGCCTGGAGCCAGCCGCTGAGACAGCCACCAAATATTGCCGCTGGGGTCTCGTACTCCGCCTTGCCGATCGCCATAAGGCATGTCTGAGACCTCCACTATTTGAACTGCGCCTGCGGCAAGTGCCCGAGCCATTGCGGCGGGCGCGTCTTCTACGTAGAGGTAGTAGGAGGCCGGCATGGGAGGGAAGCTTTGCGAGGCGTCGCTAACCATGATTGTTGAAGTGCCAATGCGTACCTGGGCGTTGGCAATTCGGGAACCGTCCAGGTGACGCAAAATCTCTGTTCCCCCAAGTCCGTTGACCAGGAAGTCTACGCAGGCCGAAGCGTCGCTAACAAAGATGTACGGTGCAACGGTATTGAAGCCCGGTGGGATATGCACAATGATTCTCCTGGTGCGGCCTAAGGTTCGAGGTAAGCGGCGGTCCGATTGAACGAGGGGCCAGGCAGCGCTGCGTCCTGTCGACAGAGCGGTGCTACTCGCCTCTCGGCAGCGGCTGGAGCATGCTGACCCGGTTTCCTTCGGTATCGAAGAAAGAGACGTACTTCCCGACTCCAGGGATCTCCATCGGCTCTCCCAGGACTTGCCCACCTGCCGCGGCAACCCGCTCCATCG
>Ga0209174_10002101_pt1 | contig 13541 bp, 13 predicted proteins | sample JI91814BDNA_FD_187505 | JGI IMG/M metagenome (GOLD analysis project Ga0209174, IMG submission 187505) | Wastewater effluent complex algal communities from Wisconsin, to seasonally profile nutrient transformation and Carbon sequestration -... | ecosystem: Engineered > WWTP > Effluent > Algae...
CAATTAGCTCCTAACGCCCACATTTGGCTAGGGAGTGATAGGTCATGAGGAGTGCGAGCAGAGTCCACAAGGGTGTCCCGAACAGAGAGCCGGAAGGACATTACGGATCGGAAGGATCGCAGCGCAGAGCGGTGGGGTACGTGCGGGTTTCTACGGACATGCAAGCGACCGAGGGGCTGTCTCTGGAAGCGCAACAGAGTGCGATTGAGGGGTACTGCATGCTGCACGGAATCAAGCTCGTGCGGGTTTGTAAGGATGTGATTTCAGGAGGGAAGGACGTTCGGCCTGGACTTGCCGAGGCACTCAGTACGCTTCAGCGCTCGGCGGATATTCTGGTGGTGCTGAAGTTTGATCGGCTCTCGCGATCGATCAAACACTTCTGCGAGCTGTACGAGACGTACTTCAAAGACGGCACGAAGGAGCTGGTTGCGATTCGGGAATCGATCCGGCTCGATTCGTCGCTGGGGCGGGCGCTCGTGGGAATTCTCTTGGTGTTTGCGCAGATGGAACGGGAAGCGACAGGGGAACGGACTCGGGAGGCCATCAATCATATTAGGAAGAGTGGATATCACTTTGGGAAGGTGCCGTATGGGAAGCGGAAGATTCCAGCTCCGGACAATCCACGGATGAAAGTTCTCGTCGAGGATGAGGAAGAGCTGGCGGTCATCGCTCAGCTCAGGGAGTGGGCGATGGAGGGAGTGGGAATCAGCGAGATGGCGAAGCGACTGAACGCTAAAGGAACCAAGCCACCGCAAGGGGCGACGTGGACCAAGAGCCTGCTCTACAACCTGCGCCTGAGGCTGAGTCACATCATTCCGAAGCCTCACAACGAGCGAGCCTACGGTGATAACGAGGTCAAGGAGCGCATCTTGGAGCTACGAGCACACGGTCACTCGCTGAGGCAGATCGCGGCGATACTCAATGAGCAGGGATGGCTACCGCTCAAGGCGCGGCGATTTACCGTCGAGAACATCCACGGACTACTCGCCCGCACAAGCGCCGCGAAACTGCTCAACCCGAGGCGCTACTTGCAGCTGATGCTAACGAATATGGAGCGGGCGCATGACAAGGAGTCTCCGGGGGAGCCTTTTGAGAAGCCTCCGCTGCCGATGCTGGCAAAGCTGCTTGAGGAGGCGGGGTACAAGACGCCGAGAGGACACGAGCACTGGTGGCCCGCTCAGGTACAGCAGGTCTTGGAGGGGCGGTTTGATGGGTACTATGGGACGCAGAACGCAGAGGCTGAAGCTTTCTGCTGACGAGCTGGACTCTGTCGTCGGTTCATGGGGTAGCTCGCCGAACGTCGAAGCTGGCCCGCAGCAGCATTCAGACGAATTGTCTACGCCGTGCGGTCAGACCCACGGCGGATCGTCAGCATCTCCAACTCGGCACATCCCACATATTTCGGAAAAGACTCGCAAGGGTCGCGACGTTACAACACCGGCGGTTGGGGTACCCCTCGAAGAATTTACCGTGTTCAGTAATCTGTGGTCGCACCAAGTGCGCAAGCTCACGCACGCTAGACCACGATGCGGTGTCCAAGTTTCGGACGGAATCCGGTATCCCAGACGACCGCAGCTCGCCATGGTTACACGTTCCTGACGCAGAACCTCTCGGTAGGAATCTGGCACCAGCTGTGCTTGGCGGAGGCTGGTGCTCTCGGGTTCCTCAGCGCAGCGGCAGGAAATCGGTCGTTCTGCCACGGTTCGGAGGCGCTACCAGCATCGTGAGCCGGAAAAGACTCTGCTCCACCGCATTGTTCGGGAAAACCTGGCTCCCTTCCTCGTCGAAGCACAAGAGCGTTATCCCAGCGGCGAACTTCCTTCCTGCATTCGCGCCGAGTTTGAGCGCTACCTGCGCTGCGGGCTGCTCTGCCGCGGCTTTGCCCGCGTTCGCTGTCCGATGTACCACGATGAGCTGCTCGTCGCCTTCTCCTGTAAGAATCGAGGGGCTCTGTCCATCGTGTGCCAGCCGTCGGATGGCCGACTCCGCAGCACACCGTCGGGACCATGTACCTCCCAGAGAAGAAATCACATGTTACTTTCCATACAGATTGGAGACAGTCTGAAGTAAACTGTCCCGTGCCGTCGGCGATCGGTCCCTGATGCACCACCTGACTTCCCGGTCCATGGCACCAGAACCGCGGTTGAACCTCTTATCCACCTTTAGCTATATAAGTATTTTATCATCATAAACGGGGGGTACACATGGCTTTAACACTGAACGCCAATATCGATGCAATGACTTCACAAGCGGCACTCTCGATAGTGGGGCAAAAATTATCCATCGCAGCGCAGCGCCTGGCAACTGGGTTGAGAATCAATAGCGCCAACGATGATGCGGCGGGATTGGCCCTTACTGATAGAATGGTGGCGCATGTGCGGGGGGTGACACAGGCAAGGCGGAACGCGAATGACGGTATCGCTCTGGTACAAACCACGGAGGGGGCATTGGCTGGCGTTACCGGGCAGTTACAAAGAATGCGCGAACTGAGTGATGAGGCGCAAAACGGCGAAAACAGCCCGGACTTGGCGGCAATTGAACAAGCACTATCGGGCTGCATGGCGGAAATTACCCGGATTTCCAGCGAGACATCGTTTAATGGCATACCGCTGTTAACCGGCGCTCAGGATTCGGTCAGCATTCAGATCGGGGCATTCGATGATCAGTCGATTGAGGTGGCTCTGCCGAAGGTGGATGCGACCACGCTCGGGCTCGATGCGCTCGATGTCGGCACTATCGCAGCCCAAGCGCAAGACTGGCGGGCGCGCATCGATTCAGCGATCGATCAGCTCACATCGCAGCGCGCCACTTTGGGCGAGACGCAATGCCGTCTGGTGCTTGCCAATGCCAGTCTGGGCAGCGGGATTGCCGACACGGCCACCGCCCTTGCCCTGGTGAAAGATGCTGATTACGCGGTTGAAACGATTAACTTTACCCTGGCATCCGCGATGCAGCAGGCCGGGCTGGCGGTTTTGGCCCAGGCTAATGTAATACCGTCTGAACTTCTCAGGCTGCTGCCCAAGGATACGCCGGAAGTGTTCGTTATTGACACCACGGATGACCGCCAGGGCAGCATCAGCGCACAGGGAGAAAATGGCGATGAGTGCAAGGAAAATCTGTTTGACAACTTATCCAATTCCAAATGGCTGGATCTGTCGCCACAGGGAAGCTGGGTTCAATACAGCTACGCGCCAGGGATTTACGGACAGCTTTGTGCCTACACCCTGACTTCGGCCAATGACTGCCCCGAGCGCGACCCCTGCGATTGGCAATTGCTCGGCTCCAACGATGATGGCGCAAGCTGGGATACGGTCGATACCCAGGCAGGCGTGATCTTTGACGAGCGCTTCCAAAGACGCAGCTTTGTTCTGGACAGCAAACCCTGCTACAAAGCATACCGGCTTAATATCACAAAAGTGGCTGACCCGTCCTGCGCCAACTCCGTGCAGTTGGCGGATATGGAGTTGCTGGGGCAACAGGTGCAAGCGTAAGCGCCGGGTGCGCTACAAAAGAGAAATGGCAAACTCATCGGTTTTGCGTACGGAAGCCGCTGGCTGGAAGCGTTCAGACTTTTGGTATGATGGACAATGCCAATTCTTTGTCGTCCTTGGCGTTGGGACTGATCCGAACCATCCTGGTCTTGTGCGCTTTACAAACTCCTGCGCGGCGAATCGGGTACCGGTCTGCATTCTCGGCATGAATCAGTCGTGGCGCGGCGGTGACATGGCGAATGGACCGGGCGGTGGCCAGAAAGTGAACCTGCTCAGGGAAGGGCTCCTCACGCTTCGTGATGCTCTCCCAGAGATCTTCGCCAATCTCCTGATCCTGTTTACCGACACCTATGATGTTTGCGTAGTAACGTCGGTGGCGGAGATACTGGCGAAATACCAGCCGGTTCAGGGGCAGATTGTCTTCTCGACCGAGGTATGTTGCTGGCCGGACCTGGCGGTTGCGAAGCAGTATCCCCTGGCTCCTGGCGGCTCTCCGTTCCGTTACCTGAATTCTGGCGGATTCATGGGTCCAGCAGCCTATATTCTCGAACTACTCACATCCCAGCCGATTCGCGACGAAGACGATGACCAGCGCTATTACACAAATCTCTTCTTGAATCCTCGCTCAACGGACCTCCGTCAGGGATTGGTGCTCGACTATCGCTGCGAGATTTTCCAGACCTTGAATCACGTAGCCGAAGAGCATGTGCGTTTTTCCAGCCGACGCGCAGAAAACCGGTGGTTTCACACCGAGCCTTGCGTGATTCATGCCAACGGCCCCGATGAGGTGGCGCGCCCCCTTGCGCAGCTGGTTTTCGAGCGGCCTGTGGCTGAAACGCGGGTACCGCGCCCATCCGAAGAGATCCAGCACATCATCGTGATCAACATGGCGCACCGCACGGAGAAGCGGGCGAACATGGAGCGGCAAATCCAGGTTTGTCTTCGTGATCGTCCCACCGTCACTGTCGACTTTTTCCCAGCCATCGACGGTCGGACCATCAGCGCTGCGGCGCTCCGCGCACGGGGCGGCGAGGTCGATCGGACCTGGGTGAACCCATACAACAACCTGCCGCTTACGCACGGCGAGGTTGGCTGTGCGCTCAGCCATCACGAGGTCTGGACCCGGATACGCGATGGTCGGTGGTCGAACGTCCTGGTTTTGGAGGACGACGTGATTCTGCCCCCGGACCTTCTCTCCCAGATGGAGGCCTGCATGGCTGAGAGTACCGACCCCTGGGACCTTGCCTACGTCGGGCGCAAACCCCTCCGTCCTGGTGAGCATCGCCTGAGCGAACACATTGTCATTCCGAAATATAGCTACTGGACGAATGGCTACGTTCTCCGACGGACCGGGGCCCAGAAGCTCCTCTCCACCGACTTCCTCCAGCACCTGATCCCGGTCGACGAGTACCTCCCTCTTTTATGCCATTCCCACTTCGATTTCCGGCGACTCCAACATTACCGGAGCTATCCGCCGCTGCTTGCCATCGCCTTCGATCCTCCGCTGGTCCGACCCATCGACGACACCTTTCAGGAAAGCGACACGGAAATCTCCCCCCTCTTTGGGCCTGACTAGAATGGATTCATCTTCAGTTCTTTCGACACAACTTCACCGATGGAACCTCACCGAATTGAGCCAAGAGTTCCGGGCGCATGATTATGTGAAACTGCCCGACCTCCTCGATCATCAGGGCTTTCTGCTTCTCCGTCAGGAAGCTGCCTCCCTTCAGCGATTCGCGACGCGGCATGATTTTGTGATGGAGGAGTACTGCACGCCACGCCGACTGGCCACAATCGGTGGATCGACGCTTGCGGCCCACTCGCCGCTTCTCAGGAGCCTCTACCTACTTCCAGAACTCTGGCGGATTCTGGAGGCCATCGCTAGCACGAGGCTTTATCGTTGTCGCCACCCGGAAGAATTCATGGTCTTGAATTACCAGGATCAAACCGATGATACCCACGGCTGGCATTTCGATGATCCGGCCTACGCGCTGGTGGTTTTCCTCGAAGCCCCCGCCATCGGACACGGAGGCCTGCTGGAGTTCATTCCCCGCTCGCTTCAGGCCTGGACCGATCTTGGAAACCAGTCTACGTCGAACGTCTCAGCCATCGTAGCGCGCTGCCGCAAAGGGGGACTTATCCAGAGTCGACATCACGAAGCGGGGGACGCGTACCTATTGCGCGCAGACCGCGCCCTGCACCGGACCACGGAGCTTTGGGGCGGCCAGCGTCGAGTGGTCCTCAACATGGCGTATGAGGCCACACCGAATCCCCACTACGGCAGTACGGCTACCAGGCTCTACGGACAGGGATGACCCTGCGTCCACCGTCGGACAAGGAGTCGGCGCGCAGGCATGAAGCCAGAGAGCCGTCTCGCCAGCGCCACGACCGCAATTCACTTTCCTCGACGCTGTGCGATGGCTTCCCCCCACTTGCAGAGCGCCTCTGTCTGCGGCCCTTTTCACCCTCATCATGGTCTGTGGTTCCTGTATTCACTGGGCGTATGGGAGCGCGGGCGGTGCGGAGATCACCCAGGTGAGGGCAGGCGCGCGACGTGATCGACGAACGCGACCGCGCGACGGGTGAGGTTCTCGAGCGTGGCGACGTCGAGGCCGAGTGCGTCCAGGGTCGCCGGCGAGGCGAGCGGGAGCGCGTGCCCTTCCGCGCCTTCCCCGTGGTGAGAGATGTTGTTGAGCAGCATGGCTGCTTCCGGGGCCGCCGCTGAGAAGCGGCGCGGCGCCACCTTGGCGATGGACGGGAAGCCACGGATACGCCCGTCGTGCCGGTAGATCAGGATGCGGATCTCGAAGCGGTGGCCGAAGAGGGGGTGGGTGAAGCGCGGGACCGTGTCCGCCTCGAGCAGGTCGCATACTGCATAGGGAAAGGCCGGCCGCGGCGGCTCGCCGACGATCGGGACGGGCCACACCACCTCCGCCTGGGATCTGGCCAAGGCCGCGCGGAGGTCCGCTTCGGAGGTCCCCGGCTGGAAGAAGGCGACACCGCGGCCCCCCCCGCACGCGAGCGGCTTCACGACTGCGCCGTGTCCCGCGGTCACGCGGGCGCGCACGGCGACCAGCAGGGACTCTGCATCGGCGGCCACGTCGTGCGGGGTCCGGGCAAGGAGAGGATCGTCGGCTGCGACGAAGCTCTCGAATGCTCGGTAGGTCTCGGCCTTACTCGCGGTGATGGCGAAGAAGGGGTTGATCGCGGGGGGGCCTTCGGCTGTGCCGAGCCGCGCGCGCAGGTGGAGGGCGAAGAGGTCGTTGAAGGTCGCGAGTTCCTGGCGCTCGCCTACGCGCGGCCCGGCGGCGTCCGTGTGGACGAGTCCCCGCAACTGCCCCAGCGCCACCACGGGCCCCGCTGGGATGCTCCTCGCGTCTCCGCCCCCGACCCAGTGGATCCGCGAGCGTCCCCGTGTCGCCGCGAGTCCGGTGGCGAGGGCCTGCGCGAGCAAGGCTCGCTCGTATTTCGGCGAGGGCCCGATCGAGGGCCGGAACGGGAACATGACGAGCGGGGCCTCCCCGGCGATCTCGCGGCCCGCCTCGATAACGCCGCAATAGAGTCGCTCTTGATGATCGGGGGGGAGGTTCGAGATCCCGGCGGTGCCGCTGCCGTTGAGCTCGAGCAAGTGGAAGCGCCGGCGCCCGCCGGAGTCGCGGACCGGCAGGAAGTCCGCTGAGGCGAATGCGAAGCGGGGCGGACACCGCGGCGCGTCCGCGGGGAGAGCGGCGGCGTCGCCGATGAAGCTCGGGAAGAGCCCCGGGTCCTGGGCGTCGCGGATCGCCGACCGGTCGTCGAAGCGACTGGCGAGCAGGGGCTCTTGCAGCGCGATCAGGGTGTCAACGAAGAGGTGTCGGTGCATGCTGGGTGGGGAGAGGGCGACGCCCCCGCGCTATGTCCGAGCGCAGGGCGGCCTCGACATAAGAGAGGGCGAAGTGTCCGAGATCGATCAAGAGGTCGGCATCGATGCCGAGCGCCTGCCAGGTCGCCGGCTCGCACAGCGGCAGAATGTAGCGGTGCCCCGGCGCGCCGCTCCGGGCCGCCGCCCAGGTGACGTTGTTGACGAGCATCTCCCGCGTCGGGTGCGCTGGGTCCCAGCGCGCAGAGGAGACCTTGGCGATCGCCGGGAGAGCCGAGAGCCTCGCCCCGTCGCGGAACACGACGATGCGGAGCTCGAACTTGTGGCCATGGGCTCGGTGCTGCGGGTCGGCGACGGTGGCAGCGTCGATCCAGCGGCAGACGGTGTACGGCCAGGGGGACGCATCCGTCGGGCATACGGCGGTGGCGGCGGCGATCGAGCGGTCCACGGCTGCCTCGACCTCCGCGGGCGCGGCCTCCAGATCGAGGCATATCTCGATGCCGCGCGCCTGGCCCGTGGAGCGCGGCTTAAGGACCGCAGGGCGGGTGGCGAGGACGGCAGCGACGAGCTCATCGCGGGTGTAGGCCAGGCGGTGGGCGCAGTGGGGGCTCACCAGGCGCGAGACGCACGGGTGGTCGTGGAGGACGCCGTACGCGACAGCCTTGTCCGCGCCCGCGGCGAACGTCGAGTTGATGGCGCGAAAGGGCAGCTCGGGCGGCGCTCCGAGGCGCTCGTGGGCGTGGAGGACGAGCCGGTCGTTGACAATGGCCGCGACGCGTCGCCCCCGCAGCGTCAATTGCCCATCGCGCACGCCGAAGGCGCGCGAGAGTTGCCCGACGAAGCCCAGGACGACCGCACGCGAGCCCACCTCTTCGAGCGCTTCGAGGGTCGTGACTGCGACCGCGTTGCCCCTCGCTGCGAGCGCGCCCCGCAGGGCGTCGACGAGCAGGATCTTCTCATACAGGAGCCGATTTTCCTGGCGCGCCGCCCCCGGATCGCGCTCAGAGGCCGCCACCACGACGACGTCCCCAGGGTCGCACCGGAGCGTGGCCCCGAGTGCGGTGACGCTCTGGAGCACCGCGTCGACGACGTCCTCGGGGAGGTTGGTCAGGCCGCCGATGCCGCTGCCATTGAGCTCGAGGAAGTGGGCCTCGCGCCGATCGGCAGAGAGCAGCAGATCGAGCGGGGCAACGACGAAGCCGTCGAGCAGCGCCGGATCGACGGCGCGGGTGAGTGTGTCGCGGAAGGTCCGGGCCACGGCTGGCTCCTGGCGGACCCGGACGCTGCTGCGATCGTCGAGCGCGAAGCCGAGGAGCGGCGCGACACCGATCAAGGTCTCCAGGGAGACCCAATGCCCAGGGCTTTGGGGGATCATCGGTCCTCTGAGGCATAGCGGCGCGGGCCGGCGGCGATGATCTCCTGGTAGATGCGCTCGTACGCGTCGACCATGTGGCCGACGCTGAAGCGCTCCTCCGCCGCGCGGCGGCACGCAGCGCGATCGATCCGGTCGATCTTCCGCACGGCCGCCACCATCTCCTCGACCGTGTCGACGACGAACCCGGTCACTCCGTCTTCCACGATCTCGGGCGCGGCCCCGCGGCGGAAGGCGATGACCGGCGTGCCGGTCGCTAGGGACTCGATCATCACCAGGCCGAAGGGCTCCTCCCACTCGATCGGCATCAGGAAGGCACGGGCCTGCCCCATGAGGGCCCGCGCCTCCGTGTTGGGCAGGGCATCGGTGTACCGGATCTGCCGGTCGTCCACGTGCGGCTGGATCCTCTCCTGGAAGTACCGCGCCTTGTCCTGTTTCTTCACGTACGACTTCCCGACCAGCGTGAGCGGCAGGCCCGTCTCCTTCGCCACGGTGATGGCGTGGTGTACACCCTTCTCCGCCACCATGCGCCCTACGAGCACCAGACCGTCTCCACTGGAGGCCGAGAACGGGACGTCGGCCACCCGGATCCCGTGCGGCACCAGCCCCGAGATCCCCGGCAGCGTGCCGCGATGGGAACGGGACAGCGCCACGAAGTGGCAAGGGGTCGTCTCCAGATGCCGCAGGTGGAGCGCCCGATCGATGGGCATGTGGTAGGTCATCAGTGTCGGCGTGGCGACGCCCGCCGTGAACGCCGCGAAGTCGTGCCGGCCGAAGTGGCCATGCACGACGTCGAACTCGCCGGCCCGCGCAAGCGCCCTGGCGATGTGCGCCTCCGTCCGGCGCTGATAATGTTCGGAGATCGCCTCCCGGTCTCGCCCATCGGTGCCCTGGTTCGGATGCATCACGAACCTGACGGGCTCCGTCGCGTCCAGGGTCGCGCTGGTCTTCGACTCCCCGGTGGCGAACAGCGTCACCTCGTGTCCGCGGCGCACCAGCTCCTCGGTGAGCCAGGAGAGCATGAGCTCGATGCCGCCGTGGCGGGGCGGGGGGACTGGCCAGTAGATGGGGCCGACTTGGGCAATACGCACGGGTACTCCATACGGGACGAAGGGATGCCATCGAGCCGCTGACGCGCCGTCCACCCGGCTCGCTACTTCCTGCGATCAGGATATCTGATTTGCCTACGCTCGTGAACGTAGACAGCGGTGGAGCCCGCTACTGGCCGCCGGCCTCGCCGGCCTTCTCCGGCGTCGCCACCTCTTTGCCTTGGCTATTTGAGCTCGATGCCGCCGCGCAAATCGGCGACAGTCAGGAGCAGAAGGTCCTTTGTCGTCGCCGAGGCTCTCAACAGCTCTCCCAACCGGTGGACCTGTTATGAACGGTGAAATCGATCCGTTTCGTCTCACAACGGCCTATGCGCCGGATCACAGAAACCGTACATCGGGGCATCAAGGCATAGGCCGGTTGGTCGCGATGGCTGGCAACTCGCCCGCAGCAGTGTTCTCAATGACGCAGGTTTCGACTCCCAGCGCAGCACACGCCGTCTTGAGTTGCTGCGCATCCTGCGGCGGGCAAAGGCTCTGAATGGCCCATAACACGTCTTCCATGCGTCCCCAGCTCAGTATGTCGCAACATCCGGCGGGGGGCTCTGAGGGAGGACGGTCCTATTGACAGACTTCCCGTACCCTCGGCGCTCAGGCGGTGCCGTTAGTGCTGATGCTTCGATTGCTGTTTCTGGAATAGGAAGAGTCCCCGAGGTCGTGTCTCGGAGCCGGTGAAGGAGAACATGCCGAGACTTTCCCAGCCGAACTTGGCGAGACAGCGGATCACGCTCTTGGGTTCGTAGCGACGAGCCTGGATCATGCAAAACTCCTTGGTCCGCTTGCCCGGTAGGCCCACCGTGGCGATGAACTGGAGTCCGTAACTGCCTGCGATGGGACGATCGGTGTCGATGCGATACGAGAAGCTGACACTTTGCGCGTCTTGACAGTAACGCTGGATGGGACCGCCGAGGAATCGCTGATGTAGCTCGCCCACGGGCTTTTGCAGCACCGGGTCTTTGCGGCGAATCTCGTCCGCATCCGCGACGGTCGTGTACCCAAAGTCGAGATCAAATAAGAGCATGTCGCCGAGTGCGGCGCCGGAGAATGCGTTTTGAAAGAACAACGGCTCGTGATCGAGGTTTGCGACCGTATTGCCCAGCATCGTGTAAATCCGACGACGGTGTGAGCGGGCGGGCGCGTAGTGAAGCTGGGCGTATCGGGGCAGGTGATGGAAGTTGCCTTGAATCCCGCAGACGAAAACCCCAGGGTGGTCGTTGAAGGTATCGACAGCGTGCTTGAACGCTCGACTGAGGAGTGGCTGGCTAATGTCCAGCAGGTAGAAGCGGATACTCGGCTCATCGTACTCTCGCAGGATGTGTTGAACGAGTCGCACCTCGCTCTTGCCATCGCCGGGCCCGAGTGCAATCAGATCCAGCCCGACCGGCCCTAGCACTTCGCGAAGCTTCTTGGCGAGCGTCTGACCGGGGAACCCCTCTCGATAGCTCGTCACATAGCCGGGTGCATTGCAGACCTGAATCCAGTCGAGCGCGCTCTTGTGATCAAGGTACACATAGGTCTGCTCGACAGAGCCACCGCTGCCGTTCATGAGCTGCGCCAGGTCGTCGATCATTGATACAGAGTCAAAACCCGGCGAAACGTACCAGTTCGGCGCGTGCCGGTAGCTTGACTCACGGACGGCAGGCAAGGCGGTGACTTCAGTGGGAACCAGTTTCAAGTCAGGAACCGAGCACAGCGCGAGGACCGCTTTGCGTGCTGGGGGCTTTCGGCCCTGTTCCAGCTTGCACACGTAGCTGAGCGACAGACCGGCGAAGTCCGCAACTTGTTCCTGGGTCAGACCGGCATCCACTCGATGCTGCCGTAGCACTTCGCCAAACTGCTGCAAGCCGCTGGACTCGCCCTCCGGCGCAAAGTGGACATGAAGCAGTTGCAGAACCTGAGTCTGCATCTTGACGAGCCGTTCCAGCTCGCGCCGCTTGGTGTCGTCGGAGCCCGGCGATAGCGTGCTGAGCGCATGGAGACCTTGCCGAAGGTGAAACATCGCAGCTCGGTATGGTGAAGACGCGAGCGCATCCTCCCCATCATCGAGAAGCACCGACGGAAATTCAGACGAGACAGCGGCTTGTACTTCCATGGCATAGCTCCGAGACAGAAGAAAACAGACTCATCAGTAGCACTAAAAAGTGCCATCTAGGTGCGTGTGCTTTTGAACACGGCCCCACGGAGACTGCAAGGGCAATTCAGGGGTAATTCGAGCACGGTGAATCTGACGGTGCTGGCCCCTCTTTACCGCTTGACCTCGGAGGCACCATGTCTGCTGATAGCTCGTCTTTGCCCCTCGCTGCTCCTCGTTGGTCTTGGCTGAAGAGGCTTCGGCGACGCCTCCCTCGGCTGCATCATCCGCACGGGTTCTATCTGCTGTGTCTTGCGGTGCTGTGTGAGCGCTGGGCGGCGCTGATTCTTAGCTCGTCGGTGGTGCTGATGCTTGGCGAGCGGTATGGCTACGCTCGGGGCGATGCGCTGCGACTCGCCGGACTGTTCAATGCGGCGAGCTACTTGGCGACGCTACCGGGAGGGCTGGCGGTGGATCATGTACTCGGCTCTCGTCGGTCGCTTGGTGTGGGAATGGCGCTGCTGACGCTGGGTTATGCAACGCTGATTCTGTCGACACGGGACGCGCTGTGGTTGGCGCTGACGCTCCTGCTCCTCGGGCACTCTCTGTTTAAGCCGAGCACCCAGACGGTGATGGTGCGGCTGTACGAAGCCCATGACCGACGGTTCGAGGCAGCGCAGATAGCGTGCTACTTGGCCATCAACGTCGGTGGCACCGCCGGTTCGCTCAGTGCCGGTCTTCTCGTCAGATGCAGTGACTTCCGCGCCGCGTTCCTATTCGCCGCTGCCGTTCTGTTTGCCGGATGCGTTTTGGTATTTATAGGTAAATCAAAACTAGCCCTTCGCTCCAAACGGCCAACAATCACCGTCGCAGCAAGCCCGATACAGAAGACTCTGTCCCCGAGATATCGCGCCAAGATCATCGTCGCGCTGACGCTTGCCATGATGATGTACACCATCAGCTTCGGACAGGTCGAAGGCTCGCTGCTGCTGTGGGCGCAGGACCGAACCGACCGAGCGCTCCTCGGCTTTACGATTCCTGCCGCTTGGTTCGTGGGTTTGCCGTCGCTGCTGGTGCTGCTACTCGCACCGATACAGCTCGCGCTCCTGCCTCGGATTCAGCATCGAATCACCACGCCTCGCCTAGTCGCCTGGGGCCTTGTCGCGATTGCGCTCGGATTCGCGATTCTGATTCCGCCCGCACTGCTCAGCCACGGTCATCGAGTGAGTATGCTGTGGCTGATTGCCTGCATGACGCTGCTGGTCATAGGTGAGCTGCTGGTCGCACCGCTCGGGTTGTCGCTGTTACTCCGCTTGGCTCCGCCGCGCTATGTCGGTGTGGTGGTCGGCGCGTGGTACGTGGCCGGTGCGCTCGGCTGCTTACTGGCGGGGGAGATTGGGGCGGTGTGGATGAGGTAACCAGTCCATCAGCCGTCGCCAAACTTCAACGTCGCCGTCTGTCTCAGTCGCTCTTGCCAACCGACGCCGAGGGCCAAGTAGAGCAGCCCAGCCTCGGCGGCATACGCTCGCCTTTCGTCGTCTTCCCAGCACAGCACGCCGATGTTATCGACGAAGCCGCACTCACTCGGTGCTTTGTGTGGATAAACGTCTTTCCAGCGGGCCGGCGCACCGCCAAGACCGAC
>Ga0209174_10002105_pt1 | contig 13527 bp, 9 predicted proteins | sample JI91814BDNA_FD_187505 | JGI IMG/M metagenome (GOLD analysis project Ga0209174, IMG submission 187505) | Wastewater effluent complex algal communities from Wisconsin, to seasonally profile nutrient transformation and Carbon sequestration -... | ecosystem: Engineered > WWTP > Effluent > Algae...
TACCATTTTCATAAACTTGAAAGAATTGAATCATTTCAACTGGATCTAATTTTTCAGAAAGTATTTTTAATCCTTTCAATCTAACATCATTTAAAGTTGCACTCATACTTCCTCCTAAATTTTATCAGTAATATCAAGTGGATTTGCAAATTTTATTGTAAAATTATCTTGATACTTTTTGGCTAATCTAAGTATTTCATAATCAGTTGTAATAAAATACTTAGCACTCGAAGAAATGCTACAAGAAATATGTAATGCGTCAAGTAAATTAAATCCCTTCTTTTCAATCTGAATACCTTTCTCTTCTATTTTATCCGAATATTTTATCTTGGAATTCGCAATTTTTAGAAAGGATAGAATCTTAATTCGTTTCTCTAAATTATTTATCTGATTAATTTCGAATTCTAATACTTCGCTAGCAATCCACTTAACTTTCTTTTTTTTAATTTGTTCAAAAATAAATTGAACTGCCTCCGTTTCAATTTTAATTCGCAATTTACTTTGATCGTCAAAAGGTCTACAAAGACTACAAGTATCTAGATAAATATCCATAAATTCAAACTAAAAATAAAGACTTTAAAGTAAACTTAAAAACCTTTCATTTATCAAAGACTAATCTTCAATCCATACTTATCCACTATCGCAAGTAACGCTTCCGCATTTCCCATTGCGTCGTCTACAGGGTTGTGGGTATGCTTTGTTTTGCGTAGGTGTTTGAAATTCTCGAAAGTAGATTTTACAATTCCTTTATAGAGAGAGCCGAGATTAGTAGAGCTATGACCGAAGGGGTTACTAGCAATAAACCGGTGAAAGTAATAGCACATAAACATCCAGTCAAATCCGTTATTGTCAGAGATGAACATTGGATTGCCTTTCGAATTTAGTTTTAACCAATGAGCAAATTCTTGCATAACAGAAGCAGGCTCAGAATGTAACAGCGTCTGTTCGCGGCTGAGGTTGGAAACGGCAAGTGCTTCCGGGATAAACTTCTCCGAGATAGGTTTTAACTTGCCGTAGAATGTTTTGTCGAGCGTCTTATCTACTAAAACAGCGCCGAAGCTAATCATTGAATACTCGCCCGGAATCGGACCATCAGCTTCGACATCGACCATAATATAGCTCATTATTAGCTATTTGGGTGCTCTATCCCTTTTCCATCATTGAGGAATTTAGAGATAATCACTCTTTGGATTTGAGAAGTTCCTTCGTAGATTTGGAAAATTTTAGAATCACGCATTAATTTTTCTACCGGATACTCAGAGTTATACCCATACCCACCGAATACTTGCACTGCGTCTGTGCAAATTCTCATACACATATCAGCACAAAATGCTTTTGCAAGAGAAGCCTGGTAGGTATTTTTATGACCATGATCGATCATCCAAGCAGCTTGCCAGCAGAGTAAACGACCTGCTTCAATGTCTTTTGCCATATCAGCTAACATAAAACTAATTCCTTGATTTGCAGAAATTGGTTTTCCAAATGCGTTACGTGTGTTCGCATAACGTATCGCATGCTCCATAGCAGCGCGCGCAACACCAACTGCACCAATCGCAACACCGGGACGTGTATGGTCAAATGCACCCATGGCTATTTTAAATCCATCGCCTTCGTTTCCTACGATTTGACTTTTATGAACCTTTACATCTTCAAAGGTAACCCCTCTTGTATCAGAGCATCTTTGTCCCATGTTCTTTTCTTTTTTTCCAACGATAACGCCGGGAGTTTTACTTTCTACTATAAAGCCAGTCATACCTTTATGACCAGCAGCGGGATCTGTTTTTGTTAAAACAAAAAACCAATCAGCAACGCCTGCGTTTGTTATCCACATCTTAGAGCCATTAATCACATACTCATCTCCAACGCGAGTAGCAGTTGTGCGGATACCGGCAACATCAGAACCAGCACCCGGCTCAGTAACCGCGTAAGCCGCTAGTTTAAATTCATGAGTCATTGGCTCTACGAATTTTTTTAACACTTCATCGCTTGCACCAATTAACACCGGCGCCAAAGCAAGATTATTCGCTAGAATTGCTGTTGCCATTCCGGAGCAACCTGTATATAATTCCTCACCCATGATAACATCGTCAAGCTCACCCAACTCTGCACCGTTGTATTTTGCAGGAATATGCAAATTCATAAGTCCTGTTTCCCATGCTTTTTTGAGAATGTCCATTGGATATTCTCCTGTTTGGTCATGATGCTCAGCTTTAGGAGCCATTTCATTTTTTGCGAAGTCACGCGCAAGGTCACGCAGTGCTTTTTGTTCATCTGTCATTGTGAAATCAATCATAGGTCAATCCTCTTTTCAATATTTGGGATTGACTACTTTACTTGTCATCCCCGAATTCTTGATATGCTTACTGATAGAATTTTCGAAATAGCCTAGATGTCAAGGTTTCTTCTCAGACTTTTTGTTATTCCTGAGACTTGTCTTAACTTTCTCTTTCAAAGGCACATTCATCTTTCCAAGAATTGTGTTAAATTCAACTGTGCCTTCTAAAACAAATTCCATTTCACCGCCACCTAACACTGCTTTAATCAAGTCTGCAAAAAAAATAACTAGTTTCTTGTTGACGTTCTCTTCAAATAAAGTTTGCATATCTGCTTGAATAATCTCAGTCGCAAAGGCAGGAATCTCATGCTCGTTTGCATTGATAACTTCGGCTAGATGTGCGTTTTCATTTCCGCCGTCAATAGTTGATATCTTAAAGGAAAATTTCTCAATTGTAACAGGCACATCATTCGTGTTTTCGATTTTAATATTTGCTTTAAAATAAAGTTTTGGGACAGGCGGAACGATAAACATGCGGACATTTTTAATTTCAAGCGAATCAACTGTGATCTTACAATTTTCTAATTCTTTTCGTTTCTTCTCAATAGGATTTGTGCAAGTAGAGAAAAGCAATATACTAAGTAATAGACTGAGTTTTATTTTCATTCCTGTATGATTGCGAATGTTGTTTTTTTGGCAATAGGTTTTTTTGATTAAGCTTCGAAGCATTTTAATCTTGCTGATATTTATCATAGAAAGAAAAAAGATTTTTTTACGATTAAATCTTGCTTGATTAGAATTGATTTTAGATATTAGGCAAGTATACGTTTCGTATGACGATGATAAGAAGGCTACTATGTCCGAGATTAGACAAAATATTATTACTAGAGATTGGGTAATTATTGCAACCGATCGAGCCAAAAGACCACATGAATTTACAAGAAAAGACACACCCAAAATTGAAATCCCTGATTACAGACATGATTGTCCCTTTTGTCCGGGTAACGAGCATTTGGCGACAAAAGAATTTTTAAGAATCGAAGAAGAAAATCAATGGAAGGTTCGAGTCATATCAAACAAGTATCCCGCACTTTCTCCTGAGGGAGAAAGATTTCGTTGGAAGATTGGAATCAATTCTACTATTACAGGTGTCGGTGTTCACGATGTAATAGTAGAAACCCCAAAGCATAATTCCATTACCGCACTATTACCTGAAAAGGATATTTACAATTTGCTCCTAGCTTTCAAGTTACGTTACGAAGAAATTGCAAAAGATACACGAATGGAGACAATCGTTATCTTTAAAAATCATGGAGAATCAGCAGGCACATCGTTAGAACATCCACACTGTCAAATAGCGGCTACTCCCGTTGTGCCTTATAGTTTCAGAGCGAGAATACAAGAAGTTATGCGCTATTTCGATGACTATGGAGATTGCATCTTTTGTAGAACTGCTTTAGATGAAATTGCTGCCGGAACTCGCATCATTGCAGAGAATGTTAACTTTATCGCCTTCGTCCCATATGCCGCACTCAGCCCATTTCATATTTGGATTTTTCCAAGGGAACATACATCCTCGTATGAAGACGCTACATTGGAAGAACTAAAAGACCTTGCAAAAATTTTGAAGAAAGTTTTATCTATGCTATACTTTGGTCTTGGAAATCCAGATTATAATTTTACAATTCGGTCAACCCCTCTTGCAGAGCGGCGAACAAAGTATTACCACTGGTATCTTTCTATTGTTCCTCGAATCACAAAACAAGCAGGCTTTGAAATGGGAAGTGGTATGTATATTAATCCATCTCTTCCAGAAGAAAGTGCAGAGTATTTGAGAAATGTAGAGATACCTATACCGCCGAAGTGGTAAATTACTATTAGACTCTTTTAAATTTTAAATTGAATAATATCTGCTTGCAAAGCTTTGTTTTCTGAATTTAAAGAAATTATCTGCTTATTAATCTTATCAAGAGCAGCAATTTTTGATTTCATGGCAACACTAACTTCTTCTCCAGATGCAGCAAGATGCTGATTGGCTCCAAGTATCTGCGCATTAACGATATTTACCTCTGTAATGTTTTTTTCAATACCGGAAAGCTCCGAAGAAATGAGAGAAGATTCTTCTTGTGTATTTTTCACAATCGAAACGTTATTCGAAATCACTTTTTCAATTTTAGCAATGATCTCAAATAATTTTTTACTACTATCATTTGTGAGACGAATTTTATTAACTGAATCGTTTATTTCTACAGTAATATCATTCACGACCTGACTAATTCTTGTAGTAGCTTGCTGAGTTTGTGCGGCAAGATTTCCTACTTCATCGGCTACTACAGCGAAACCCTTCCCGTGCTCTCCTGCTCTAGCTGACTCAATCGCTGCATTGAGTGCAAGAAGTCCAGTTTGCTTTGAAATTTCCCTAACAGAAATAAGCACTAAGTGAATTTCCCTTGATCGTTCAGACAACGATTCAGTAGCTTTTGCCGTTTCATCTAATTGAGAACTGATTGTTTTTAGTTCTTTATTGGCTGAGTTTAACGCTGCGTATGCGCTTGTAATTTCGGATAACAAGATTTGTGCGCTATTTAAATTATTTTTGGAAAGATTTGCACCGATCGAAATTTTTTGTTTAGACTCATTCATCATTTCTGTAATTGTTTCCGTAAAATGCATGAGTTGTCCTGTCTCATCAGCAACGCTATCAGTCGCAATAGAAACTTCCTCAAAAGATGTCTTTGTTTCCTGAATTGCTTCCTCCAAAGTCATAGCGAGCTTATTCACACTCCTAGAATTAGATTGAAATGCTAAAAATAAAGTGCGGATACTTTTAATAAACTCATTAAATTTAATTGCAAGCTCACCAATCTCATTACGGCTATTATTGATTAACTGCTTAGTTAAGTTTTTACTAGTAGTAATTTCTTGAATTGCTTCATTAAAGGTCAAGATTGGTTTTATTACTTCTCTGTGAATTAAATAAAATGAAAAAAGGGATACAAACACTAAGGACACCAAAACAAAAATAGTCATTTGCAATAGAAATGTTTGTTTTTCCTTAGAATTCAATACTTCTTGATTTGTTCTAGTTTCTAGTAACACATAAAAATCATCTATCGGCTTCATAATATTAAATTTATCTTTGTGATATTTATCGCTATGTAAAATTCTTCTCGCAAATTCTTTCATATTTTCATTGGGCAAAATCATAGTCTTTGCATCTTCTTCTAATTTGCCTTGCATTGCACTCATAGCAATTTCTTCTGTTCTCACTAATCCGTCAGAATTTTTTCTTGCTTCTTCTAGCTTAGTAAATTCAGAATCCGTGAACCCACTTTGTTTCATTAAATCAGATAGACTGACAGTCTTTTCATCCGGTCGCGGCTTATTTTCATTAACCGTATAGAAATCCCAATAAATTCGATTGTATTTTTCTGGTCTATTTTTTTTGCCATTTCTAATATCTAAAACAGCAAAGAAATAGTCCTTATACTTTTCGTCTCCTGTTACTGCATAGGTTCTCATCAATCTTGTTAAATCATCCGAGCTTTGTCTTAACTCATCTGCGAGAAGATAAGACTCAAATTTTCGATTTTGATTTTCATACAGTTGATTCTGATTTAGATATAGTAATATAATCAAAGACGTTAATATTAGTATAATCGTTGTTAGCCCAATAAAGCTAATTGTGATAATTTGTTTTATAGATAATTTCATTTCTTTTCCTTTTTTGGTTTTCTAAAAATTCATCATAGCGCCAGCACGAATTAAATGAGCATGAGGCAAATTCCCAGAATCCGGTATAGCTGCATTAGCAGAATTCCATGAAATAGATCCATCATTTCCTATGCTACTAATTAGTCTGCCAATGCCTTTTTGCCTATCACTCGTCTTGTATTCTGTCTCCGTATATTGGTAATATACGAATAATTTGAAATTGCCTTCTAGAATCCTTGCCACACTTCCGCCTATCGTTGAATTTGTAATCACTGAGCCAAGTTGATCAGAACCCCAAACATTTACATTGGGCTGGTTTTGGTTCATTTCTTTGAGATAAAATTGATTTCCCGAAACAGATTCAAATGAAGTTTTTAATCTTTCTGGATTTAAAATTTTAGTCTTGCCTGCAAGAAAAATAATTTCCCAGTGCTCGGTAATATTATAAAGAATACTCATCCATGCGCCCACCTCTCTAATAGAGTTATACTGGGTTCTGCCTCCGTCTACAAAATTGGATCGATAGGCGAGAGGGGAAGAGGATTGTAAAAGAGACTGTCCATACGAAGTTACCTGAACGGCTGACTGAGTCAATGTGCTAAAATTATCTAAGTTTTGACCGATGTGAGTTTCCCCCTTTATGTTGAGGTTACTGGCTAATTTCCATTGTGCGCTAAGAGAAATTCCACTTGATACACGACTGACTTTTTTGTTATTCAAAAGTTGGCTATAAGAATCATCGAAACCAGAACTAGAACTACTATAGTTATTATTCAAATACAATGCTGAATAATTTGGATCATAGTATTTCAAATTGGAATAAATCCCGGATAGATAAAGATTGAGTTGATTGGTAGGTATCCATTCTAATTGGAAAGCAAACGTTGGAGCCTTGGTTAATTCAACGTTAGGCGAAACATTCGGAGTCGTATTTAGATTAGAATTTCCAATCGAATAAGATAAATTAAATTGAGAAGAAAGATAATGCTTAAATCCCATTTGCTCTCTAAACCAACCAAGATTCCCACTACCTAGTAGTCCTGAAATAATATTGTAAGTGTCTGGATACAATGGCGAAAAAATATCCCACTTCTGTCCTGCAAAAAAATCCATCTTGTTTCCAAATTTATATTCAATGTATGCCTGCACAATACGAGGTTTACCCGCTGGTCCTCCATTTCCTTGGTTAATGTCCATTAGATCAAACTGAATTACCGAATGCAAATTATTTCCAAACTTGGGCTTAAAGCCAATTGAAGTTTCGCGGATACTCATGAGTGACCGCTGATCCCGATCATCATTTTGCACTATGCGTTTTGCTTGGTTGGGAGCAGTTAAATTTTCACGACCAAAGGACAACATTGCCTGATTGGAGTAAACATAATCAGCTTTAATAAATCCAAATATTTCAACACTGACTTCAGGAAGCTTGATTGTTTTTGATTTATTATCGCTTATCGTTTCTTTTGCCTGCAAGCCCTCAACATCTTTTTTTTCTTCGACTTCTTTTGCATTGCTTTGCGTATTAGAATCTTGTGATAATTTGTTTTCTTCAAGCTGCTTTGGTAAATATTGATTAGCCTTAGTATCAGGCTCCTCTTTGATGCGAATAATTTCGACTTCTCTTTTAATAGACTTTTGATTAGTTTCCTTCTGAGTATCCTTGGCTGTGATGACTAATGATAGAAATATAAATAATAAAAAGCGCTGCATATATTTTCCTTGAATGTCCAAATGTTTTAGTAAAATAAAAAAAGTAAAGCATTTAAACGTATCGATCAATTCGTCTTTAAAAAGCAAACTACAACTGAGTTTGAAATCAAATTGCAAAGCAAAGTCCATTTCTAATATCATGCGACTAATGGGCGTAAGACGTATCCAGTTTCTATTAGATTGAACAGAATTACTATAGTGAACTAATTTAAGTTTTATCTTTTTATTTCAATGCAATGAATTGAAATTCATTTATAACTCTTATTTTATATTAAGCTAAACACTTTTCTAATATATAGAGGGTAACATTGATAATCCACTGAATTAAAAATTAATGCAATAACTAAGATGATTTTTTTATTTTTTCCTCGTGCAAAATTAAATACAGCGGTTGACACTTTTTATTTTATTTTGATTTAATATTCTTTTAGCATATATAGAAACGGAGTTTATATGGATCAGATAATTAAAGATTTAGAAGTAATGAGTATTATTTGGGATTCAGAAAAAAAAGTTGTATTTGCAAAATGGAAAAAGCCAGGAACAATTGAACAGCAAAAGGAAGCTACAGATATTGCATTGGATACAATGGCAGCTAAGGGAGTCACTGAGCTACTCTTTGATCCAACTGAATTGGGGATGTTCAGAGTAGAATTTAAAACTTGGTTGGACACCGTTTGGTTTCCAAGAGCATTAAACCTTGGCTTAAATAAAATTGCAAATATTTTGCCTAAAAGCGAGCTAGCAAAAATGTCCCTAGACCAAATATTAACTAGGGTGAATAATTTTCAGTCGAAATACTTTGATAATGTACTGGAAGCTAAAATTTGGCTTAAAACAAAATAAACAATAATTTGAGTATCGGATTTTGAAGCTAACCAAAGATAGTGCTCATATATTGTTTTTGACTTTATTATGAACTTCTTTTTAGAATAGTTTCTTTTTTTGCAACTTAAATATGAAATTCAATTATAAAACGTGTTCCATTTTTTACTTCCATGGTTACAGTTCCATTGATTTGTTTTACTAGCATTTTAATTAATAGTAGCCCAAACCCTGTTGGTTTATCAAAAGAAATGGAATTAGGAATTCCTTTTCCATTATCTTCATAAATAAGTGTAATAAGGCTTTCCTTTTGCCTTGCGGTTACTCGTATTAACCCGTCCATGTCTTCTGAAAATGCATACTTCATTGTATTTGTAATTAACTCGTTCAAAATAATTCCTAAAGGAGTAACCACTAACGTTTTTAATCGAATATCATCCAATTCAGATTCTATCTTAACAAGTTTGGTTTTAGGAAAAAGGTTAATAATTTCGAGGATTAAAGATGGGAAATAATCCTTAATAGAGACAACACCAGCATTCTCTGATCGATATAGTTTGTCATATAAAACCATCATACTTTGCACACGTCCCGCTGAATCCTGAAGGATACTTTGCACAGCTAAATCATTTACGGTAACTGCTTGAGTTGTTAGTAACCCAAAGATAGTGCTCATATTATTTTTAACTCTATGATGAACTTCTTTTAGAATTATTTCTTTTTCTTGCAGCAAATTTCGAATCTCCTTACCAGCGAGTTTACTAACTGTTATGTCCTGAAAAATTCCAGTTAGCTTTGCTGGCTTTCCATTCACTATAGTGACATGACAAGTAGTGCGAACATCAATTTTTCTACCTTTAGTTGTAAGTGTTTCTAATTCAAGATCGTATCCTATCCCTTTTTCTATTGCATTTTTAAGAGCTTCCGAAATCATTTGCCGAGATTCAGGCAAGAAATATCCAACTCCTGCATCGACTGTAGGATTAAATTCTAACGGAGAAGTTTCATGAATGCGATAGGTCTCAGCAGTCCAATAAAGTGTATTCTTAGTTAAGTCCAATTCCCATCCACCTAGTTTTGCGATCGACTGAGAAGCTTCAAGCAATTGCGTGCTCATGCGAAGTTCATCTACAATTTTTTTCCTATCAGTTATGTCATAAAGGATAACTAAGTGTATCCCCGAAAATGAATCTCCAAGAGAAACCGCGCTCGCGATTACCGAACGTTTGGATCCATCCTTGCATTGAATTATTATTTCGAGAGGCGTAAATGGTTTTCCATCTCGTAACGATTTTTCAATATGAGCCTGCCAGGTAGAAGCAACCCAATTTCGATATTCTAAATCAGGATATGCCTTAGGCCACCAATCTGAAAGAGTTGGAATATCTTCATGGGAATATCCAAATGTTTCTCTAAACGCCTTGTTTATTAATAGAATATTTTGATGATCGTCATTAAGTGCAAACGGAATAGGTGACACATCAATAATTGTCCGATACTTTCTTTCACTTATTTCAATTTTATTCTGAATTTCGTATTCCTGTGTAACATCTCGGAAAACAAGAACCACTCCAATAATATTTCCACTAACGTCTTTAATCGGTGCTCCAGAATCAGCAATTTGATATTCTCGCCCATCCCTAGCAATGAGCACAGTATGATTTGTAAGACCTATTGTATTTCCAGTGGCTAATACCAATTTAACTGGATCAGGAACAGTTTCTCTTGTATGAGCATTGATTATTCTAAAAATTTCGTATAATGGTCTTCCTTCTACTTCAGAAAATTTCCAGCCAGTAATTTCCTCCGCCACTGTGTTCATCCGAACAATAAGCCCTTCTCTATTTGTAGCGATTACTGCATCTCCGATAGAATGTAAAATAGTTCGAAGTTGCTCTTTCTCTCTTTGAGTTCGTTCATTTGCTTCATGCAACTTAAAAGCCATTTTGATAGACGCGTCCATTACTATGATTCCAGAATTCTTCATTATGTATCCATAAGAAGTAATGACCTCCGTTTTTTGAACAATGTCTTTTTCGGTTCTAGAGGAGAGGAACACAATAGGCAAATTATGGATTCTTAAAATTTCTCTTGCAGTTTCAGTTCCATCCATACCTTTCCCTAAATCAATGTCCATAAGTATTAAGTCAATTGGCGTATTATTTACAATATCAATTGCTTCTTCCCCATTAGCCGCATGCATTACTCGATACCCTTCTTTTTCTAACAGCTTAAGTTCCATCATGGCAATGATGATTTCATCTTCTACGAGCAGTATGATTTTATTTGATTTATCAAACATTGATTCCTCTTTTTGAAGTCTATTTTGAAATTTCCACTCTGTTTCTGCCGTTGTTCTTTGCGGCATACAAAGCCTTATCCGCTCTAGAAATTAATTCTTGTGGGTCTTCATAGCCCCATGAAGAGACTCCGACACTTATGGTAACAACGTTAGCCGCTCTAGCCATCGGATGGGGGAGGGCTAGCTCCTGCACGTGTGTGCGGATATTTTCTGCAACAACCCAAGCTTCCGAAAGATTTGTTTCAGGAAGTAAAACAATGAATTCTTCGCCACCCCAACGTGCCGCTAGATCAGGTGCTCTTCTTGCCAGTCCAGCAATTGCTTTGGCAACAATTTTTAAACATACATCTCCCTTCAAATGTCCAAAATGATCATTGTAATTTTTAAAATCATCAATATCAATAATAAGAATAGATAGAGGGCTATTGTTTCTTCTTGATCGAAGGCATTCTTTTTCAAAAATCTTTTCAAAGTATCGCCGATTACCAATGGCAGTCAATACATCCGTATTCGATAATTTTTCAAGCTCAATGTTCGCATTCTCAAGAGCCAATTTTGTGCTCTCTAACTGCTCTTCCATTCTTTTACGCTCTGTGATGTCACGGCTAATACCAAATATCCCTACTACGTTTTTATTATTATCAAAGAGAGGCCATTTATTTGTAGACACATAACCAATATTTCCCTCTGCATCGTAATATGGGTCTATCTTACCTAGCAAGGACTTTCCTTCTCCAAAAATTGGTAGTTCTTCTTCATAATAAATTTTAGCAGTGTCTGCTGGAAATACTTCTAAGTCATTCTTTCCAATTAAATCCCGCCAATTTGCATGACCTGTGATGTTTGCAAGGCTTTGACTACAAAAACGAAATCTACTTTCTCGATCTTTAAAGTATATAAAATCAGTTGTTTCTTTTAAGAAATTTTCAAAATCTCGATTAAATTCGGCTAGTGCGGTTTCTGCATTTTTCCGCTCAGTAATATCAAGAAATGTCGTAACGAATTTACCGTCCACGAAAGGCGATGTTGCAATAAAATAACATTTATTATGAAGCGGGCTCCACATTTCAGTAAATACAGTTGTCCGCATATCCTGGTGTCCTCTCCAGAATGTCTTAATAGATTCAAGAGACATGCCATATAGCTTTGTCGCATAATTCCCAATTACCTCAACGTTGCTATAATCTGCCATAGAATAGAATGACTTATTTACATTTAAAATTTTATAATCAACCATTTCGCCGGAGTCATCATAAATAATTTCATTTAAGGCAACTCCTTCTGTCATAGTATCGAGGAGAATCTTCATATTCCGCTCATTTTCAGAAAGGGCAGCTTCCATCTTCTTACGATCACTAATATCGTGTATAATGGAATGAAGTAGAGAACGACCACCTACTGTAAGAGGGCTTGAATAAACTTCTACATCACGAAGCTCTCCATTTGCCACGCGATGTTTAAAGTTAAAGTAATTCCTCTTTTCTGTGCGTGCGTTTAACATCTCCTCTTTAATTTTTTCTTCTGATAAAATATTTATATCACTTATCTTTAATTTCGCTAACTCCTCTAGCGGATAACCATAAAATTCCGCTGCTGCAGAATTTGCATCTACGATCGTTCCGTCATTAGGATCAATTAACAATTTAACGGCTCGACTCTTTTCAAATATCGTGTGATATATTTTTTCGCGATTGTGTAGAGATTCTTCATATTTTTTTTGTTCTGTTATATCATGCGTAATTGCTAAATGAATTAAATCATGAGTCTCGGGTGAAGGAAGAGAAACCGCATGAGACTCCAACCAGCGTCTAGTTCCTTTCGCCCCAATAATTTGAAACCGGAGCATCCCCTTCTCTCCATTGCAAATACGCTCGTTAAATTTTTGAAAGGCTTCTCTAAATTCAGGGGCAATTACAGGATAAACACTTTTACCGACTGCATCCTTAGAATCATCCACTTCAATCATAGAAAGTCCGGCGGAGTTCATTGCTAACAAAGTTCCCTCTTTAGAAACAAGCTTCACACAACTTGGAGTAGCCTCTACAATCGTTCGCAAATGTAGTTCACTTTGTTTGAGCGCATTTTGAACTTCATATTCCTGTGTCACATCTCGAAATACTAATACAACTCCTGTAATATTTCCTTCTGAATCTTTTATGGGAGAACCGGAATCTGCAATCTTATATTCATGACCATTTCTTGCGATTAATACAGTGTGATTCGCAAGTCCTACAATTTTCCCAGAGGCTAATACTAATTCGACGGGACTTGTAATTTTCTCACGGGTAGCGGCATTAATAATATGAAAGACATCATGTAGGGGCATTCCGTTTGCTTCGCTGAATTTCCATCCAGTCAAATTTTCAGCAATCGGATTCATTTGTAAAATATTACCTTCCAAGTCCGTGGCAATGACTGCGTCACCAATAGAGTGGAGAATCGTTCTTAGCCGCTCTCTTTGTCTTTCTGTTTTTTTATTTGCTTCATAAAGCTTAAATGCCATCTTGATAGATGCATCAATAACAATGATGCCAGAATTTTTAACAACATATCCGTAAGATGTAATTTTTTCTGTTCTTTGAACTACTTCTTTTTCTACTCTAGCAGAAAGAAATACGATTGGTATATCATGGTGCTTTAAAATTTCTTTTGCAGCTTGAGTGCCATCGATGCCATGTCCCAAATCAATATCCATCAG
>Ga0209174_10002106_pt1 | contig 13510 bp, 16 predicted proteins | sample JI91814BDNA_FD_187505 | JGI IMG/M metagenome (GOLD analysis project Ga0209174, IMG submission 187505) | Wastewater effluent complex algal communities from Wisconsin, to seasonally profile nutrient transformation and Carbon sequestration -... | ecosystem: Engineered > WWTP > Effluent > Algae...
GATGCAATATTTCGCGATGTAATTGCCGGTTTTTCGTCGCTCCAATCAAGGTAAGAATTACATTTGCCGCCGATAATTCATGGAAGATTCGAGTACTATATCCGTTACAGTGACAAAGCAAAAGTCGCGCATGCGCGATGTTGCCATGTTATTCAAAATGCGGCTGACCCTTTTGGTGGTCATTTCTGCAATCTTGGGTTTTTTCATGGGGACAAGTGAAGCAGATTGGACTAAATTGTTTGCCCTTTCCATTGGCGGTATTTTACTCACAGGTGGAAGCAATGGCATGAATCAGGTGTTGGAAAAGGAATGGGATCGCCTCATGCTGCGCACCCAGAACAGGCCAATCCCGGCGGGCAGAATGCAGCCGCAAGAAGGGTTGATAATTTCTTTGTTTGCAGGTATTGGCGGTATTTTAATTCTATGGATATTCATCAATACCGCTTGCGGAGTGCTTGGTTTGCTTGCGTTTTTTATGTACGTATTCATATATACGCCTATGAAAAGAGTGAGCAGTCTTGCTGTTTTTATTGGGGCATTTCCCGGAGCAATTCCCCCAATGCTGGGCTACGTCGCTGCTACAAATACCTATGGACTCGAAGCAGGATTGCTTTTTGCAATGCAATTCATGTGGCAATTCCCACATTTTTGGGCCATTGCCTGGGTGGCTCACGATGACTATGTGCGTGGTGGTTACAAGTTGTTGCCTTTTAATGATGGACGCTCCAAAAAAAGTGCTTTTCAAATACTTCTTTATTCTCTATTCTTGATTCCGGTTAGTCTCTTGCCTTGGGCCATGCCATTGAATCAACCACTGATTGGAAACGTAGCTGCAATTGTTGCCACACTTTCTGGATCTCTCATGGCTTATTTTGCCTTTAAATTATACAGATCGTGCGACATTGCTGATGCGCGAAAAGTAATGTTTACGTCATTTTTCTATTTGCCTGTTGTGCAGCTTTTTTACGTAATTGACAAATTGGTTTGAGCAGAATTTCCTTTTATGTTTTCGTAAGCATATTTCTGCTTCTATTCCAATCTAGCGATTTGTTTAGTCAGCAGTTCGCCAGAGAAGTTCATGCAATGCCTTGTGGAAAAGGGTTTGTTGAACGACTTGATACGTTAGTGCTGCATATTGACGATGTCGGAATTCGCCCGGTAAAACGAAGAATTCAAATGATACGAACTCAAGGCAATTGGTTTCGGGTTCAATATGATGATTCAAAGGGGGCCATTGCTTTACGGCAAATTCATAAACAACGGATCAATAAGTTTTTCAAACTCTATCTTGGTTTAAAAGACGAAAAAATATCCGCTCAAGATGTGCAAGTGATGAACCTCACCATCAACTCGTCGGTTTGTAATGAAATTGCACCGATTTTCAATCAGCACTTGAGAAAACTTGAAAAAATGAAGAGAGTCTTGAAGATTTGGAAATAGTTATGTTGTGCAAAGCAGTTTATTACAAGATTTGCACGCGTATTTTATATATGTTTATTTCAGAATAAAGTTATGAAGGATAAAAACAAAGGCGGATTGGATGTGTTTGAAGGACTTGATCCGGAAATCAAAATCAGGACACGCAAAATGATGATGTGGTTCATCATCTTCACTGTCGTAATGCTTTTTGCAGGCATCACAAGTGCACTCATCGTGTTGTACGGAAAACTGGTTTGGTTGCATATTCAACCAGCGCCTGAATTAATGCTTAGCAATGTTTTAATTGTTTTGTCTAGTATTACCTTGATCTTTTCAGGCCGAATGATCAAACGTGGCAAGCAACAATTGGGCTTTTTTCTATACGTGGCAACCCTTCTTCTTGGAATTGGTTTTGCAGTTTCCCAAAATGCAGCATGGAATAAAATGTCATCTCGTGGTCTCGGGTATACTATCACCCAAAACGAACAAGGACAGGATGCTTATCGTTGGAATACCTTATCTCGACTGACTGGCGTTTATGGTCAGGATTATTGGTACGAAATGAACAATGAACGTTTGGTGTTGGAAAATGGTGAGTTTTACAAACCAAGTGATCCTTCTAGACCTGTAACAAACACCGTCATGACAACCTTCAATGCGTTTGGTGCGTTGTTGAGTGTTCTCATCTATATCCACATTATTCACTTGGTTTTTGGTCTCATTTATTTATTGATCAACGCAATCCGAATTAATAGAGGCGTAATCAATAAGGACAATTCCTTGAGCATCACCATTAGTGGCATGTATTGGCATTTTCTTGGAATTTTATGGATTTATTTGTTTGTCTTCCTTTTCTACATTTTCTAGTAGTAGAGTTTTATCAACGACATGAAAATCAATTAGAAGCATCGGTTGTTATTGATTGAATGCCACACTGCGCTATTTAGAACCTCTCCAAACAAGACTTTTAAACAGCCTAACCTTCAACTTCTGTTGTTTTTTTTTAACGATAGGGCAGAATGGAGGGAGAAACATTAGTAAACTTGCCCCCAAATTTCGAGACCATATGTCAGGACACGCACAAGCAGTCAGCAAAGATCAAGTATGGGGTGGCGGAAGCTCACCTTTTGGCATCAGTTACGGCAAAATGATGATGTGGTATTTCCTCGTTTCAGATGCATTGACATTTGGAGGATTACTTACAGCTTACGGCGTTATCCGCCATGCTTCGTCTGAGCCATGGCCAGTTGGTGAACAAGTGTTTGAATCACTTCCTGGTTTGCATGGTAGCTATCCTTTGATCTACGTAGCATTGATGACTTTTATCCTTATTATTTCTTCTGTCACAATGGTTCTGGCTGTAGAAGCTGGCCATCGTATGGATAAGAAGGGAGTAATTAAATGGATGGGATACACTGTTTTGGGTGGTTTTTTCTTCTTGTCTTCACAGGCATGGGAATGGTCACACTTTATCCACGGAAGTGGCGGCGGTTTTCAAATATCCGCTCCTATATCTGTGAATGCAGTAGATGATCATGGAGATCAAAAAACAATGGAATTGAATGGTGGATCATGGGTACATATGACCTCAGATATGGGCCATGCCTACGAGCATGCTCTTGAGCATGGTGATCACATTGAAATTGCAAATGGAAAATTGATTATTACATCTGCACATCACGAAGATGGGGCTAGTCATGGTCACGATGCGCATGCAGAACATTCAGCAACAGCGCCTACAATCGAGCAGTATGACCTCGACATCGTATTGAATAAATATACATTGGTGCGCGAAGGGGATAAGGACTTGCGCAAATTGCATGTAACGGGCGCTGAAGCAGAAAAGATCATGAAGGCCATGTCACCGAATACAGTAGTTTTTGGCGCTAACTTGAAAAAGAATGAATACGCAGTTCAACAGCAATATGCTAACTTTTTCTTCTTTATCACAGGATTCCACGGATTCCACGTATTGCAAGGTGTCATCATTAATCTGATTGTTTTCCTTATGGCATACCGCGGTATTTTTGAAAAAAGAGGACACTACGAAATGGTAGAAAAGGTTGGTCTTTTCTGGCACTTTGTAGACTTGGTTTGGGTATTCGTATTTACGTTCTTCTACCTCGTTTAATTTTTTTAAACCAAACTTGACGTTTAGAATTCTCCATTAATTCAGATAAAATAAATCAAATTATTATCATGGAAAGAGACGACCTTTTAGTGAATGATCAGTACTCGATCGATGCAAGACATAGTGAAGAGGATGGTGTGAAGATCAGAAAAAAACTGTACATGGTTACAGTAATTCTTACGGTCATTACCATTTTTGAAATTTTCATGGGTGTGTATTTCAAAAGAAATTCCACATTTACTTGGGAGGTAATCAAACTTGGGTTTGTTGTTCTTACCTTGGTGAAAGCGGCCTACATCGTACTTATTTTCATGCACCTTGGTGATGAGCGTAAAAATCTGAAGTACGTCGTTCTTTTGCCGTATGCCCTATTTATCTTGTATTTGATCTTTATCGCAACGTATGAAGGATTGTCTGTTCAGCATTTGAACAACATGTTTCGTTGAGTTTTAGAATGTCCAATCCGAATAAAATGAAAAAGTATATCGTCTTAGGCGGTATGCTTTTTTTGTTTCCACTCGTGTGGTTTTTGTTTTTTGGTGTTTTCAGTAAGCACAACTTCAGTACGCTTCCTTATTTTAGTCCTGAAGCGCCCAAAGGCTCACCCACAGCGAATTACCATATTCCGGAATTCGCTTTTTCCAATCAAGATGGAATCATTGTAACAGACGACTCGCTGAAAGGGAAGGTGTGGCTTGCTGCTTTTTACGATTTGGCAAACCCTCATCTTGCTAAGATCACAGAAAGATTGCTTAATGTGAACTTTAAGTATAGAAATGAACCTGATATTCGCATTGTGGTTTTTTCCACGAACAGCGACAACGATACACAGCCGTTGGTTCAGCAGTACGTGGAGCAAAACACACGTTATAACTCGTTTCCTGGTAAATGGGAGTTTCTTACGGGTAATCAGGAGGCCATGAATGGATTTATTCGAAATGGCTTTTTGATTCAGGATTTAAAAAACGATGCATTGTTTCGTTTGGTGGATGGTGATGGTTGTATACGCGGAGTGTATGGAAATACTGAATATCATTTTGTGGGAGGTGCTGGTGACAGCATTCCTGGTGTTATTCAGGACATTGCACTTTTGAAAAAGGAAATTGATCTGAAAAAATACAATGAGCGTAAAGCACATGAAAATCGCCCTTAGTTTACTTGCAGGCATGGTGCTTTTTGGTTCTTGTCAGGAAAAAAAGCCCGAAGTCAGCCATCGTGAGATAGGCTCGAATGCTGCTCTGCCTTATTTCGGCGAGGCTGATATCGAACTAGTAAGAAGAGATGACGGCGCTGTTGTCGCAGACTCTGTTTATTACACTATCCCTAAATTTAGTTTGACCAATCAATATGGGCGAATCGTTTCTCATCACGATTATGAGGATAAGATTTTTTTAGTGGATTTTTTCTTTACCGAATGTCCAACCATTTGTCCGATCATGAGTTCACAGCTTGCGCGACTTCAGGCAAAAATGTTTCAGGATGGCTTCAATAAAGATGTAATGATTTTGTCCTTCAGTGTCAAGCCAGACAACGATACTCCGGAGGTACTAAAGGCTTATGGTGAGCACCTTGGAGCGAATTTTACGAATTGGAATTTTGCCACTGGTGCAGCAGATGATATTTATGATCTTGCACAAGACGGTTTTATGCTTTCCGCGTTTCCGTCTGATTCTGCGGAGGGAGGAATTTTTCATACAGACAAAATCACACTCATTGATCGCCAGATGCACATTCGTGGCTATTATGACGGCACCTCAACAAAAAGTATGGATCAATTGTATAGCGACCTTCAAATTCTTCTGATAGAACAACCATCGAATGTTACCACCAGTGTTAAATAAAAATGATCGAAGGGCAAAGTTGCTCATCGGATCTGTTTCTGTTGTTATTTTTCTTGCAGTTGTAATGCTCAAGTACATTCACATCGAGGTAGATCTCGGTTTTAATGTGCATCTTTTTGCAACTGTTAATGCTGTTGTGAATGCATGTGTGGCGGTGACTCTGGTGCTTGCGCTAATTGCAGTCCGACTCAGGAATTTTGTGCTTCACAAAAAGCTGATGATGCTGGCGATTTTGCTTTCTGTCGTTTTCCTCTTATTTTACATCGCCCATCATGCTCTCGCCGGCAATACAGTTTATCCTGCCGATGCGCCCTGGCGTTCGTTTTATTTATTCATTCTTGCTACTCACATCATACTGGCGGCGATAATTCTTCCTTTTATTCTTTTTACTGCCTACCGGGGCTTGATCTCTGAATTTCCCCGACATAAAAAATTAGCACGGATCACATGGCCTATCTGGTTCTATGTAGCTGTCACTGGGGTCATTGTTTATTTGATGATCAGCCCATTTTATTCCTAAATCAGGCGTGTTTCAGCGAAATTTGGGATGAACATGTCACGTTTATTTCTTGTCCTTTTTTTTTGAAAACTGAATGAAACACGAAACTCGTATTGAATAGAATTTGATTCTATATTTGCGAGAATGAAAAGAATTATTTGTTTACTGGCAGTGGTGGCTTTGTTTCTTTTGATTGGTCTGCAATCAGAAGCACAATGTGCCATGTGCAAGGCAACAGCAGAAAGTGCAACAGAGCATAGTAATAAAGGTATAGGGCAAGGCCTCAATAGCGGAATAGTTTACCTGATGGTAACGCCATATCTTTTGCTAGCTGTTATTGCAACGGTTTTTTTTAGAAAAAAGTTAGTGGCTTTTTTTAAGCCCCAACAAGCTTAACTATTACGTGTGTTTGGACTGGTTTTTGAAAATCATTCCTGTATTACTTACCAGATGAGTTTTCAATCAATGACAAAGTTTTTTCTATATGCTATTTGCATCATCGCATTCACGACGTCCGTGAATGAAGCCAATGCTCAGTTCACAACAGAGCAAAAACTTGACTCCACCAACGTAAATGATATTGCTGAGCAAAAACTGCAACTTCTAGTTACGGATTACAAGACCAAAAAGCACATTGAAGCGGATGTGCTTCTGAAAGGGTTGAACCCGCGGAAAACAGTCGTTTTTAAGGATCTTTCAGACTCAACTATGATGCTGAAGAAGTATAGAATTTATACTGTATCCGTTGTCAAAAAAGGGTATATGTATTTCGCACATAAATTCTGGCCGGATGAAGCTGCAATGCACGTGGAAAGAATCGAACTGAAGCCTCTTGCAATAGGTCTAAAAGCCAGTATTGAAGATATTACATTTTTGGGAGACGAAACTCAGATTTACCACAAGTCTGTGCCTGCTCTGGAAGAATTGATTGAGTTTTTGACACAAAATCCATCAGTAAGTGTTTGCATCATTGGGCATGTAAATGGACCTGTCAACGAAGATCAGAAGAGCGATTCATTTTACCGCAAGGCTTCGGAAAAAAGAGCTATTGCCGTTGTTGATTATTTAATACAGCATGGAATTGCTAAAGAACGTTTGACTTCAAAGGGGATGGGCAACAAACAAATGATCTATCCCGATCCTCAAACAGATTGGCAAGTTGGAGCCAATAGACGCATTGAACTTGAAATTACGGCGATGTAATTTAATCGATAGCTCCCATTTGAAACCCGCTTTTAGCGGGTTTTTATTTAATGAGTCACTTTTGTTCGCGCTATTGCAGAAAAACCTTTTTATCTCAAGCACGCAAAATTTCCTTCCATAATTGTACTGAACCATTGAACAAATTCAAAGCGGCTCTGCCGTCTTTGCTTCTAAGTTTGTACGTTTATCGAACTCTTAGTAAAATAACTTTCAAACCATGCGGATTGGTCTCGTTTCATTTATTCTGTTGTATTCACTTTCTGGTATCGCACAGGCTTGGACCTTGGACAGTTGTGTCAGCTATGCGCGAACTCACAATACCGCGATTCATCAAAGTGAAAACAATATCAAACTTTCCGAAATCAATGAAACTCTAGCACTTGGTGCTTTTCTGCCTACGTTAAATGCTCAGGGATCGCATGGTTATAACTGGGGCCAGCGAATTGATCAATTCACGAATCAGTTTGCTTCGGAAAGAATTCGAAGCAATAATTTTGGTATTGCTTCCAGTATCAATCTTTTTAATGGATTTCAGCAAGTGAACAATCTGAAACAGTCAGAACTAAATACTGATGCAGGAAAATGGAATTATCAAAAGATGTTGAATGATGTTTCACTAAATGTGGCTTCTGCCTATTTGAATATTCTGATCACCAAGGAGTTTTATCAAATAGCGTCCAGAACGCTCGAAGCAACAGACCGACAGGTAAGCAGAATGGAAAAGCTTGTTGCTAGTGGTCAACTTGCTCAAGGAAACCTCAATGAAATTTTGGCTCAACAGGCTTCAAACAATGCTAGTGTTGTGAGTGCGTCAAATAATGTGGAGCTAGCGAAATTATCCCTTATCCAATTGCTTCAATTGGATGCTTCACTCATTTCGACTTTTGATGTAATCGTTCCGAATTTGGATGAGGTAGAATCTATGGAAATGATTTCTAATCCAGATATCGTTGCACAGGCAGCGCTCTCGAATTTCCCGGAAATAAAAAGCGCAACTGTGAATGTCGCCAGCGCTGGACTTGGAAAAAAAATTGCATCAGCCGGCTATTATCCAAGCGTTAATGCAAGTTTTAGCTATGGTACTGGTTATTCTGGCGCAGCGAAAGTTGTGTCAGGTAATCCAGACACCTTGAGTTATCCAATCGGAACTGTAATAGGCACTGGTGATTACGTGATGTCTATTCCTCAGCTGATCTATGGTTTGTCGGATTATCAAACAAAACCATTCAATTCACAACTGAAGGACAACGTAAATAAATCACTTTTTTTTACCATTAATATTCCATTGTTCAATGGATTTAACACACATAGCGGCGTAAAACGCGCTGAAATCAATTATCTCAACGCTCAGATACAATTGGAGCAAGCAAAACAAACAATGACACAAAATGTCTATGCAGCACACGCTGATGCTAAGGCAGCTCTTGCGAATTATTACGCGGGAAAATCAAGCGTTACTGCAAATGAAAAAGCATTTGAATGGGCAGAATTGAGATACAATCAAGGAGTAACAAATCTTGTTGACTATGCTAATGCAAGAACGAATTTGGAGAATGCAAGAGCAACATTGGCGAGAAACAAGTATGAATTCATTTTTAAACTTAAGGTTCTGGAATTTTATCAGGGCAAAACTATCAGCTTGAAATAATGAGCAAAAACGTAAAAAGAATAGTGTGGGGTGCTGGAATTCTTCTGGTCATCATCATTTTGGCTAAGGTGTTCGGCAATAAGAACGCTAAAATTGAAGTAACTTTTGAAAAAAGCACTTTGAGAAGTATTGTTGAAACGGTTTCCGCAAGTGGTAAAATTCAACCTGAAACGGAAGTCAAAATTCAATCGGAAGTGTCTGGTCAAATTGTAGAATTGCCTGTCAAAGAAGGTGATCTTGTTCAGAAGGGTCAACTATTGGTCCGTATCAATCCTGATTTGTATACGTCGGCATTAAACCGCGCTGAGGCTGCAGTGAATAGTGCAAAGAGTAACCTTAGCAGCGCAAAGGCAAGATTGACTCAAGCAGAAGCGCAATTGAAATCAACTGATTTGAGCTACGAAAGGCAGAAAAAACTCTTCGAAGACGGTGCAATTTCAAAATCCGAATTGGATGCGATTACAGGACAATGGGAGACGGCAAAGGCGGAAGTTGTAGCGGGAAAGGAAAGCATACATAGTGCAGAGTTTGCCATCGAAAGCTCTCAGGCAGGTCTAAATGAAGCGGCTGATAATTTAAAACGCACCACTATCATGGCACCAATGACTGGAACTGTAACGGCATTGAATAAAGAACTAGGCGAAACAGTTTTAGGTAACAGTATGATGAGTGGTGATGTGATTATGAAAGTTTCTGCACTTGATTTTATGGAAGTAAATGTAGAAGTAAATGAAAGCGATATTGTGCGCGTAGGCATTGGAGACACAGTGCTTGTGGAGGTCGATTCATACAAAGACGAAGAATTTAAAGGCGTCGTTACGGAGATTGGAAATACTGCGCTCAATGCGCTTGCAGCAACGCTGAGTATGGATCAAGTAACGAATTTTTCAGTGAAAATTCGAATACTTCCTCAATCATATCAGCATCTCATGATGGGTAATGCGGTGAATTATTCGCCATTTAAACCGGGTATGAGCGCAACGGTAGAAATAATCACAGAACGCGCCAGCGATGTCTTAACTGTGCCTATAAAAGCGGTCGCTTCTCGAGAGGATACGTCTTCAACGACCATTGGCGAGCGGTTCAGGAAGAAGAGTGAATCCGGAGAAATTGCTGAGAACGAAGATGAAGCCAAAGAACCTTTTGAAGTGCTTTTTGTCTTGAACGAAGCAACTGGTAAAGCAGAGCTACGTGTTGTTGAAACAGGAATTCAGGATGACAAATACATTCAAATTAAATCAGGCATTCAGCGCGATGAGCAAGTTATTACCGGGCCATATGAACAGGTTTCTCGTAAATTGAAGAATGGGGACGAAGTAACCAAGAAGGTCGCTAAGTCTGCAGGAGATAATTCGGAAAATTCGAAAGAGTGATATGAGTAAAATTTTACTCATCGAATCTTCATCTCACAATTGTTCTGTTGGTATTTCTGACAATGGGATGCTAAAATCACTGAAGGAGTTATCAGCTGAAAAATATGTGCATGCAGAAAGTCTTCATCTTTTCATTGCCAGTTGTTTGAAGGAGGCTGGTTTGAATGTAAACGAAATTGAAGCAGTCGCCGTTAGTTCTGGGCCTGGCTCATATACCGGCCTTCGCATTGGGATTTCAGCAGCAAAGGGTATTTGTTTTGCTATGAAAATTCCACTCATCGATTTGCCTACTACATTGATTTTGGCCAATTATGCCCGAAAAAGCAATCGTGATGTTGACTTGATTATACCCATGATTGATGCGCGAAGAATGGAGGTCTACTTTGCCGTTTACAACGGCGACTTAGATCTATTGAATGAAGATGCCGCTGCTATTATTGAAAGTTCGTTTTTTGAAGGTTGGGTTAATAAGTCCTGTGCATTTGTTGGTGATGGTGCATTCAAATGTGCTGAATTCATATCGTCTAAGGACGTTGTGCTTTCTGTGTTGCCATCCGCGTCTATGATGCCTGAATTGGCAAATTCCTATTACGACCAAACGAAATTTGCTGAGCTAAGCACTTTCGAACCATTTTATTTGAAGGATTATTTGCCAGGTGTGGCGAAGAAATGGCTGTGAGTTCATCAATTGTTGATTGTTTTGAAATTGTGGAATAAGTATCTTCGCTAACCGTTACGTTTCTATGCGAAAATTGTTTTACACCGCTTTTTGTTTTGTCATTCTTCCGGCTTGCAGGGATAGGAATAATTATCAGATACCTTACGTTCCTGTAAACATCGTCATCAACATTAATCAACCTGATTTTTTTGATTTGACCGTTCCAACGGGCTGGGTGTATGTTACAGGTGGCTCACGCGGCATCATTGTTTATCGCAGAAGCGAATCAGAATTTGTTGCCATTGAACGGCATTCAACATATGAGGTGGATCAGCAGTGTGCAGTCATTGTGTTGGAAGACGGGATATTGCTTGATGACCCTTGTTCCGATTCACAGTGGATCATCACGGATGGGAGTATTGTGAATGGCCCTACTAATGCGCCTCTCGTTACATATGATACAAGTTTCAATTCACCGTATCTCACTATTGTAAACTGATCAGGTGTTTTCGCAAAGAGATAATGTAAATTGACTAGTGTATTCAATTCGGATTATTCACAATTGCATGTAAGCACATTGTGCACACGGTCACTATTCCGACGATGTTTTCTATTTTGATTTGCTTCAATACGAATGTATGAAGGCATTTTACACAATAGCTTTACTGGTGGGCGGCAATATTTTTATGACTTTCGCTTGGTATGGTCATCTTAAATTTAAGGATTATGAATGGAGTAAAAGCTTAGGCCTTTTTACAATAATCTTAATCAGTTGGGGATTGGCATTTTTTGAATATTGTCTTCAAGTGCCGGCTAACCGACTAGGCTCGAAAGAACTGGCTGGACCATTTAGTCTGATGCAACTTAAAATTTTGCAAGAAGCGATTACGTTGGTTGTTTTTGTTGTGTTTTCGTTTTTCTTTTTTAAGAACGAGCCACTTAAATGGAATCATGCGCTGGCAATGGTGTTTATTCTGGCAGCAGTGTATCTTGTATTCAAAGATGGATCTCAACCGTGATAAGCGACTCACGCTGTTACTGTAACATTATTCTGTTGAGTTGCGTATCGGCGTTTGAAAAAATAATTCTTTCGCACAATGAAAAAGTATTCCCTGTTAACCATCATTGCGGTCGTGATTCTTGCAATGACCTCCTGTGATGTGAAAAACAACACTGAAACCAAAACAGCTGGGGCCGCGCTCCAACCAAACGACTCCATCTTTACTGTCAATGAAGGAGGCTATAATTTTCAAATCATCCTTCCAAAAGACATGATGATTGCCAATGTTCCGGAGATTTCAATGAATGGAGCTACTGGTGATCTGCACATTCACCTGGGGGAGCAATTTTGGATAGTTGCATCTCAGGAGAAGATGGATATGAATGCTATCAAAAGTGCAATCAATGATGATATGCTTTTCACTAATCGAATAGTTGAGGAGACCAATAATTCAATTCTCTTCCAACGGATTTTACCCGATGGCACGACTTATGATTTTAACTTCAGAAGTTTTAGCGAAGTGGGTGGAAAACCTTATTTGTTCAAAACATCAGAAGAAGGCGAATTCTCAATAGAAAGCGTGAATCGAATGAGACAAGCCATTTCTTCTGTTCATCAAAACGTTTAAAAAAAATATGTGTAATTTCGGTCTCTAAAATCGGATGACCGATCCTTAATACGACTTACAATGAAAACCCTATTCCTTTCAGTATTTCTGTTGATTACTTCCATTGTCAGCTTGGCCGAAGTTGTTGTGGTCAGCGGAATATATCAAGGCAAAGATCTTTACGTGAAAAATCCTGTGACCACAGGTGGCGTTGGTTATTGCATTTTCGAAGTGCTTGTAAATGGCAATATTACCAGCGACGAGGTAAACTCGCCAGCGTTCGCTGTGGATCTAGCTGTGTGGGGCCTCAAACAAGGTGATCCGGTGGAAATCGTTTTGCGTTGTAAAGAAAATTGCGAAGTAAAAGTGATCAATCCGGAAGTGATTTATCCGAACAGCACATTTGAAGTAGCTTCAATGAATGGAACTCCAGAAGGACTTTTGACTTGGACTACTACGAAGGAAACATCAGCTATCCCATACATTATTGAGCAATTCAAATGGAATCGCTGGATTAAGATTGGCGAAGTGAATGGGCTTGGAAAAACTGCAGAAAATCAATATTCGTTTCAAGCAAATATGCACAGCGGAACAAACACATTCCGAATTTATCAGTTGGATTATAAAGGACAACGTACATCGCAGGAAATGAAAGTGGAAAGCAGCACGCCTGCCGTGACTATCAAAAATCTTCGGGTATCTTCTTCAATTGAATTTTCTGCCGACACCGATTATGAAATTTATTCAGAGTACGGGGCACTTGTGAAAACAGGGCGCGGTATTAAAGTGGATGCAACGAAATTTCCTAGTGGAAAATACTATGTAAGTTTTGACAGCAAAGGTGGAGTGATAGTAGATAAAAAATAGTACCTAAAAAAAGTATTAAACCCCGTAGGTTTGCCTTACGGGGTTTTTTGTTTTCCCGTTTTTAGGAAATGAATAAGATTGAACACATAGGCATAGCTGTAAAAGACATTGAGGCTTCTAATAAGATTTTCCAAGACATTTTGGGTGTAGCCCCTTATAAATCGGAAGAGGTTTTGAGTGAAAATGTGCTCACTTCTTTTTTTCAAATTGGAGAATCTAAAATTGAGCTTCTACAGGCCACTTCAGAAGAAAGCGCAATTGCTA
>Ga0209174_10002110_pt1 | contig 13491 bp, 15 predicted proteins | sample JI91814BDNA_FD_187505 | JGI IMG/M metagenome (GOLD analysis project Ga0209174, IMG submission 187505) | Wastewater effluent complex algal communities from Wisconsin, to seasonally profile nutrient transformation and Carbon sequestration -... | ecosystem: Engineered > WWTP > Effluent > Algae...
ATTTAGAGCCAATAAGACCAGATAGACTTTATAACCGAAAAGTAAAATCCTATACGCCTAGGGGCAAACATCATAATTTTTCAAATTACAAAGATGTCTTGTAAAATTCCTTAACTTAATGACATTGAGCGTGCGCCGTGAGAAATCTATTATGCTTAAAACTATTGTATTAAGCTATATAGACCTCTCACGAATGGCTGTTCGAGGTGACAGTATAACTTAAAACACCAAGTAAGCTTGATACAACCCGACAAGACCACCGAGAAGCGCACCGAGGATAATGAGAGTTAGCTCGTCTTCTTTAAAGACAGAATGAAGCAGTTCCTCAAATTCAGCTTTTGGTAAAACAGAAAGTCTTTCGGCGATTGTCTTTTCGATTTGGAGTTTATCGTTAATATATTTTTGAATACGATTAGCAACATCGGGTAAAATCCAGATTAGCTTCTCAGCGATTGTTTCTTTTATATGACGAACTTTTTCCGAGCCAAGTAATACTGGCATAAGAGGCGCTTTTTCCATCATCTTTTCGTGAGTGAGTTTATAAGCTCGCTCGATGACCAATTTAATAATTAAATCACCACCCTTACCTGTGAAGATAAGGCGGATTAGGTTCTCGGTATTTAAGACGTTATGCGCAACAACATTTGCAAATTCTTTAGAGACAGCTTCCTGTCGTTTTAGAAATAATCCCTGGTAAGTAAAAAAGAAAAAATACTTCTTCGGCTCGAGTGGCTTAAATATCATCTGAAGTGCAATCCAGTTTGTATAATAACCAACTACGACTCCCATAATTGGCATAGTCCACCACTGTCCCAAAATATTTATGAATGCGAGTTGGATAAGACCAATTAAAAATCCAAAATAAATTCCGGAGACAATGATAAATTGAAATTCAGGACCACCGCAGCGTTGAAACATTTCAATCAAAATGGAAGTCTTGTGTCCACTGAGTGATGATTTAATAATTTCATCAAACTCTAATACATTGTCTAATTCGAGTCCGAATGATTTATACACTTCGATAATTTGTTTTGGAATTTCTTTTCGAACTTCGTCTTCGAGTGATTTTTTTATATCATCCGAAAGTAAACTCCAGAGAAGAGGATTCTCCGTTGCGATGATGTCTTTGATTATTTCTTTTGCTTTTAGATCAATAAGGTCTTGGATCTGATGACTAATTTCATTTGGATCTACTCTCTGAAATAATTCATGCGGCTTTACTAATCTTTCCGTTAAAATTTTTGCGATAAGGGAACTCATTTTTACAGCGTGGTTGGGGATAATACCTTTCCACCCGAGCTTTCCAATTCCCCAAAATTCAGCGGGATGAAAAATCATTTTAACTGCAATGTAGTTTGTAATCCAACCAACAAAAGCACAAGTGACAGGAATAGAAATAAATTTTACAAGGTCGGGATGGTTTTGAATTAGTTCTTGTATCCACTGCATTTTGATTTTTCCTTTTTTACACTCATAAAATTGTTTTTCCATTTTTTTCGGCAATCTTAATTTTATTTTTTTATTCGGAAACTTTCCCATTGACTGGATAAAATGCTTAAAAGAAATTTAAAGAATGGAACTTACTTTAAACACTCCTTCTCTTTTATTTCCAGCGATTTCTCTTTTGATGCTTGCTTATACAAATCGATTTTTAAGTTTATCAAAACTGATTCGAGATTTATACACTGAGTATGCAACTACAAAAGAACGAAAGGTCCTTTTGCAAATTCATTCTCTCCGCTATCGTCTGAATTTAATTCGTTATATGCAGCTCTTGGGAATTTCGAGTATTCTACTCTGTGTAGTTTGTATGCTTTTTATTTTTTTAGGCGAGACTAACATTGCAAAGTATATTTTCCAATTAAGCCTTATCTTACTTGCCCTGTCACTGGGATTCACATTTTGGGAAGTTCAGATTTCTACTAACGCACTTTCAGTGGAGTTAAGCGACTTAGAAGAATTTCGCGACAAAAAGTAAATTCTGTTTAATTAGAATTATCCGCTACTCGCGATAAATAGGCATTATACCGTAAAATAATTTTGCGTATACAAAATATACTACTTGCTTTAAGTATACGCAACAAAAGACTGGATAGATGCAAAACTTAACACCTAATGGTCAAAATCTCGTCAATAGAATTTCCTCAAAATACAATCTAAGCTACAACGCAGTATTACATATGTTAATCGCTGTAAACAATGGAAGCGGGACGATGGCTCAGTTTAATTGTCCAGAACTCGGTGGTGGTGGCCAATGGATGAGAGGTGGAATGACAATGGTTGGCGATATGTTCAACAATGGATTGAAGAATACTGTGGATAATCTCTGCAACGAACTTTCCAATGCGCTAGCCAATTCACAAATTTTTGAAATTATAACATCAGGTCCTTATGCAACAAACTGGTATCCTTCTGAACTAGGAAATCCATCTTCAAGCGGCTCACAGAATAATATCCGTTATGCGGTATTTCCTCAGACTCGTAGACTTGCAATAGATTATAATGGATCGGTTACAATTTATGACACACTCGATCATAATATAGGCGGCGTTAGCCAACAACAGGGTGGAGATGCTTCTCTTACTTTTAGTAGTCAATACGGAACTATTTTAGTAAATTCACTTCCCCGTATTTCAGGTGCTGGTGTAAATCAGCCACAGGTTAATTTCATTAATCCTCCACCTGTAAATCAATTCATGGAACAACCACAATCCAATTTCACACAACAAAATCCAACACAAAACTACCAAGCTCCTGTGAATCAAAACTCAGAAGGTGTTCTAGAGCTCTTAGAAAAATTAGGTAAACTTCACGAAGCCGGTGTGCTGACAGAAGCAGAATTTAATGCGAAGAAAACAGAATTACTAAATCGGCTTTAGAAATTATTCCTCTTTCATGATTTGAATTATTTTTTCGTCCAAACAAGAGCGCAAAAATAAATTCATTTCCTGCTGTTCACCTGATTCGTAAAATGCAAGCATCTTGGTATTAAATTCCAAATAAGCTTTACTCAAGGATAACCATTGTTATCCTTAAAAAGTAAAGATATTCCTTGACGAGCGTTAGCGATTGTAGTGGAAATTCCCGTCAGTATGGGAATTGGAATGGAAAGCGCGGCGGTGTCTTTACGATTGCCGAACAAAATAATGTCGACGCAACGCCCAAAATTCTTACTTGACTTTACAGATTTAATAGTAGAGCTTGAATAAAACTTTACTTTTATAAAACTCATCGGAAGAACCATGACAGATAAAACTTTACTTGATGTATTCTCACGCGCTGCTGTGAGTTACCCGAATCAATTTTTTCACACAAAAGATAGGCATAAATACTATCGCTCAACATCCTTCGTCGAAATTTATCGAAGAGCTAAAGTGGTTGCACTCGAATTAATTTCCCTCGGAGTTCAAATGGGGGATAACATAGCAGTAATCGCTGACAATAGATTGGAATGGCTGATTACAGATATGGCAATTCAAATTGCAGGCGGTGTTTGTGTTCCCCGTGGAAGTGATTCGAGCGCAAATGAAATACGTTATATCCTAGAGCACTCGGGCGCAAAGATAGTCTTCATCGAACACTTACGCCTTTATAAAAAAATTGCGGAAATTCTTTCCGAATTAAAAGTAAAAGTATTTGTCCTGGATTCAGAATTTCCAAAAGAGACATTAGCAAAATTCAACGGTGTCACAGTTTCCGATTTAATTGCAAATGCAAAACCATTAACAAACGAAAGAGAAGATGCACTCTACCAGATAAGATTTAAAATAAAAGGCACTGATCCATTTACGATCATCTACACATCTGGGACAACGGGAAATCCTAAAGGAGTAGTTCTTACTCATGCGAATATGCTTTATCAATTGAGTGTTGTTCCCGATTTAATTCAACTGCGGCATACAGACCGTATTCTCTCAATCCTTCCCATCTGGCATATCTTCGAGAGACTCATGCTTTATTGTGCTATATTTGGAGGGGCTAATCTGTATTATACGAGCACGAAAGATTTAATGGAAGATTTCATCCGCGTAAAACCTACTCTTATGGCTTCTGCTCCTCGCCTCTGGGAAACGATTTACCAGAGACTGAGAGAGCGCGTTGATAAGACAGAAGCACTCAACCGCGAATTATTTGATTTATCTTACGATGTAAAAAAAGAATTACACAATGCAGAAAATACAATTCAAAATATTTTCCAGCAGGTAATGGATAACGGCTTTTTATCTGCCCTTCCAAATATGGGAACGTCAGTTCCGGAATTACTTCAATCTATGTTTAAAAAAGCAACTCTTACTTTTCCAGATATGTATTTAGATCCAATCTTTTTAATGAGAGTGCGCGCAATGCTTGGAGGAGAACTTCGTGGAACAATTTCCGGCGGAGGAGCACTGCCAAGACATATAGATGAATTCTTTAACGCAATTGGAATTCCTGTATACGAAGGTTATGGAATGACAGAATGCTCTCCTGTAATTTCTATGCGCTCTGTTTCTAATGTGCAAATAGGGACTGTCGGAAAAGTTGTCAATGGAACGAGCGTGCAAATTCGTTCTGAGGATAATAAGATTTTGCCGGAAGGAAGCATTGGAGTTATCTGGGTTAAGGGTCCCGGGGTAACGAGCGGCTACTACAAAAATGCCTCTGCAACAGAAAATGTTTTAAAAGACGGATGGTTGAACACTGGCGACTTGGGGCGAATAGATGAGTTTGGAAACTTAAGCATTCGCGGGCGAGCTAAGGATACTATCGTATTAATGGGTGGAGAAAATATTGAACCAGTTCCAATAGAGACACTTCTAACTCAACATCCACTCGTCGAACAAGCTGTCGTAGTAGGACAGGACAAAAAAAATCTTGGCGTTTTAATCTGGCCTTCTTATGAAAGACTAGAAGATGCGGGCTATGCAGTAAACGAATTTGATGAGAGCTGCAATCTAAATGCAATGCCGGAGATAATGCATCTTTTCCGCGGCGTCTTATCCGAAATAGTAAATGAAAAAAATGGATTTAAATCTTTTGAACACGTTAGTCACATCCGCTTCCTTCCGAAAAAATTACTCGTCGGACAGGAGCTTACCAACTTACAAAAGATAAAACGTAACGTTGTTCACTCGAAGTATGAAAAATTAATAGAATCAATGTATCAAGGTCACCATGCAAACCATTCATAAAGAAAAAATAGAACTCACAACTTCCGATATGTGGAAAATCGCTCTTTACCACTATCATGGTCATAAGATAACAAGAAAAATTCCCGTGCTTTTAGTTCATGGAATTGCATCGGATAGCACAATTTGGGATTTAGATATTCCCAAGTATAGCTTTGCGCCCTGGCTTGCTTCACAGGGTTTTGATGTTTACTCGATTGACTTGCGTGGAAGAGCGGGCAGTGATGGACCTCATACAGGACGCGGCAATCAATGGTCTATTGATGATTACCTGCTCTGTGATTTACCCTGTGCCGTTGAATATATTTTAGAAAAAACGGGCAGTAAAAATCTTCACTGGGTAGGACATAGCCTTGGAGGTATTCTTGGATTTTTTTATCAAATAAGACACAAAGCGGCTAATCTAAAAAGCCTCACAGGATTTGCAACTGCGCTTACTTACTCTTATTCGACAATAAATCATTTCAGAACCTGGTTGGATTATATTACAGTGTTACCTTATTTTCCAATTGATCAATTCTGGAGACCACTGAAACTTTTTCTAAATGAAAACACTCCCTGGAATCGCTTTCTCTGGCACCCGGATAATTTAGATGTGAACGTAAAAGAAGCAATCATGGACTTAACAGTGCAAAGAATTGCAGTCCTAGAATGGAATCAAATCAAAACTATTTCAACTGCCGAAGGAATGACAAGATTATCCGGTGGATTCAATCACTATGTTCATGACAGAAGAATTGTAACACCAGCTTTACTTATCGCCGGAGACAAAGACTGGGTATGCGCTCTAGAAGGAATTGAATGGACGACCACAAATCTAAAATGCCGTAACCGACACATGGTATTCGGAAAAGAATACGGAAGCAAATCAAGCTACGGCCATATGGATATTGTTTGCGGAATCAATGCTCCTGAAGAGACCTGGCGCGCCGCACTTGAATGGATAGTGGCTAACGAAGAGTAGACTTTTAAAGATTACCACCGATGAACACCGATAAAGATTGTTTAATTAAATTAAGGAAACGCGATGAATATTGAAACAAGTTTGCATAGAATTAAAGAAATTAAATCAGAGCGGTTTCAAACAATTACACCGGAACCAGAAACATTTAAGGACGACAGGTTAAAATTAAAGAAAGATAAATCTTATTCTATAATAAACGCATTTACAATTAATGGAACCTCATCGTTCGAAAATAAACCAATTCAAATTCAACTGAGTTCGCCGTCTTCCGAAATTCCAACGTTTAGTTTTCAAGATAAAAAACTTCCTTTAATTCCCAGTTTAACCATCAAAGGCCAGCACAATATCCAACTTGGAGAGATTAAAATCATAGAGCATCCGATTTCTGCGATGACTGCTCTAAACGTAAATATGGATTTAACTTTATCAGAGGCAAGTTTTCCTACTTTTGATTATTGCAATAAACCTTATATAGATGCTTTAGAAAATAATCTAAAAGAAACAGGTAATGCAAAATTTTTTACAGTTAAACAACCATTTGCCGGAGTTTTCGAAAAAGGATATTTTATCATAGAGCCAGACGAAGGACAAAAGTCGCTATTGGTTGATCACCAAGTCAGTTATCCAGGAACTTCGATTGGTAATTCTCGAATCCAGGTAGAGATTAGTCCCGAGTTTTATACATTTCTTTGCGATGCAAGAACTCCTGCATTTCGCCCTAAAGAGGAAACTAAAAAAAACTTTGAGATTGTGAAGAATAAGCTAATCAAAGACTATCCAATCACGACAGAAAATGTTTTGTTCGTAGATGAGGATACTATCTATAACCCACGAACTAAGTTTGATTTCAATGGAATAAATCACGAGTTTATGATGCATGAATTAATTGATATAATTGCTTTTCTAAAATTTGTCGATGTAAAATACTCGGGCAAATTTGTAGGTCGCTTGACTACTTTTCTTTTCGACCACCACAAACAAATCGACGCAGCGAATTTTATGTGTAGCGATGAAATGGAAAAGATCGGGATTTTATTTTAATTTTCTCTTGATTGCTCAAATGCAATTGTATAAACTATCGATTTTAAATTTGTTTGTAAGGACAAAAATAAAATACTCGGCGCAGAAATAATAATTAGATAGGGAGATTTTAATACATACTCAAAAATCTCTTTAGCAGTCTTATCTGGACTAATGGTTTGACTCATAAATGATTCTATAAAATATTGAAGAAAAATAATCGGGGTAGAATTTACCATTTGCAACCCGATGCCAATTACAAAAGGCAAGACAATGAGTATACCAAAATTTGGTTTTACGAGTTCAACGCTTCTTCCAAAAGAACTAAAGCCCTTGTCTTCAATGATGAGTGCTTGAAATGTAAATAGAAAAAAAGTAATCACGAGGATAACAGGAAGTATGCAGAAGATAGACGCAAAGACTGCCATTACAATATAAGCCATATTTAATATAATTGAAATTGGCATTGCTGACAGGGACTTTAAGACTGTTTCTTCTACCGTAAGTCTTTTTCCAGAATACCACTGTGATGCAGTATGAATCATGAATAGATCGATAAAATTTATAACAACCAGAAAGGCTAACAAGAATATACCTAACTTCATCCCGACATCCACTAGTATCTTTCGATAATCTTCTGGCTCATTTACAGCTTGCAAAATAAGAAGTCCCATTTCTTGCACGAAAAAATAAAATACCGCCGAGAGGATAACAGAAGTAACCACTGAAATCATAGCCCATTCTACCCAATTTCTTTTCAATATTTGAAAAGAAATTTCAAACCATTTTTCTATTGTAAACTTTTGATTCATGATTACCTTTTGCCTTTAGGTTGTAATGTCTTTTCTTGAAAGTAATTTGCAAGCGTTTTAATTCTGTAACTCACATTGCTAATGTGCAACGATCTTTCAATCGGTAAATAAGAATTTACATTTTATATCTAATGTAATTTTCACTTGAAGAAAATTTCTTTACATTTATACGGGGGTTGTGTAAAAACAAAGAAATTGTCTCTCACAGAGCACTCAGAGATAACAGAGAGTATTGATTTTATTGATTCTTTTCTCTGTGCACTCTGTGAGAAATTCATGTTTTTACACAACCCCAAAATGTGAAGTCAGATAAATAGCAAGAGGTTACAATGAAATTATTACAAGGTTTAAAATTTTTTATTTTTGGTTTCCTTTTTGCTTTGGGAATTTATACTTTTGATTTAGTAGCTATTTCAGTTTCTGGAACATTTAATACTTTTTTTGCGGGTCAAACATTAAAAGCCACTGACATTAATACCAATTTTTCCACTTTAAAAACAGCGATAGAATCTATTCCTGATTGGACAAAAAATGGAATCAATGCAGTATTCTTAAATGGTGGTGTAGCCGTTGGAACTTCTTCTTTGGCCAATTCATCTAGCCTAACGGTAAATGGAAAAATTTCTTCTAGTTCAATTGGAGTTTACTGTGGAGTAACCGCTAGCACATACAATGGGTCAACGGTAGGCGGTTATACAGGTGCAAAGTCTAAATGTGAAACAGCTTGTGGAAATACAAATGCACATATGTGCACAGCTCATGAGTTGAGTATATCAAGACAACTTAATATTACGATAACGCAACCTTCCTGGTATTCAGCCTATGGCTATTGGATTGGGGATACTACTCCAAATAACGTAACAGAATGTTTGGGATGGACAAGCAATACCGCCAGCAATAGTGCATCTTCAAATAATGCATTAGGGCCTACTTGGAATCTTTGTAATAATCTATTTCAAATTGCTTGTTGTTTGTAAAACTAAAATCACATAAGGAAAATTAAAAAACTTTCTTGCAGAAAATGAAAGTTTGCGCTCTTGACATTTTCGAGCTTATAGCTTTCCTTTTCCTTTAATATTTTATTTGGGAAAATATTCATTAAGCAGTGAGCGGTTGCACTTGAATACCTAGCCTAATGAGGGCTGCAACAATTATTTCCATATTTGGTTTTACAATTATAGTATGAATCGTTCCATTCGTAAGTGAGAATTCTAAGACTTCTTTATTTAAACCGAATGTTACTTTTTTTACTGCTGTGATTTGATTTGGGAGAATTGTGTGAAATGTGCTTTTGAAATATTTTTTTAATAGTATCCCAATCAAACCAAGCGATGTAGTATACTTTGATTTTTCCTCAAGAACAATTGCTTCCTCTGTTACGGCTAACAATCCAGGGAAGGCAGAAAAACTTCCTTTACGAATCATCACTAATGTTGGTTGTAAATAATATTTGGTTTCATTCATGCGGGCATCGTATTGTGAATACATTATTATTCAAGCCCTTTTCGTGGCATAATTTCCTTTGCTAAGTATTGTTTTTGTTTGCTTTTTTGAAAAATCCATCACGTTCAAAAAAAAAATTTCGGAGTAAATTTTCAGTTAATGAAAGTAAGAAAATTTCTTTACAAAAAAAAGAGATAAGGTTGGTGTTAGATTGTGCAAACGAAGTTCTAGGACTTCATTTATTAAGCGAGGGTTTATGAAAAAAATATTGTTACCTATTAGTATGTTACTACTCATTGGATGTGGTTTATCAACTTCCGAAATGGAAAATGCAAAAAAACTTTCCATTGCAATTGCCGAGTCAGAGTGCGAATGCAAAAAAATCAAAGCGAGCGGACAATCAATTGCTGAGTGTACTGAAATCTTTGAGCGTAATGTCCGTTATCTGACTAATTTTTATGATGTGGTCAAACCATCAGACTCAGAGAAAAAGCAAGCATCTGCTCCAGCCGATGAAATTAGAAGCAAGTGCAATTAATTGCATCAGAATTAATTTCAAAAAAAATAACAACTTCTTCAGATGAAAATTCTTGGTTTAAAAAACTGGTCTTGGATTTTCTTTGAGGATGAAGATGAGAAATATTTAGAAGTAGTCTGCGGAACAGTTGGATTGTATACTGTGATTATTAAACTGAATGAAACAGAAATAGGGCAATACATTTCGAAAGGAATTATTTTTATTGAGGGGCTTACAAAGAGTATCCAGAGTAAGCCTGATTCATTTAAGGATCGGTTTCTAAAATTTAGAATTGAAAATAATTTACGAATCACAGTAGAAGAGTATAGAAGAATAACTCCGAGCAGCAGAAGAGACTGAAATTACTTTTTGCGGAAAATGAAAGTTTGCGCTCTTGCCGTTTTTAAGCTTCCAGTCTTCCTTTTGGAAAAAATGTTCCTTAAGTCGCGAGCGGCTGCACTTGAATACCTATCTTCATGAGAGCAGCAATAATTATTTTCATATTTGGTTTTATAATTATAGTATGAATCGTTCTATTAGTAAGTGAGAATTCTAATACTTTTTTATTTAAACCGAATGTCACTTTTAAAAAATAATTTTGACAAGTTATTTCTGAGTTAATGAAAGTAAGGAAATTTCTTTACAGCGAAAGAGATAAGGTAAGTATATAGATAAATACGAATGAAGTCTCAAAACTTCATTTACTTAGCAGGGGCTTATGAATAAATTATTTAGATTATTATTTTTAATTTTAGCAATTGTTTCCCAATCAACAAATTCGCAAACGCCAGCAAAAGAATTAAAGGGTTGGGCGGGAAGTCCTGAGGAACCCGCGAAAGCACCCTTCGATTATTATTACGTAACGGTCAGAGGAAAAGCTAGCCCGATAGCAATCAGGAAGCAAAAGGGAGATGTAATTAAAGCTACATGCATTGCCGCCGCCGAAGCTGTTGCTGCTACTGAGATTATGAAAGTAAGCTCCGGCGTAAAATCAGTTGAAAATGGCGAGATTGCTTCCGGGAAGTTAAGCTTAAAACCAAAAGAATGCAAAGCATCCGCGCAGTCAGATCCCAAGATTGAACTCTCCGAGTGGAAGGAATGTGAATGTACATTTTATTCTCACTTACCACATGTAAAAAAGAATCTGGAATAATCATCGTTTACTTCTATGGAAGTTTTTATAACATTGGAGATTTTGTATAGAAAGAAGTCATTCTAATTTCTAGTCAAAATGTTTTCCTGAAATTATCCTCAATTAAAACTTCGATATGATCTTTGTCTAGCGCAAGATAGTGAATAACCGCACCTTTTTCATAATCAGAGGGAGATTCATAAAGTTTTTTATCATCCACTTTAAATTCAAGAAAGCTGACAAACAATTTGGTGAAACACTAGAAATTATAAAATCAAAGCTGTCTGAACTAGTAGAAGGTTTTATGAAAATTAATATAGAGTCCGCATCTTACTTCGACGCCAATCAAATCATAACAAACTATACAAGCTTGATTTTGAAAGAGGAAAAACTACAAGCACTTCTTGCGGAAAATGAGAGTTTGCGTTAGTTCAAAAAAATTTCGCCTTTATGAATATCTGGAAAAGACTTATCTTAGAATGTAAACTTTTCCTTTCTCGACATCTGGAAGTAATTGTAAAATACTTGGAAGCAATGGCTCAATATAAGACCATTTTAAAAGAAGAATATCTAGGACAATAAATCCGATTGCTATTGAAGATATATTTTGCTGATACTGTAAGTTTTTATCTGTTGTAATAAAAATATCAAAACCATTTTCGATTGCATGTTGAAGCAACTTACCATTTTTAAAACTATCCCAGCCCATGTCATAGACAGTATAGGCATTGAACCCTTCGAGTCTATATTTTAGCTTTACTGGTAAATTTTCATCTAATAGGATTTTCATAAGCGATAGTTCTTGATGTATTTAATAAAAGCTCTCCAGCTATTTTTAAAACTTTGTTTACTTGCTCACGATTGATATAGGGAAAATCTTCTAAGTAAGACTCTATTGATTCGCCAGTAGAAATATAATCAAATAAACTTTGAATCGGAACTCGCGTATTTTGGAACACGGGTGTTCCACTAACAATTTCTGGATCGACTGTTATAATTGATTCTATCATAGTGCCTCACTTTACCTTTAAACTAGATGGTATTTTCTTAAAAATAATTTGCAAGTCTTTTAATTTGGTTAGATTTCATTGAAAAGAGAAAATTACTGCATCCTAATTATCAAAAAGCTGGTTGAGAAATACATTTGCTATAACGGCTAATGGGAAGAAACCTCATAAATTATAGAATCTATTTCTTCGTTCGAAATTCTATATTAATTTTACTGAAAGGCTAACGAAACTTTAATCCCGTTCGCAGTATATTTCATGTAAAAAAACGGAAATTGTTTTGTAAAAATCTCGTAGTAGTTTTTTGTCATTGATTTGAAACTCTATAGTCTCCCCCTTATCTCTAAATGTTAAACCTTCTATAGATTTTAATGTCTTAATTTGATTTTGAAAGTTTTCGATATTTTCAATTTCTGTAGTCGGTGAATGAACTAAAAGATTTCTTAACTTGTTATACTTGGTTATTTGAGTCCATTCAGTATTTAATTTTTCAAAATCAATACCGACTACTTTCTTAAGATATTTTTGATATTTAAAGATGCCATCATCACTCAAGTCTTTAACTTTTATAGAATAATTTTTCTCAGCAAGTTTACAGAACTGATACATTTTTTTTTCTAAGAAGGAATATAATGAAATAAATAGTGAATTGTAATATAACTGATGAACGTTCGTTTTAATTATATGGTCGATAGCATCATAATATGCGTGAATTTCATACTCAGAAGATTCTTTTAAAAATTTATCGTGTTTTATGATTTCTCTTTTAATTTCTTTTTCAATCAATTCTTCTGTTATATTAATATATTCACTAAATGACTCTAATTGAAAATCTACTTCAAGACCATATTCAAAGTTACTAGAGACGAATTCTTTTCTAATTCTAAAGACGGGCATATCATTTAAGCTCCACTATAATTATTTATCTCTTCCATTTGATTTGTCTGTTTAAAGCAATATAATTAAAATTAGTTTTATAATTATACTTCAAGAGTAAGTCTCGCTAAAGAACAATAAATCCCTGCGTTAGCGATCAACTGGATGAATGCGGATAATCCGTATCATCCGCAGTCAGGAAGGCGAGCGCGGGCGGCTGTCCACAAAAACGTAGGGGTTGAATAATTTCAACCCCCAACAACGAAAATGCGCCGCAACGCCCGAAAGAAAATTAACCTAATACTTTCTTAAATTCAGCGGTTAAGGCAGGAACAACTTCAAATAAATCAGCAACAACACCGTAAGTAGCTACTTTGAAGATAGGAGCTTCTGGGTCTTTGTTGACTGCGACGATGTATTTAGATGAACCCATACCAGCCATGTGTTGGATAGATCCAGAAATACCGCACGCAATATAGCAATTAGGCGATACAGTTTTACCTGTTTGACCAACTTGGTGGCTATGAGAAATCCAACCGGAGTCAACAGCCG
>Ga0209174_10002115_pt1 | contig 13480 bp, 14 predicted proteins | sample JI91814BDNA_FD_187505 | JGI IMG/M metagenome (GOLD analysis project Ga0209174, IMG submission 187505) | Wastewater effluent complex algal communities from Wisconsin, to seasonally profile nutrient transformation and Carbon sequestration -... | ecosystem: Engineered > WWTP > Effluent > Algae...
CTCTGTATGGCATGTGTAGCGCAGCTTTAACATATGCTGCAGCTTCAATTGCAATGTCGGAATATTTAAATTGCCCGCCTTGTAATTTTTGCTTGCGCTTTTTTGGGCGCCATGCTTTAATAATTTCTGGTGATAGCCAAAGCGTAATAGAGCCTCGGTTAATTAAAGCCTGGTTATATTCACGCCAGTTAGTAATTTTGTAAATGGTTTTTTTAAATTTGTGGCGACGGTTATTGCGAAGTTTGTAAGGCATTAATGTACTTCCGGAAAGATATAAATATGGAAAACATTCTAAGTCATTAAGCTAGTCCGTGCAACTGCAATGTTCATGCAACAAAGTATTTCCTCTATAGGATTAAATTCTGGTGAATATGGCGGAGAATAAATTAATTTTGCTCCTTTCCCTTCAATAAAGGCCCTGATTTTTTCTGATTTGTGAAATGATACATTATCCATTATAACAACATGCTCTGATGTTAGTATTTTACATAAATCTTGTTCTATGAAATGGATAAATACTTCTGTATTACCAGATCCTTCAGTGTAAGATAAGCATTCGATCCCATGCAAACTAATTGCTCCTAATATTGTCATGTAATGTCCACGATGATATGGTGATGAAATTTTTGCTCTTTGCGCCCCAGGCGCGCGACCATATCTAGGGTGCATTTGTAAATTGGCCCTAGCCTCATCAATAAATATCAACTTGTCAGCTGAATATTGCTTGATTTCTTCTATGTATGCCGCTCTTTTTTTTTAGATTCTAGTAAATCTTTTTCTGCTGAGCTTACGCTTAGTTTTTTTCTGTTTAAATTTAATTTTGCTAAAGCCCTAGATAATATTGACCTGCCAACTCTTATCTTACGTTTTTTAAAATATAAATTGGACAAATCATCAAGGGTGATAGTGTTGTTTAATGTGACTGCTTTTTCTATTATGCTAAATCCATCTTGATCAATTTTAGATGGTCTGCCTGTTTTTTCTATAACAGGTTCTAAATTACCAGTAGTTTCATACATGCTGCGCCATCTTTTGAAAGTGCTAAGACCAATCCCAAACAGTCTGGAAACTTCATCTTGTGTTAACTCGCCTGTATTATATTGGGATATAACTTTTTGTCTAAGATCTAATGAATACGGTGCTGCCACAATTTAATGTCCTACTATTAAGTAGTAGCCATTATATCATGGGCCGACACTATGGGGAACTGCTGTAATATAAAAGAATCATGGAAAAATTTTTGTAATGTTTCATGAATTTCTTTTGGAGACCGCATTACAGTACGCGGTTTTTTTGTGTCATTGTTATCATTAAACATCAGATATCCTCTAAATATTAAAATTAATGTTTATTATATTTTTTTTAATCTATTCGAAGCTATATCCTATATATAAACCAATACCATCCGCTAGCTAGGAGGTTCCATACGGCGTCGTTTAACGTCTTGCTGTTCCTCGGAATCCGATAGCACGCTGCTTTTTCTAGCATTATGTAAGTGAGTTATAGGTTGAATATTGTTTGTTTGTAATTCCAGCTGTGATTTACTAAGTTCTAATAACTCAATTTGTATCTTTTTAAGATATTCTTGTGTTTTATAAAAAATTTTAGAAGTTTTATTTTCAATCCCTATGAAATAATTTCGAGCAATCTGTAAACCATCTTTACGTAAATCAGCAGTTTGCATGCTTATTGTTTCTAAATATTTAATTATTCCAAGACCAAACAATGCTTCTGTTGGGTAACAAGTAAAAATTTGACCTATATAATTCATCCCATTGTGCATAGAAGACTTTGTAGCAGTTGCTTCAAGTTTCATGGCAGCATCGGTATATTTTTCTTGTTCAATATATAAAAATCCTTGCGCCATCTCAGTATTAATTTTTAATGCCTGCAATTTTGGGGCAAAATCGGAAAACTGTTGACCTAAATTATAAGGAGAATTGTCAAGGTTACTTAAAAATTTAATGGTTAAATTATAACACTTTGCAAAAGATGCTTGCGCCAAATCAAACTGGCTTAAAGTATAAAAATTTAGACCCAAAAAATAATTAAAATATAATGAGCTTAGTTTATCATTGTAGTGATTGCTTTTTAAAGCAAATTCTAAAATTTCTCTTGATTTATTAAGAAATCGAAATTTGTCAACCAATCCTTCTTCCTTGAGACCTAACTTTAACCATAATAAAGCAAGTAAGCCACCAGGAATTTTTTGATTGTCAGGATTTATTTGCTCGAATGATTGGCAAAGAAGCTTAAATTCAACATAATCATCTTTATCAAAAATTCTTCTTAAATGCTCATAAAAGCTAAAATTATCTATGCTTTCTGCAATACAAAGTTCTCTAATTATATGCTGGCTCCCTATGAAAATATCTATTTCTCTGTTAGAGCAATAATCAAAATATTGTGTGACTTTAAAGTCATTGGTGGTTACGCTCCAGAATACATTGCTCGCCAAGGCACCTTGCTTCCTACCAGCTTGGACGATACATCTTTTTTCTTCAGACAACACCCATTGGTAAAAATTCTCATCTTTTAATCGAAATAAAAGACCAACTTGATGACTAGTAGCGGCACAAGTTGCAGCTCTTTGTTTTGACATGCCAAATTGTTGACTTGAAACATCTATATAACCAAGTTGGTTTTTGTCGTCGTAAATTTCAGAGAGTATTTTTTCTCTTTCCTGCTTATAGTGTAACTTGGCAGATTCTCTTTCCTCTTTAGAGGCATTTTTAGCAGGCACATCTGGTAGCCTAGTTGCATTAATTAAGAATAAACTAACTATATACCTTTTAATTATATTGATTCGTGATGTAATATTTTCTAATTTTATTACTTTAGAATAAACTATTTCCCCTTCTATTGGATGGCGATTTTCTATTCCAACTCCTAAATTATCATAACGAATTATTAATGCATCACTGTCTTTTTCGAAAGTAAAAGCTATATAAATAGCATGCCCTCTACCTCTATATGCGCTAGCTAAGCAAAATTCTCGACCAGCATTTTGCATAATGTTCTCTACAAATCTATTGGCTAAGATAGAATACAAATTTTCACGCTCATTATTGTCAAACGCAGATTCTCTTTCTATTGATGCTCTTTCTTGTTCAATTTTAAACGTTTGAATTTCTGTTAGAATCTCTTTGCGCAAAATCTCACACCAGCCTTCTTTAGCTTCTACACAAATTGCACCCACTTCTAGTTTAACTAAGATCTCAAATAAAGAATAAATTCTGATTGGGAGGAATTCATATGCAGACCATCCTTCAAGTTCATTATTATCCTTCATTGTTTTATTATATATTTTAGCACCGCTGTACTGACACAAGTGTATTAAATATCGATCATCGTTGTTATTTTCATTAATAATTTTTCCAATGTTTTCTCCGCATAATCTACTTGCATAATGTGACAATAAACCAAAATCATTTTCAGATAAATTCTTTTTACCAAGTAAAGCATTCGCACAAACATAAACATATTCATCAAGTAAATTTCTATCACACACACTTCTGTTGAGAAGTATTTCTTGCATGATGGCAATTTTATTTTGTGATGTCCATTTAGAGGCAACCATAATGCATGATTCAAATTTTTGTGTTACCGCATTTAGATCTGCTAACTGCGTTTGTTGGTTTGGTAGACCATGTATTAGTAATTGAACCATTTCAAGGTTCCCATCTCTAATAACCGAGTGGACAGCTGTTTCTCCTCGTTCTGGATTAAGAAAGTTTGGGTTAGCTCCATTTATTAGAGCTTGCTTTGCGGAGTCAACCGATGAACCGGAAATAACACTCCATAACCATCGTTCGGCTGTGGCTGCTGTGGCTGCTGTGGCTTTTAACATTATATTTATCCTCATTTTTCGAGTGCTGTTTTATAAAGTTGGTTTATTTTTTGGTATATTTGAAGCTAGTTCTGGCAAAACAGGACATACTTCATTAAAGCTAGAATTTTTTTGACTAAAAATTTTATATAGAACAAAAAAAGTGCCTGCTGCAAAAACAGCGCATTTTAATATCGTTTGTCCATTTCGCTCTAAAAATGAACTTTGAGCATGTGGATCAGGTGCTGCCGGTATTACTGGTCCAACACCAGGTCCGTGAATCAACAAAGGATTAATAGTCGGGACCAATCGTCGCATAATAGGTTGAAGATAATGAAGTAAAAAAGCTTCTATCGGTATATTCAAAATATCAATCGTGTCATCACCGTGCTGCACCAAGTTACGAAGTGCTGTAATTTCTCTGCGTTGCATGTTTCCAATCAAAGGATCCAATACATTAGCATCGATCCTGGATAAAAATTTTCCAATTCTACCTATGCGGTGTTGACATATACAGGATAATGTTGGCCGATCTTTTAAAAAATTTATGAAATCAAGGGATCTTTTATACTGCCCTATAGCAACTATATATTGATCAAAATTCGCATGAAAATGAGCCCTTAGCGCCATTAAATTGATCTGTACACTAGCAGCATTGCTATTTCCAGTACGAGATAATGCTCCTATAGCCAAAAATAAGCCTCGGGGTAACTCAAGTTGTAATGGTTCTTGGCGATTGGTAAAGTGAGCTAAAATATCATTTAAATTACTATCGAAAGGCATGCTTTCTGTTGTACCATCTGATCTATTTCTATTAACGTGGCGTAAATTCTCAATAATCCAAGTGGCAGACGGCTCAATTATAAGATGTGTATCTTCATTATGTATGTCATCTAATGCAGCTAATGGGCACACTACTAACTCAGCTGCCAAAGATGCTACTTCAATTTGAATTTTATCTACCATCATAACAGGTGTAAATGAGGCTGGATGGTTTTGAAAATCTTGATTGGCCGCAGGCAATGCTGTATTTAAGGCCCGCGCATTTATTAATAGATTAGCTGCCGCTACTGACGCTATCGCAGGTGTTGTATAATGAGCTTGTAATGCACGTGCATTGTATGAGTTAACTAGGGCTAATTTTGCTTGTTCATACTGATTTCTTATATAAGGTAATTCTGCCTGTAGAGCTATAAAATCGTTTTGACGCAGATAGCCATCAAGAGCTCTTCTATGAATATCCCATTCAGTATGGGCGAGTTTATTTCTAATATTTATAAATAACTGCCAATCATTATCTGTTAAACCTGGAGCTAAAGCTTTGGTATGTGGCGTCAAATTCTTCTGGGTGGCAGCTTCGCCTAAAACCACAAAAGCACGTAATACTGTAATTTTGTGTATAGTGCTCTCTGGTTCAGCAACGCCAGCACCAAGAGTAACGCCCTCGGCAAATTGCATAGCCTCTATGGATTTATTTAATTGCTCTATTTCTCTGTGGTATGCAACCATAATATATAATTGTTGATTGTTTCGATGATCTCTATATTGAGTCCTATTTTGATCCCGTGCGACAGCCGAAACAGCTTGAGCTTGGGTAGGCCCTAATCCATTGGGGGGATATGCCAGAATTTCTACTTCACACAATCTGTCTAAAATGGCGATGCACTGACCATCTAACAGAGCAACAATTTCTGCATCATTTATATCATGTGGTTGGATAAGGCGTGGATCTGGATTACTTATTTTGAACTTAGACAAATAAGCGAAATCACTCCACATGTTTGCATTCATATATCCATTCACAGTGCTATTGTAATGTCGAGGTGTATCATTTAGTAATTGAACAGATTTTACAATGTTACATAAGTTTGATTTTCTGTGAGCTGGTATTAGGGTATTTCGATGTGCTCGATCATGTGCAATAATTCTTCTAATCAATCTTAATAAACGAATATCATAATCATTAGCTGGCGCTACATTTGCATCTAGAGCGACATCTTTTTCTCGTTCTAATGCTACCCCTTCGTTTCGAATCGCATCTCTTTCATGTTCAATAGTCCCATGCAAAATCATATTCCCCCCTTAATTCTGGCGTTACCTCTAAATTTTCTTCTCTTCGTAGGCTAACAGCAAGTATAAAATAAACTACACCCCGCTTACCTCTAGTCTAGATACAAGATCACATTAAATTTATCAAATCTGCAACAGACACACTTGAATCAAATTATGGCAGTTTTTCCGTAGCAAAAAATACAAATCTCAACCCACAATCCTACGATAAATAACAACCCCAACACTTTTAGTTTTACGCCTTAAGAAACATAAAGTCAAGACTACTTTTACTGTTATTTTGGCATAATATCGCCAACTCAGACTTTTTTTGCTAAATTTTCTGCTTAATAGTCTACAAATGTTATGCGCTTGTCGATAATCAAACATATCGCACAATTATCAGGAGTAAAATATATGTTACCCATAGGTTTTTTTATCGAAAATATTAATGGCATTAATATAACTCTGAGTCCAGTGAAATATTTGCTATAGGAACCTCGCCTCTTACAAGATTGTCAGTTTTTTTATTTCTTACCTTAAACTTAACAAAAGTATTAGCTATTGATGGCTTTACTTCTAACTGCTCAGCATAAAAATCATTTGCTTTTAAAAAAATTATTTCGAGTTTCGGAGCTACCCTCATAGGTCTTATAGTTATAATTTTATAAACCCCTTCCCCATTTGGGGAACATAGAATTAATCCTTCTGTTTCATAAAGCCATTGGTTATATTTTATTAATGCTGTTGATTCATCCATTTGCTGAGCAGCAAATAAACCTTTTGTTGGTATGACAGTAACAAAATTTGATGAAACTTCCATGGGAGACGCAATAAAATTTTCAATTTTTTCAAAAACCAAAGCAAACCTGTCTTTACATCTAATTGCAAAAATATTAGGTGGCAATAAGGTGTTCAATGGAGATATAAACAAACAAAAATTAGATTGCCTATCATCAGACAATTCCCATATAAAATCTTGCTCTTGCACTTCATCATTAAATATATTTAGTTTAGATATGGAGGGAACAGTATATATAGCAATTATATTTGGGCATGTAATCCTAGACAATGGCTCACCAAAAATTGTCTTAGATGTATGATGATAATTAATACGCCCTGTAGGATGATAGGAAATTTTCTTTGTATTTTTTCTGGGTGTGCTTAGCTTTTTCAAAGTTGGAGTATTATTTTCACTTGAAAAACTGTAAATATCGGTATTTTCGCCATCTCTAACAAAAAAAACATATAAAGATCCATCGTCTCCAGCTGTGCATACCTGCGCCAAATAATATAACTGGTTTTGCAATTTGATTAAAATTTTTATTGCATTATTTTTATTTTTCATAATTCTTCTCATTTATTTATTGCACAAAGCTTATTCCTAGTTGATATGTTGACATTTAATCTTACCCCATAGTAAGCAGCAACTGTTCACATTCGGCGATACTCGACAACCCAAAATCCTGCAAAAATTTCAATGTAGTACCATACAAATGCGCATCATTATTCGTCACTTTAACCACTCTTATCCAACCATAGTCCTGCAAATCATGCAAAATACTAATATTAAGCTGCGCTGACCGTATTTCTTCAATCTCACCGCGACTCACAGGCTGGCGCATTGCTATCACCGCTAGCACTTCAATTAGCGCCCGCCGTGTCCTTACATCTGGTTTTACACCCTTTAACCGTTGAATATATACCACATATTCTTGTTTAGTTCTGGCAAAATAATTGCCTTGCACCTCCACTATGTCGTAACTATCACCGCCCGCATCGACTAATTCTTGTAGGGCCTCGACTATAATCGAGCTTTCTTGCTCCGGCAGCGCACGCATAAAATCATCGATACTTAGCATTTCCCCATTTGACGAAATCATTAGCGCTCTTAAAATCCCTTTTAACTCGGACATAGCGTCCCCTGCTCTATTATTACCTCAAACAACCAAACTTTGCATAGCATTTTGATGCTATCAATGATGTTATTGGCTGCCGGTTCACCTAGCTTATATTTAAGTGATGAAACACCACCTTCTATATTTTCTGCATTTTTTAACAGGTTGGATTCTATGGCTTTACGAATCAATCCAATCGCACCGATTTTATCTAAAGGTCCTTTAGTTAAATTAATTGATAAGTAATATTCGATATCGCGAGTTTTAGGTGCAACTGGCGCAATAGCTATATTATGCTCTTGCATAATCTCATGTCGCGCCACATCTTCACTGTGCATATAAATTTGTGTGGTACTAATGGATGCATGGCGATGATTATCCCGAATCATAATTAATGGCACTCCACGCTTGTCCTGATGCGATGCCGAGAGATGTCTTAGCCAGTGTGGACTCAATGCCTGTAATTTTTCGCACTTGGCCTTATCTTTAAATTTTGCCGCAGTCAACCTACCAATTTTTTTAACGACTGAATACAGTGTTCGCGAACTTAAATTTGTATCTTGCTCGGATTTAAAAATAAAATTGTTATCATGCTCTACGTTGGTGCTTATTGCATAAATTTGCCGATAATTATAGACAGCTTGTAGCATAGTTTCATTCACCGGCACCTGCCCCAATTTCCCTCCCTTGCCTTGAATAAAAAACCACCATCTATTATCGAGCTTTCTAAAATTTACCCACACCGAGGTAGCAGCCTCTTCTATCCTTAAGCCCAAAAGATACAGCAAGCAAAACAGTAGGTTAGCACGAGCTTTGTATTTACGCTCAAGCTCTGTACTGGTGGGTAACTCTTGTAGTGTGGCAAGTACAGCTCTCCATTCATCTGCTTCTAACATCCTGGTATGCACACTATGTTTTTGTGTTTGTATATTACCAATAATGCTAGCTATTTTTATAAGCCGCACCGGGTTTTTAGTGATAAAATTTGCCTCTTCCAAAAATGCAAATAAGGATTGCAAGGCTGCAATTGCAGCACTAACCGAGCGCTTTGATAAGGCTTTGGAAAATGGCCGCCACCTGGCATCATAACGTTTGAGCTTTTTATTATGCATACACCAAGTACTAGTTGGGTTTTGTAAAAAGGCAATAAATTTATGGATGTCATCTAATAGCAACTGCTGTAAGTGTTTACCATTGACAAAAATTAACCATAATAAAAAACGCATTGCATCCCTGCTATATGCTCGTAAAGTATTTTCATTGTTGAATCTAGCTAACCACTGCTGTACCGCTTCTAAATCAGACTTAGCCGCAATTAACGCATCAGTCTCTAGATATTCATTTATATCTAGTAATTGTGGTAAATCTAATCTAACTAAACGATGGGATATAATCATAGTATTGTAATCCTAAAAGCTTCATGTGGCTTGTTAGATAACCATTGTGGAATTAATTCTTCAGCCTTAAGTGGTAGCTCTGCTATTTTCACCAACGGCTCCCGCACCAAGACGTTAGCTGCGCTCTCTCCAGGCTCAACGCGATCGCCAGACAAAAAATAAAAATTGTAATGTATATCAAGAGTTTTACATAAAAAAATATGTCCTTGATCAATTATTACTGCTCGCGCTGGTATATACGTATTATTTTTAGTCATGCGGGCCACTCTTAGTCCATTGTCCTAAAGTAGAACTCATATAATTTTCTAGTACTGCATTATCACATCTCAATGCTATTATTTTCATAATAGGCGTTTTTTGAATATGCGCAACACCCACTATCTCAACTCCTTGGATTAAAACAAAATATAGATCTTGCTCTGAAATAACTGGATTTTCAATATGCATAATTTTCTTATAAGCCTGCCATTCACTAGGCAAATTAGCCTGAACTATTGTTAACCCATTAAAGCCTGACTTTTGCAATATTTCTTTAATGAGTGAATCTTTTGCGCCAGTATAATTTTCTCTATCAATCCTAAATTTATCTGCTAGTTTGAATTTAAGCTCTGCATTTGTAGCTACTTCTGGATGTGATATTAGGTGTTTTTTAAATAAAAGATGTTTTTGGATTTCAGGATTACCATTTTCCCAAATATGTAAATGGTGAGTACGCTGCGGCTCACCTTTATTATAGAATCTACGAAAAGGCATTCCCATCTCACCCCTTGGGGTATAGCCTATAGCAACTAATTTACTATCATCAATTTTAGATAAATCTTTAATTACAGGCAGAATATCTATAATTGGTTTTGCAGCTAGTCCTGGCACAGATGTTGACCCTATATGGTGCACGACAATACAATTATCTCCTAAAGCTTCTATTAATAGCTTTGTCTCAGATGCAAAAAATTTTGGCCAATTAGGATTGTATTCTACTACTTCAACTATTCTTGTCATACTCTACCTACTCTAACTTTGGTGTTTTTCGTTGTTTTGCTAATCGTTTTTTTACTAGAAGCCTCTTTCTTTTCCATTTGTTTATGTGCCTGTCTAACCTTATAATAGCTGCCGGAATAGCAAAGGCTAAAATTACTGTTGATACAGTTCCAGCGCCATATTCAATTAATCTCATCATTGGTGAATCTAACGTTAAACAGGCTACGTATGACATGCTCATCATAATTACGCCAAATGATAACAATATTAATACTACCTCTGTATTGCTGTTATTTAATCGTTCAATAAAACTCAATATATCTGGCAATTGTTTACATATTTTTAATATCCATGCGTACATTTCAAACATCCTTGTCTAATTTAAAAATTTCTAACTGCTTCCTAACTACTTTCTGAATCTATCAATTTTTTGATGGAGCCAGTAGCGCCGTAGTCTCCAACAACCTTAGTCTTATAAGTTCCTTATCTTTAAGCGCTAGCTGCTCTTTAAGCTCGCGCAGCTCTAATTTTAGATCTATAAGCTTATCATCAAAATGCTGCCCGGCTTCTTGCACTTTATTAATAGCTTGGGCATTAATGGCGCGGATCTGATCCGACAATAATATAACCGATGAGTCAAAGCTTGCCTTTAGACTTGCCTCATAACTAGCATTACGATTTGCCAATTCCAGATGAGCATGGGTTTTTTCCTCTAACCTGGTTTCTAGCTCTAGTATTTTAGCCCTCAATTTGCCATTTTCAGCTCTTTCGCTGGCCATCAGCGTGCTGGAATTCAACAATTCAAGGCTAAAATTTTCAATTATTTTTTGTTGCTCGGCTAATTTTGTGCGTAATTGATCAATGCTCTGGCCATCATCATTAGCATAGAGTTTTTTCCAGCGCGTTAAATGTTTATGGATGGTAGTCTGGCTGCCACGGCCATTTAGCTTAGCACGCACATTAATAGTAGTTGGGAGCTCGCCTTCCTGTTGCACAGCTATAGCGGCAGCATACACATCATCTTTTGATATGCTACTTTTTGCCACCAGGCCTCCTAGCATATACCGAATTAAACCTATCAATTTGGATCATGTGTAGTAGGGCTGGATTAACCCATTTTATGACTTCAACCAGTGCATCATGCTGCTCGGCTAAATTATTCCAGTGCCAAATTGAGCCATAATGAAAGATCCTATTTCTAAGGCTACGAATCTTATCAAAACGTTTCCTGATTTTGTCTATGGTAAAGCCATGCGCATTGGGAAAAACTTTGCTTTTTAGTTGTGGCCATAATAATTTTTTATGCTCAAAAGGTCCGCTCAATAAGGCAGTCCAAAAACCAAAGCTTAATTCAGCCACTAAATGGCCTTCATCTAATTTGCCTTTTTTTCTAAGATCGCGAATATAATGATCTATTTTTTGTTGCCAATACTCATTTAGTCGCTCCAGCATCTGCTCATTTCTATTTAGTAGCCACTTATGATCATTTAATAATTGCCCAATTTTTATATGCAGGCTATTCCTAATAGCGATCTCTATAGTATGCAACAATGGATAAAGAGCCTCACTTAGGGCAATATTCCATTTATACAGATCTAAGGGTTCAACCCCTGGATACTGATATTTACTCATCCGCTGCGCTGATAGACAGCTATAAATCACTTGTAATTGCTCTTGCATGTTTGGCCTTTTTGGTCTATATTTACCTTATAACGCCCGGTGTTTCTCGCTTATGCAGAACCCGGGATATTTTTTTGTAGCGCCGTAAAATTACTTGCAGCCACATACGGTCCTCGAGTAATCCTCTCCCAGTTTGCCTGGTGATGAGCCTCGGGGGTTTTTATTTTGGGGGCCTAGAAAATTCGCTTGCGGCAACCCCAAATAACTAGTATTTAAACATAATGTCCAGCCCTAGCACCATCAAAAACCATCACCTAAGCACCATAAAGCCTCTAATTTCATTGTACATACACTTGCCCTACCTTGCAACCACACCCTTTCAAATAAATATCCATTATCGGAAATGGGATTTTGCAGATGTAGCAACACCCTTTTGTCATTTATTAAAGACGATTGCACTCATTTAAAGAGCACTGCACTGCTTTAAAATACTTGTAAATCAATAGGTTATTCATTTAAAGAAGGGCTCGTTCAAAAGTTTTGCTCCTTTCGGTATAAGTTCAATCAGTAATACTCTTTCTAAATCTAAAACTGCTTGTCCCTGATAGACTTGGTTTTAGTACATGGCCTCATTTCTTGGCGTAAATTTTAAGTCCTGCAACATAATGCCTCTCAACTGATAGAAGCCCTATCTTACTACCGAACTTACCTAAGATTTGTAATTTTGTGCAGCTGTCTTTGTTAATTTTTATTGATTGTGCAATCATCTTTAAATAGTGTGCACTGATCTTCGAAATTTTACCCCTTTGAAATACAAGGAAATTTTATACGTTGAGTGCAATCGTCTTTAATAAATGACACATGAAAACGCATTAAAATCTAAGTTATTGATTTTTAAGGGGTTTTTTGTTTGATGGGCATTTGATGATTAATGTCAACAAAAGATAGACCGGTGACACCAAGAAATATTGACGGTGTCGAAGGAGTATGTATAATGCTCCGGTGCCAGCGCACAAAATGATTAAACCGTTTGGGAGTGCGCTGGTATATCAATGGGCGTGCTGCCAGGGTAGGGCCACAACTTCCCTACTCTGGCGGACAAGCCCACCCAATTAAGCTGTAAATACACTGATAATGGTATCATTAGTAATAGCTCAAAGCTTCGCAGATGGTCTTGACTGGCACAAGCGTCAAGTCCCCCAGCTTATATTTTGCGTCAGATGTGAGTTCGGCAAGATTGTCTGACGGAAGAAATACCATGTCTAACCGTGCGCGTGCCGCCGCCGTCATTTGCCAGCATTGATTTCATTGGCTTTTTTCTTTTAGTGGAGCATTTGCTCAAAAGATTCGTGCTGCTATGCTGCCATAGCACCCTAGGCTGCTTGCCCCACGACTCCGCTCCTAAGCTAAAAAGCATCAATTGCCATGCACCGACCCACACAGTAAAAACTTTAAATTGGTTAATTTATTGAAGCTAATCTTGTCAAAAAGCAATTTATTGAAGTCAATGGTGTCACCATTGAAATTAATTATGGCAAAAATTAGGGCCATTTTATTGAGTTTGGCAGCATTTTGCTGAAATTAATTGGCTCTCCCGCCGATCTGTAGACCCTAGAAAGCTTGCTGCATAAGGGTTATAATGTCAAGCTAATAAACTTACAGGCGCGGATTTATGGCTCATATTAACCTACCTCTTGATATAAAATCTC
>Ga0209174_10002116_pt1 | contig 13476 bp, 14 predicted proteins | sample JI91814BDNA_FD_187505 | JGI IMG/M metagenome (GOLD analysis project Ga0209174, IMG submission 187505) | Wastewater effluent complex algal communities from Wisconsin, to seasonally profile nutrient transformation and Carbon sequestration -... | ecosystem: Engineered > WWTP > Effluent > Algae...
GAGTTCCTGTGGACCTCGCTGCAGAAGCACTTACGCACTCCCATCACTTTCGACGGCTCGTTGCCCGGCGTCGATCCCGATAGACAACTGGTGCTTGGGCGTTCCTACCCTCTGCCGGACGGCCAGCTGGGCGTTCTGGAAGAAGCCACGGTGGTCGAGCAGTGGAAGCAAGCCGCCTGCTTCATGCGCCGCGCCGACGGCACGCGCATCATGGTCAACATCGATTTGAGCGAGGACGAACTGGACGCCTGGAAGCGCCATCCCGATACGTTCTTCGGCGAGCTTCGACCCCACCACCCGCCGGCCAAGAACGCGATGGATCTCTACGAGTTCTTCCACTCCAGCTATGTGAATACCCCGAAGGAAAGGCTGCTGGAGTTTATGGCGCACCACCACAACCTCGCTGAGCTGCGTGGACTTCCCCAGCCCGAGTTGGCCAAGCGCTACGCCTACGCACTGACCGCTGCCGTCGTTAAGGACGCGCCCGCGCCGGCTCCGCCCATCTGGCAGAAGCGGCTGCGGAAACCTCTCACAAGGGAGTAGACCAGCCGGTCCAGACACGTTGCCATCCACAATCCGCGCTCGGTGCGCGCCCTAGCCTTGCAAATTAGGGTCGCCGGATGTCCGCTTTGGGTCGGAAGCTGACATTAACTTCGTGCATGTGGCGAACAGGTGGGATCCGAGCCTTCGCTGCTTTACACAACTGCCTACATTCGAGGCGATTCGACCGTGAAACATCGTTCGCTCGTCGAATTTTACGGAGCAATTTTACGGAGGCGTGCTTGCTGCCACCATAATTTCACGTAAGTAATTGATTGCAATGGTGGGCCGTGATGGATTCGAACCATCGACCAAAAGATTAAAAGTCTTCTGCTCTACCAACTGAGCTAACGGCCCACATGAAAACCCGCGGCCTTGCGCCGGGGCGGGCATTCTAGCGCACCGGGCGCGGTGTGCGAAATCAGGCGTACTGGGTGGGATCGGTGATGCCCGCATCGGCAAAGCCTGCCGAGCGCAATTGGCAGGCATCGCAATGGCCGCAGGCGCGGCCCTGGTCGTCGGCGCGGTAGCAGGACACCGTCTGGCTGAAGTCCACGCCCAGGCGCATGCCTTCGCGCACGATGTCGGCCTTGCTCATGCGCAGCAGGGGCGCGCGGATGCGCAAGCCTGCGCCTTCCACGCCGGCCTTGGTGGCCAGGTTGGCGAGGCGTTCGAAGGCGTCGATGAATTCGGGACGGCAATCCGGATACCCGGAGTAATCCACAGCGTTGACCCCGCAGAAAATGTCGGCGGCGCCCAGCACTTCGGCCCAGCCCAGCGCGACCGACAGCATGATGGTGTTGCGTGCGGGCACATACGTGCTCGGAATGCCCTGCCCGCCTGCTTCCGGCACTTCGATATCGGAATCGGTCAATGCCGAGCCGCCGATGGAACGCAGGTCGACGTTGACCGTCTTGTGCGCGACCGCGCCGAGCGCAGCGGACACGCGATCGGCCGCCTGCAATTCGGAGGTGTGGCGCTGGCCGTAGCGGACGCTGAGCGCATGCACGGCGAAGCCTTCCTCGCGTGCAAGGGCGAGTACGACGGCGGAATCCATGCCGCCGGAAACGAGGACGACTGCGTTTTTCATGGGGCGAATTCTAATGTAGGAGCGCCCCATGGGCGCGAGCTTTTTTCCGTTCTCCCGACGAAGAGCTCGCGCCCATGGGGCGCTCCTACCGCGTCAGCGGCCCGGTTCGTCGTTCCACAGCAGTTTGTGCAGCTGCATCTGGAAGCGCACGGGCAGGCGGTCGGCGACGATCCAGTCGGCCAGGTCGCGCGCGGAAAGGTCGGACTTGCTGGGGGAAAACAGCACGTCGCAGCGTTCGTGCAAGCGCTGTGTCGCGACGAGGTCACGCGCCCATTCGTAGTCAGCGCGCCCGCACAGCACGAACTTGACCTGGTCGCGCGCGGTCAGCAGCGGCAGGTTGTCCCAGCGGTTGCGCGTGACTTCGGCCGAGCCGGGCGTCTTGATGTCCACGACCCGCGAGACGCGTGGATCGACGCCAGCGATATCGATGGCGCCAGAGGTTTCCAATGACACCTCGTAACCCGCATCGCACAGCGCCTGCAGCAGGATCAGGCAGCGCTTCTGCGACAGTGGCTCGCCACCGGTGACGCAGACATGGCGCACGCCATGGGTAGCCACTTCCGCCACGATGTCGACGATGTCCTTCCACTCGCCGCCGTGGAAGGCATAGGCGGTATCGCAATACTGGCAGCGCAGCGGACAACCGGTCAGGCGCACGAACACGGTGGGCCAGCCCACGCTGGCCGATTCGCCCTGCAGGGACAGGAAGATCTCGGTGATCTTCAGGCGGTCCGACGTGGACTGGATGATTTCGCTGGGAACGGCGGCATTCATTCGACAAGGTTACGCAATTTCAGGGGTAGGAGCGCCCCATGGGCGCGAGCTTTTGTAGCGTGCGCCATGCGCACGATCGCATGTGGACGGGGGTTCTAGGTCGTGCGCATGGCGCACGCTACCCCGTGCGAGAGCTCGCGCCCATGGGGCGCTCCTACCGGCGCATGGCTCAGCGGATGCTGCGGCCCAACTGGATCGACTGCAGGCGGTCATCGGCGGTGCGCGCGACATCGCTGCCGGGATACTTGGCAATCACGGCGGCGAGGGTGCGCTCGGCTTCGTCGACCTTGCCCAGGCCGTATTCGGCCAGGCCCAGCTTGAGCAATGCGCCGGCGGCCTTGTCATGGGTGGGGTAGCGGTCCAGCAGGCCGCGGAACTGCTGGCCGGCCAGCTGGTAGTTCTGGGTGACGTAGTAGCTCTCGCCCAGCCAGTACATCGCATTGGGCGTGTAGGTGCCGTTGGGATACAGCTCCAGGAAACTCAGGAACAGTTGCGCGGCGTCCGCGTAGTTGCCGCCCTTCAAGGCATCGAAGGCGACGTTGTACGCCGCACGCTCGTCACCGCTCTGGGCCATGGCACCGACGTCGCCATGTACCGACGGCGCACGCTCCGCAGACGCGGGCGTGCTGGTTGCCGGGGCCGCCACTGCGGCAGGTGCCGGCGTTGGTGCAGCCGGAACCGCGCCACCTTCCAATCGGTTCAAACGACCATCAAGGTCGAGGTACTGGTCGCGGTTGCGCTGCTTCAACTGCTCGTTTTCATTCTGCAGCTGCTCCACCATCTCGCGGAGCTGCTGCATTTCGGTGCGCAGCTGGTTGACCTGGTTCAACAGGTCGGTATTGCCACGGTCGCTGGCGGCCTGTTGCTCCAGCGATGCCACGCGATCGGCCAGGCTCTGGCGTTGCGCGTGGGCCGGCATGGCGAACGCAGTGAGCAATGCGACCGTCAACAGTGAAGCGGTAATGGGAAAGCGCATGGTCATGGTCTTGAGTGGTGTCCGCGGTCCGTGGTCGTGGCGTTCATGCCATCAACCACGAACCTGCGAACGTGCCATCACTTCGCGCTGTAGACGATTTCGACGCGACGGTTGCGGGCCCAGCACTCTTCGTTCGAGTCGGTGCACACCGGGCGCTCTTCGCCGTAGCTGACGACGTTGAGCTGGGTACCGGAACCACCGCTGGCCTGCACGGCCGAGGAGACCGCATTGCCGCGGCGCTCGCCCAGGCCCAGGTTGTACTCGCGGCTGCCGCGTTCGTCGGTGTTGCCTTCCAGGGTCAGGCGCGAGGACGGACGGTCACGGAGGTACTTGGCGTGGCAATTGATGATGGCCTGGTACTCGGACTTGACCACGTACTGGTCCAGGTCGAAATACACCACGCGCTGGCGCAGGCAGGAATCGGTGTCGAGGTCGTTGGGGCCGTACGCGCCGGCGGTGGTGGTGCCGTCGGTCACGACGCCGGTGTCGCCCGTGGTGGTGTCCGTGGGCGGCAAGGTGTCCTTGGCGGCCTTGGATTTGCAACCGGCCAATACGGCGACGGACAACAGGGAAAGCATGACGACGCGGGTGGTGGTGTTCATGGTGTTACCTCGGCTTGACGCGGGGGAAAGGGTGATGGGTGTCTCGATAATAACGTGGCACTGGGGTCAACGGGGCGCGCGGTACGGCGACCACGCCGGCTCGCGCACGTCGCCATCGGCCAATACCAGGCGCTGGCGCACGCGCGCATCGGCGGACACCGCATACAGCACGCCGCGACGGCCTTCGCGCGCGGCGTAGATCACCATGCTGGCATTGGGGGCGAAGCTGGGCGATTCGTCCAATGAACCCGGCGACAGCGTGCTCCAGCGCGGCGAACCCAGGCTGCTGTCCATCATGGCGATGCGGTAGGTGCTGCCACTGCCTTGGGCCACGGCGATCTTCTTGCCATCGTAGGACACGCTGGCGGAGGCGTTGTAATTGCCCTGGAAGGTCACGCGCGAGGCGCTGCCACCGCTGGCCGCGACGCGGTAGATCTGCGGGTTGCCGCTGCGGTCGGAGGTGAAGTAGATGCTGGCACCGTCGGCGCTCCAGGTCGGCTCGGTATCGATGCCGAACTGGTTGGTGAGCTGGGTCAGCTGCTTGCTGCCCAGGTCCATGACGTAGATTTCGGGATTGCCGCTGCGCGACAGGGTCAGCGCCAATTTGCGTCCATCCGGCGAAAACGACGGTGCGCCATTGATGCCGCGGAAGCTGGACACCAGCTCGCGCGCACCGGTGGAAATGTCCTGGATGTAGATGGAGGAATTGCCGCGTTCGAAACTGACGTACGCCAGCTTGCGACCATCGGGACTCCACGACGGCGACAGCAGCGGTTCGGCGGAACGCACCACGGTCTGCGGATTGAAGCCGTCGGAATCGGCCACCATCAACGCGTACCGCGCTTCGCGGCCGAGGCCGGTCTGGGTGATGTAGGCGATGCGGGTCCAGAACGCGCCACGCACGCCGAGGATTCTTTCGTAGATGGCATCGGCCATCTGGTGGCCCACGTCGCGCATCGCATTCGGGCGCGCGGTCAGGGCGAGGCCCAGCATGCGTTCCTGCTTGGCCACGTCGAAGAGTTCGTACTCGACCCGGAAACCACCACCACTGCCATCGACCACGCGGCCGACGACCAGATAGTCCTGTTTGAGGGCACGCCACGTGGGGTATTGCACTTCGCTGCCGCGCGTCGGGCGCTCGACGATGCTGGCCACCGGCAAGCTGCGGAATGCACCCGAACGCTCGAGATCTGCACGCACGATGGCGGCGACGTCGGTTTCCGGTGCAGTGGCCGACCCTTGGTACGGCATCGGCACGATCGCGATGGGCAGTGCGGAGGCGTTGCCGCCGACGATGTCGATTTCCAGGCCCTGCTGCGCGGAGGCGGCAAGCGGAGCAAGCAAAAGGGCGAATACGGCAAGCCAGCGCGGCAGTGTCTTCATGGGCACGTCGTTTGGGGAGGCGGGGACAGGGATACCAGCTTGTACGTGAACATCTTCGCAATCATGAACGGAAAATGGCGTGAATCAGCGATCCTGGGCTGTGAAATTAAGCGTGAATTGCCGTTGGAAAACCGACTCAAAGCCCCTGTAGGGCAAGGGTTGCGCTTTCAACACGGCACGCTCCAGCGAGTCCTGCCCTGCCTGGTCCATGGGGCATCCTGGCTGTACTTCGGCGCTAATCACTTCGCCACCGGGCAGTTGCGTGATCGCGACCTTGCAGCGTGTTCCTAACGGCACGGAGTCAGGACGGGTCCACTGCGCCGTCACTGCCGTCTTGATGGCCTCAGCATATTTGGAGCGCAGGTCGTTCGCATCCCCACCCTGCCCTGCCGGCGGGCTGCCAGCCGCGCCGTATTGCGCGGAATTGGCGGAAGCAGCAGAGCGCGTGCGCGCATCGGCGAGCTGGCGCAGCTTCTGTTCGGCCAGTTGCGCTTCCTTCGCTGCTTGCCCCTTCATGCGACGCAGCTCGGCCAGTTTCTTTTCCTTGTCGGTTTCCTGCTGCTTGGCCAGCCGCTGCTGCTTCTGTGCTTCTTCCACGCGCTTCTGCTCGGTCAGGTCGATCTGTTCCTGGCGGCGCTTTTCTTCCTGTTCCTTGCGCGCCTTCTCCTGCGAAACAGCGAGCGCGCTGGCACGATCCTGGTCGACTGTATCCGGTACCGGCACGCGCTCCTGCGCGACCTGCTGCTGGGGAACCGGAGAATCCTGCGGCACGGGTTCCGGAACGGGCTGCGGTGGCGGCACGGTGTCTTCTTCCGCCACTTCCTCGATGGGCTGCGGCAACGGCTCGAGGTCCGACGCTGCGTCCATCGCCCGCTGCGCAATGCGCGCCTCGGCACTGGAGACTTCCAGCGAGGCTTCCATCACCGGCAGTCCGGCGGCTGACGTAGTGTCGTGTTGCCAGGAGAAGAACGACGCCAGCACGAACACCAGCGCAATCGCCACGTGCAATGCAATCGCCAGCGCTACGGCCCGTCCGAGCCCCTCATCGCGCGGTGCCGAATAGCGCTGGAGCGCCTCAGCGTGCATTGCCACCCGAGTCAGTCAGCAGGCCAACCTTGGTGACCTTGGCTTTCTTGAGGATGTCCATGGCGTCGATCACGCCCTGGTAGCTGCCCTTGCCATCAGCGGCGACGACCACGCGGATGTCCTTGTCCTCGCTGGCAATCGCGGCAAGCTTGGCTTGCAGCATCGCGGCATCGACCTCTTCCTGCTCGGCATCGGGCAGCTTGAGGCTCATGCGGCCATCAGGCAGCACGGTGACGATGATCGGGTCTTCCTTGCCATCCACTGCTTTGGCGTTGGCGACTGGCAAATCCACGTCCACGCTGAGCGTCAGCAGCGGCGCGGTCACCATGAAGATGATCAGCAGCACCAGCATCACGTCGATGTAGGGGACGACGTTGATCTCGGATTTGAGCTTGCGGCGCTTGCGGTGGCGCGAGAAGGCGGCAGTCATGTCGAACTCCTGGCTCTATTCATGACCGTCATTCGTCGCCGGACGACTGGCGCTGCAGGATGGAACTGAATTCCTCGGCAAAGGATTCATAGCGCACCGACAAACGCTCCACCCGCGTGGTGAAACGATTGAACGCCCACACCGCCGGGATGGCCACGAACAGGCCGATGGCCGTGGCGAACAAGGCTTCCGAGATGCCCGGCGCCACCGCCGCGATGCCCGCCTGCTCGCCGCTGTTGAGCATGTCGTGCATGGTCACCATGATGCCGAAGACCGTGCCCACCAGGCCGACGTAGGGCGCGGTGGAGCCGATATTGGCCAGCAATTCCAGGTTGCGTTCCAACTGGTCCACTTCGCGCGCATACGTCGCGCGCATCGCGCGCTGCGCGCCTTCAAGCTGCGCACGGCTGTCGAGCTTGCGCTTGTCGCGCAGGCGGGTGAATTCGCGGAAGCCGGCTTCGAAGATTGCTTCCAGGCCGCTGACCACGCGGTTGCGGTCGGTGGCCCCGGCGTACAGTTTGTGCAGTTCGGCGCCGGACCAGAAGCGGCCTTCGAAGTCGTCCGCTTCGCGGTTGGCGGCACTGAACACGCGCGACTTGCGGAAAATGATCACCCAGCTGATCACCGAGCCCGCCAGCAGCAGCAGGATGATCAACTTCACCGGCAAACTGGCTTTGAGCATCAGGTCGAAGTAGTTGATGCTGCTGTGGGCGGCCGCCGCGGTTGCTTCGGCTGCAGCACTGGCAACGTCTTCGGGCAACGCCTCTACCACGGTGTCCTGCAGGGCCAGGAGCAGTGCAATCATCCGGTATTTCCTCTTGTTCCGATTCAGGGGTGTGGCGAGCTGGTGTGGAGCTAGGCTGGCACTTCCAGCGCCTTGAATTCTTCGTACAACGCATCAGGTGCCGGTTTGGGTCTGAAACTGCTTGCGCTGAGCACCGCTACCCGCACGTCGGCGGTCAGCAGCACCTCGTCGCCACGCCGGATGGACTGCGCGAATACCACGCTGGCGCGTTTGCAGATGCGGATTTCCACGGTCACGGTGAGCAGGTCGTCCAGGCGCGCGGGGCGCAGGAAATCCAGCTGCATCGCGCGAACCGCGAAGACCAGGTCCAGGTCATTGCGCATCCGTTCCTGTCCATGCCCGCGATGCCGCAACCATTCGGTGCGTGCGCGTTCAAGGAAAGCAACGTATTGCGCGTGGTAGACCACGCCACCTGCGTCGGTATCTTCCCAATACACGCGTGTCGGCCAACTGAACCGCAGGCCATCGGCCTGCGCGTCAACCAACATCGTCGTTCTCCGCGAACAGGTCCACGGCTGGTTTGACGGGTTTCAGCCCAAGATGCAAATAGGCCTTGCGCGTCGCCATACGCCCGCGTGCGGTGCGTACGAGGAAACCCTGCTGGATCAGGTAGGGCTCGATGACGTCTTCCAGCGTGCCCCGCTCTTCCGAGATGGCCGCAGCCAGCGACTCGATACCGACCGGACCGCCTTCGAAATTGTCGATGATGGTGCGCAACAGGCGACGGTCCAGCTCATCGAAGCCTTCCGGATCCACGTTCAACATGCCCATCGCGGCCCGGGCCACGTCATGGTCGATGCGGCCCTGCGCCTTGACCTGGGCAAAATCGCGCACGCGGCGCAGCAAGCGGTTGGCGATGCGTGGCGTGCCGCGCGAGCGCCGGGCGATTTCTTCCGCGCCCTCGGCCACGCAATCGATGCTCATGATCTTCGCCGAGCGGCGCACGATCTGGGTGAGTTCCGCTACGTCGTAGAACTCAAGGCGCTGCACGATGCCGAAACGGTCACGCAGCGGCGCCGTAAGCAGGCCAGCGCGCGTCGTCGCGCCGATCAGGGTGAACGGCGGCAGGTCCAGCTTGATCGAGCGCGCGGCCGGGCCGTCGCCGATCATGATGTCGATCTGGAAATCCTCCATCGCCGGATACAGCACTTCTTCCACCACCGGCGAGAGGCGATGGATCTCGTCGATGAACAGCACGTCGTGCGGCTGCAGGTTGGTCAGCAGCGCGGCCAGGTCGCCGGCTTTTTCGATCACCGGGCCGGAGGTCACGCGCAGGTTGACCCCGAGTTCGTTGGCGATGACGTGGCTGAGCGTGGTCTTGCCCAAGCCGGGTGGCCCGAAGATCAGCACGTGGTCCATGGCCTCGCCACGGCCCTTGGCGGCTTCGATGTAGATCGAGAGCTGGTCGCGGACGGGTTTCTGGCCCAGGTATTCGTCCAGCCGCTTGGGCCGGATGCTGGCCTCGAGGGCGTCGTCTTCGCGGTTGGCCGCGGCGGTGAGGATGCGGTCTTCGGTCATGCGGCTATGGTAAAGGAGTGAGGGACGAGGAGTGAGGGACGAGGAGTGAGAAGTGAGCGAATGCCATTGTCGCCTTTACCCACTTCTCACTCCTCTCTCCTCGTTTCTGCCCCTATATCTCCACCTGCGACCCCAATTCCACCAACCGGTTGCCCGGAATGCGGAAGAACCCGGTCGCCGGCGCGGCATTGGTGTGCATCACCGCGAACAGCTTGTCGCGCCACACCGGCATGCCGCGGTGGGCGCTGGCGACGATGGTTTCGCGGCTGGTGAAGTAGGTGGTGTCCATGGGATCGAAATAGATGCCACCCGCGTCGCACGACCCCATCAGGGTCTGCGGCACGTCCGGGGTCTCGGTGAAGCCGTAGCTGATCATCACCCGGTAGAAATCGTCGCCGATCGGCGAGATCTTCAGGCGCTTCTCCTTCGGGGCATGCGGCACGTTGAGGGTCTGCACGGTCAGGAACACGTTGCGCTCGTGCAGCACCTTGTTGTGCTTCAGGTTGTGCATCAGCGCATGCGGCACCACGCCCTGGTCGGCGGTCATGAAGATCGCCGTGCCGGGCACGCGCGTAGGCGGCGCAAGCATCAGGCCGGGCAGGAAGCTGTCCAGCTTGATGCCTTCCTTCTGCACTTCGGCGCGCAGCAATTCGCGCCCGCGCCGCCAGGTGCGCATCATCAGGAACGCGAACACACCGATGAACAACGGCACCCAGGCACCGATGCCGGTGAACAGCTTGGCGCCATTGGCGATGAGGAAGGCGATGTCGATCAACAGGAACATGGCGCACAGCGGCAACACCCATTTGCGGCTGTCCGGCCAGCGCGTATACGCCACCACGGCCAGCAGCAAGGTATCGATCAGCATGGTGCCGGTAACCGACAGGCCGTATGCCGTGGCGAGGGCCGTCGAGCTGCGGAACACCAGCACCAGCACGATCACCGCGATCAACAGCATCGTGTTGATGGACGGGACGTAGATCTGGCCGAACGTGTCCTTCGACGTGTACTTGATGGCCAGGCGCGGCAGGTAGCCCAACTGGATAGCCTGGCGCGTCACCGAAAACGCGCCGGTGATCACCGCCTGCGAAGCCACCGCGGCCGCCGTGGTCGCCAGCACCACCATCGGGATGCGCGCCCACTGCGGCATGGACAGGAAGAACGGATTGCTGACCGCGGTCGGGTGTTCCAGCAGGACCGCGCCTTGGCCGAAGTAGTTGAGCACCAGCGCCGGCAGCACGAAGGCGAACCAGGCCCAGCGAATGGGCTTCTTGCCGAAATGGCCCATGTCGGCATACAGCGCTTCGCCGCCGGTGACGGTCAGCACCACCGCACCCAGGATGAACAGCGCGTGCCAGTCATGGGTCATGAAGAAATGCACGGCCCAGTAGGGGCTCAATGCCTGCAGCACCATCGGATACTGGGCGATGTTGTAGGCACCCAGCGCGGCCAGCACGATGAACCATGTGATCATCACCGGTCCGAAGATCTTGCCTACTTTTGCAGTCCCGAAACGCTGGAATGCGAACAGCCCCACCAGGATCACGATGCTCAATGGCACCGTCCACTGCTTGAAGACCGGCGAGATCACTTCCAGGCCTTCCACCGCGCCCAAGACAGTGATGGGCGGCGTGATCATGCCGTCGCCGAAGAACAGCGCCGCGCCGAAGATGCCGAGGATGCCGACCACGTAGCTGAGCCGCGAGCCCTGCTTGAGGCTGCGCTGCGCCAGCGCGGTCAGCGCCATGATGCCGCCCTCGCCTTCGTTGTCGGCGCGCATGATCACGATCACGTATTTCAGCGTCACCACCAGCAGCAGCGACCAGAAGCCTAGCGACAGCAGCCCGCGCACGGTGTCGCCATCCGGTGTCAATCCGAAATGCGGATGGAACATTTCCTTGATGGTGTACAGCGGGCTGGTGCCGATGTCGCCAAACACCACGCCAATCGCCCCCGCGACCAGCGCGGCCATGCCGGCGGTGGCGTGGCCGTGTCCACCCGTGTGCGGCGAGCTGTCTTGCGGGGAAGTGTGGGCTGACATGGATGCCTAAGCGTAGCGCGGAAGAAGTGAGGGAGGACTCTAGGAAACCCGGGGCCAGCTCAGCGCAAGGCGGCCTGCAAGGCCTTGCGGATGATCATGGCCGCGTCATCGCCCGGGGCCACGGCTTCGCGCGCCATGCGCACCGCTTCGGCTGGTTTGTAGCCCAGCTGCTGCAGGGCGATGGTGGCCTCGGATTGCGGGTCGTTGGGCAGGCTGGGCGAACCAAGCGGCGAACTGCCCATGTCGACGACGCGGTCACGCAATTCCACCACCATGCGCTCGGCGGTCTTCTTGCCGATGCCGGGAATGCGCGTCATCGCGGCCACGTCGCCGGTCTGCACCTGGCGCGCGAATTCGTCCACGGCCACGCCCGACAACACCGCCAGCGCGATCTTCGCGCCGATGCCGCTGACCTTCTGCACATCGCGGAACAGACGGCGCTCACTCTCGCGCAGGAAGCCGTACAGCGACACGTTGTCCTCGCGCTGCGTATGGTGGGTGAACAGGATGACCTCGCGTCCCACGTCGGGCAGGTCGTAGAACGTGCTCATGGGCGCTTCCAGCTCATAGCCCACGCCACCCACGTCGATCACCAGCCACGGCGGTTGCTTGTAGGCGAGGATGCCGCGCAGACGTCCGATCATTTCGAAGCTCCTGTGTTTCCCTTCTCCCGCCGGGAGAAGGTGGCGCGTAGCGCCGGATGAGGGTACGACGAAGTCGGGGACTGCCGCACCGCTACTGGCTTCGCCGAACCCTCACCCCAACCCCTCTCCCGCAGGGAGAGGGGCTTAAAAGCGCAAGTCGCCTTGCTCATTTCCTGCTCCATGCCTGCTGCACGTTGATGCCCAGCCTACTCGCAGTGGCGCGCACGTGCGCGTGGGTGATGGCCACGGCCAGCGCATCGGCGGCATCGGCCTGCAGCTTGCCTTTGAGGTTCAACATCAAACCGACCATGTGCTGGATCTGCTCCTTCTCCGCACTGCCCTTGCCCACCAGCGCCAGCTTCACTTCCTTGGCGGCGTACTCGTTCACCGGCAGGTCGCGCAGCACCACCGCGCAGATCGCCGCGCCGCGTGCGTGCCCCAACTTGAGCGCGGAATCCGGGTTGCGCGCCATGAACACGCGCTCGATGGCGACTTCCTGCGGCTGGTAGGTGTCGATGACTTCGCCCAGGGAATGCAGCAGGCGTTTCAGGCGCTGCGAGAAATCGCCCTCGCCCAGCAGCAGCAGCGGTGCGTGGAACACGTGCGTGCATTTGCCCGCCGCGTCCACGTCGATGATGCCCACGCCAGTACGCTGCGAGCCCGGGTCAATTCCAAGAATCCGCGTCATGCGCGGTGAATCCGGCCGCTACGCGACCTGCGAAGTCGCGCACTGCGTGCGCTGTAAGGAGAAAAGGAAAACATCGCCTTGGTTGATTATTAGCAGGTCGCGTAGCGACCGACTTTACTCTTCACAGCGAGCACCGCGAGCGACTTCACGCCAGCGCGGCCTGTTCGGCATTGGAATACACCGCCTGCACGTCATCCAGGTCTTCCAGCATGTCCAGCAGCTTGGTCACCTGCAGGGCGGTGTCGCCTTCGACCGCGATGTCGTTGTCGGCGCGCATGGTGATTTCCGCATGGTCGGCGGCGATGCCGGCTGCTTCCATGGTTTCCTTCACCGACACGAATGCATCCGGCGAAGTCAGCACGTCGATGGCGCCGTCCTCCGGATAGACCACCACGTCGTCGGCACCCGCTTCGATGGCCGCTTCGGTAACCGCATCTTCGTTGGCGCCGGCGGCAAAGCTCAACACGCCCAGCTTGCGGAACATGAAGGCCACCGAGCCTTCCGTGCCCATGTTGCCTCCGCACTTGCCAAAGGCATGGCGCACTTCGGCGACCGTGCGCACGCGGTTGTCGGTCAGGCAGTCGACGATCACGGCGACACCACCCGGCGCGTAGCCTTCGTAACGGATTTCCTCGTACTCCACGCCTTCCAGTTCGCCGGTCGCCTTCTTGATGGCGCGTTCGATGACGTCCTTGGTCATGTTGGCGGACAGGCCCTTGTCCACGGCGACGCGCAGGCGCGGGTTGTTGTTGATGTCACCGCCGCCGGTACGCGCGGCGACGCTGATTTCACGGATGATCTTGGTGAAGATCTTGCCGCGCTTGGCATCGGTGGCGTTCTTGCGGCCTTCGATGGAGGGACCACGACCCATGGGAGTTCCGGCAGTGTGAGGCGAAGCC
>Ga0209174_10002118_pt1 | contig 13467 bp, 12 predicted proteins | sample JI91814BDNA_FD_187505 | JGI IMG/M metagenome (GOLD analysis project Ga0209174, IMG submission 187505) | Wastewater effluent complex algal communities from Wisconsin, to seasonally profile nutrient transformation and Carbon sequestration -... | ecosystem: Engineered > WWTP > Effluent > Algae...
TTTTCTCCTGCAATCATGTTGTAGAACTCATCGAAGAAGATCATCTTACCGCGATTCTTATTCATAAACTCTAATGCTTTGTCCTCGCTCCATCCACTATACTTACCAGTGAGATCTGCACGCTGTACATCTTCCACAAAGATGTCATTGATGTCGAACTCTTCTTCCTCTTCCTCATCCTCCTCTCCATATAGATTGTCCAAGAAGTCATCATCGTCATCAACATCTTGCTTCCTACGACGACCGCGGACTCGTTTGTAATCGTCGTCCCCGCCAATGACACCTTGATCGTTATTACCCTTGCTGCCTTTGTTGTTCTTTGGATTGTACTTGTTGTTATTACCATTGTTATTACCACTATTAGCCCCGAACACAGTAGTATAGTAGTAATAAACTGCCAGTAGAATGAGTCCAATTGATAACAGAATCAAAATACCCAGGACCATGTTCATAGCACCGGCCTTATTGTAAACCCACACTATGATCGGAGTTAGAATACTGTAACCGATGATTACCACAGTGAATAAGATAGATAAATTCTGTTCATTACTCATCCATGATTCTGAAGGGAGTACGCTGGCTATACCAGTCTTAGGAGCCTCCTTCTTCTCAATGATTCCTAGCGCGTGACACACTTTAGCGATGATCTTACCTATATGAGTTTTACCTGCACCGGGAGGACCATAAATAACTACACTACACATACAATCTCGTTTCTTTCCGCGTTTCCGCATCTTGATGTCTGCATAAATATGTGATGCAATTTGATCTTTCAGCTTCTTATGTCCGGTAATAGAATTGAGTTCATCTAAAGTTGATATCAGAAGTTTTGGGCGTTTGACTCCACGCCGATCCTGTCTAATATAGGCTATAAGCCGCTCCAACAACTGTGAACCATTTCCTCTTCGTTCTCTCATAGTATTGACTTTGCTGGAAGTTATAATTTATATGATGGCATCAACTTTATCAATAGTACCTGGCCTACCTAATGTTGGAAATTGGTTACAAATCCCCGAAGAAAAACACTGGATAAGTGACCCAAACGAAGATGCTAAAGCGCTATGTCCAAAATACGAGCTTATGTTTTGGGAGAATGGTAGTCTTTTTATTCCATTGCCTAACAATCTGAAATTTGATGAGACTGGTAATGTGAGACGCTTCGATAATATACCACACCCAGGAGAAGAGGAGGGTGCAAGTGCGGAGGCTTTAGCTGCGTTAACCATAATTAAACAATTGGATGTTGAGCGTGCAATGTCGCTAGCTGCAGCAGATGTATATTATACTCTGGTTGTTCATCGTTACACAGAGCGCGACGATGGATTCTTAGATCGACATTATGGTAAATGTGAGAGGCTGCCCATTATGAAACGAGTTAGAGGTACTATCAAATTACTGGTCATGCGGATGAAATGGAAGAATACGTGGGATACTGATGCGCGTTGGAGTGCTAAGGATCTGAAGAGTCAACGCGAACAGTTGATAGCCATATTCAAGTGGCTAGTCCCATTCTGCCGAACATTGTTTGAAGTAGAGGTAAAAGTAGGAATCAATGTGGGTGCTGGTGCATTGACTCAGATGATTAATCATGTGTTAGCATGGTGGTCTGGAACCAAAGTGGGTAGAGATGAGGAGACTGGTAAGTATAGATTAATAGATGATACTCTAGTGAAGTCTATGTAATAGTTTTTAAAAAGTTATACACTAATGGTATTCAATGGTACATTAGTATGTACATTTAAGATCGGGGAAGTGCCTCAGGAATGATCTCATCTAGATTCTTGATGACAATCTCTCTACCTTCTCCACTGCGTACTACTTCGTTGGCTTTCTCTGCGGTCAAACAAACGCTAACGATACCCCGTTCCATCTTAGGTTTGTCAAACTCAAATTCGTATCTGCGATCCCCTTGGGATTTGTCGTATATGCATTGGCAACCCTGAGATTCCAGCCGTGCCCTAACGGCATCAACCTCAGGTTTACTGTAGCACCACTCAGTGTGTTTCTCTCTGGTGTAATGTTTAACGTTACCAATCACACAATAGACAATCATTCTTGTACTATAGTATTGTAGAAATTCGGTGGTAGGTCACTATGCGGTTACTTTGACATAGAATGAGTTGTGTTTATGTGATAAATCTACGCTGCAATGTCACTCTGATTTTACTAATTTAGAATCCCCAGGGTTAAGGCAGATGCTACACAATAACGTTTTAAAAATATTAGTAGGTTACCGACATAGATCATGCAATTTATCTACTATCTGATTAGTAACTTTATCTACCATCTTCAACTCCTGCATAGTAGACATACCATCGTCCTTATGTAAGTAGTATGCAGCATCACCGGTTACAAGCTCAAATGCGTTGAATTTCCAGTTCTGCTGTTTCCACTCTTCCGTCCAGTAATCGATGACATGCTGTTTCGATTTGTAGATACCTAGGACGTCAACGTAATACACCTTTTCATCAGGATCATCAATGGAATACTCTGGTATACTATCCATGAGTCCTAACAGCGGTATATTATCTTTGAAATTGAGTTGCATCTGACATAGAGCGTGAATGTTTACTGGTCCTCTAACACCCTTCCCAGCAGTGTCTCTTAATATAGCCAAGCGACATCCTGTGTGCATCTTCAACCATTTGGTTAGTAAATAACAATTGGAGTTGGTAAATGCTTCCAATATATCATCCGGAAATAGGAACTTAACGATGAAGTGATTATCGGAGTGGTAACTGTTACTGCTGTCTTCACGGTTACCGTTACTATCGTCGTTACTGGTATTCATAATGTGCGCTTTTAGCTTCACGGATATAAGTCTTTATAACAATAGCAACGCTATCATATCACCATGTTTTTAAAAAGTACCGCCATTAGACATGTACTTCTCAAAATCGTCATACGAGCCCATACCCTCTAGCAACTTTGTGATAGCGGGGTCAATGGGCTCGCACTCAAATGGATCATCAGGCAGTTCATACCTATCCATCTGACTTACAGGTAGCAAGGCAACTCGTTCCTTCCTGAGTTCCTTGGTGTCAACGGAAAATGTGTAAATTGTAGACTCGTTCTTGTTGGTTTCCATGTACAAGCGATAAGTTGTTGGATCATGGTCATTATGATAACCAGAGTGTTGTCTGAAGTTCTCATGCTCTTCAGTAATCAACTTCTGCCCTTCCTCATCCAGAGCATAGATACCAAATTTCCTTTTACGGGTGGGTTCAATCTCGCTATCTTCCAACTCGAACCAACACAATTGACCTTTGTAGTTACAAGTTCCACTCAAGGCTCCTTCCCTATAAACAGTCGACCAAATAACGGTGGCTCTATCGCTTGACATTTTATTTTCAATCAGTGTGGTGATGTCTGGGACTTCGTATATCAAATGTCGGGTTTAAATAAAGGTTATTATCCTTAAAACCATCATAACAACGAACGTCACAATTGCCTCAACATCTAACTGTAGTCAACATGGGTCAGGAACAGAGCAATTTCGTTAGTATGTACTTACCGCCCGTCAAGGCTGACTCACAACAACCAGCTGCGAATGGGACTCCGATCTCGGATGAGGCCCCAGCCGTTCGGAACGAAGTTCCAAGCGAAATTCCCGATGGTGTTACTAGACGGCAATTAGTTAGCAATATTATGGCTCCTGTCGTCGAGTCTGCCGATGGCCATCTCACCATATTATCTCCGGGTCCGTATCTACATTTGATCCAGAATTTGTGTAAGTTAGCCGTAGAAATTCCGGGTCTTTCTCATTCTCAGATTGTTGGAGCAGTTCGTCGAGGGTTGTCCAACGCCGATACTAGTATCCATCTGGATTATGGTTATGATTTGGTAGAACCCATACACGGCGACTTTTGCGACATCTATACTAGTATGGAGATTCTAGCGCACGGCATCAATCGTTGCAAGAGTAAATTGGGGAAAGAGATTGAGGATAGACGCAGAGCAGCTAGGAGAACGGTTGCTCTCGGAGAAACAGTGGAAATGGCGGCTACTGACAGTGACTCTGATTCCGACGAGTCTCCCAGACGTAGACCTAGGTCGCGCGAACCGCGAGAGCCGCGTGAAGTTGACGACGAAGGTTCGTCATCTACCACACCGTCTACTACATCTGATGCATCAGCAACTTCTCAGGTTCCCACTTCCCCGACCTCTGTATCTCAAGTAAGTCAACGTGATCTTCTTACCATTATTGAGACTGTTACTCAGGATAGTAGGTTCCGTCAACAACATCCTCTGATTTGTCAGATAACGGATAGCTTTTGTTCAGCCAGGAAAGCTAGGGAAACCGAAGAGGTCGGGAAGGCCACTGCTACCACCGCTACTACCGTTGACCCTGCGCCTTCAGCATCTACTCCTCAAGGAAGCGAGTTTGATGTTGGAAATTTCGTTCAGACGACTTTAGTTACTAAGGAGGTACTTGATGGTAATCCTATCTTATGTGATTTTCTTAAGAAATTAGGATTAGTCGGGAAGGCGGAAGAAACTTCTACTACCCCTTCAGCAGCTGCTACAGTTACACCTGTAGCTACTCCATCCACCCATGCGGTTCATGGAGGTAAGACCAAACTTATTGACCACCCTAACCTCTATTTGACCATCGACAATGATAGGTTCCGTCAGGATTGTCCTTTGGGTTATCAGTGGTTGGATAGATTAGGACTAATCACGAAACCTCAACCCGGACCTGTGTCTACTCCCGCGCCTACTACTCCTGCCTCTACCTCAACATCAGCTACTACTGCCGCGTCGACCACAGCAACAGCATCTAAGTGTCCATTCGCGTCACTATCCCCGCTGATCCCTCTATTTACCTCATCTACTGGGCCCGCTACTACAGAAAGCAAGTGCCCTCTTTCCGGATGCCCTATAATGGCTTTGTTTACCACTGGTAGTAAGAAAGAAGCGTCGACACCCGCACGTTCAAGATGCCCTATTTTGGCCATGTTGACGCCTGCACCTACTGTAAACTCCGATGAGGCTACAACGTCACCTGCAAGTAGATGTCCCATTCTGAATATGTTTACATCTAGCAGTAAGAGTAAGATTGAAAGCAAGAAGACTGCTCAATCGATGGCGCCATCTGTCGGTACTACTACAGCCACTGTCAATAGTACTGTTACTATCAAGCCAGATGGTACTTGGGAATGGACAGGTCAACCCGAGGTTAGAACGTCGCAAGTTACACAGTCGAAGGTTAAGGTACAATCTAGACCTACAGTTGTATCTACAGCCGGTGCGAGTGGAACTACTTCCGATCCCTTGAGTAGCTTTGTTGAACTTTGTACCAACACAGATGCAAATAGCTTCACTCTCGATAACTGTCTCAAGGCATTCAATCTCGGTGGGGAAATTGCTACAAAGTACGACAAACCCGTTGACGCGTTCTTGACTCGTTTGTTCTCATCTAGTGGTAAGAGTAAACAAGACGTTCAAAGTGAACAGCCAAAGGTGGACATCAAGGGGAAACAACCTGCTGAATCCTCTGGATCTTCCAGCGAATCTTCCAGCGAACATACCGGAGGATCTTCCAGTGAATCTTCCAGTGAACCGACCACGGAATCAACTACAAAGTTAGCTGATCGTGTGATTAACGTATGTACCGAAATAGGGGAAAAATACAAGAAACCAGCTGGAAATTTAACCAGTCAAGTGATACACATCTGTAAACAACTGATTAAGGACCCCAATCAAAGTCTTACCACCCAGTTACAAGAAGAGCCTCAACTCGCCAGCGAAATCGCATCAACATTTACCAACGCGGTCAGTTTAGGCGGTGTCATTGGAACTGAGCTCAGTGCTAGATTCGGATCAAAGAAGGCTAGTAAATCTTCCGACATCCCTCCAAATGAATCTTCCAATGAATCCTCTGGTGAACCTACTGGCGAATCTTCCAGTCAACCATCCGGTCAGTCATCCAGTCAATCCAACATTAACGAGTTTAGGGAGGAGGGTTTGAAGTTCATTGGTAGCGTCGTCAATGGTGGGGGTGTAGCTACAGACGCCATTGAGAAAATCAAAACGGAGCTCAACAATGGTAAATATGATGAAGAAATTGCCGCGATTCAACAATCAACCGGTCTGGGACGTGACAAGATAATTGAAATGTGTAATAACGGCGGGAACATGGTTCAACAGTTAACTGACATGTATCAAAATATCGCAGTAGCCACTGATGGCATACGTCCCAAGTTCGACGCAGCTAAGACCTCGGAAGAGCGCCAACAGCTATGGAGTGAAGCTGTGACTAAATTAACGCCGGGGATAAAGTCATTTATGAGAAATGTGGTGGCCACTTCCGGGAACAATGTACCTGCGTCGAATGTTGTTCCTGTTGTACATGATGCGGATCATAAGGGAAAGGGACCTTCGGATGCCCCAAATGTCGATCAGGTAGAAGTACAGGGAGAACAGGGAGGAGAACAGAAGGATAAAGCGGAAAAAGACAAGGTGGACCCCAATGCAGATATTGGAGCTGCGCTAGGCTCAATTGCTCAGGATATTTTTAACGGGATTTCCGCCAAAGTTCAGTCCGACCCAAACTCTCTCGGTTTGACATCTCCGCGTTTAGATGGAATATCTGAGATCATGCAAGGTATGGGATCTGTAGTGAATGATCTTTTCAGTGGTAAACTCAACACCCAAGTTGGTGTTGATGACGTTACCGGTAAAATGCTTGATATCGCCGCTAATGCCGGTGGTAAGCTCTTCGCTGCTCGCGTACCTATTCCCGTATCTAATACCGTATCTAGTACCGTATCTAATACCGTCCCCGAAGTTCCTGAACAACTATCAGCCGAGCCTGAGACCAATGTCGAATCAGTGGACACTGGGGTCTATGATATGAGTGACGTACTTGCGCTGATGGAACATTCGTTATCCACTCCCGATACTCCATCTGAAGTGACAGAAGAACAACCAGAAGCTGTCGAACCACAGGTTGAAGACATTCCTGTAGAACCTGTGGACTAAGTGTTATTGTGTTGATTTTTAAAAGCTAAGTTGATGTAAAAGCGTTCCTTATCGCTTAGGGCTACCTGGGGTAAATGGAGGAAGATAAGAATAGGTATCTACCGACTAGTATATGTCATGTTACTCCTAATAAACGTTCACATAAGGAAGTAACGTTAGGAGTTGGAGCTATACCAGGACGTGTCAAAGAGAAAATCTACGACATCAATGGTAATGAACAACAGTATAATCGCATTAGTAATAGATTACTGACGAAACATATACAACAGATAAAGAGCCAAAAATGGTCATGTATAGTATGTTTGGTTCCACTATCTGAGTTGAAACAGATGCAGATGCCGGACTATGTAGAAAGAATGTCCAAGTATATACCTACCATCCATTTACCTATTAGAGATGGCCACGCTCCTAGTATTGCGGATGCAAATATTCTCATATCTCATATTACAACCATGCTATCTGAGGGTAAGAATGTGTTAATACATTGTCGTTGCGGATTAGGACGCGCAGGGACTTTAGCGGCAGCTACCATATTACACTACAGTTTGCCTTTGGAAAAGTCTATAGCGTTGGTCAGAGAGAAGAGACCCGGTGCCATCCAGACGTATGTCCAGGAGAAATTTCTAAAGTCTTACGCTAAGATGGCAGGTTTCCGTTAGACTAGGTTTATCCATGATCATATAAACCTGTTATTTAGCATTCTATTTAATATCATATTTAACGTAGTATTTAAGATAAACGAACCCAGTGTTTTACCGTTGTTAAAAAGTAACAATTGCAAACACATGATTAACTGTTCTGAAGATTGGACAGCTATATTTACAGAACGATGTCTCAACCATCGCGAAAACTACCACAAAACGGTAGAGCTTCAACTAGACAGAGACTACGTAAGCAGGTAGGCGATAAGATAGTTTCTAGTATTAAAGAAAATGTAACTCTTGATGATGTGCAACGTATAGCTAATTCATTGAATGACGAGTTAACTATCGTTGGTACTAAACCATGTAATGATACCACAAATCCATGGTTGTGGTTCGACGATATTAGGTGTATCAATTTAGAAGAGCGTACAGATAGACGTATATCTTCAACCGCAGTATTCAACAAGCTAGGTATTCCTGTTAACTACTTCACCGCTCAACGGAGTCCGAACGGTGGATTACAAGGATGTTTTGAATCGCACATAAATATCATCACTGAAGCACATCAGAAAGGACACGAGAATATTATGATCTTCGAAGATGATATATTACCCACGTCAGCCTATACCCCGGAAAAGATACGTGATATCATTAGTTTCTTGAAGACTAATCAGGAATGGGATCTATTCTTCTTTGGCGCGCTACCAGATATTATGCGTACAACTACAGACTTCGCTGGTAAATTTGGTAGTGCTAATATCTTCAAGGGTAGGTACCTACTAGCTCATGCGTATGCAGTATCTAAACGTTATATGAAGAAGGTCAATGATATGAAATTTGCTCATGTACCTATCGATGTGGTTTATTCTTACAGTCCAAACGGATATGCCATATTACCAAGTGTTTTCGACCAAGATGGATCTCCTTCAGGTATTGAAGGTCATAATAACTCATCTACCCGCAACTATCGGGATGAGCTTGCTAATGTATGCGCTAGGGCATTTGGTGTTCCATTGGAACCCGCTTGTATTGTATTGACAGTTGGATTCTTTATTCTATTAGTTATCGCATTGATACAACCTCCAGGTATGATTTACTGGATATTATTGCTGATAGCTGTTTTAATCGTAATCTTACTACTTATTTATATGAACGGATTGACATATGCGTAAATACTTGTCAACCCTGCAGGGTTGACTGATTTTAAAAACATTGTAGATGAGCCGACGGTCAGTGTGATATCGGTTGATATATGCCCCTTTATTACTCACACAACAACATCTACAATAATGGAATCTCTGCGTGCTACCAGACCTATTAAAGTTATTCTTCCAGATTGCTTGCGACCTCTCGGCTTAGCCGGAGTTGATGTTAATCTTGACGAACCAAATTCACATTGCGAACTTGGTTGGTCGAAGACAATCGAACTCAAGAAAGAAGATGTCAAGGAACATGCCAACATCCTGGTGGACCTTATCAAGGAATACAACAAAGGTACACTTCACTACTCCATTGAAGCTGAGTCGGAAGACTCAAATTTAAGAATTGATATATGTGGTGCTCGCTTTGGTATTGACGGAAAGTATGAGAGTTCTCTGTTCACCAAGGAAGAAAACCAAACGCTATGGATATCAGACATTGATGTAATCCCCAATGAGTTGCTGGTTAGGCTGATTGAGGAATTTGTTGCTCTTGATGGTATGAAATTCAATCTTGTGGTATTCGAAGAACGAGACCCTGAGGAGGTTGAAGAAGACGAAGAAGATGAAGACGACTATGAAGACAGTGGTGATGAGAAGGAAGATGTTCCTAGCAACACCCGTCTGGTGGGTACTATTAAGTCAGAGTACATACCTGCACACATCAAGGTTACTCTTCCAGATTGTCTGTCCCCTCTCGGTTTGAGTGGTCCCGTTATATTTACCAATGATAGTATCTGCGGCGATGAAGATTTTACCATCGCACGAGATCTAGACTCGGAAACGGTCAAAGCTAACTGCGATTTGATTCTTCAACTCATTCGTCAGTATCGCATTGGAGATGATGTTGTTTTCTCACTCTCGGCGGAAATTAACGGTGATGGGAACGGTGATGGGAACGGCGGAGAGAACAGCAACGGGGACACTGATGCAGAACTCTCAATTACCTACGCAGAGGTTCGTGTCTATCTTGATGATGATTCTATTGCGAACTTCCCAAAGATTGACGTTGAACCCATGCAACCATCAACAAAGTCCGATTACACCTTCCACTTGGATGACATGACGGATGATGACATCAAGACCCTACTGGAGTACTTCTTCAAACGTGAGGCATCCGAGTACACTCTTGCCGTGGAACATGAAGAACCTACGCATGATCAGATTAGAGAGTGGTACGCCACTAATGGTCTGCATTCTGTAGATGCTTGTGTTGCTATTGCAACCGCTGAGATGAAATCCTTGTTCTAGAGATTGGGAATGTTCCAACATTCACAACCCATACATTGTTAGCTAGTGTTAGTTTTTAAAAACATATAGTAGCATTATAGGTTAAACAACGTAGATTAACCGAATATCCATTTACCCAATGCGGTTAGCGATGGTCTCTTCTTGATTATGGTCTTTCTACCGGTTATGGTGGAACTGTATTCAATTATCCATCCCTTCTTGTACTTACGTCTAATGACATTTCCATATTGAATACCAAACGCTTCAACTTGTTTATCCGGAAGACGCAGAGAGTCTAAAACTGTTACCACTTCCCATATATTATCCTCTTGAAGAAGTCGTTCTAATGTTCTATCGACATGTGCTTGGTGCGAAGCTACATTTGCTTGACTTATTTGGTTGGCCATATGTACTGCGTTTGCAACCAAGAAGTTAGCACCAACAATTAATGCCATGACATCGCTAGCATGCTGGTTGATTTCTGGTGCATCACCGGGTACTACCGCGGCTGCGCCAACCGCACCACCACTCTGATCTGGGCTATCATCCTAGAGGTAGTTTTCATATTCAAACGTTATTATTTAGACACATTAACTTTTAAAAACTTTACTCTACTGTCGAGACAGTATGATACCCACTCCAGATTTAAGAGTTACCATATAGGATGTTCTAGCCTGGAATTCTCTGACCAGAACAGAGAGAACTGTTCCACGTCGAGCAAAGAACTGTTTAACGCTGATATTTTGATCTGCTACGGGTACAAGGAAACATAAACGACCCTTGTTTTCAAGGGCAGCGGAATCTCCCAAATGTAAGATCGGGGCAGATTCCAGTTCGGGTCTGGAATCCAACGTTTTGACCGCTTCGTTGAATCTGTACGCCGCTCTACACTTAACGTACAGCTCCGTCATGTCATATTTAACTTCTTCACTGTTACTATGAAAGTCAGTGTCTCCCGTACCAAGTATACATTCGAATCGATCCATATTGGTATAAGGTGTAGATGAATTTGTTATATGTTGTTATCCTGTGACTGGAGGCACTCCCGATTTTGCGCATACTATAAGTCAGATTTCAATGACTTTAGTTCAACGGCGATATGATATGGTGTTGTTAGTATATGTTAAAGTGATCATATCAAATTCACAAATATATGGACCACATTTAATTTTCTCATCCTAATTAATCACATTCGCCATATTCATTATGCATGCCAAGTATAAATTTTGGGGTTGTAAGTTACCTAAGCCACTAGTTGTGGAGTGGGCAATGAAATGGGCTGAAACCAATGATCCAGATTGGGATCCTTATGACGAGGAATATATGTCTAATATTAACAATTTTAGAGGATTGTCTCCGTCTGATGTAGGTGAACCTAGAGGGTTAATATTAGAAGAAGCATACGATACTTGGAACGGAACTTGGGATGTGTTCGCATGTGCAGAACAACCTGTTGACATAACAGACATAGCAGGGACGCCTGAAGAAGAGCAGTATGTGGTACCAAAGAATGATGCTGCTATTGCATTGTTGGAAGGTAAACTAGCAGCATACGGAATTCGTGATAAAATAACTGTCTTGAACGCGATACATACCATATAGATGTAATATTTTACCTTAAGCGATAGTACTTTATTTAAAACGTAGTAGCTAACCATATTCAATATGCAGAACGCAGTTTATGTCGATGATGGCTCTGGGTTTCCTATGCCTCGGACACCGGAAGAATTTGCTGCAATGATAGAAGCAGGGTTGTTGAAACCGATAGGTGAACTCAATTTGAATGATATTAGGAGCCGGAGCATTAATGATGACGGAGGCTGTAGTTCGTCTAGTGGCGGAAATCAGGTAGCACATGTAGAACAAGCGGATCGGGTAGAACAGGTACAGCCAGTGGAGGAACCTAAAATTGTTGAGATTGCTGATGAAACTAACGGTAAAGTAGATATTGAAAACTGTAAGGTGGAAAGCAAAGTAGAAGATATATCAGATCGTGACACCAGCTATGCGGAGGACTTCGGGTTTGAATATAACCCTGCCACCATCAAGGCTAGGATGCCTAAGGTATTTGTGAACAAACTAGGTATGAAAGAAGTAGTTACGTTCACATGTGACCGTGGAGAGGAGTCATTTACTGCGTACCATGAATTTACTCGTGCTCAGTTCCTAGATGCGTTCGATGACATTATGTTGTATATCAGAACTAAGAGCAGAAAGGATGAACACGGCAATTCAGAGAATCCATTCATAACGTATGATTTAAGCGTGTACAACGACAATGCCAGAGTGATCATTAGCGATAAAGAAGTATTTTACGCTTTCCTTATACCTAACCCAGAAACTTCGGACTCGGATAATTCTGACAATGACGGGCTGTGCGGCTCCTGCGGTATAGAGTTGAACAACTCCGAAGATAGTTCGGACTCAGACCCTGAGGATAGCGATTCCATCTTTCTGATCGATGCTACTGATGAATGGATCAAACAAATTGTTACTAGAGAAGAATTCAACAGTAACGATACCTTCTACGGATTCGAGATGATACATAGATATGGTTGTTACGATTATGTTCCTATGGGTAATGAACATAAATGTACTTTCTAGTTATTTTGACATTACCTACGGTGGTGGTAACAACGATTTTTAAAAATGATGTTGCGAAGACGACTACATAAAATCCATTTCTGGATAGGTGCCTCTGCGTTATAGTCACACATAACCCAAAATGAACTCCCGTTACACCCCTGCCCATATCACTGCTGAACTTCCTCAGTCTCTGTCTCCCTTCGATCTGGGAGGACTCACTGTTGCTTTCATTGAGAAAGACGATGAATACTTTGTGTTCAAGTGTCAGCTTGAAGCCGAAATGATCAAGAATAGTTACGATGTTCTCCTTGGAATCATCCAGACTGAAGGAGATGACAGTGTTTTAGGATTTTCCTTTAAGGCTTCGCATGGACATATCAGCGTTAACGTTAATGCCGACGAATTGTCCTTCAACGAACCTGGTCGGGAGACTATCCATCAGGATGTGGTATCCGACTTGGAGGATCTGGAAGTGGAACCTCAGTCTGATATGATTTATTGCACTCAAGACTTCACTCCTGAGATATTCCAGAAGCTGATGGGATACTTCCTTCAGTTTCCGGAGTCTAAGTATAAGCTAACCATTAGCCACCAGTGGTATAATGGTATGCCTGAATCGGACACTAGCAGCCTTGAGCGTGACTCCCGCATAGCAAAGACCTCATTGGCTACCTTCATCCGGGTACCTGGATTTGACCTGAGTGACGATGGTTCGTTGTACATCATTCAACAGGAGCTCAACAGTCGTCTGCGTGTTATTGCTGGGACTATTAACATAACTACAGACGGATCAAAGGACAGTTGTATGTTCGAAGCATTCTGTA
>Ga0209174_10002120_pt1 | contig 13454 bp, 15 predicted proteins | sample JI91814BDNA_FD_187505 | JGI IMG/M metagenome (GOLD analysis project Ga0209174, IMG submission 187505) | Wastewater effluent complex algal communities from Wisconsin, to seasonally profile nutrient transformation and Carbon sequestration -... | ecosystem: Engineered > WWTP > Effluent > Algae...
ATCCGGCGAGATAAAGGTCGATACGAACGTGCTCCAGAGCTATCTGGCTGGCGTGTCAGTTGTGGACTCAATGGCTGACATGGTGACAGCTGTGTCTGGAACCAGCCACGCTAAGCTGTACTTCGTGAAGTCTTACTACACTGGAAGGCCTGGACATGGTGACGGCTATTGGTACTGGGATCCTAACAGCGAGTACCCTGTCAGCGGAGGTGTGGTGGCGTCTGGAAGGAGCGGGAGAATGCTTCCAATCTTCCCGAACAACAAGATTGACGTAACGATGTTCGGGGCTGTCACAAAGGCACCAACAGCAACAAACGACAATGCTTTCCAGGCTGCGCTTTTCTGGCAACAGGATCGAACCAAGGGTGGCGTTCTTTACGTTCCTATCGGAGACTACCCAATTTCCAGCACGATCAGGAAGAAGACTAAGGGGACTGGGTCTAACTATCAAGTAAACGGAAGCTATGCAATCGGGGTTACAAACATCCTGATTGACACCGGATCAGGCACGTTTGTTTCAGGAGACGCTGTCTCGTTCGGAACCCTCCTTGAGGCGTCTTCTGAGGAGTACAGGGTGATCGCGTACAACTCAGGTACAGGCACTCTTCAGCTCGCCTACCCAGGATTGCGTGCGTCCGTAAACGACAACGCTGCTGTCACGATTCATGAGGTTCCTAGGCTTGCTATCGTTGGAGACAATCATGGCGTCACGTCTATTTCCAGCGAGCGAAGCGTGTCCACATCAAACATCATGATGGTGACTGATAACATTCCAATCATTGAGATTGGAGGTTACCACAACCTTATTCAAAATCTGACGCTTGTTTACGATAATTTTCAGGCAACTACAGACACTGGGTCTGCATGTATCTATAACCCAGGATCGCAAAGACTGTACCAAGCTGTAATCAGTGGAGTGTCGATGCACCGTGGTGCGTACGGAATCCATGTTGCTACTGGATCTGAGACAGCGCCAAACAACTGGCTTTACAATATCCTAGTCGAAACTGCTGCAATTTCTGCGATCTACTGGGACAAGAGCGGTACTGAAAACTGGGGTGGAGGTTGGTATTTGCAGAACTTCGGCGAGGACTTCGAGACTGGTGCCGCTGCAAAAACACAGGCATTTACAGGATTAAATAAGACTGCGCTCAGCACTGAAGTAACCATCAATGTTGCAACCCTTCCAGGAAACATACAGGTGGGATCATGGATTGAGATCGACGGAACATCATTGGATGATCGTCAGTTTCCAGTGAAATACGCAGCAGCAGGTCAGATCAAGTTTGACATGCTTCCGTCTGAGACAACTACTCTGGTAACTGGAACTAGTGGGTCTGTGGCTCTCGTCGTTCAACGCAGGTCCAGTAAGCCGCAGTTCTACAACATTGCCCAGTTCGACATCACTGGTCTGGACACCGAGGCCACCAGAGGATCTTCGGATGCTGCTACTCCGATTTGCATTCACAACAAGCAAGGCAAGCTCACGATTCATGGAATGCACATTGAGTACGCTATTATGGACCAGAACAATCAGGCCCTGATCAAGAACAGTGGTGGGACCATAAATATTGGAACCGTGGACATCATCAACTCTGGAAAACTTAGTGATATTGATATACACATGTTTGAGAACACCACGGCAGATGGAAGTGCTCCAAGCTCCGTTAACCAATCCGGTGTATTTAACGTCGGCATCCTTTCAAGCCGAGACCTATCTATTTTCACTGGCGGAATTGGAAACTGGATTGTTGCGACAAATCGCGCATCGGTTGAGGAGGTGGTGATTGGGCAGAATCACATAGCTAGAACCCTCAGAAACAATGCGACCAACTTCTTTACTGTTGGTCAGGCTCAGACTCCATCCACTACCACACTTACGATCCCTTAATCCATGACCAAGCAGAACATGTACGCCCGCAATGAGGAGTGGATTCCTCCTGTGCGCGTATTGCTTAGAGCTATACTTGGAGACTACAGAGCCACCACTGGTATTCCAAACTTGCGCATGCGCATGGAGTACGGTGATGACAAGTCGAATTCATTCTATCCTGTGCTCAGGCCGGACGGAACACCATTCCTTCCGTCCCAGTATTGTCGTGACCAGTTCGCGGCACTGCGATTGCTCCATAACGGATTCAGCCCTACTCACAAGGTCACACTGCGGTTCGGGTCCGACTTGCCACTTATTCAGGCTCGCACGTTCTACATGCCGCCAACCAATCCTGGAGGTGCTCCGCTTCCAAGCCCAAGCCCGTACGATCTCCCTGATCCGTACCCGCTTCCTCCTCAGTGCATCCCGTGCATAGGAGAGGTGTTAATCGCATGATCTCGCGACATAAATCGCTGGATAAATAGGTAACAGCATGACCACCATGACCGCACCACCGTCAGCACTGTGGTATCCAGAGGCAGCCAAGATGTCTAAACAAGACCAGACCCAAACCCCTCACGATGTTGTACTGGCCGTATCCGACCTGAAGAGGTTTGCGGGGTGGTCGTTCAGCATTCTAACAACGGTGCTGATTGGCATCGGAGTGCATTTCAATAGCAGGCTGGTTGAAGTAGAGCGCAAGAATGCCACTCAAGACGCAGCCGTGTCTGGGCTGGTAAAGAGTGCTGAGTTCGAGAAGTCTAACCGGGAGCGCATCGAGAGGCTTTTGGAGACGGCTCAGGAGGGCCAGCGTCATATCCTTGAGCAGATCTCTGAGCTTAGGCCAAAGGTGTCAGCGATTGAGGAGATTGCCCACAGCACGCAGGGCCGGCTTGAAACGATTGCCAACTACCTCCGCGACTCCAAGAAAGACGTCATCCAGAACTACGACAGTTCTCGCGCCACGCGACCATGAGAAACTCTAGCAACATGGTCGGGATTCAGGTTCGTCAGGTGCTTACCGAGATAAGCCAGTTCCTTCCTTCGGGGTCAGCGGCAGCTGTGCGCTGGGGTCCTGATGTAAATGACGATGAGATCCCGGCAGTTCCCGTGCAGGTCTCGACGCAGGTGCGGTCAAGGCTGGATAGAATTCGCGATCTGCTTGATCCGGGTGCCCACATGCTTTTCAGGTGGGGCCGAGTACCTGTTGATGGTGGCCTCGAATCGTCTCCGGTGTCCGGTCAAGAGATTGTTGCCTAAGCTGGCAGTCCCTGATTCTATTCAACCATGTTTGACCTATCTGCATTCAATGTGGACCTATCCAAGTTCGCTGCTGTCGTGGCTATCCTGGTCGGTGTCGGGAAGCTGTTGAAAACTGTGCCCGCTATTTCCAACACCTACATCCCTTCCATCCTGTTCCTGCTTGGAGTGGGCGCGTACCCGCTGGCAGCCGAGCTGTTCACTGGTGGAGCGTTCTTTTTGGGTGCAGCCGCTGGGCTGACTGCTGTTGGAGCCCACCAAAATTTCGTGCAGGCCCGCGAGGTGATCAAGCAGGCGGACGATAAGTCACAAACGCCTTGACGTCCCATCTGACTGGAAGCACCGTTCAATCGTACTAGGAAATCGAACACTTCCGCAGATGATCACCCGCCTATTCATCGCATTCATTACCATCGTCGTCACCCTCCTTCCTGTTGGGTGCGCAAACCAGTCCGCTGAGCGCGTCTCGGAGAGGACCATCGCTGCCTCGAATGTCGCAGTCGATGCAGCCCTCAAAGCCTTCTACCTAAAGTACGCCAAGGACGAGAAGGCAAACGAGGCTACCCGCACGGAAGATCCGGGTGGCTATCTGGAGCGCCAGAACGCCCTGCTGTTGAAGCATGGGAAGGTCTCTGACGGCCTTGATAAGTATCAGGCAACTGTTCGCGTTACCGTCGCAGCCTTTATTGCGGCTCACGGTGAGACCTCTCCTTCCGTTATCCCGACCACTGCTGACGTTGACCTCGCTGCCGCCTCACTCTTTGCTCTCACCCGATGAACCCTGCCACTGAACAACAGCTCAAGACCGGTGCCGGATTGGCGCTCGGAATCGCAAACATCTTCCTGCCCGGATCCGGGACTGCCATCCAACTGGCTCCCGTGGTGCTCAAGGGCGTGTTCGATCTTTACGATGCCGTCATGAAGGCAAAGCCGGATGACGTAACCGTTGAGGAGTGGCGAGCCCGCCTGACCGACCCCGCCATTTCTAGGACCGCTGACGATTACCTGAACGAGGCCCGAAAGGCTCTTGATGTCGCGACGCCGGCTGCGTGATTCCTTCCCTGCGGTGGTCGAGCCCGCTGATGCCGTAGAGGCAATCGCTCATCCTGAGCCCAAGCGGGTGTCTGACATGACCCTCAAGGAGGCCAAGCGTGCAGCGCCTCAGCTTGGCATGCTGGTTCTCAAGGGAATTGACGTCGAGGAGTTAAAGGCTCTCGGAATCGACATTACTGGCCAGAACGCCATCGATGTCGGCAGGGCGGTGATTATGGTCGCTGCTGCCTCTGCTCACAAAACATCCATGCGGTGCGCTGAGAGACTTGACGAAGGCATCGAACCAGAGGTGTTCGCAAAGATCGCGGACGTTCAAGCCCAGCATTTAGGCCACATGATCCGAGCTGGCGAGACCTTATCCAAGCCAGACATGAGGCCGTCAGCAGCACCTTCCGACACGCCAACCCTAGACACCTACGAGGATGCGCCAGTGCATCTTCATCAGCACGTACACCTACCTAACTCATGAGTGAACCAGAAGCACAGCCAAGCCCGGAAACATACCCGGCTGGAAAGACGAAATACTTCGTCAAGGAAATCGCCAGCAACCCGGTCAACGTAAGGCTTCCTCAGCCGGACGGGACATTCCTGATTGCCCGTGTCCCGTTTGAGGACTTTGGAGATGACACTGGGTTCTTGGCAATCGATGACCCGACCAAGATCGTCGCCATCAGAAACCTCATCAGGTCCCGTCGCGGAGGAATCCGTGAGGTGGGCAAGGAGGAGTTTGAAGACGCAAAAAAAGTAGCGAGCGTGCAGGAGCAGCGTCGCGCTTTATTGAGGCCCAAATCGCTGCTCAATCAACCCCTCCGGTCAGACATCAAAAGCGACGGTGCTGTGGGAGGGGATAGCGCCAGACCTGCCCCGAAGTTCCCGGACCCTTCCGTTCCATCCGAGATGGTTCCGGCCAAGATCCCGGAGCTTACGCCGTCAGCGCTGGAGGCCCGCACGCCGAAGCCCAGGAGGAAGTCGGCCCCTAAGACGGAGTCGAAATCGGCTACCGTAAATCCTCCGCTTGCTTTCTCTGGAGCTACTGTCGAGGCTTGAGCCATGACCTTTTTGGAGTTCTACAACGATGTGACAGCACGAGTGCTCCCCGATGGGGACAGCTCGCGGCTGACGAATCGCCACAAGAACTGGGTCAAGGACTGCCTGATCGATATCCAGAAGCATGCCGTCTGCCGCCAGACCGGGCACACTGAGGAGTACGCATTCGACGAGACCGAGTACGATTGCGAGTCAAGCATCGTGGATTCTCCTGCTGGTATCGTGACAGCGGTGCTGGTGGAAAATGTCGATGACAACTGCGACTACGTTGCTGCCCGTGAGGTTACCGAGAGCGTCTTCCGTGGGGCTCTTGCAAATGTCCAGCTGTGCGCGTGCGATACCGCTACCGCTACGGACGCTGTTGAGACCCCGGTGGCTAGCGTGGTTACCGGAACCTACTACAACGATCAGACGGTCACGCTTACCTGTGCTACGGAGGGTGCGTCGATCTTCTGGAGTGCGGATGACTCCGATGGCCTGACGGACTTCGCTGCCTACACTGGTGCGATCACGATCTCTGTCACGGGAACAACCCTCCGGTTCTATGCTACCAAGCTGAGTTCTCCGGACAGTGCTGTCGGGTCCGAGGTGTACACACTCAGGGTTGCCACGCCGGTTCTGAATCCGAACGGGTTCACGTTCTATCCCACTACCGGGGTCACCTCTTCCACGTCTACGACTGGTGCTACCCAGCGGTACACCACCAACGAGACCACCCCGACATCGTCCTCGACGCTGTACTCTGGGCCTATCACGGTCAGCGCGACGACTACGATCACCATCAAGGGATTCAAGACTGGCTACGAGGACTCCGACACGGACACCGAGACCTACACGATTGACGCTCCTCCAGTGTCTCCGGTGACCTTCTCGCCAACTTCCGACACCTTTATCGGAACCGACAGCGTCACGATGGCCACCATCACGCCGGCACCGTACGAGATTCGGTACACGGTGGATGGATCTGATCCTACAGCATCCTCGACGCTTTACTCTGGGGCTGTGTCGATCAATGCGGACACGCTGTTTAGGGCGAAGGTGTTCAAGACTGGGTACTCGACCATAGCTGCCAGCTCGATGCAGTACACGCTCCTGGTTCCGCAGGTGGACCCGGTGACTTTCACGCCGACCGAGAATCAGTTCATCAACTCCGTGAGTGTGGCTATGGCTACCCTCACGTCAGGAGCTTCAATCTACTATGAGCGCGGACCCAATCCGGGAGCAACGGCAACCCCAACTCCGTCGTCCACGCTCTACACCGGCCCGATCTCGGTTACCGCCGACGAAACGATCAAGGCCATTGCCGTCAAGACGTACTACTCAAGCTCGACGGTCACAACGAAGACGCTGACCGAGGTGGTGCCGCAGACGCTGTTCATCAGCCGCACTGCACCGGCATCAGTGTTCATGAATCCTCCGGATTACACGGAGGCGGAACTGACCGTAAACATTGGGTCGCACACCCATCTCTACATCGAGATTGACGGTTCGGCTGTCACGTACGACTTCATCTACGACGGGGCCACCCTGTTTGGCACCCAAAATCTTGGAGCAGACGGGACCGATGCGAACCCGCAAGCTACCCATTCAGCGACATTGTCAGGAAACGGATCCACAATTCTCTTGGGTGTTGGAGCGGATATAGCCACAAACCCAGCCTACTTCCGAGCTGCCGGCAACCCATACTCGGAGATCAACATCCGCGTCTACTCCTACTAACCATGAGCGCCGCACGAAACAGCCGGATCGCAGCCAACTACGACGGTTCCGTCCATGTGTTCCCGCGCATCCGTGAGGGTGAGAAGCTCACTGTCAAGTGGCGTGGAATTCGCAAGACCTGGGAGGACTCAACCGTCATGCCGTGGCTTGATGAGGCCGGCAACCCGGACCGTGATATCGCGGATCTGGTGGAGCTTCATCTGGCATGGAAGATCGCCCTCTACGATAACAACGACCAGCAGCTCGCCATCCAGATGGAGCGCGAGTACCGCGACAAGAGAGCCCAGCTCATTGCTGACTGCGCTACCGACAAGCGGATGGATCTGCTCGACATCGGGGTAAACGAATGCCCGTAGTGCAAAGGCTGCTAAATAGAGTCAAGCCACCAGTGGACTCAGGCCTTCGCAGGAATGAGCCTCCACTGTTGCGAGTTCAGGCCAACAACATTGGTGGCCAGTACGGGCGATTCACAATCCCTGCTGAGCGCCATATCTACCACTTCAATCCAGGGGTGATGGACCACGCCGGGAAGCGCTGGCTGGTATCCCGCAAGTTCTTCATGGACTACGAGAACCGGTGGGACTACCGGAGCTGGATGGCCGCTCGCGAGATCCACTCTGACATGACGCTAGGTCCGGAGCATCTGATCAACTATAAGCTCCGTGACCCACGGGAATCTGTCGAGGACCCGAGGTGCTCGGTGGCGTTCGGGAAGCAGAGCATCGCTGCTGTGGCGTGGATCTCGCCTACTCGTGAGCACCCGAAGCAGAAGATCGTAATCCATCAATCCCTGTTCCAGCTAGGCAAAGGGCTGGAGGTGGAGAAGATCGTGGATGTCGAGTATGGCGGGAACGGCCCATCAATCTTTCACGGCACCGGGGCCGAGAAGAACTGGCTGTGGTTCGATCATGACGGGAGGACCTACTTCGTCTATCAGGCTGAGCCGCATATCGTGGTGGAGGTCGAGGATGGCAAGGTGGTCCAAGAGCACCGCACGCACGCTGCGATGGGGTGGACGCTGGGAGCGATTCGAGGGGGCACACCTCCGATTCGGGTGGGCGATCACTACCTCACGTTCTTCCACTCCTCGATGCCGTGGAAGAAAATCCCCAGGTACGGTGTCCGACGTGTCTACTTCATGGGTGCTTACCTGTTCGAGGCTAAGCCGCCCTTCCAAATAGTTGCATCGACAAGGGAAAGGTTGCTGACAGGAACGTGGAATGAGCCTATTCAGGAAGGCGTGCCGGCTGTGGTGTACCCGAACGGGGCGCTGCTGGATGGCAATCAATGGCTGATCACCCTTGGGGTCAATGACTGCGCGTGCGGGTGGGTGAAGATAGACCACTCGGAAATTGAAAAGCGATTATCCTCCTGCCGATGAAATTCACGATAGCTTACATGACATGCAGGCGCGAGCCGCACGTCGAATGGTTCCTGCAATCGCTGGCCCGCCAGTGCTCCGATGTGAGCCAGAAGATCATAATCGTGGACTTCTACACGGATGAGCCGGGACGGAGAGAGAAGTTTGCGAGCTTCAATACGGGAGGGTTCCAGATCAAGCATACGGCACCGATGCCGAGCGTGTGGCAGGGTAAGCATAAGCTGACGAAGCTAGAATTTTTTGACGCTGGCAATGCACGCAATACAGCAATCTGCCTGTGTGAGGATGACCGGATTGCGTTCGTGGATGACCTTACCGTCCTAAGTCCGGAGTGGCACTCATGCGCTAAAGAGGCGTCGAACCGGTCTGGTTACACGTTGCTGAACGTGTACACGCTTTTACCGAGAATTGCAGAACAACACCTAACTCCACTAGAGGAATAGTATATGCCAGAGATGAAACCGCAGCTTAGAGAGAGACTGAAGAACATCCTTAGACTTGACGGGTGGTGCTCATACGACAAAGCCCTGCACCTGTCGCAGTTGATTATCGATCACCGCCCGGAAACGATTGTTGAGGTTGGTGTTTTTGGAGGTAGATCAGCTATTGCCATGGCCATGGCCTGCCAGCACGCCTACACCGGAAAGGTTCATGCCATCGATCCATGGACTAAGGCGGCAGCGCTTGAGGGTGGAACGAACCCTGAAAACGATGCGTGGTGGGCTGCGCTAGACATCGAGAAGATCTACCGGACGTTCCTGTCAAATGTTCGGACGCTAGGGGTGGAGGACTGGATTGAGGTTCAGAGAGTGCATGACGTAGATGCGCTCCCGGGTTTCAGGGACGGGAGCATTAACCTGTTTCATCTTGATTCCAACCACAGTGAGGAAGTCTCGGTGAGGAGCGTGAGAGATTGGGTTCCGAAGGTGGCTCCTGGAGGGTTTGTTTGCTTCGACGACATTTCCTGGCCTTCTCAGCTGCGTGCGCTTGAGCTTCTGAAGAATGACCTTGGGCTCACGGAGATCGGAGAATTCGATATGCACGACGAGAAGAATGAGGTGTCGGGCAGGTACGCCCTCTTCCAGAAGCCTGCTTGACAGGTACACAGATCGCGTGTTTAACTCACGCAAATGAAAGGGCGAAGAAAGGATATTTCTGGCCAAAGATTTGGCAGACTTGTTGCAGTCAGGTTGTCGGATAGGCCGTCGCGCAGATCTTTGTGGGAGTGTAAATGCGACTGCGGAAAGCAGCATGAAGTGTTAGCCCAAAGCCTAATTGCTGGAATTCAAAAATCATGTGGGTGCTTGCGAAATGAGGTTGCTGCTGTAAACGGAAAAGCAACAGCCACTCACGGTATGACTCGCACGCCTAAGTGGAACACGTGGAATCGAATGATTAGGGGCGCTAGTAAGCAAGGAATCGCGGTATGCCTAGGCCTAAAGTCTCACCCTAACGCCTTATTCAAAGCGTTACCAGGAAAGCCAAGCAAAGCCACGGTGGTATTGCTTGATGGTGCTGGTGGCTTTACGTGCGGAGATTGCAGTGAGTGCGTTGAGTCTGGAAAGCAGGGCAACATTGCATGGGGCAAGAAATTGAGGTCTGATAGAAAATGCAAAATAGACCTTACTGGAATGGTGTTCAATCAACTAACCGCGATAGAGTATGTTAAAGATGGAAAATGGATGTTCCAGTGTGAATGTGGAAGAACAACGATTGCAGAATCTAAAGCTGTAAAGAACGGTTTCCAAAAATCATGTGGTTGCTTAAAGGCCAAGACAGCTAAACAGCTGGGCTATAAACGCAAGACACACGGGATGTCTCACACGTCCATTGGGAGCACGTGGTCGTCAATGAAGTTTAGGTGCTACAACGCCAAGTCGTCAGCGTACAAATACTACGGAGGAAGAGGAATAGTTATGTGTGAGTTCCTAAAAAGAAGCCCGTCGTCAATACGCACGGTTATAGGAAGGAGAATCTCTGGCACCTCTATCGACAGGATAGACAACAATGGAAGCTACACATGCGGGGCGTGCAATGAGTGCGCTGAAAATGGGTGGCCAAAAAATATCCGGTGGGCAACGTCAGCTGAGCAAGCAAGAAATACCCGAAGAAACAGGATGGTGACCATTTACGGAAAAACTATGTGCCTTCGCGATTGGGCGGCAGAGATTGGAATAGGAGACCACGTCCTAAGCAGAAGAATACGCCTCGGAATGAGCGACTACGAGCTAGTCCAAAACAGGAAAACCATGAAGCAGTCTAGTAGTTGACTGTGTCCGTTAGATAACCAATGCTGCCCCAGAAAGTTTAAACCAAAATGAGCCCAGTTTTGCCATCTGACCTTCCTGCCCTTACGGCCACGGCGGACCTGTGTCAGCGCTTCTCGCAGTTGATTTCTGTATACGACCGGTTCTCGGAGTTTCTGGACTGGCTCATCGGTCCTGACGGAGAACTGTCTGACGAGGCTCTCGCTGGGATCGCTGATCGCACCACTCCGGTAGGGACTATCCTGATGTATGCGTCCGCGAGCCCTCCCTCGGACAAGTACAAGATGTGCAACGGACAGGCAATTTCGCGCACGACCTACTCGGATCTGTTCTCGCGCATTGGAACGACATACGGAGTTGGGGATGGAAGCTCGACGTTCAATCTTCCAGACTTCCGGGACCGGTTCCCTACAGGCCAAGGATCCACGTATGCACCCGGATCTACTGGAGGTCTCGCACAGGTCTCGCTCCTTACTGCCAACCTTGCTGACCACTTCCACGGGTACGGCATCAAGGACACCGTAGAACCTAACGACGCCAACTTCACGGTGCGCACATGGGTCAGTGGAACCAACGGAACCACCGCGAGCTACTTTATCCCCGGTGACACCTCGATTACTGGAGGGTCTACCGCGCTTACGTCTGGAGATCTCGCAACCACCACTCAGATTGATGGACTCTCCGGAACCGCTACACCCCACGAGAACCGCCCACCTTACTGCGCTGTTCAATTCCTGATCAAGGTCCTCTAATGCGTGACAAAGAAGTCAGGCAGGATTCCTTGAGCGGTGGGTTGGATTGCAGAAACCCAAATGGCTCTGTGGATCCAAGCAGCTACCGCCTACTGATAAATATCGATGGCGGCGAGGCTAGATCCATGCAGAGGCTTGCTGGGTGGGTTCACCTGGGTCACGGAGAGGCCTGTGAAAATAACCACGACCTCCACGACCAGATGCTGGGAGGTCAGACGTACTCGACGTCATACACTTCTGTTTCAGTCACATCAGCGAGTGAGACAATTTGCGGTCCGGAACTTCTTCGCCCTAATCTTTGTGACGAATCCATCCAGTTCCTCAAAGAAATTACTTCCCCAACAGGCAGACGCCGCCTGATGGCGGGAACTCGTTCCAGAATCTACGTTTCGGACGACCGCGCCGGCAACTGGCGCATCCTCGCAGACGGCCTTGGCGGTGCTTGCAATGAGGGATCGGACTGTGATTGCAACCCTGTACACATGCAGGGAGCGACGCTCGGTAACACCACCGTTCTCGTCAACAACGTGGACCCCGTGATGCTCTGGGAGTTTGACAGCTCCGTTGCTGGGTGCAACCAGTGGGCGGCTGACTATGTCACGGAACTCCTCGCTCTCGGTGTCCGCACGGCTGAATTCGTCTGTGAGTTCCAGGGTTTCATCTTCATTGCCAACGTGATCATGGACGGTGTCCGCATCCGGAACCGCATCCTGTGGTCGGACTTTAATGCCCCCCACTCATGGACTCCGGGCGGTGAATCCCTCGCTGCCTTCACCGAGCTTGGCTCATCCGAGAACATCCTCGGTATGAAGCCTATTGGCGGGAAGCTCCGAGTCTACACGGATCAGGCCATCTACGATGGTGTCCTTGTCGGGGACTCACAGCTCTCCCAGGCTGGGCTCGTATTCGCCTTCAAGGAGATCTATCGAGGGACGGCCATCCCGAAGTACAAGAACACCCTCATTGCCACAAAGAATCATCACTACTTCCTAGGTGAGGATGAATTGTACCGGATGGCTGAGTACGATGTGGAGCCGACCGCGTTCGCTTGGATGCACAATGCTGTTGGGGCGATCTTCAATGGCATCCCGGTGGACTGGCTGCATCCTGTGTCCTCTATTGACAGCTTCCAGGAGATTAACCGGGAGATGTGCGACATGCCGGTGGCTGGATGGCGAGAGCGCGATCAGTCCTTGTGGATCTCGTGGCCAGAAAGCGAGTTCCGGTGCCCGTCCAAGACGATGATCCTGTGGCCGGACCTCCAGAAGGCTACCCTCGTTGACGCCGGGTTCTCCTCGTTCTGCCAGTACACCCCGTCAGATGCCCAGTCCCTCCGGGATTACCTTGGAGAGATCGGGCTGTGTGATCCGGCTGACACCGTCGAGGCCAAGGAGGGTAATCCATGTCCGCAAGCATACGTCCCGCAGTCCTACGGCTACCTCTGGAACGAGACGGAGGACCCGTCACTTCCCATGGGGGAGGAGGCGGTCCTGGCGAACCTGTGCAATGTCTGTTTGGAGGACATCTGCCGGACCTGCACGGCTGACACCAAGTTCATCATGGCGGATGCTGAGGACTTCTGCCTGAAGGAATACGCCCCTGGCACGTACTACCGGGAGGGCCTGTCCAGCAAGACGACCGCCACCTTCCCGGATGTCGGCACTGCCACCTACTTCCAGGGGGAGTACACGTCACTGATCCAGACGGACAACACGAACCTCGGAACCTCTACGAACAAGAAGGCCCGCGCTATCCGGGCTGGGTACACCGCTGAGGATCAGGAACCTCCTAGCAACCTGAACTGCATGGTCGGTGGCGGGGAGGATCCGGGATGTGTTCAGTGGGAGACGGCCACTCCAGAGCCCATGGCTTGCGAGGCTGCTGCCACCGGGCTGAGACCGCAGAGCTACGCTCGCTTTGGCTTCTACACCACCGGGGCTTACCTCGCATGGAGGCTGTTCGTTGAAGGAACAGGCGGGCAGTTCGCACTGAACTCCGTTAGCTTCCGTTACATACCAGAGCAAACCCGTTGGTAACCCATGAACGATTCCGTACGCCGCCTCGCATTTCAGCCCGTGAAGGCCCAGAAGCTTGTGCTCAAG
>Ga0209174_10002122_pt1 | contig 13442 bp, 10 predicted proteins | sample JI91814BDNA_FD_187505 | JGI IMG/M metagenome (GOLD analysis project Ga0209174, IMG submission 187505) | Wastewater effluent complex algal communities from Wisconsin, to seasonally profile nutrient transformation and Carbon sequestration -... | ecosystem: Engineered > WWTP > Effluent > Algae...
CGGAAGCAGTCCTGACAGTAGATGGACGAGGTCACCGCTCCCATAGAAGTTCACCTCGTCAGGAGAACAGATAAGTAGGTTCTCGTATCCTGGCCCCCCAAGAGCACGATGAAGACGATCCGTTACAGTGGCGGTGCGATTGTGCGGTAAATCAACCACGAGAAGATCCCCGTTTTCGTAGGACCGCGCAGAACGCGCTGCCTCCTCCCCGGCACGCTCTTGCTCTGGGGTAATCCCTTGAGCGGCACGGTCGCTTGCTCGCACCCTCCGGAGTTCATCGGGAGTTGCACCGACATCTAGCATTGCATTGACGTGGCCGGAGTCATTGGCTGCAACCAACTCAAACCACCGAGTCCAGCGGTCCCTCGGCAACGCGAGCAAAGCGAACACTTGATGGAGAGATGTCGGACGTCCATCTCCGCTCCTGTCCCCGTGATGATCCACGACGATCACGGAGTCCTTAGGTAGACCCAGGTCATCTTCCAACTCAACGAGGACGGGTGTACGATTTGCGGCAAGCGCAGCGCGGATTTCGGATTCGTAGGCAGACGAGCGCGCCCCCCAGCTAAGCCCGTAGTCCGAGTAGGAACCCGGCCAGGTCTCATTGAGGAGCTGCGTGATGGTCACAGTTTCCAGATCGCGGCCACCTAGAAAGAAGTGAAGAGTCTTCATGGCGAGGCATCACCTAGTATTTAGGCGCCGCATTTCCGGGAGTGTTGGAAGATCGGCATCGTCCGTCGGCAATGGAGGGAGTCCATGCTCCCTGGCTTTGTCATTAGCAACGAACCACTGATAGGTTTCCCGCTCCGCATCGCCGTCTTGAACCTGGGGCGTGCGCACCCTGTACCGAACCTTGGCTGGATCTCCGAGGAGTTCGAGAGCAGATTGGATCGTCTGGTTCATGCTGGCCCTGAATCCCTTGCGCTTCGAATCGAGCCAGTCCTGACGCTCCACACATTCTGCTGCTCGGCGTTCCTCTCTATACTCCTCAGGCCACTGAGCGAGTGCCTCTCCAGCCTCCACCAGGGCATGGTGATAGCGTGGCGCTTGGGTCGGATCATCGACACCGTAACGATTCGAGCGCTCGATCAGGAACAGCCCTGCTGGGTCGATTCGTACCCGTCCAAGTCCAAGCGCTTTGCCCATTCCGAGTTTGTGCCGGAAGGACTGTGTCGGACGCAGTGCATAGCAAAGAAGCCCTAACTCTTGAGAGCTAAGGTTAAAAAAGTCAATATGAAAGTAGAAAATTAAACCCGATCTCAAAGGGGTCACAATACTCTTCTGGTCAATTGTCTCATCGGGATGTCTGGTTACCCAAGGACGTTCATCATCTCCGAGTCGATGCAGATAGAATTTCCTTCCCTGTGGCAGAAATCGCCCTTTTCTTAATTCGTCTTTAGCAATGAAATTGGAATCTCCTGCCATTTTTTCTCCGCGCTTGAAGTACATAGAAGGACTCGGCGGCTTAGGCGAATCGAGTACCTTTAGCGTCACTGACGGCTCAAGTGGGAACTGCTGATCAGCCGGATGCAACTGAGCGTCTTGGAGCCGCAGTCGGCCAGCGAGTGCTCTGGCAGATTTGGGGCACTCTTGTCCATTGTTACGTTGTTCGACATAGCCAAAGAGCTGTTCTGCAATCGACACCGTTTTCCTATCTGGATTAAATGGGAGGACTTCGGGGTCGATCTGACGAAAAAAATCGTGACTGCCTCCATCCACGCGCCGACGCCAGACTGATGAGAGTGATATCTCCTCTACAATACTGGGTTTGTCTGGATTGGGCCGAAAGAAAACAATGTCGCCATCCTGCAACCGAATTGTGCCGTGCTCGGTTCGAGTCATGCCACTCAATTCAAAGGGAAGATGTGGATCCTTCCCGGTGCGTTCGTCAGCAAGCACATGAAAGACCTCCACTGCCGCATTTGCATCGAAGGTCGGCTCTCGTTCCATCTCTTCGGGATATGGTATAAATATCTCATGCTTTTTGGTCGACGGAATTGTGCTCTCTCGCCCGTCTATGCCCAGCACCCGCAGAATTCCACGAACATATCCAGCCGGTTGGCCCTTTCCACGATACTCAGAATCGGTTAAGATATCAGGATTATGAGATTTGTATCCAAGCACATATTGATTGTTACCAGCTGGTTTAATGTGCAGTTTGTGTTGTTTTAGATCTCCTCTATCAAGCTTCATGTGCCAAATTTGTCTTTTCCCCGAAGAAAACGAATCTGGCGCCTTCGCCAAGAATGACCCATTTTGAACTACCAGTGAAGCTATTCCGTTTTTTGGTACATTCTGGTACCCATCGACATAGACTTTGAGCCGGCGTGGATCGCGGAACATTTTTTGAAATTCATCTGGGATCTGCACACCTCCGTTCACCCACCGTAATGGAGGCAATGCCAGTGGGCGCAGTTTGTAACGACCTGATTCCAACACAATCATTCCAAGTGCTCCGAGCGGCCTCATGTTCATGCCCACTCGGTACGAATACTGACGGTCTTCAAGCACTTTAAATGCAGAGTTACTAGCGGCTTCTGCCAGTGAAGAAAGCAAGCCCTTTAGGCTCGAGGCAGGGATTGAAGGCAATCCATTACGCAAGAACGGATTTACAACACGCCCCGTTCGATCATGCCCAAGTACAATTGGGTCTTCAGTTTCTAAACGACAAACTAAACGGCCCGAAGCCGTTTCTTCTACATATCGATCATGGGTGACATGTAAGTCCGCATCCGGGGCTGCATTCGGTTTGAGAACAGGAACAAAGTGGTACGGATTATGGAACGGCATGGCGAATCTCCTCCTCAGCATTTCTCGCTACGGGTATGTTGAAGGGCTTTGGACACTTCTCTCGGAAGGCCCTCACCCAAGCCTTCCTCTCATCAGTGCCTCCCAACTGCGCCCAGTCGAACTCGGCGCGGCAGGCTCCATAGCCTTTGGACGCACCGAACCCTAAAGAAATATCACCCTCTGCCAAGTCTCGGAGTAACAGGCATAAGAAGCCTAGCATCCATGGTTCTTTCATCGCAAGATTTAATGTGCCAGTTAAAATGGGCTTGTATGCGAATTTGCCGTGAAACTTCAGCCCATCTGCGCCCCCTCCCGTGAAACGATCGATCGCAAGAAATTCCTGCTCAAGAGGAATCCCCGCTGCCCCTCCATTCATCGGGTCTGGAGTAAAATCTGAGAGCCACAGTGGTGCACGCCAACCCGCTGTTCCGAAAAGCTGACAGGCCAAGCACAACTTGCCAAGGTCGCAGATGGCATAGATAGCATCACAAGAATGTGCTCCAGCTTTGTGTGGTATCGCGGTTGTACTGAGAGTACGTAAAATTCGCTCAGCCTGACTCCGAAGTGCTCCACGAATGGACCGAGCCGGAAGCAAAGTCTCGCCATTGATGTCGCGGAGCGGAGCAAAGCTCGGGTCACCTTGATTCGTCGTTCGAGCTTGAGTTTGGTACTGGTCATTGACAAGGAAAGGCCCAGAGAAGTGCAGCTTGATGGTCAATCTCACGGCTGGACCATCACAGTTATTGGTCGCTCCATACGCTACACTTCGTTTCTGAATCGCTTGGAGTTCCGCTGCGTCCAAGAGGCTCCCCGCAGCTGTTCCAATCGGTGGCAGTGGCTGCAGCTTCCAAGTCTCCAGATCGGCTTTGCGCAGACGACGAATCAGCTTGAGCTGCCAAGAAAGACAGCCTTGCCCATCACCACTATCCGCCCCAAGCCCAAAGCCGGGCACTCTGAGCTGATCGAGTCCATGAAGCAGCACTGCGATGGATTCTTCGTTGAGCCCATTCCCGGTAATCTCTACCGAGAATGTACTCAATGGCGGAACAAACTCGCGATGGAGCAGTTTCTCATCTGCGGCAGTTCTGGTCTTACGGTCAATGGCGACCGCAGAGAGTATCCCGGTTCCACGCTCATTGTGCCAATACGGCACATTCAAAGAAGCATGTGTTGGTGGCCCGTCAACATACATGGAGTCCCCAAACTCGAGACATCCAGCCCGCGACCGATCGTCTTTCTGCTGTTCCGTTCCGAATAAGAAATCCAGCATGACCTGGTCTACTTGATGTCGCAAAATCGAACGTAGGCGACCCTTGAGAGAGCTGCCCGGAATGTACGGCTTACATCGGTGATCAGTGACTACCGCCGATATGTCCACATCCCTCCGATGAGAGCTACCGTCACGATACTTCAATTCTGGATGAGCTATGGTCTGACCACAGCCAATATGGAGTGAGCTCTGGGTGGTCAGGATACCACAAATCGTAAACCGCTCCTTAAACGTCATAGGAGACCTCTCCGACATCACGATTACTCTTTGTCGCGTCACGGTCTTTGGGAATCGTGTACGTAACAACCTCACCAAAACCATTTTGAGGCAAAAAGGGACACGTTCGCCATGTGTTGCCATAACGAGCAGTGGCCCAATTCGGCAAAGGTAGCCCATGGTCTTGCCAAGATTGGATCAGTAACTCAATCTTCTTTGTATCCAGTGTATTTGTGTGTCGAAGGACAAACACACTGCCTGGCTCGGTAAGTAGGAATGGATGGTATGGTCTATCCGGCAGATCGGGTCTCTGGAATCGATGCACCAAATAACCACCATAGATCGCCTGCGTTGCAAAAATCCGTTCAACATGAAGAGCTCCTCTCGACAGACCACCGGAAGCTGCCAGTTGATCGAAAATCTGCTGGTACTGCTCTCTCAAATCGTCGATGTCTAGACACGACTGAAATTGCAAGGGATCCACAAGTAGGGCAGGCGTTTGCACACACAGAAGCCAGCAGCCATCCTGAGAACGTGCTCTCGGGCGCTCTGTCAATGGCTTCAGTGTGACATGCTGCGCATGAGCCTTGGTCTTCCCAATCCCAGGCAACCCTTCCTGCAACACGGCTGCGAGATCGCTTGCAACCTGCTGTTTCTGGGCCGGCTCAACCAGACCGAGATCAGCGTGGCCGTGCCAGAGAAGATTGTCTGGGTTGATCATCTCGTAAGCGAACAACATTCCCTCATCTGCTCGCTGCCGTTCTCGATTGATGGCGGTACGTACACGCAGTTCACGTTTCACGACGGGCCAACCAAACTTCCTCTGCACATCGCTGCGATCCTTCCAATCCACCGAGAATTCCGGAGCGCAACCATTTACCGTAATCGGCCCCGAACAGAGCGCGACATCCAGCAGGACCGTATCTTCCCTCGCTCCCAACTGGGCGTTGGGAGCCGCCTTCTTCACTTTCACCAAGGAGAGAGGCGGAATCATTGGTCGCTTATCCTTACCAGGGAAGGCGTGAGTGAATCGAACACGGTCAAGGTTGTGGCGAAGCGCGTCGTAGTTGGAAGGAGGCAGCTTACTGAGTAGCTCTGCCAGCGCCCCCTTGATTGCACTGCCGGGAATCGCTTCATCTGATACGAAGAGGTTCTTCCCAGATGGTCGTTTAACGACACAGAGTGGGCCAGTAAACTCGCTAAGTGTTAGAGATAGACAATCCGTGTGAGTGAACTGAACACTGGCACTGAGTCCTGCTGAACCAATCGGCCGCTCCCGACGCTGTAAGATGACCTCTTTCAGGCGACCAAAACCGACCGTTCGCCCGCTGCCAAAGCTGGTGATAAAGCGCAAACCCAGCATCACCTGGCGCTCAATGTCGTTCGCGGCAGCATCTGAAGCCGCCCAATAGGAGATCGTCCCTGAGAACTCGACTGGCTCACCGGGCGCGAACGGCGAATCAATCACCAAGAGCTCTCGACTGGCTGCTGCTCCGCGCTCTGGGTCAATAGAAACCCGGTGGCTGAGCCGTCGTCCCCGGCTGGCCCTATGTCGAAAGTCACTGAATAGAAGCCGCCCCCGCCTGGGGTCCACAGTATCACCGGCAGATTTCGGGTCCGGCCCCAATAGATCGGTGACCGACTCGCAGCCAAGTTCCTCCAGCGACTGGCGAAATCGTCCCCTCACCAGAGAGAATGGCAGAAAGTATGAATCATCGGACTTTGCCATTGCGGCACCAATGCCAGCGAGTCCAGCAGTGGTGGACTTGGTAAGAATCGGTCCGACCAGCGTCAATGTGACATCTAGGTGTATTGAAATCATGGCCCCCTCCCTACCGAACTGGGTAGATAGTCCCAAAGTTCAGCAACGTGATGCCATCGGAGGGCTCCAACCTGCGACTTGAGAGAGGCGATCGTCGAGCTTGCTTGCCCCTTGGGATCGAACCCATTCTCGATGAGTGCAACCTCGTGCTGCGAACCAGCAGCTAGCTGATGAAGCTTACTTTTCGAAAACTGTTCATCTGCACATAGCGCTGCGACATCCTTTGCGATCATCTGCATCTTCTCTGCGGCAATTGCCCAAGTCTGCGCTGATTGCATCGCTGGAAATCGCTTCTTGAGGTGGCACGAGATATCATCATCGACATAGTCAAAGGATTCGAGCACTTGGTACGCAAAGTAGTTTTCCTCTCTACTTTGCTCCTTCGCCAGACCAGCCAGTCGCTCTGCAAGACTCCTCACTCGCTGAATGGGGGAATTCTTACTCGCAAAGACAAGTCCCGCCGCATGGGTCAGCGGATTCTGCCTAAACGTCCAGTCTTTGGTGTGCTCGAAGAAAAAGGACAGTGTTGCCCAACCTTGCCATGCAGGAACAACCCAGATGATTTCATCGCCCCCCCATAGCAACGTTTCAATGCGATGTCTTCCATCCTGAGTTGTCCAGTCAGGTTTATCCTTGATCCAACGGATCAATTCAGACAATAGCGTTTTCCGATACTCGCGAACCGTTCGGTCAAAATCCTTCTGAATTTCCTCCGTTGTACAGACTCTGCTTTGAATCTTTCCGAATCGATTTCCATCCAGGTAGATGAGAGCCATTTTGTGATGCAAACTGCCCTGACTTGGATCTCCCGTGAGCTCTTCAAAATCCCAGACCACTGGACGTTCAGATTCAGAAACACCCCAACTCACGCCTGACTCTTCTTCATAGAAATGACGCTTCATGTTGCGTCCAAAACCTCGACGTACATATGTACTTTCGCTATACCAAACATCCTGGTCGGCAATTCGCTCAACACGGACACCCGGTCGCAGCCCATCGATCTGACATTCTGTCCGTGCCAGTGGCGCAAGCCCTGGCATGATCAAACTAGGCTGCTGCATCTGACGAAAACGATTCTTGGCAAGGAGCCGCTCTCGTGCGAGGACAAATCTGGTCGCAGCCTTCGTTACATCGACCACAAAGGTGGCGTGGGAAAGTTCGTCATCTCTGGAAAGCCATTCCGCCACGCTGTTCCGCACTGCCAACGCTTGCTCTTTTGACTTGCCGGTATGCACTTCGGAAACTTCAAACCGGAACAGCCCAGCCGAAGCCCCTACCGAAACCGCTTCTAAGTCCGGGAACCGCTGTCCGATGCGCCGGGCCACAGCCTCGCGAATGAGCATGCTTCCGCCTCGAATCGTCGAAAGATCTTGGGTGTCGTAGACGAAGTTCGCCAAGTTCACTGCTTCGATACGTAGGTAGTACGTGGTCATCCTGTTTCCTATTCGGTGTCAAGGTGGCGCATTAGTTTTGAATAGTTCTTCGCAACTACATCAAGCCCACGAAGACAAACACCCAGAAGCACGAAAAATATGATTATTCCGGTTCCAAGGCCTTGCAGGTTCTCTTTGTCAAACATATTCATTCCAAGAATCCCTGCCGCCACGCTGAATGCAAGTCCAATCGAGGCAACGACGGTGAGCCGAGTTGTCGTCTCGGTCTGTTTTGATTCCGATTCAACTTGCAGATACTCATGGCTGTCGTGAATCGATTGACGGACTTGCTCGAATAACTCGCGGACGTCCATATGTTCACGAGCGAGCGTGTACAGTTCAATTCCTTGCTGCTGATTCGATAGCAAAGGAAAACCGTACACATTAGAGAACAGCGCAAATGACCAGCGCAATTCTTGAAATTCTCTTCGCCATTGTTGCTTTTTTTCTTCTTCGGTTATGTCAATTTCGGAATTATGAAAATTTGGCAGGATCCGTCCACTCTTATAGGCTGTGCTAGAAATCGCACTAAGTCGTTCGCTGAATTGGAATAACGCGATACGCAAGTACAAAAGAAGAAGGGTTTGATCGAAGTAGATCCCCATGAAATGACGCCAGAGATGCAGCTCTGCATTGGGAGGCCCCATCATAGCCCCACCATGAAAGTGAATCCCGTAGAGCGAGCCGTACGCTTCCCAGCGTACATAGGTACGTTTTTTGGCCCACTCCCTTTCATAGTCGTTGCCTAGTAGGGCCGTGCCACCCGGTTTATCTACGTTCAAAAGTTTGATCCAACACGACAGTTCAAAGTCCTTGAATGCGGTCGCGGTGTCACCTGTTGAAGCAAAGGACTCTCGTACCGTTGTACTCCCCTTGTTCAGAACAGCACAGGTCCAAACAAAGGCTCGATTATCTCCGCAAGCAGTCAGATCATCGGCTTCGACATGTAGCCCCGGTGCATTCCGGAGCCAACGAAGCCAGCGGCCGGCATATATATCTTTAAGACCTGCAATGTCCTTCTCTAAAGCATATTTGTACCCATGCTCTCGATGGCCGGGATACGGCTCACGGCAGTAGCGATACAGTTCGTTCAGGGCTAAGAGATCATCAAGATAGACAGGCTCGTCTGACGGGGCTGTGAAATACAGCATCACGATCAAGAAACCTATTCGCAATGGATCTGCCTCGGACGAATCCTGGCGCCCCGGAAAGAGTACCAACCGCGGTGGCGCCAAATGGATCGACAGACACCGTCCGCCGCGTGAAAAGGTGAATCCCCTATCGCAGCGCCTTATTTCATCGAGCACATAGTGTCTAGCTTGCTCAAACAGAGACTTGGCACTCTCGACCGTGAAGTACTTCCAACGATGATCTTCCTTGCCGATCGTTTCGGGAACGAACCTCGGTCCGGTTCCACGTTCCTCCTCCCGCAACTCGCCACGATAGGCGAACGGAAGCGCGAACATGGAAAACGTTGCAGGCGAGCCAGAGGCACCGTCAACCATTCCAGGGTTGCCACAGATTAGCGGGATATCCTCCGTCGTCATCGTTCGGGAGCCTCGTCTGCTTTCTTATGGCCTGATGGCGAGCACCTTACATCCTCTCGGATAAATCAGGCAAGTTCTAGCTGCATTTTGCGGGACGTCGGTCTCGGAAACTGCTGTATAGGCCAGAACAAGAGTCAGCGTCTAACGTGGCTGTCTTGCCTTCGGCCAGGTCTTAAGCGATACCACCTGCTTTCGGAGGCGAACTGAGCCCCGTGCGTGGACACGGTTTGGTGCCGGACTGCTCTTCTCCATTAAAGTAGCACGCTCAGAATAGATCCCAGGGGCTGTTGCCCTTAACCAACAAACGTGCGGGACTTCATTTCGGTTCCAAATATCTAACTCGGCGCACCATCAAGCAGACTCTGCCGGAGTGTGGGCTTGATCTCTCGGATTCGCGGAGACATTGTCCGCTCATGCGTAAAAATACTTCTGTGTCCAAAGCGACTCCTTCCGCACGGATGAGTGCGTCAAAGCGCAGCGAGCTGGCGTTGCGAACGTATGTCTTTCACATCGTTCCTGAGCGTGATCCTTCGGTGTCTCGGACCATCGAGCTGCTGTCCTCGCAGACCTTTCGCGATCTGCACCACGCGATACAGGAGCACTTCGCGCTGGATGACGACCATATGTATGCGTTCTTTATGTCGGGTCGGGCGTGGGATCAGAGCGGGATTTCCTCCGATGGGAATCCCCGCATTCCGCTTCAGCAGGGAGGCTGCAAGCCTGGCAAGGAGTTCCTGTATCTGTTCGATTTCGGGGATGAGCTGCGACATCGAATCCGCGTGGAATCGGAGGGAATCAAACAGGAAGGAGTCTCGTATCCGCGCTTGGTGGCGTCGGTAGGCGAAGCGCCCGAGCAGTATCCAAACGACGAAGGGGACGAGTATGTCCCGCCTGTGCTCGATTCGGATCTACTGCCACTTGCGGATGAGCTAGCAATTGCTTGTGAGGACTGTTTCGGTGCCCACTCCGAGACAGATTTGCTTTGTGAAGACTGCGGTGAGTTTCATGAAGAGTTGCCGGAAGCAGAGTTTCCTGCGGAGTCTCTTGATCACTGCGTGGCGCTGCTTACTCGACTTGCCACCGAGCTACAAGGCAGGCCGATGCAGCTCGATGCGCTCGACGGGTTTTGTGATGAGATGCTCATGGAGTGGATGACAGCGGTGATGGATGCGTTGCAGGACTGTGAGCGCGCAGAGGATGCACTCCGGCTTCATGATGTGCTCAGCCCGGCTCTGGGCTCTGAATACGAAGGATTGCTGCCTGAACGTCACTTCCTGCTCCTGTCTGCGGGTCGGAAGGAGGAAGCAAGGGCTGCGATGGAGCAGCATCTGTCCCAGCATCCTGATTCCATCGACGCGCTCGATTCCGCGATCGAGTTCTTCCGCTGTGCTGGCGATTTGGACCAAGCGGAAGCGTGTGCTCGCAAAATGGTCGCACTGAATGAGAGTCGTCTACAGTCCTTTCCGAACTACGTTGCAGAGAGCCCCTACCTCGCGCCGCCCAAGCCGGGTCGGAACGATGCTTGTCCTTGCGGCAGCGGCAAGAAATTCAAAAAATGCTGCGATGGACAGATCCCTGCTGTCGCAAGTGCTCTCGCTCCGTAGCGCTCGATACCTCGGCTTGTTGCGGACTTTTTCGTGACGAACCGTGGGCGATGGCGTCTTGGGTGGTAGACCGTGCTGGTTCTGGCTGGCAGGTTCGGAGGTTTTTGATACGGTGCCGCTACAAGTCGCAATGATGGCCATGAACGAACAAACCGAGCTTTCTCAAGGGCTTTTGCCGACCGTGGCCGAGCTGGCGCTGATGGGGCAGACGTTGCCGCTGTTGACGCGGGCGGTGGTGGTGGGAGAGGCACTGCGGCGAGCGGCGCTGGCGCTGCATCGGGTGCCTTCGGCTACGCTGGCGGGAAAAGATGCGGCAGGAACGCCTCTTACTCGGCAGCATCGACATGCTCACTATGTGCCGGACTGTCGTGGATCAGCAGATCCAGTGCATGGGGGTCCGCTGCGGATTACGCATGTGGTGGTGTATGCTCCGGGGGGACTGCTCCCTTCGGAGGTCACGGCGCTGCTTGGGGTGCGGTATCTGCCATCGTATGTGTATGCGGCGGACGCTGCGGAGACAGAGCCGCTCGCGGTGACGCTGTGCGGGCTTGGGCAAGTGGCGGGTCTGCATGGCTCGCGGCTGGGACAGAGAAGTACGGTGTTTGCATCGCGGACTCCGTTTGTGCTGCCGCGACATCGCAAGCGGGGGGATGAACCAGAGGATCAGCTCGTGCGGGAGCTGCGGCTGCGGGGACTTCCGATTCCCGGGCAGATCGAGCGAACGATGGGACCGCTTGGACTTGCAGAGTCAGATACGCCGCCGTGGTCGGCATTCTTGCGACACCGACGATATGATGAGCTGACGACGGGCTACTACGGATTCCGCATCGAGTTTGCGCAAGCGGTGTCTGGGCCTCTGCTCCTCGGCTACGGCTGTCACTACGGACTGGGGCAGTTTGTGCCATATGCAGAATGATCAGAGCCAAGAGAAGCCGACCTGGCATGACCAAGCCACCGCTTCGGGACTGTACGAAGTGTGTTCGCTGTACAATGGTGAGAATCTGTCTGCAAGTTGAGAAGCAGCGAGCGCTGGGTGCGGAGCGGGAGGACTCTGAAGCGTATCTATTGGACTTTGTTCGGGCTGCCGGTGCGGTGGCGCTGCAAGAGCGCGGGCGCAGAGCGTTCCTTGCGGCGTACGAGCGACGGATGGCGCAGGAAGTAACGCATCCGCGCTACGGATATCAGCTCAGTTACCGTCGAGTCTTGGCGGTGCAAGCACGACTTCTGGCGCGAACGGTGCAAGGTGAGCTGGCGACGTATCCCAGCTTCCGCACTCGCTGATCGGCAAGGGAATCGGATGAAGACTCGCTACCTGATCTGTTACGACATCGCGGAACCGGAGCGCTGGCAGCGGGTTCACCGCATCATGAAGGGACTCGGACCTCGTGTGCAGTACTCGGTGTTTCAGTGCGATCTGTCGGACCGCGAGCGGGAGGTGCTGATCACCGACTTGACGCCCCACATTCATCGCGAGGAAGACCAGCTCCTGCTGATCGACCTGGGACCGTGCGAGGGGCGGGCGGCGCGCTGTGTGCGGGCGCTCGGTCGACCGTATCAGCCGCCGGAGTCGGGGCCGGTGATCGTCTGAACCAGAGTCAGCGCGGGCAACGCAAGAAGCAGAGACCGTTCACAAGGGATGGTTGGCGAGCCAAAGTTGGGTGCCGAAGTTGGATTCCGCGTTGCGGTGCCCTCATCACGTTCACCGGAAAACGGCTTGCTTGTCGAGAGCGGCTCTGCGATGGTTGCCGCGTCCGGTGAGCTGCTCTGTGAAAACCCGGTCGCGGTGGCGCGCGCCGCTTCGGCCCACATAGAATCGAAAGTAGCCCAGGAAGCACACTCATCCGAAGTCCGCTGCGAGCTGTGGAGTGCGGCGACATTATGCAGGACCGCTCGCGGGCTCGAAGTCCTTGACTGCCAAGGACTTGCCAAAGTACCGTCCGCTCATGAGGTGTAAAGCGCCAACCCAAAATCGCCATCGCTCGCAAAACCCCTCGCAACCCCAAGCACCGCAAGGACTTCGACCCCGTCCCCCTTCCCCGGATTCCAATCTGGGGCTCCATTGAAACACCCGTCGCGCAATTAATGATGCCGCTTGTTTCTAGCGCCTTCCCCGGATTCCAATCTGGGGCTCCATTGAAACACAGCACCTGTCTTGGAAGACTTTGCCCATTCCTCTCCCTTCCCCGGATTCCAATCTGGGGCTCCATTGAAACGTTATAATATTATAAATGCATATCAGATTCATCCATCCTTCCCCGGATTCCAATCTGGGGCTCCATTGAAACTACGCGCTCCTGGCGTCATCAAACGTATCTTTCCAGGCCCTTCCCCGGATTCCAATCTGGGGCTCCATTGAAACATTAGGGCTTGGCTGTTTCTCTCGTATTGGGTGTAGGGCCCTTCCCCGGATTCCAATCTGGGGCTCCATTGAAACGGAACTCCTCCCCTTGACCTCGATGTAGGATTTGGGCCTTCCCCGGATTCCAATCTGGGGCTCCATTGAAACGTAGAGGATCCCGGCCAGGTTGGATCGGTTCGGCCCCAGCCCCTTTCACTTGATCACATCTCCAATCACCGACGGAGAATTTGGCCGAGATAGGGCTCTAGGGTTCGTGCCATGGCGAAGAGATCTCTTTTGGTGTGGAGCTGGATGAGCTGCATGGCACCGAGGAACAGGAGGGCTCCGCGCATCAGCATGGTGGGACCGATGGGAGTCTGTTTGCGGCCGCTCCAGCCGCCGAGTTTGGCCAGTGCCTCCAT
>Ga0209174_10002124_pt1 | contig 13441 bp, 10 predicted proteins | sample JI91814BDNA_FD_187505 | JGI IMG/M metagenome (GOLD analysis project Ga0209174, IMG submission 187505) | Wastewater effluent complex algal communities from Wisconsin, to seasonally profile nutrient transformation and Carbon sequestration -... | ecosystem: Engineered > WWTP > Effluent > Algae...
GCCTTCCGGCCCGTGCTCGACTCCTGGCTGTTCACCCTCGAGTCGGATGCCATCGCGGCCGACCCGTCGCTGGAGCACGCCGACGAGGCGTCGGTGACCCAGGCCGTCAACGCCCTGCTCGAACGACGGCTCGCATCGGTCAGCTCCCGGACACCGGTGTTCGCCCAGGCCCTGCGCGGATACCGCACCGCTGTCGTCAGCGGTGACGTCGCGACGGCCGACGGACTCGCGGCCTGGATGGGCGGACAACCCCAGGTGGCAGCATCGGCGAAGCGTGCGGCCGGCATCCGCGGCGAACTCGACCACTTCGGGGCGATGGGCTTCCTCCAGGGGCTGCTCGCCGTGCTCCGCGATGCCGGGCACCCGGGGCTCGTGCTCGTGCTCGACGAGGTCGAGACGCTCCAGCGGGTGCGTGGCGACGTGCGGGACAAGGCGTTCAACGCGCTGCGCCAGCTCATCGACGAGATCGACGCAGGCCGCTTCCCGGGGCTCTACCTGCTCGTGACCGGGACACCGGCCTTCTACGAGGGGCCCTCCGGGGTCGCACGCCTGGCGCCGCTCGCGCAGCGACTCGCGACCGACTTCGCCACCGACGCCCGCTTCGACAACCCGCGGGCCGTGCAGGTGCGCCTGCCCGGCTTCGACCACGACGCTCTCGTCTCCCTCGGTGTGAAGGTCCGCGACCTCTACTCCGGCGGGAGCGCCGCGAGCGCCAGGGTGGCCTCGACGGTCGATGACGCATACGTCGCTGACCTCGCCACCGCGGTCGCCGGACGGCTCGGTGGCCGGGTCGGGGTGGCACCCCGGGTCTTCCTCAAGAAGCTCGTCGCCGACGTTCTCGACCGGGTCGACCAGTTCGAGGACTTCGACCCGAGGGAGCACTACGCCCTCACCGTCGGTGTCGACGAGCTGACCACGGAGGAGCGGGTCGCCCGCGGCGGCTCAGGGCTCGACGGTATCGACCTCGACCTGTCGGACGATGACTGACCGCGACCGGGAGGCGCAGTCCTTCGACCTGCTGCACCCGGTCGTGCAGCACCACGTCGTCAACTCGCTCGGCTGGCCAGGGCTGCGGCCGCTGCAGACCGCGTCGATCGTCCCGGTGTTGCGCGGGGACGACGCGCTGCTCGTCGCCGCCACGGCCGGCGGCAAGACCGAGGCCGCGATGCTGCCGCTCCTCACCCGCATGGCGGACGATGAGTGGCCGGGCCTGTCGGTGCTGTACGTGTGCCCCCTCAAAGCGCTGCTCAACAACCTCGAACCCCGGCTCGCGACGTATGCCGGGTGGCTCGGCCGGGAGGCCAGCGTGCGCCACGGCGACACCGCTGCAGGGGCCCGCCAGCGACAGGCCACGTCGCGGCCCTCGGTCCTGCTCACGACGCCCGAGTCGCTCGAGGCGATGCTCGTCTCGACGCTGCTCGACGCGCCGCACATGTTCGGTGACCTGCGGGCCGTCGTCGTCGACGAGGTGCACGCCTTCGCGGGCGACGACCGCGGCTGGCACCTTCTCGCCGTGCTCGATCGGCTGGGCGCGCTGGCCGGGCGCCCGCTCCAGCGGATCGGTCTGTCCGCCACCGTCGGCAACCCGGATGTGCTGCTCCAGTGGCTCCAGGGGCGAGAGCGCTCGCGGCCGCGCACCGTCATCGCGCCACCGACTGCGTCGTCGACAGCACCCGAACTGGCTCTGGACCACGTCGGGAACGTGGGCAACGCCGCGAAGGTCGTCAACGGCATCCACCTCGGGGAGAAACGCCTCGTGTTCGCCGACTCCAGGAGGACCGTCGAGGGGCTCGCAGTTGCCCTGCGTGGGTTGGGGACGCAGACGTACGTCTCCCACTCCTCGTTGTCGGTGGACGAGCGGCGCCGGGCCGAGACGGCCTTCGCCGAGGCGCGCGACTGCGTCATCGTCTCGACCTCAACCCTCGAGCTCGGTATCGACGTCGGCGACCTCGACCGCGTCGTGCAACTCGGCGCGCCGAACACCGTCGCGTCCGTGCTGCAACGGCTCGGGCGCACCGGGCGGCGCCCCGGGTCGACCCGCAACCTCACCTTCCTCGCCACCGAGGACGACGAACTGCTCCGCGCCGCGGGTTTGTTGCTGCTGCTGGACGAGGGCTTCGTCGAGCCGGTCGTGGCTCCCCCCGAGCCGCTGCACGTGGCCGCTCAACAACTGCTGGGGTCCGCTCTGCAGAAGGGTCGGATCTCGCTCGCCGAGGAGTCCATCTGGATCTGCGGGCTCGGCCTGGCCGATGAGGTGCGGCTGGCGGAGATCTGCGCGTGGCTCGTGGAGACCGGCCACCTCGACACCGACCAGGGGCTGGCGTTCATCGGCCCCCGGGCGGAGGCTCGCTATGGTCGGCGCAACTTCATGGACCTGCTCGCCGTCTTCACCGCGGCGCCCGAGGTCGTGGTGGTTCACGGCCGGCGGGAAGTCGGCAGCGTCGACCCGATGCTGCTCATGGCCAAGGTCACCGGCCCGCGGGTCATCGCCCTCGCCGGTCGCCCGTGGCTGGTCACCCACATCGACTGGCGGCGGCGCCGGGCATACGTCGAGCCGAGCGACCGGGCCGGTCGCTCACGATGGACCGGCGAACCTCGCGCCTACTCGCTCGAGCTGTCGGATGCCGTGCGCCGGGTGCTGCTCGGAGCCACGCCCGTGGGTGCCGAGTTGACCACCCGGGCGATGAACCGGCTCGGGTCTCTTCGTGAGCAGTACCGACACCGGGTCGCGCCGGACGCCAGCGTGGTCACCGAGGACGACGGGCGAGTTCGCTGGTGGACCTTCGCGGGGGCAGGCGCGAACGCAGTGCTCACTGCTGCCCTCGACGCGGTGGCACCTGACCTGCTCGACCAGGGCACGTTCGGCAACCTGAACATCGCGCTGCGATCCGATGCCACGGCGGTCGCGGTGGGGTCGGCGGTGCGCCGGGCCCGGGCGGAGTTCGGCTCGGACCTCGTGGGCGTGACGCCTCCGGTCAGCGAGCAGGCGCTCGCGAAGCTCAAGTTCGCCGAACTCCTGCCTCCGCACCAGGCGCTTGGCACGCTGTCCGCGCGGAGCACGGACCGCCGGGGTGCAGCGCTTGTCGCCGGCCGTCCCGTGGCCGGAGGCTGAGGAAGGCTGGGGTCAGCCTTGGGCCGGCCCGATGGCGTCGAGGTAGGCCGCGATCGCCTCGTCGCTCCACTGGTCCTCGAAGCGGCGCACGGCCTCGTCGGCGGCGGCAGCGAGGTCACCGCTGGTCTCTTCCCACGGGGTGCGGGTCCAGCCCTCGAGGTAGGCGGTGCTGTCGACCGCACCCAGGCGCATGGCGGCCTCGTCGATCGCTTCCTGGAAGCGCGGCGGGAGCGGCACTTTGACCACGTCGTCTCCGTCGCGGGCGACCACGAGGGAGGGGAGGTCACGCCACCAGGTCACCTGGATCTCAGCCATGGCGTGCATGCTGCCACGGATACGGTGGGCTGATGAAGGCCGTCGTGTACGACCGGTACGGCCCGCCGTCAGTGCTGCGCGTGGCGGACGTCCCCGTGCCGACACCGGGGGCCGGCCAGGTGCTCGTCGAGGTGGTGGCCACGTCGATGAATCTCTCCGACTCACCGCCAAGCCCGGGTCCCTGACCTTCGCCCAGGCGTCGACGCTGCCGCAGGCCGGGCCGATCGCGCTCCAGGGAACAGCCGGCGTCGGGCCGGGCTCGCGGGTGGCCGTCAACGGGGCGGGCGGTGGTTCGGGTTCGCTCGCCGTGCAGCTGGCCAAGGCAGCAGGTGCGCACGTGACAGCCGTCGACAACGCGGGGAAGCTCGACTTCCTCCGGTCGCTGGGTGCTGACGCGGTCGTCGACCATCGGGTGGAGGACGTCACCAGGCTCGGCCCTTTCGACCTCGTGCTCGACCTCGTCGCGCACCGGTCGGTGCGCGACTACCGCCGCGCCCTCGCACCCGGTGGCCGGTACCTCGCGGTGGGTGGCTCGGTGTCCACGATGCTGAGCCTGCTGACGGCCGGCACCGTGCTGGGGCGGGTCAGTGGTCGGCGACTCGGCGTGTTGGCGGTCAAGCCCGGGCCGGATCACTTCATCCCCCTGGAAGCACGATGCGCCTCCGGCGAGGTGCGCATCCACATCGACCGCGAGGTCTCGCTCGACGAGGTCCCCGAGGCGCTGGCGTCCGTCGGCGAGGGCCGGGTGCTCGGCAAGGTCGTCGTGACGCCGTAGTTCGCGGCGAAGGCGGGCCGGGAGGGGGTCCGGTGGCGCGTATCGTCACTGCTGCGCTCCAGCACAGCAGTGCCGATATGCGCGGCCGAAGGGTATTCGGCCTTGAGGCTCGAGCATCTCCGACCAGGATCAGGCGGCCAGAGTTCGGCCAGGGGCCGGGCGGTCAGGCGGGGAACACGCCGCTGGAGAGGTACCGGTCACCGCGGTCGCACACCACGAACACGATCGTCGCGTTCTCGACCTCCTGCGCCACCTGGAGTGCGGTCCAGCACGCGCCTGCCGCGGAGATGCCGCCGAAGATGCCCTCCTCGCGGGCCAGCCGGCGGGCCATCTCCTCGGCATCCGACTGGGAGACCTCCACGGTGCGGTCGACGGCCGAGGGGTCGAAGATCCTCGGCACGTACTCCGGTGGCCACGCGCGGATGCCCGGGATCTTGGACCCCTCGGCGGGCTGTGCCCCGACGATCTGCACCGCGGGGTTGCGCGACTTGAGGAACCGCGAGACCCCGGTGATCGTGCCGGTCGTACCCATCGCGGACACGAAGTGCGTGATCCGACCGTCGGTCTGGCTCCAGAGCTCCGGGCCGGTGCCGACCTCGTGGGCGCGCGGGTTGTCCGGGTTGCCGAACTGGTCCAGCACCCGGCCGCGACCTTCGCGCTCCATGCGCGTCACGACGTCGCGGGCCTCTTCCATTCCCCCCGATGCAGGGGTGAGCACGAGCTCCGCTCCGTACGCCTTCATCGTCTGGATGCGCTCGATCGAGGCGTCCTCGGGCATCACGATGACCAGGGGGTACCCGCTGATCGCCGCCGCCATCGCGAGGCCGATGCCGGTGTTGCCGGACGTGGCCTCCAGCAGGGTGTCACCGGGCGAGATTTCCCCACGCTCCTCGGCGCCCCGGATCATGCTGATCGCCGGCCGGTCCTTCACCGAGCCTGCCGGGTTGTTGCCTTCGAGCTTGGCGAGCAGCACGTTGCCGCGCCGTTCGTTCTCCGGCCCCGGAAGGCGCTGCAGACGTACCAGCGGGGTGCCGCCGATGACGTCCTCCATCGTGGGGTACGACCCAGGGGTGCTCACCCGCGCGAGTCTACGGCGGCTACGTTGAGGTCATGCCGCCACGTCGTTCCGCAGGCGAACCGCTCGCGCTCCCGGCGGCGTGGCGGATCGGGTGGGGGGTGACGACCGTGGCTGCCGACCCCGCCACCCTGCACCCGGCTGAAGCAGCCCTTGTCACCCGTGCCCTCCCGGAACGCGTGGCCGAGTTCGCCACGGGACGCGAGTGCGCACGAACCGCCCTGCGCGAGATCGGGGCCGAGGCGCCTGACCACCCGATCCTGGCCGACACCAACGGCGCGCCCCTCTGGCCCGCCGGAGTCATCGGCAGCATCAGCCACACGGCGGGCTGGACCGGTGCGGTCGCGGCCCGACAGGGCACGGGCGTGCGGGGGCATCGCACCGGCCTCGCCTCGATCGGCCTCGACGCCGAGGTGGCGGTGCCCCTGCCCGAGGGTGTGCTCGACGTCGTCGCGACCCCAGCCGAGCGTGCCGCGCTGGAGCACTTGGGCCGCAGCCGCGCCGACCTCCCCTGGGACACCCTGCTCTTCGCCGCCAAGGAGGCCACCTACAAGGCGTGGTACCCGCTGACCGGGGTGGTGCTGCACCACGAGCAGGTCCGGGTCCACCTCGCCGCCGACGGCACCTTCCACGCGGAGGCGAGTGACGGCATCCGGATGCCGTTGCGTGTGGAGGGGCGGTGGCGCGCCGGTCCCGACGTGGTGCTCACCCTTGCTGCGGTGGCAGCTCGGGAAGTTCCTCGCGACGCAGCCACGCATCGAACAGCTCGCGGTGCGGCGAGCCGCTGACCGACTCGACGCATGCCTCGAAGTCGGCGGTCATGACGACCTCGTAGCGGTGGGTGTCGACCCAGGTGCGCAGCACGTCGAAGAACATCTCGTCGCCAAGAGCCGTGTGCAGGGCAAACAACGTCAGCGCCCCCCGCTTGTAGACCCGGTCGTCGAAGACGCGGTCGGCTCCGGGGTCGGTGAGCACGAGGTCCTGGGGCTTGCGGGCGAGCCCGTCGTGGTGGCGGGCGGCCTCCTGCGCGAGCGTCGTGCGCCCGCACTCCTGCGACCACAACCACTCGGCGTAGCAGGCGAACCCCTCGTGCAGCCAGATGTCGGCCAGCGAGGCGGCGGTGACGGCGTTGCCGAACCACTGGTGCGACAGCTCGTGCGCGATGAGCCGCTGCGCCGACCAGTCCCGGCTGAGGTGGTTGGTGCCGAACGTCGACAGCGACTGCGACTCGAGCGGGATCTCCAGCGGGTCGTCGGTGACGACGGCGGTGTAGCGCTCGAACGGGTACGGGCCGAACAGCTCGGTGAACACCTCGAGCATGCGCGGCTGGTCGGCGAGCGCCTCACGCACCGACTCCATGCGCGACGGCGGGCCGACGAGCCACGTCGGCACCGGGGCGTCGACCTGCTGCTCGGCGTCGTAGCGGCCGATCTGGAGAGTCGCGAGGTAGGGGGCCATGGGGTCGCGCTGCTCGTGCACCCACTCGGCGCGGCGCCCCACGGTCTTGTGGCTGACGAGGATGCCGTTCGCGACGACCCGGTAGGCGGGGTCGGTCTCGACCCGGATGCGGTAGCGAGCCTTGTCTGCCATCCGGTCGTTGCAGGGGAACCACGTCGGAGCGCCGTGCGGTTGGGCGGCGACGAGCACGCCGTCGGTGAGCTCTTCCCAGCCGGCCGGTCCGTCGGGGCCGGGCATCGTGCCGGGGTTGCCCCGGTAGGCGATGGTGAGCAGCAGCGGTTCACCAGCCGGCAGTTCCTGGGTGAGCCGGATGCGCAGCCGCGAGCCCCGGTGCGACCAGCGGGCCACCTTGGCGCCCTCGACGCGCAGGCTGCGCACCTCGAGGCGGTGCAGGTCGACGACGAGGTCGGTGAGGTCGACCACGGCCCGCACCGAGAGCTCGGCGCGGCCCTCGAGGTGGTTGCCGAGCGGCTTGTACCGCAGGTCGAGGGCGTAGTGCTCGACCTGGTACCGGTCGTCGCCGTGGCCGGGCAGGTAGGGGTCGGAGCCGGTCATTCGGGCTCAGCCCATGGGCCGACGGGGTTGCCGATCCACCGGGTCTTGTCGGGCACCGACTCCCCGCGCATGACGAGCGAGACCGGCCCGACGGTGGCGTGGCGCCCGATGCGGGCGGCCGGGAGGATGACGGAGTTGGGGCCCAGTGTGCCCCCGTCTGCGATCGTCACCCGGTCCATCGCGAGGATCCTGTCATGGAACAGGTGGGTCTGGACCACGCAGCCGCGCCCCACTGTCGCCCCGTCGCGCAGGTCGATGAGGTCGGCCTCGGGCAACCAGTAGGTCTCGCACCACACGCCGCGGCCCACCCGGGCCCCCATGCTTCGCAACCAGACGTTGAGCACGGACGAGCCGACGGCGGCCCGGGCGAACCACGGGGCGGCCACGACCTCGACGAAGGTGTCGGCGAGCTCGTTGCGCCAGACGAACGAGCTCCACAGCGGGTGCTCCGACGGTCGAAGGCGCCCGACGAGCAGCCACTTGGCGACCGTCGTGACCCCGACGGCCACGGCGCCCGCGACGAGCAGCACCGGCCCGCCGAGCGCGATCGCCCACAGCGCCCCGGCGTCGACCAGTGCGAGAAGGGCCGCGGCGCTGAGCACGATGAGCGCCACGTGCACCCAGACCGCGACGATCCGGGCGAGCTCGACGAGGGCGCGGGCCACCCGCAGCCGCGTCGGCGGCGCATGGGTACGGGTGGTGTCGCCGGCCTCGGCGTCACGGCGCAGCGGTCGGGGTGGGCTGCCGAGCCAGGAACTGCCGGCCTTGGCGGTCCCCCGTTGCGGCGCGGCCGACAACACGGCGACCAGGGCGTGCTTGGGCACCTTGCGGCCGGGCGCCGCCATGCCGGAGTTGCCGACGAACGCGCCCTTGCCAACGCGCACGGGCTCGACGCGCAGCCAGCCACCGCCGAGTTCGTAGCCACCGACGAGGGTGTCGTCCGCGAGGAAGGCCCCAGCGCGCACCGTGACGAACTTCGGCAGCATGAGCACGGTCGAGGCCTCGACGTCGGGGCCGATGTCGGCGCCGAGGGCTCGCAGCCACCACGGCGTCAGGCTCGAGGAGTAGAGCGGGAAGAGCCAGGTGCGCGCCTCGTCGAGCACCCGCAGCACCGACCAGGCCTGCCACGCCCGCAGACCGTGCACGGGGTGGTGGCCCGGCTCGAGACCGATCGAGAGCAGCCGCACCGTGCCGAGCACCAGACCCACGAGCACGACAAGACCGACCGCGGTGGCGACGGGCACCCACCACAGCGCCGCGGTCACCAGCCCGGCGAGGTCGGTGGCCGCGGCCAGCTCCGGGAGCGCGACGGTGACGCCGGCGAGCACGGCGAGCACCGGCACCAGCGCCAGCCCGATGGCCGACGCGGCGTAGGCGAGCACCCAGACGCGACGGTTCGGCGGGCGCTCCGGCGTCCACGGGCCGCGGGCCGCACCCGACGGGCCGGCGGGCGCACCCGACCAGGCCTCGTCGGCCGGCACCGGCCCGAACACGGCCGACCCGGGAGCGACCTCCGCCCGGTCGCCGATGTCGGCCCCGGGCAGCAGGGTGCTGCGCGCCCCGACGCGGGCCTCCTCACCGACCGCCATCGCGCCGATGTACACGTGGCCGCCGTCGAGCCAGTGCCCCGCGAGGTCGACCTCGGGCTCGATGGAGCACCCGGTGCCGAGCGTGAGCAGGCCGGTGACGGGCGGGATGCTGTGGAGGTCGACGTGACGACCCACCCGGCATCCGAGCAGTTTCGCGTAGACGCGAACGAGTGGCGCGGCCGACAGGTTCGTGGCCCCCAGTTCGTCAACCAGTCGCTCGGCGAGCCAGAGCCGCAGGTGCACCCGGCCACCGCGGGGGTACCGGCCAGGGCCGACCCCGCGCAGCACCAGGCGCGCAGCGGCGGCACCGAGAAGCACCCGCCCGAAGGGGTTGATGAGGAGCAGCCACCCGGCGAGCACCCAGCCCCACGCGATGCTCGGCAGCCACGGCGCGTCGACGACCCGGTGCGCGACGAGCAGCCCGAGCCCGATCCACGTCAGCCAGCGCAGCGCCCCGATCGACCGCACGACGACGGTGCCGAGCACCTGCGCGACCTGGGTGTCGCGCGGGACCGGCGAGACCGAGGCGTTGGTGCGGCCGGTCGGCGCGGCCATGGCGTCGAGGGTCTGCGCGAGGTCGGCGAGGACGGGGTGCTCGTAGATGTCGGCGACGGTGACGTCCGGATGCCGTTCGCGCAGTTTGGAGACCAGCTGGGCTGCGCTGAGGCTCCCCCCACCGAGGTCGAAGAAGTCCTCGTCGGGGGCGGAGGGCGGCGAGCCGAGGATGGCGGCCCAGTGCCCGGCGATCCAGGCGGCCGTGCCGTCGAGCTCGAGGTCGGGGGTGCCGGATGCCGTGGCACCGGTTCCGCGGGACGCGCCGGGTGGCGGCCACGGCAGGGCGTCGCGGTCGATCTTCCCGGAGGTGCGGGTGGGCAGGGTGTCGACGACTGCGATACGCGGGACGAGGGCGGCCGGCATCGACGCCCGCAGCTGCTCGGCCGCGGCCTTGGGGTCGAAGCCCGCGTCGGCGGTGACGTAGCCGACGAGCAGCCGGTTGCCCGCCTCGGTGCGCTTGACCGCAGCGGCGGCTCCGCTGACCCCGGGGAGGCCGAGCAGGGCGCTGTCGACCTCACCGAGCTCGATCCGTCGACCACCGACCTTGACCTGGTCGTCGGCACGCCCCTGGAAGACCAGACCCACGCCGTCGAAGCGGACGACGTCGCCGCTGCGGTAGGCGCGCTCCCAGCCCAGGCCCGGCATCGGGGCGTACACCGCGGCATCCTTCTCGGGGTCGAGGTAGCGGGCCAGACCCACGCCCCCGATGATCAGCTCGCCCGGCTCTCCATCGGGAACGCGCTGGCCCTGTGCGTCGACGACGGCGAGGTCCCAGCCGTCGAGCGGGAGGCCGATGCGCACGGGGGGCTGGCCGTCGAGCTGGGCACCGCAGGCGACGACGGTGGCCTCGGTGGGGCCGTAGGTGTTCCAGACCTCGCGGGTGTCGGTGGCCAGGCGCGCGCCGATCTCGGGAGGGCACGCCTCGCCGCCGAGGATGAGCAGGCGGACGTCGGCGAGGGCGTCGGCCGGCCAGAGGGCGACGAGGGTGGGCACGGTCGAGACGATGGTGATGTCGTTGGCGACCAGCCAGGGGCCGAGGTCCATGCCCGAGCGCACGAGGGAGCGCGGTGCCGGCACGAGGCAGGCGCCGTACCGCCAGGCGAGCCACATCTCCTCGCAGCTGGCGTCGAACGCGACGGACAGGCCGGCCATGACCCGGTCACCCGGGCCGATCGGGCGCTGCTGGAGGAACATCCGCGACTCGGCGTCGACGAAGGCGGCGGCGTTGCGGTGGCTGACGGCGACGCCCTTGGGCAGGCCGGTCGAGCCCGAGGTGAAGATGACCCAGGCGTCGTCGGTGAGCTCGGGGTCCTCCTCCGGAGCCTCGTCGGGGTCTGCGTCGGGCCGCGCGGTGGGGCCGGATCGGATGACGAGGTCGGTGCCGACGATCGCGGCGACCCCGGCCTCGCCGAAGACGACTCGCGCCCGCTCGTCTGGGTCGTCGTGGTCGACCGGCACGTACGCCGCGCCGGCAAGCAGGATGCCGGTGATCGCGACGTAGAGGTCGGTGGTCCCCGACGGGATGCGCACCCCGACCCGGTCGCCACGCCGGACACCGTCGCTGCGCAGCGCCGCCGCGAGCTCCTGGGCGGCGTCGAGCAGTTCGTCGTAGGTCAGGACCTCACGGCCGTTGTCGATGGCCGGGGAGTCGGGGTGTGCATCGGCGGTGGCGCGCAGGATGTCGACGAGGGTGCGCGGCTCCGGAGCGAGGTGGGCACGCAGCAGCGGGTCGGTCACGTCGAGGTCACGCTGCGAGGGTTCGCCTGACGGCGTCGAAGGCTCCACGTGCCCAGTCTGGCGTGACGAGGTGAACGCCGCGTGACGACTGCGTTCGCCGCGCCGTGCGAGATCCGATCCGGCCGCCGACGAGCACCCACTGGGGCGCGGGGGTGCCAGCCTGGCGCTTCACGACTCCGGTGGCGCGAGCCCCCGCGAGCCCGACGGCGAGGAAGGAGAACGTCACCATGGACACTGCGAAGGACGCCAGGCCGGGTGCCAGGTACTGCACGACCCGCACGCCACCGCGTTCGTCGACGACCTCGTTGCCGACGAGGGCGGACAGCAGCACGAGGAAGAGCAGTGGCAGCCCGATGCTGAGGACCAGGGTGATCGGGGTGCGCGACAACCTGGCGCGCGGTTGTGAGTGATCTCTCCCGTCGGGCCGTGCCGCATGATGGCGACAGCGACGTGCTCCCCATCAGCAGCGCGAAGGAGGCCGGAATGGGCGATCGGACCGGCATCCAGGGCGCGCTCCACACCCGGTGGGCGGGCAGTGCCACGCGGGCCGGGTCCGGGTTCCTGGTGGCAGTGGCGGCCCTCGGGGTCGCGGTTGCCTACGTCGTGCGCCGGCAGCCCCAGCGGGCGTTGGGTGTGCTCGGCGGTCGGGGTCCGGTCCTGTTCGGTGCGCGGTCGCCGGAGCGGCAGGTGGCGATCACCATCGACGACGGCCCCACGCCCGGGCTGACCACTGCGCTGCTGGGGGTGCTGCGGGCTCACCGGGCCCGGGCCACGTTCTTCCTGCTTGGCTCAGGCGTCGAGGCGCATCCTGACCTGGCTCGAGCTGTTGTCGCAGGCGGTCAAGAGATCGGCAACCACGGATGGTCGGACCGACCTGCCGGGCTGCTGTCGCGGGCTGCCCTTGCCAGGGACCTCAGCCGGACGGCGACGACGATCGAGGCCGCGACCGGCATCCGAGCGCGGTTCATGCGACCGGGATCGGGCTGGTTGCGTCCGGGGCAGCTGCGCGACGTGCGGGCAGGTGGGGCCGAGGTGGCCCTGGGGTCGATCGCCGTGCTGGACCTCGAGGTGCGTGACGTCGAGCGCGAACTGGCATTCGTGCTGAGGCGGGTGCGGCCGGGGTCGGTCATCGTGCTGCACGAGGGACGCCCGGAGCGGGCCGGCGTGGTGCCGCTGCTGGACCGCCTGCTGGGTGAACTGGGCCAGCGAGGGTACGAGTGCGTGACGCTGTCCGACCTGGTCGATGGCGCAACGCCGCCTGCAGTCACCGAGAACCGTCCACAACCACCGAGAACCGTCCCGACCACCTAGAACGGAGGGTCGCCCCAGTCGATGGGTGGTGCGCTGACCGGGGGCGCGCTGTCACCGAGGGGTTGCAGGAGGAGTTCGCGGTGGTTGGCCGGTCCCCGGTCCTGGTTTCGGGGTTTCGGCTGCGGTGGTGGCCAGATGGTGTGGTCGGCGTGGGTGATGCGTTTCTTGCCCGACGGTGAGACCCATTCGACGGTGCCGTCCGGGGTGAGGGTGTAGCGCCACCGGCCGCGTTGCTTGAGGCGGTGGTGCCGCCGGCAGAGCCCGCCGAGGTTGGCCGGGGTGGTCTCCCCCGCGGGCCACGGCTTCACGTGGTCGAGGTCGCACGCTCGGGCGGGCCGGTCGCAGCCCCACATCCGGCAGGTGCCGTCGCGGGTGGTGACGAAGTGGGTGATGCCCTTGGTCGGGCGGTACGCCCCGGTGGTGGTTTCGAGGACGGTCCCGGTGCGCGCGTCGAGCAGGGCGCGGGCGACGTCCAACGGGACGGTCTGCAGCAGGGTCTCGATCGTGTCGACGTCGATGAACCCGATCCCGGGGATCTCGCACCCGCTGAACACCGTCGAGATCCGGAACCCCTCACCCAGACCCTGCCCACCCACCCCGGGAGCGAACTCGCCGCCCGACGCGGCATCCGGCGCGGTGGTCTCGGGGGTCGTGTCGGTGATGACGGGGATGCCCAGGGTGACCTTCGCGGTCACGGTCACGTTGCGCAGCAGCAGGTCGGCGAACGCGTCCGCCCGGGCCTGATCCAGGGTGAGAGCCTCGTCCTTGTCGGCGTACTCCCCACCCACGGTGGTGATCGCCGACCACGCCGCCGCCGACGTCGCCGCCGGGAGCAGCGCGGTCCACCACGTCGCCCCGTCCGGGCCCGGGCGCACCTCCACGAACCGGTCGCGAGCGGTGCGACGGGTCACGGCCCGCAGCTGGTCACTCGCGACACGGGTGGCGACCCGCCGCGTGAA
>Ga0209174_10002125_pt1 | contig 13440 bp, 13 predicted proteins | sample JI91814BDNA_FD_187505 | JGI IMG/M metagenome (GOLD analysis project Ga0209174, IMG submission 187505) | Wastewater effluent complex algal communities from Wisconsin, to seasonally profile nutrient transformation and Carbon sequestration -... | ecosystem: Engineered > WWTP > Effluent > Algae...
CGTGATGCTGCCGCTGATCGCCTGCGATATCGATGAGTCGCTGCAGCTGCTGTCCTCGGCGATGACTGCATTGGCTGACAAGGCGCTTGCAGGCCTGCAGGTGCGCAAGGACACCATGGCGTCCGCGCTGGATCGCAATCCGATCCTGGTGACCGCGCTGAATCCGGTGATCGGCTACGAACAGGCCGCGAAGATCGCCAAGCGAGCGTATGCGGAGGGACGGCCGGTGCTGGATGTCGCGCTGGAGGACAGCGGACTGGATGAAAAGACGCTACGCCGCTTGCTGGATCCCGCCGATCTTGCGAAGGGCGGGATCAATGCCGGCACAAGCTCAAGCTGATCATCGCCCCGAGAAGACGAAAGGCCTGTCCGGGTAGGCAGGCCCTTCGTTTCTCTACGGAGGAGTGCCGGTCAGCTGCTGGTGACCGACACGCCCTTGTGCTTGCCGACATCCTTGCCGCAGTCCTCGATATCGGCCTGGGTCATCCGCGCATACGGCTTGAACTCGGGCAACGAGGCGGCCAGCGCCTGCTGCCCTGCCATCAGCGCGGGCAGGCGGGTGCACAGCTTCATCGCCTCGGCCTCGATCTTGGCGGCCTCGGCCTCCATCTTCTTCTCGAATTCCTTCTCGCCGTCCTTGCCGCCGAAGATCGCACCGATCGCACCGGACACGGCGTGCCCGGCGATGTTGGCGCCCTGCGCGCCGATCGTCATGCCGGCTTCGGCGATGCCGATGATCTGGCCCCGGTAGGCCAGCAGGTCGGCGCGCTGCGCGGCAGTGATCGCGACCGCCTTGCCCTCGATCAGCAGGTCGCCCTTCGGGGTGATCTCCGCCTTCGGCAGGCTGCTGTCGCCGGTGTTCCACTGGCGGCCGTTGACGTTGATGTTCATGCCGTCGCTGATGCTGATGTTCTGCGTGGCCAGTTCCTTGCGAGCCTGTTCGATCGCGCTACCGACGTGGCGGCCGATGAACGTGTCGTTGCCGCTGGCGACCGGCGGGGCCGGTGGCGCGGGCGGTGCCGGTGGTGCGGGTGGCTGGCTGCAGGCCGCCAGCGACATGCCGGCGAGGAGGACGAGGGTGAGGCCAGGGATGTGCTTCATGATGTGTTCCTCCGGTCAGCGGGACGCGAATTCAGTGCGGATGTCGCGTTCGCAGTTGGCGACGTCGTCCGCATCGAGAGTGGCATAAGGGCGGAACTGCGGCAGGTTTGCCGACAACCGTTGCTGCGAGTCCAACACCGCAGGCAGTTGCCGGCAGATGCTGCGCACGCCCGGTTCGATTTCCTGCTTGACGACGCGTTCGATGCGGCGTTCCAGGTTCCCGGTCATGGCACCGACCAGCAGGCCGACCCAGGAGCCATCGCCGACCGCTTCCAGCGCGGCATCCGCACTGCGCTGGCCGATGTCGATCCCGGCCTTGGCGACCGTGATCACTTGGCCGCGGTACGCGAGCAGTTGGCGTCGCTGGCCGTCATTGATGGCCTGGACCTTGCCGTCGATCAGCAGGTCGCCCTGCGGCGTGATTTCCGCAGGCGCGAGCTCTGCCTTGGCGCGCTTCGACTTCTTGCCGTCATGGGCGGTGAACTGGAAGCCGTCGTCGAGGCGCAGGTTGCCGGTATCCAGTTCCTGCCTGGCCTTCGCCAGCTCGATGCGCATTTCCTCGCGCGCATTGGCCATCTCCTGGCGGATCTCGCTGCCGATCCCGGTGTCCCTGCCCGCTGCCTGCGCGGTGAACAGCGGGGCAGTGGCCAGCAAGGCGATGGCGAGGAGGTTGCGGGTCTTCATCGTCGTGTCCTGTCTGGGAAAGGTGGCTCAGTTGTCGTCGCGCCAGCGGCGCATGCGGACCGCGGCGACCAGCATCGCGATGCCGGCGGCGGCGCCGATCCACAATTGCGAGGTGGCCAGCACGGCGTAGGTCGACTTCAGCACCATCGCGTGGCTGGGTGCATTGCCCTTGGCGATCGCGCCGACGTCCATCACGTCGACCCAGGTGCCGGGGAACACGCTCAGCAGGCTGCGGGCGACGATGTTCTTCCAGAACCAGCCGCTCTGCAGGTCGAACACGTTCATCACCTCGAACCAGCTGATGAAGATGCCGGCGAACACCGGGATCATGATCGCCCACAGGAACGGCATGCTCTTCGACCAGGACGAGCACAGCATCAGCCAGCCGACGGTGGGCAGCGCCCACAACGCGTAGATCGGGATCGATGCCAGCAGCAGGCCGGCGTTGGCCAGCGGGTTGCCGGGGCCCCACAGCAGGCTGATCGGGTTGCCGTTGTGCAGCAACACGAAGGCACTGACCAGCAGCATGAAGGCGAACATGCAGGCGATCGCGGCGCCGATGGCCAGGGTCGGGGCGACCAGCAGCGCGCTGGCGGCCTTGGAGAACACGGTGTCGCGGTCGGACAGCGGCAGCGACTTCCAGAACAGCACGCTGCGATCCTTGCGCTCGTCGTACAGGCTACCCAGGCAGTAGAAGAACACCACGAAGCCCAGTACCACCATTGGCCACACCCCCGACATCAACATGCTGAAGTCGATGCCGTCGGCCAGCTTGCGCAGGTCGTCGGGGTCCATCTTCGAGGTCAGCACGCCCAGGTCGAGGCCATTGATGGTGATATCGCCGTCGATCTGCATCTTGCCGCTGGCGAGCGCCTTGCGGGCAGCCACTTCACCGACGATCAACGCCATCAGGGTCAGCAGCAGCGAGATCGCGCCGGCCCACACCGGGGCCCACAGGAAGCCGCCCTTGTGCTCCCAGAACTCGCGCTTGAGCAACAACTTGAACTTGTGCGTGGCGTGCGGTGCCGGGCGCGGCGTGCGCGGGGTCGCGACATCCATTTCCATCGCGTCGACGGGGGTGTTCATGCGTAGGTTCCCTTCATGGTGGCGACGAACAGGTCGGCCAGGCCCGGCGTGCGGGTCTCGCCCAGCGCGGCCAGGCGCGCGGGGTCGGTGCCGTCGAACAGCATCACGGTCTTGCCGAAAGGCAGGGCGCGCTCGTCGATCGGCTTGAGCGCGCGCGCCTCATCCTGCTTGCCGGCATCGACCAGCACTTCGGTGTAGCGGACGGCGAGGGTGTCCATCGGTGCATCCAGCACCACCTTGCCGTCGCGGATGAACATGACGTCGGTGAGGATGTGCTCGATCTCCTCGACCTGGTGGGTGGTGACGATGATCGTCTTGTCCTCGTCGAAGTAGTCCTCCAGCAGGCGCTGGTAGAACTGCTTGCGGTAGAGGATGTCCAGGCCCAGGGTGGGCTCGTCCAGCACCAGCAGCTTGGCGTCGATCGCCATCACCAGCGCCAGGTGCAGTTGCACGATCATGCCCTTGGACATCTCGCGGACGCGCAGGTTGTCGGTGAGCTGGGTGCCGTGCAGGAAGCGGCGGCACTTGGCGGCGTCGAAGCGCGGGTGCACGCCGGCCACGAACTCGATGGCGTCCTTCACCTTGATCCAGCGCGGCAGCACCGCGACGTCGGCGATGAAGCAGACCTCGTTCATCAGCTCGTCGCGCTGGGTGCGCGGATCCTTGCCCAGCACCTTGAGCTCGCCGTCGAACGGCACCAGGCCCAGGATGGCCTTGAGCGCGGTGGTCTTGCCGGCGCCGTTGGGGCCGATCAGGCCGACGATGCGCCCGGCGCGGATCTCGAAGTCGGTGCCGGCGAGCGCGGCCTTGTTCTTGTAGACCTTGCGCAGGCCGCGGGCGGTGATCACGGAACGATCCATGGCGGCGCTCATTTCGTCCCCCACTTGCCCTTCGGGTCGAGCAGTTCCTGCAGGTCCAGCCCCAGCCGCTGGATGCGTTCCAGCACCAGCGGCCATTCCTCGCGGAGGAAGCGGTCGCGCTCGCTGGTCTTCAACCTGGTCGCGGCGCCTTCGGTCACGTACATGCCCAGTCCCCTACGTTTTTCGACGAGTTGGTCGTCCGCGAGCTCCTGGTAGGCGCGCGAGACGGTGATCGGATTCAGCTGGTACTCGGCGGCGACCTGGCGCACCGACGGCAGGGCATCACCCGGCTTCAGCACACCATCAAGCAGCATCGCCACCACGCGTTCCTTCAGCTGGCGGTAGATCGGAGCTCCATCGCTCCATTCGACGGCGGCCACGGCTCAGCTCCGGGGAACGAACGAGAAGAACGGCATCTGCACCGTCTGCCCGCGAGCGTGGGATTTGCGACGCGGGGCCTCGGCGTCGTCGAGCGATGCGCCGTCGACCGGGGTAGCGTCGGCGATCACGATCACGGAGTGCGGTGCCAGCGACTGCTGGGCGGGTACCGCCGCCAGCAGGCCAACGACGAGCAGCGCGCTGCTCGCGACTACGGCCATCAGGGAGTTGTGGAGCTTGCGGTTCATGAGAACGTCCTGCTCTGGGTGTTCAGTGTTGTAGGCAACTATAACACTAGATTTTCCCCGGTCAAGTCCTGCTGTACCCAACTTAAGTCATGGTCGGTTCGGCGGGCGGGATTGCCCCACCAGACCGCTGCAAGGACAATGGTGGGCTTGCCGCGCGGCGGCCGACCGGAGACCACCATGAGCTTTTCCTTGCGGGCGCTGGCTGCGCTGCTGATCGCGGCACTGGCCGCTGGCCCGGTGCACGCGCAGGAGGCGGGCCTGCAAAGCGACCGCGACAAGATCAGTTACATGGTCGGCATGGACGTTTCGAAATCGGTCGCCCCGGCGCTCCCGGACATGGACATGCCCGCGTTCGAGCGGGCGATCGCCAACGGCCTGGCCGGTGGCAAGCCGTTGATCGACGATGCCGCCTCCAAGCAGGTCGGGCAGGCGCTGATGACCAGCATCGACGCACGCAGGAACGGCAAGCCGTTGCCGGTGGTGGATCGGCAGAAGGTCGGCCTGCTCATCGGTGGCGACATCGGCCGTTCGCTGTCCCAGATCAGCGGCGAAATCGATCTGCCGGTGCTGTTGCGCGGCCTCAAGGATGCATCCACGCCGGGCGGCAAGACCTTGCTGACCCCTGCGGAAGCCGACGCCCTGCGCGCGGGTTTCTCGGCGCGGCTGACGGCGGCGAAAGCCGCGCAGCGCATCGCGCAGGCGCAGGCGAAATTGAAGGAAGAAGAAGCGTTCCTCGCGAAGAACAAGACGGTGAAGGGTGTGTTCTCGACCCCGTCCGGGCTGCAGTACATGGTGTTGCGCCAGGGCAACGGCGTGCGCCCGAAGCCGGGCCAGCGGGTCAAGGTGAACTACGAAGGCAAGCTGCTGGACGGCACCGTCTTCGACAGCTCCTACGAGCGCGGCCAGCCCGCCGAATTCGGCCTGAACCAGGTCATCGCCGGCTGGACCGAAGGCGTGGGCCTGATGCCGGTCGGCGCCAAGTACCGGTTCTGGATCCCGGCCAAGCTGGGTTACGGCGAGCGGGGAACTCCGGACGGGTCCATCCCGTCCAATGCCACCCTGACCTTCGACGTCGAACTGCTCGGCGTCGAATAAACCAGACAGATCCGCTGCACCAACGCGTCTTCCTGCCGCCGCGTCGCGCCGGCCCATCCCATCGCACGTCCCGGAGTCCGTTCCTGATGAAGCCCTACGCCCGCGTCACCCTTCTTGCCCTCGCAACCACCCTGGCGCTGGCCGCCTGCGACAAGAATGCGCCGAAGCCCGCCGATGGCGCCGACAAGACCGCCGAAGCCGGCAAGGACGCGGCCGCCAAGACCGGTTACCCGGGCCTGCCCACCGAGAAGGAGCAGGTCAGCTACATGATCGGCATGTCGATGGGCAAGCAGATGGGCGAGATCAAGGAAGAGATCAACGTCGACACCCTGGTGAAGGGCCTTCGCAGTTCGCTCGCCGGCGAAAAGCTGCTGCTGACCGAGGACCAGGCCAAGGAAATCGGCGAGGCCTTTGGCCAGCGCATGCAGGCCAAGCAGATCGCCAAGGCGATGGCGGAAGCCAAGGCGAACCTGGAGAAGGGCCAGAAGGCGCTGGCCGAGAACGGCAAGAAGCCGGGCGTGGTGACCACCGCCTCCGGCCTGCAGTACCAGGTCCTGACCGAAGGCAAGGGCGCGAAGCCCGCCGCGACCGACGGCGTCAAGGTGCACTACAAGGGCACCTTGCTGGACGGCAAGACCTTCGACAGTTCCTACGATCGTGGCGAGCCGGCGGTGATGCCGCTGCAGGGCGTGATCCCGGGCTGGGCCGAGGGCCTGCAGCTGATGCCGGTCGGTTCCAAGTTCAAGTTCTGGATCCCGGCGCAGCTGGCCTACGGCGAGCAGGCACCGCCGACCATCGGTCCGAACCAGGTGCTGGTGTTCGAAGTCGAACTGCTCGACATCGTCAAGTCCGGCGCCAAGTAACCTCGGCGCACGACGGGGGACGTATCCTTGCGATGCGTCCCCTTTTTCGTTGAACCCTCAGGAATCACCGCATGCGCGTCTGCATTTTCGGAACCGGCTACGTTGGCCTGGTCAGTGGTACCTGCCTCGCCGAGGTCGGCCACGATGTCGTCTGCGTGGATGTCGACGCGGACAAGGTCGCCGGGCTGGAGAACGGGATCATCCCGATCTACGAGCCCGGCCTCACCCCGATGGTCCAGGCCAACCATGCCGCCGGGCGCCTGCGCTTCACCACCGATGCCGCCGCGGGCGTGGCTCATGGCGAGGTGATCTTCATCGCCGTCGGCACGCCGCCCGACGAAGACGGCAGCGCGGACCTGCGCTACGTCCTGGCGGTGGCCGCGACGATCGGCCAGTACCTGCGCGCGCCGGCGGTCGTCGTCGACAAGTCCACGGTGCCGGTGGGGACCGCCGACAAGGTGCGCGCCACCATCGCCGCCGAGCTGGCGAAGCGGGGCGAAGACGTCGCCTTCGACGTGGTCTCCAATCCCGAATTCCTGAAGGAGGGCGCGGCGGTCGAAGACTGCATGCGCCCCGACCGCATCGTCATCGGCGCGGATAACCCGGCCGCGGTGGCCACGCTCAAGCGCCTGTACGCGCCGTTCAACCGCAACCACGACCGCATCGTGGCGATGGACGTGCGTTCCGCCGAGCTGACCAAGTACGCCGCCAACGCGATGCTGGCGACCAAGATCAGTTTCATGAACGAGATCGCCAACATCGCCGAGCAGGTGGGTGCCGACATCGAGCACGTACGCAAGGGGATCGGCTCGGATCCGCGGATCGGCTGGCATTTCATCTATCCGGGTGCCGGCTACGGCGGCTCCTGTTTCCCGAAGGACGTGCAGGCACTGGCCCGCACGGCGCAGCAGCATGGCGTGGAGCCGCGCCTGCTGGGTGCCGTGGAAGCGGTGAACGAAGCGCAGAAGAGCCACCTGTTCGAGTTGATGGCGCGCCACTATGGCGGCGTCGATACACTCCGCGGCAAGACCGTGGCGTTGTGGGGGCTGGCGTTCAAGCCGAATACCGACGACATGCGCGAGGCCTCCAGCCGCCGCCTGCTGCAGCTCCTGTGGGATGCCGGCGCGCGCGTGCGTGCCTACGATCCGGAGGCGATCGGGGAAACCCGGCGCATCTTCGGCGAACGCGACGACCTGGTGTTGGCGCCATCGGCCGCCGACGCATTGCAGGACGCCGACGCATTGGTCGTGGTCACCGAATGGAAGCAGTTCCGCAGCCCGGATTTCACGAGCCTGAAGTCCGCATTGCGGGACCGGGTGGTGTTCGACGGTCGCAACCTGTACGAGCCGGCCGAGGTCGAGGCCGCCGGCCTGGCCTATTACGGCATCGGTCGCGGACGCTCGTTGCGCTCGCCCCGCTGATGGCCTGGCGATGAACGCCGACGTGATCGAGCAGCGCTTCGTCGACCTGGAAATGCGCGTGGCGTTCCAGGAACAGGCATTGCAGGACCTCAGCGATGCGCTGGCCGCTGCCCGCGACGAGGAATCGCGCAATGCGTTGCTGTTGCATCGCGCGCTGGAGGAACTGCGCCACCTGCGCAGCGCGATGGCGGCCAGCCCGGTTGCGGGCGATGCCGCCAGCGAACCCCCTCCGCCGCATTACTGAGCCGATGACCGCACCATGACCATCTCGCTGCGCGACCAGTTGCTGGGGCTGGGCTACAAGCCTGCGCCGAAGCCCGAACGCAAGCCGGAACAGAAGCCCGCATCCCGGAGTGCGCCGCAGGGCGAGCAACGCCGTGGCGGCAAGCCCGCGCACGCGGACCAGCGGCCGCCGCGCAAGTCCGGCCCGCATGGCGCGGCGCCGCGGAAGCCTGCGCAGGACCGGCCGCGGACGCGCGAAGACATCGATCTGGCCAAGGCCTACGCCATTCGCGCGCAGCGCGAGAAGGACGAGCGCATCGAGGCCGAGCGGTTGAAGCAGGAAGAGGCGCGCAAGCGCCGCGAGGCCAAGGCGAAGCTGGCCGGGCTGCTGGTCGGCAAGGGCCTCAATGCGCCCGATGCCGAGCACGTCCGCCACTTCGAGTATGGCGGCAAGATCAAGCGCATCCACGTCACCGCCGACCAGCTCAAGGCGCTCAATGCCGGCGAGCTGGGCGTGGTCCAGCAGGACGGCCGTTACCTGCTGGTCACCGCGGCGCTGCTGGCCGAAGCCGAAGCGATCTTCGCGCCTGCGGTGGCGTTGAAGGTCGATCCGGCGGCGCCTGCCGGCGAAGACCCGTACGCCGACCCGAAGTACCAGGTGCCCGACGACCTGGTCTGGTAGTCAGCGCGCGTCGTCCCGGGCATCGACCACGCGGCCGATGCCGTCCGACTCGACGGCCGCGCACAGCGTCGCCATCGCCACCGGCAGCGTGTCCAGCCCGATCCGGAAATGCAGCTCGCCGTCCGGCGTGCGCGAGGAATGGATCGATGCCAGGTTGACGCCGAGGCGTTCGAACACGTCCAGCAACCCGCGCAGCGAACCGGGCCGATCCTGCGGCAGGTAGACGCTCAGGTAGCGCCCGCCCTGCAGGTCGGCCTGCAGGTAGCCCATCCGCTCGAAGCCGTGGCTGCGCGTGGCAAGTTCCTCGCTGCCGAACCACGCCGCGGGTTGTTGCAGGAACCGTTCGCGCACCAGCGTGTGCGCATCATCGCTGCCATCCAGCACCTGTGCGCGGAGCAGGGCGATGGCATCCGCCAGGCATCCGAGCATCGGCAGCACGTGCGGGTTGCCGAACTGGATGTCTTCGTAGATCGCCGGATTGCCGGACAGGATGCGACCGGTGACGGTCAGGTCGAGGTCATGGCCGATGGTGCGCAGCGCGTGCAACCCCGGCAGGCCGCCCGCCGCAGGCGCAAGCTCGCGCAGCACCGCCGCCTGCGCCATGTGGCCGGCATGCACCAGCCCCTGCACCAGCGCCATCGCGCGGTCGTGCGCCAGCGGGTCGATGTCCACGCAGTCCGCCTGCAATTCCGCCAGCAGGTGCCCCAGCCATGGCGCCCAGCGATCGATGCGCGCACGGCACACCGCCATCGTGCGGCCGGCCAGCGTGTCGAGCTTCGGCGGCGCGGTCATCGGGTGCAGGCCGGCGACTTCGGCGCGCGATCGCAGCATCGCCTCCACCGGTTGCTGCTTGATCGAGGTGAGATCGAGCCAGAGCTTGCCGGCCTCGTCGCCCGCGGCAGCGGCGACGTATTCGTCGATGATCGCGACCGCGTGGCGGATCGGCGTGCTGAATATCAATACGTCAGCCTGCAGGGCGAGCTCGCGCGGCGACAACGCGGTGTCGCCGGCAGGATCTCGGCCGATGACTTGCACACCCATGCGCTCGCGCAGGAACCGCGCCAGCCAGCGCCCGAATGCGCCCTGGCTGCCGACGATGCCGACCACCGGAGGCACGCCGGACGGGCCCGCGAAGGCGCTCATTCGGGGTCGTAGTCCAGGTTCGCCGCGAGCCAGCGCTCGGCCTGTTGCAACGTGACGCCCTTGCGCCGCGCGTAGTCCTCGGCCTGTTCCTTCGAAACCCGGCCGATCACGAAATACTGGCTGCGCGGATGGCTGAAGTAATAGCCGGACACCGCCGCGGTCGGCAGCATCGCGAAGCTCTCGGTCAGCTGCATGCCCGCGTTCTCACCGGCATCGAGCAACTCGAACAGCGTGGCTTTCTCGCTGTGTTCGGGGCAGGCCGGGTAGCCCGGTGCGGGACGGATGCCGCGATACGATTCGTCGATCAGCGCCTCGTTGTCGAGCGCTTCGTCGGCGGCGTAGCCCCAGGCATCGGTGCGCACGCGCTGGTGCAGGCGTTCCGCGAGCGCTTCCGCGAGGCGGTCGGCCAGCGCCTTCAGCAGGATCGCGTTGTAGTCGTCATGGTCGGCCTCGAAGCGCGCCACGTGCGCATCGATGCCGATGCCCGCAGTCACCGCGAACGCGCCGATCCAGTCGCGCTTGCCGCTGTCCTTCGGCGCGATGAAGTCGGCCAGGCAGAAATCCGGACGCTCGACCGGCTTGTCGACCTGCTGGCGCAGGAAGTGCAGGGTGGTCGAGCCGTCACCGGTGTCGACGACCACGTCGTCGCCGACACTGTTCGCCGGCCACAGCCCGAACACCGCCTTCGCGGTGAGCCAGTGTTCGCGGATGATCGTGTCCAGCATCGCGCGGGCGTCGCGGTACAACTCGCTGGCCTGCTTGCCGACGACCGGATCCGTCAGGATCGCCGGGTACTTGCCTGCGAGTTCCCACGCCTGGAAGAACGGGGTCCAATCGATGACCTCGACCAGGTCGTCCAGCGGGTAGTCGCTGAAAACGTGCAGGCCGGGCATGTTCGGTGCGGGCGGATCGTAGTCCGCCCAACCGCCATCGAAACGTTGTCCGCGCGCCTTTTCCAGCGAGACCAGGCGCTTGGCATCGCCGCGGTTGCGGTGGCGTTGGCGGATGTCGGCGTAGTCGGCGTCATTGGCGGCCATGAACGGCCCGCGCAGGTCGGGCGAGACCAGCGACTGGGCCACGCCGACCGCGCGCGAGGCGTCCTTCACCCACACCGTCGGCGACTTGTAGTGCGGGTCGATCTTCAGCGCGGTATGCGCGCGCGAAGTGGTGGCGCCACCGATCATCAACGGCACCGTGAAGCCCTGGCGCTGCATCTCGCGCGCCACGTGGCTCATTTCCTCCAGCGACGGCGTGATCAGGCCGGACAGGCCGATGATGTCGGCATTCTCGGCGCGGGCGCGATCCAGGATCGCCTGCGCCGGCACCATCACGCCCATGTCGATCACTTCGAAGTTGTTGCAGGCCAGCACCACGCCGACGATGTTCTTGCCGATGTCGTGCACATCGCCCTTGACCGTGGCCATGACGATCTTGCCGTTGTTCTTGCCAACGTCGCCGGTGCGCAGCTTCTCGGCCTCGATGAAGGGCAACAGGTGCGCGACGGCCTTCTTCATCACCCGCGCCGACTTCACCACCTGCGGCAGGAACATCTTGCCGGCGCCGAACAGGTCGCCGACCACGTTCATGCCGTCCATCAGCGGGCCTTCGATCACGTCCAGCGGGCGCGTGGATTGCAGCCGCGCCTCCTCGGTATCGGTCTCGATCCAGGCGTCGATGCCGTGGACCAGCGAATGGCTCAGGCGCTCGCGCACCGGCCGGTCGCGCCAGCGCAGGTCCTCGACCTTCTTCTCGCCCTTCCTGCCCTTGAACCTGTCGGCGATCTCCAGCAGCCGTTCGGTGCCGTCACTGCGACGATTGAGCACCACGTCCTCGACCCGCTCGCGCAATTCGGGGTCCAGGTCGTCGTAGAGGGGCAGGGCGCCGGCATTGACGATGCCCATGTCCATGCCGGCACGGATCGCGTGGTACAGGAACACCACGTGGATCGCCTGGCGCACGGGCTCGTTGCCGCGGAAGCTGAAGCTCACGTTCGACACGCCGCCGGAGACGTGGCTGTACGGGAAGCGCCGCTTGAGTTCACGCGCGGCCTCGATGAAATCGACCGCGTAGTTGTCGTGTTCCTCGATGCCGGTGGCGATCGCGAACACGTTGGGATCGAAGATGATGTCCTCGGGCGGAAAGCCGATCTCTTCGGTGAGCAGCCGGTAGGCGCGCGAGCAGATCCCGACCTTGCGCTCGATGCTGTCGGCCTGGCCGACTTCGTCGAAGGCCATCACCACCACCGCCGCGCCATACCGGCGGACCAGGCGCGCCTGGCGGAGGAATTCGGCCTCGCCTTCCTTCATCGAGATCGAGTTGACGATGCCCTTGCCCTGCAGGCATTTCAGCCCCGCCTCGATCACGCTCCACTTCGACGAGTCCACCATCACCGGGATGCGGGCGATGTCGGGCTCGGCGGCGATCAGGTTGAGGTACTCGACCATCGCCTTCTCGGAGTCGAGCATGCCCTCGTCCATGTTGACGTCGAGCACCTGCGCGCCGTTCTCCACCTGCTGGCGCGCGACCACCACCGCTTCGTCCAGCCGGCCTTCCAGGATCAGCTTCTTGAACTGCGCGCTGCCGGTGACGTTGGTGCGCTCGCCGACATTGATGAAGTTCGATTCCGGGGTGATCTGCAGCGGCTCCAGGCCGCTGAGGCGGGTGTTGCGGGCGAGGGTGGTCATGCGCTTCTACTCCTCCCCTTGCGAATGCAGGGGGAGGTTGGGAGGGGGTTGATTTCGACTAACAAGGTCGGCGCAGGCGGGAAGGGCACCCCTCCCCAGCCCTCCCCCGCATTCGCAAGGGAGGGAGCAGGAACGCAAGAAATCATGCTGCCTGCTCCAGTTGCGGGATCGCGCGCGGCGGCAGGCCGGCCACGGCAGCTGCAATCGCGGCGATGTGATCCGGCGAGGAGCCGCAGCAACCACCGACCAGGTTCAGCAGGCCGGACGCCGCGAATTCGCGCAGCACCCCGGCCATGTCCTCCGGGGTTTCGTCGTAGCCGCCGAACGCATTCGGCAGGCCGGCGTTCGGATGGCAGCTGATATTGGTGTCGGCGACTTGCGACAGCACGTCGATGTGCTGGCGCAGGTCCTTGGCGCCCAGTGCGCAATTCAGCCCGATCGCGAGCGGTTGCGCATGGCGCAGCGAGTACCAGAACGCCTCCGCGGTCTGCCCGGAGAGCGTGCGCCCGGAGGCGTCGGTGATCGTGCCGGAGATCATCACCGGCAACCGCGCGCCGATGGACTCGAACACGTCGTCGATGGCGAACAACGCGGCCTTGGCGTTGAGGGTGTCGAAGATGGTCTCGACCATCAGGATGTCGGCGCCGCCTTCGATCAGGCCGTGCGCGGCCTCGCGATAGGCCTCGGCGAGTTCATCGAACGAGGTCGCCCGGAAGCCGGGGCGATTCACGTCCGGGCTCAGCGAGGCGGTGCGGCTGGTGGGCCCGAGCACGCCGATCACGAATCGCGGTTTCGCCGGGTCGCGTGCCTCGATCGCATCGCATTCGATCCGCGCCAGGCGCGCGCCCTCGCGATTGAGTTCGCGCACCAGGTGCTGGAGGCGGTAGTCGGCCAGCGAAATGCTGGTCGAATTGAAGGTGTTGGTCTCGACCAGGTCCGCGCCGGCTTCCAGGTACTGGCGGTGGATGTCGCG
>Ga0209174_10002127_pt1 | contig 13434 bp, 9 predicted proteins | sample JI91814BDNA_FD_187505 | JGI IMG/M metagenome (GOLD analysis project Ga0209174, IMG submission 187505) | Wastewater effluent complex algal communities from Wisconsin, to seasonally profile nutrient transformation and Carbon sequestration -... | ecosystem: Engineered > WWTP > Effluent > Algae...
TCCACGAAAGGCGATGTTGCAATAAAATAACATTTATTATGAAGCGGGCTCCACATTTCAGTAAATACAGTTGTCCGCATATCCTGGTGCCCCCTCCAGAATGTCTTGATAAATTCAGGAGACATGCCATATAGGTTTGTCGCATAACTTCCAATTACCTCAACGTTGCTATAATCTGCCATGGAATAGAATGCCTTATTCACATTTAAAATTTTATAATCTATCATTTCTCCAGAGTCATCATAAATAATTTCATTTAACGCAACTCCTTCCGTCATCGTATCGAGGAGAATCTTGATATTCTGCTCGTTTTCAGTAAGGGCAGCTTCCATTTTTTTGCGATCACTAATATCATGTATAATGGAATGAAGTAGAGAGCGACCACCTACTGTAAGAGGGCTTGAGTAAACTTCTACATCGCGAAGCTCTCCATTTGCCACACGATGTTTAAAATTAAAATAATTTCGCTTTTCTGTGTGTGCGTTTAACATTTCCTCCTTAATTTTTTCTTCAGATAAAACATTTATATCACTTATCTTTAATTTCTTTAAATCCTCTAGTGAATAACCATAAAAATCCGCTGCTGCAGAATTTGCATCTACGATCATTCCGTCATTAGGATCAATTAATAATTTAACGGCTCTACTCTTTTCAAATATTGTATGATATATTTTTTCGCGAGCGTGAAGAGATTCTTCATATTTTTTCTGTTCCGTTATATCATGCGTAATTGCTAAATGAATTAAATCATGAGTCTCGGGTGAAGGAAGAGAAACAGCATGGGATTCCAACCATCTTCTAGTTCCTTTTGCTCCAATGATTTGAAAACGAAGGGATCCTTTTTCTCCCTTGCAGATAGTCTCATTAAAATTTCGAAATGCCTCTCTAAATTCAGGAGCGATTACGGGATAAACGCTTTTACCAATTGCATCTTTAGGATCATCGACTTCAATCATAGAAAGTCCAGCGGAGTTCATTGCAAGCAAAGTTCCATCTTTAGAAACAAGTTTCACGCAACTTGGAGTAGCCTCTACAATTGTTCGCAAATGCAGTTCACTTTGCTTAAGCGCATTTTGAACTTCATATTCTTGTGTCACATCTCGAAATACTAATACAACTCCAGTAATGTTTCCTTCTGAATCTTTTATAGGAGAGCCAGAATCGGCAATTTTGTATTCATGACCATCTTCTGCAATTAATACAGTGTGATTTGCAAGCCCTACAATTTTTCCAGAGGCTAATACTAATTCGACGGGACTTGTAATTTTCTCTCGGGTAATAGCATTTACAATGTGAAATACATCATGCAAAGGCATTCCGTTTGCATCACTGAATTTCCATCCTGTTAAATTTTCGGCGATAGGATTCATCTGTAAAATATTTCCATTCATATCTGTAGCTATAACTGCGTCACCGATTGAGTGGAGAATAGTTCTTAGCCGCTCTCTTTGTCTTTCTGTTTTTTTATTTGCCTCATAAAGTTTAAATGCCATTTTGATAGAGGCATCAATTACAATGATTCCAGAATTTTTTACTACATATCCATAAGATGTAATTTTTTCTGTTCTTTGAACAACTTCTTTCTCTACTCTAGCGGAAAGGAAAACGATAGGTATATCATGGCGCTTTAAAATTTCTTTTGCAGCTTGAGTGCCATCGATGCCATGTCCCAAATCAATATCCATCAGTATCAAGTCTATTTGATCTCGTTTTTCATTGACCATGTCGATTGCTTGATTTCCGTCCTCAACATGAATCACCTTATAGCCTTCTTTCTCTAATTGTTTTGTTTCCATTATGGCAATGATGACTTCATCTTCAACGAGTAGAATGGTTTTCGCTGCTATGCTAGTCATATATAAATCGCCTTCTATTCTCATCCAAGTGTTTTAGTTCTTCCCTTTCAAGTTGTAGTCATAGATAAACAATGATCTCTGCTAATATTAGATACTAAATTCAATGTAAGTTTTCAACATATGAAGTAGTTATTCTTTGTAATACCGATACATCTAATTTACTATCAGTCATAGTCTTTGGAATACTGCTAAGTATAGTCATTAAGACGAAATCACTATAGTTAATAGTATGTTTGACAGTATTCTTGATGTATACGAAGGCAATCGTGTTTACTATTTATAATCCATTTCTTAATTTTTAATATGTAAATAAATTGACTGCAAGGCAAGTAAAAAACCAAGGAAAACTCGAAATAAAGAATAAAAAGAAAAAAAGAACTCGCTCAACTATATCTCTGAATTTATTTCTATTGATAGAAATTTAACGAAGAAGGTATTCATGAATACTGTAAACGTTTTTTCACTTCCGTTTAACGTCGAATAGCCACTCGATCTCCAAAGATTTTATAGGCGAGAGTCTTAATGCCTTCAAAGAAATGAATCTTATAAAGAATTGGATTTAACCAACCGACAGTAATGCAATAGTATTTATCAAAAGGCTCAGTATGATGAACCTGATGATGTTCAGGTGAAAGAATTAAATTGTTTCGTTGGAGAAACAATATTAACCTCCCCGGATTTTCCATATGCGACCATTTGTGAATTTGATTTGTAATAAAAACAGCAATCATTAGAAAACAAAAGAAACTATAAAAGGAGTAGGCAAATAAACTTGCCTTTATATCAACAAGATAATAAACCAAAAGTAAAAAAGGAATGGATACGATGCAATTGTTTCCGCTTGTCTCTACAAAATCATGCTTTGTCATTCCCTTTGGATCTACATGATGTTCCCGAAACGGTTTAATAAAAGGCTCTCCAAGCACTGGCGTTTCCTCCGTTCCAAATGTATCTCCTAAAAAATGAACAAGCCCGGAAAAAAAATCAGCACCTACGTATCCAACAAATAAAGGAGCAAGAGCTAATGGAATTACCAGATAACTCAGATTATCCGCAAGTCGAAAAGTTTCTTCGCCAATTTTTACTAATAGCATAATACAGTAAACTACAAAGATGAATATGCTTGTGATTTCTAAATGTCTATGTTTATAATGAAACATTTTATTCTCCTTTTTCTTTGTTTGGGAGATTTGCTCCCGTAATATAAATAATATCTGCGTATTTTTTTAGCTGGGTTTGATTCGGGGGTTCGGGAGTTCGATGCACAAACATGGAAATTGTAAGCACCTTTAAACCAAACTCTTTCAATCTGTGGGTAACGCCCATATACTCGTCGCTATGAAACCTACCGTTTATATGGATTATTTTTGTTCGCTTCTTCTCATTGGTTTTTAAGATAGAATCAGTCATTGTCGCATCCCATAGATTTTGTGCTAGAATCATATTTTTCATTCCTAGCTTTTCGCTCGTATGTCCGGCGATAGAGCCAAATATTTTATTCTCATAAGATTCCTGTCTATAACGCTCCACTGTATAAATCGGAGCAAAGAACTTTCGGGAGGCAGAAGGGAATTTATACATTTCCTCTAATCCGTTTCTAGAAAGGATTCGCACATAACGTCTAGGTGCGTTAGCCGCTAGGATTGGAATTTTATTTTCCTTTGCAAATAGAACAATCGGTTTATAGTCTTCATAATTATTCCATAGCTTACAATCTGATTGAAATAATTTCTCATCAATGAGTCCAGCTAGGTATTCATTCAACACAACTTGCCCATCTCGCTCAAACATTTCCATGGAGATAATAAAGTTTTGCCGCTCCGATAAAAACCGAATGAGTTTTAGTTTTTCTGAATGCCCCACTTTGTCGTCATGCTCTTCCCCAATTAAAATCACATCAACAGATTTAAACTTTTCTTCTATCTCTTCAAATCCAATTGGATTCCAAGTATTGGATTCGTAGATTCTGGGAAATGTGTCTTGGGCACTTATGGTGAGGGAAAAGAAGATTGCCATGCTTCGACAAAACTCAGCACAGGCGCCGACATAGAGACGCAAAGAAAGGAATTTATTTCTCTTAAATTTCATAAACCAAATTCACTTTTTACTTGGGGGGAAATTACGGATAGCCGCTCAATTAGTTTTTCATGAATAATAGAATTCGATGAAAGTAGATTTGGAACGAATATTGAAAAATCATTTCCATCGAAAGTAGAAAGTCTTCCCCCTGCTTCTTCCACAATAATCGATGCCGCTGCCATATCCCATGGTTTTAAATTTTCTTCCCAATAGGCATCAAATCTTCCTTCCGCTACCCAGCATAAATCAAGACTCGCAACACCTGTTCGCCTAACGTCTCGAACGGCTAACAGCATAGATCGCAAATTATGTATGACGCTTTCCATTCTTTGTTTCTTATCGTAAGGGAATCCAGTAGAGACTAACGCATTGATTAACTCACTCGTCTCCGATACAAAAATTCGCTCGCCGTTTTTAAATGCGCCCGCTCCCCGAATGGCATGGTAAGTATCGCCCAAAGCAGGAAAGCTTACAATTCCCATCTCCATGCGTCCACTTTCCATATTTTGTAGTCCGAGACAAATTCCGTAAAGAGGTAGACGATGAGCGAAGTTCGTAGTTCCATCAACTGGGTCAATGATCCAGCGATATTGATTTTTCCCGTGCACACTAGATCCTTCCTCTCCCATAATATGATCGTCGGGAAAAAACTTACTAATTTCCTCTACTACCATTTTCTCTGAGCCCAAATCAGCTTCTGTAACTAGATCAATAGGACCTTTTTTATCTATCCTAAAGTCAGACTTGCGTTGCGTTTTGATTAAAAATGCCTGTATTTTAGGCAAAAACTCTTGAAAATGCACAAATCTTTTATGAATGTCTTCTTTCATTGCTTCCTTTTCTAATGCAGAGCTGAGTTTTTCGATCCCAGCAACGCTTATACCTTCCAATTCTGCCTTAGAACCAGCAATGGCAAGCTAGAATACGCGGATTTCATGAAATTTTGCAAAACTTATTTTTCAAAAAAGGGATATATAAATGAGTCATTCATATAAATTTGGTCATATATTGATAAATCTTTTATTTTATTGGAGAGATTAAATGGAAAAACAAATAATGGATATTCTTAACATAGGAATCGGACTACTACAGGCAGGAAAAGAGGGTTTAGAAAGAGCCAAAACCGAGTTAGAGAAGTCTTACACAGAACTTAGCACTAGAGGGGCGCAAGACAATTCAGAAGGTGCAGTGCAAATCAGACATTCATTAGATAAAATCATTCACGATATAAAAGAATTCACAAGCGTAGCAGGAAAAAACTACGAAGACACGCGCTCTAAAATCATTGATAACTACAACAAAATCACAGAAGAAATTCAAAATAAAATGCCAGAGGGCAAAGTAGAAGCAGTAAAGGCAAAGATCACCGAAGTTGCGGAGAATATTAAAAAGGCTAAGAAAGCCTAAAAAAAGGAAAATACATTCAATATACTCACCAAAAGATAATCAAAACACACCGACAAGAATACTCAAATTAAAATCATCGGTGTGCGCTGGTGTTCATCGGTGGCAAAGCACTCACTCAAAACCCTATGAAAAAAAGAAAATTATTAGTCACAACAGCTCTTCCCTATGCAAATGGCTCTATTCATTTAGGTCATATGCTAGAAGGTGTCCTAGCCGATATTTGGATTCGATACCAAAAGTTAGCGGGTAATGAGTGTTATTTTTTCTGTGCAGATGATACGCATGGCACACCGGTAATGCTTGCTGCAAAGAAAGAAAATATTCCTCCTGAAGAATTAGTCACCAAAATTCATGCAGAGCATTACAAAGACTTAACCGCTTTTCATATTGAGTATGACAACTATTACACCACCAATTCACCGGAGAATCGTTATTATTCGGAAGAAATTTATAATAGCTTAAAAAAGAAATCTCATATTGCAGAAAGAGAAATTGAGCAATCTTACTGTGAGCATGATAAAATGTTCCTGCCTGATCGCTTCATCAAAGGCACCTGCCCTAAGTGTGGCGCCAAAGATCAATATGGCGATGGGTGCGAAGTCTGTGGATCTAATTATTCACCAAAGGATTTAGTTGACTCGCAATGTGCAATTTGCGCAAACAAGCCCGGATTAAAAAAATCCAAGCATTTATTCTTTAAACTACAGGATTTTCAGAAAGAGTTAGCGGCATGGATTGATGATCCGAAGCATGTCCACGAAGGTGTTCGCAATAAATTAAATGAATGGTTTTCTCAAGGCTTACAGGAATGGGATATATCGCGTGACGGTCCCTACTTTGGATTTGAAATTCCAGGTGAAGTGAATAAATACTTTTATGTATGGTTAGATGCGCCGATTGGTTATATTGCGTCCTCCAAGAATTTTTTCAAAGACAATCCAACATTCGACGAATTTTGGAAATCAGGAGATGGCGAAATAATTCATTTCGTCGGCAAAGACATATTATACTTTCATGCGCTATTCTGGCCTGCAATGCTTTTAGGTGGAGATTATAAAACGCCGAATCGAGTAAATGTGCATGGATTCATTACAGTCAATGGTGAAAAAATGTCTAAGTCTCGCGGGACTTTTATTAAAGCCTCTACTTTCTTAAAATACTTAGAGCCTGAGCATTTCCGGTTTTTCATCGCTGGAAAATTAAATGATACTCTTGACGATTTGGATCTAAATTTTTCCGACTTTAGCTCAAAAGTAAATTCTGATTTAATCGGAAATTTCATCAACATACTTTCTAGAACTGGAACTTCCATTCTAGACAAATTGGATAGAAGATTAGGAACACTCAATGTGGAAGGCAAATCAATAGTAACCGAACTACTTGCAAGCAAAACGGAAATTTTGAAGAATTACGAAGATAAAAATTACTCCAAAGTAATGAAAGAAATCGCACGTCTGGGTGATGTAGTTAATAAATACGTGAACGACAAAGCTCCCTGGAATCTTTTAAAAACAGATAAGGAAGAAGCAAGACAAGTTGTTACCACTGCAATCAATAGCGCGAGAATACTTGCAGTTTACCTACAACCGGTCATACCTAAAATTTCTGAAAGAATATTTAAAATCTTGAACTTGAATTCTAAAATACCTTTCGCTGAACTAGAAAATCTCTTAGAGAATAACAACATTCTTCCTTACGAGATACTATCACAGCGAGTAGACGAAAAAGCAATTACTACTATGCTAGAAGAAAATAAGGAATCACAAAACGAAGTAAAAGCAAATCCTGCGACAATAAAAATATCTGAATCTAAGTCTAATCCCATTGAAACAGGTCTAATCAGTATAAATGATCTCACTAAGGTTGAATTAAGAGTTGGTCTGATTGTAGAAGCAAATCATGTGGAAGGTGCAGATAAACTTTTAAATGTTAAAGTTGATCTTGGAGAAAAAGGAATTAAAAATGTATTCGCTGGTATAAAATCTGCATATAAACCAGAAGAACTTATTGGAATGAAAGTAGTTGTAGTTGCAAATCTTGAACCCAGAAAGATGAAATTCGGTATGTCAGAGGCAATGCTGTTAGCCACTGGCAAAGACGCAACACTTTCTCTTTTTGTTCCACATAGAAATGCTAATCCAGGGGATATTCTTAAGTAGCCGAAACCATGTCACTGATAAAAAATATTTACATTGAGAACAACTCCCATCACAAATTGGGGATAACTCCGAAAGAGATTAAAGCAAATATCAAAAAAATCGTAGATCATATTACGAATTTAAAAGGATATGAACTTTCTCTTCTAGTTACAAGCGATGAAGAAATTCAAAAAATCAATCTTGCAAAGAGAGGCAAAGACATATCTACCGATGTTCTTTCCTTTCCAATCGTAGAAAAAGATCTACCAGAAGGTTATAAAATTTTAGGCGAAATCATTATTTCAATAGATACAATGCGGAAGCAAGCCAGAGAAATTGGGCATAGTGATAAAGAAGAGTTTTATCGACTTCTAGTTCATGGAATCTTACACCTGCTTGGATTCGATCACGAAAAGGGTGCCTACGAAGAAAAAAGAATGCAAGAAAAAGAAGATGAATGTCTTCAATTAGTTTTAGGATAATACAAATTTGTCGTTAGAATTGAAAGTTGATTAAAAGCATAGTCATATCATCTCTTACTATATTTCCAGATATACAAATCGAAGTTTCAGAGACTGCATTAAGAAAATCGCTTCCCTGTAAATGCATTACATCTTTTACGTCCGATAGAAATTTCTCATTTCCATAGAATTCATTTTCTAAATTAAAGAATTCAAAGAGTCCATCAGAAAAAAGAAATAATCTGTCGCCTGTTTCTATAGAAATGGAAAACTCTTTTGTTATAAAATCTTTCATTAAGGCAATTGGAGTCCCTTTCCCTTCAAGCTCTACCATAGCATTGTCCCTAATCAAGACAATGCTATGGTGCCCCGAATACGCATAAGTTAAAATTTTACTATTTGCGTTAAATCGCAAGTAAACGCCAGTAATATAATGTCCTGCCACATAACTAGACAATGTATTATGCAAATACCGTAATTTACTTTCTACCGTTCCTTGCTCATGTAGCATAGTTTGAAAACAAAGAACTGCCATACAGGATACCATGGCAGAAGATATTCCATGACCGGATACATCTCCAAAGAGTATATCAGTATTATCCGCATTTTCGTAATGAGAAAAAAAATCTCCACCTACTTCTATCATTGGCTTATAGTAAGAATACATTTTATATGTTTTCGATTCAATGTAACTTGCGGGGATAAGCGTAGTTTGCGTTACTCTCGCTTTCTTAATATCTTTTTCCAAATGATACAATACTAAAGAAAGTTTTTCTTTGGACTCAGATATTTCTTTTTTTTGTAATTCGATCTGAAGAATATTAGTTCGATTTGAAAGTGCAGAGCGAATACGAGCGAGTAACACTTTAGCAATGATCGGTTTAATAATAAAATCCGTTGCTCCTGAATCTAAACAAGCTTCAATAATATCGGGACTTTCTTCTGATGTGAGCATGAAGACCGGAATGTTGGAAAATTCGTCTTTTGCTCGAATCAATTCTAAAATTTCGATTCCATTTATCTCAGAAAGATAAAAATCTAAAATTACTAAGTCTACATTTTCTTTCTTAATCAGTGAAAGAACAGCTTCTGGATCAGAAGTCTGAACAACGTGATAACCTTTCCTCTTTAAAATTAAATTCAATGACATAATGATTAACTTGTCATCGTCGATAAGTAGTATTGTTTGCTTTTTTTTAGGCATCGGATTAGTGATACTATAGAAAGTCCAAATTATTTTTTTCCTGCTACAATTCTATTCATTTTTGAAAACCTATGATTTAATAAAAAAATTTGCTCTTGTGCGTAATATTTATAAAAAAAGAAACCAAATCAGCATTTACCGCGCTCATTTCTTCCCCTATCTGCTCTAGATATTATAACTCGTAATTTAAAAGGGAAGGTATTCCATGAAACAAAATAGTAAGAATTTATTTCATTCCATTCTGCTAGGCATTCTAATTATTTGCTTTGCAAATGTAAAGAGTGAAGATACCGAAAGCATAAACCAGTCACTACACAAAGCACAAAACCAGATTATCAGCTTAGATTCAGAAACAGAATGGGAATATACGATAGACGAGATAGAAAAAGAAAATATTCTAAAGAATAATTATGATCAATTAGATTGGAAAAAATACAAAGTGCCATCTAATCTTCAGTCAAAGGAAGTCGATGCAAAAAAGCGAATTTGGATACGTAGAAAAATAATCATTCCTGAGTCAATGGCTAATAGACAATTGGCGCTAAGGCTTGGAATTATTTCCGATAGAGATAGAACCTATTTCAATAATGTGCTCATTGGAACTACAGGCTGCTTTGGGAGTCCAGAACCACAGAGTTATGACAAAATTCGAATCTACGAAATTCCACAATCTCTCATTCAAATAGGAAAAGAAAACACTATTCTAATTGAAGTAGAGCGTTTCTTTCCAGAAGAGATTGGAATCAATCAGGATAAGACTGCAATTGGAACTACAATCAAAATTCAATTTGATAAATACCAAGAAGACTTGTTCAAAGTTATTCTACTCGCTGTATATGCAACTGTCGGAATGTATTTTTTATTTCTATTTTTGCGACGAAGGCAAGAAGTGGATAATATCTATTTTGCGATATTTGTATTCACCGTAGTAATCTATCAATTTCTCCGAACCCAGGGAAAATATGAACTAGGTCTTGACTTTATTCTGATGAAGAAGATTGAATACACTATGTTTACCTGTTTAATCCCTCTCTTTACAAACTTTATTCGAATATTTTTCAAATTTAAAATTACGGTTCCCATTATAATTCTAAACATACTCTCCATGCTACTTGTAGGTTTCTTTCTATTTGCCTCAGATCTAATTCTTTTTGATAAAATGAATAAAAGCCTAACTCAACCAATTGGATTTATCTACATAGGATTTCTATTCTATTATCTATTATCCGCAAGAAAGAATAAAGATTCTGCTTATATTCTTTTAGGAGTAGTTTTAATTTTTATTTCAGTCGTTACTGATATTTTGAGTGATAGAGGTTATTTTCAAATGCCGAGAACGTTTGGGTATTGCTTTATGTTTTTTATTCTAAGTATTGCTGCAATTCTTGCGAATAAATTCGTAAGACTTCACTTGGAAGTAGAAGAGTTAAATACATCTCTTGAAAATAAAGTAGAAGTAAGAACTAAAGAATTAAATCAAACGATGGAAGAAATTAAAAAGATAAAGACACAGCAAGATGGAGATTATTTTCTAACATCACTCTTGCTCAGTCCACTGACTGCAAATAAAAATAATAGTGAATATGTAAAAACGGAATTTTATTCAAAACAGAAAAAAACTTTCTATTTTAAGAATAAAACTTATGAAATTGGTGGAGATATTAGTATTTCAGCTAACATAGTATTAAGCGACAAGCAATACACTGTCTTCATCAATGGAGATGCAATGGGAAAATCCATACAGGGTGCCGGTGGTGCATTGGTGATGGGAGTTGTGTTTAATACCGTTTTGTCGCGATCTCAGATTGCAAGTTTCAGAAATAAGACACCGGAGAAATGGTTAAAAGATGCTTTCTTAGAGTTACAGAGAATCTTTGAATCCTTCGATGGAACCATGTTTTTATCGTGTGTGATGGGACTCATAGATGATGAGACAGGATTTTTATATCATATAAATGCAGAGCATCCCTGGACAGTTTTGTTTAGAGATGGAAATGCAAGTTTTATAGAGCAGAGGTTTACAACGCGTAAACTCGGAATCTTTGAAAATGAAAAATTATTTCAAGTGCAGACTTTGAACTTAAAGCCAGGCGATGTATTGATATTAGGCTCTGATGGAAGAGATGATATTCAAATTGGAATCGAGGAAAACATTAGAATCATTAATGAAGATGAAACTTTATTCCTAGAAACAGTTCGAAAGGCAAATGGTAATTTATCGCAAATAGTAGACTTACTACACACAACGGGAGAACTAACCGATGACTGTAGTCTACTTCGAATCGAGTATCAAGGTCCGGCGGTCAATCCAAATAAGACAAACTTCACTGAAATTCTGTCGAGAATGTTTAAGACCCATTATGATATACGAGATGTAAATTTCGATGAGAATATTCACTTATTGAAAAACATTTATAGACTCAGTCCTTATAATGAAGTCGCCAATCGACAACTAGGATTTTTCTATTTTAAGAAAAGAGATTTTCAAAACGCAATTAAGCACATCAATCAATACACTTACAAAAAACCTGAATCAACGGAAATGCTTTATCTTGCCTCTATTTCCAATAAAAAATGTGGTAATTATGAAAAGGCTGTAGACATTGGAGAACAAATCTTACTTCGAGACCCAAAGAACTTTAAGAATCTCAAAAATCTTAAAGAGCTTTACCGAATTACTCGCAAATTGGAAAGAGCAGAAGAATTAGAAGCAAAGATAAAGGAATTAAAAAAATGAAATACTTAGAATTAAAAATCAATTTACCAAAAGACATCTCAGAAGAATTTACAGAATTTCTAGATTCTTTATCCGTTGAAGGATACTATGAAATCTTATTTGATTCTACTTTACCTCGTCCCGCCTCAGGAGAGATTCTACGCGATGATACAAATATCCAAGTCTATTTGGGCGAAACAGACACAGAAAAAGAACTCAAAATTTATATTTATCTCAAAGCACGTGCTGCTGGAAATTCTTTTATCGAATCAAGAATTGTAGAAACCAAAGAATTTGAAGAAGCATACAAAGAATTCTATAAACCATTCCAAATTGGAGATCACTACTGGATTATCCCAACATGGGAAAAAGATTCAGAACTTTCAAAGAAGGTTCACGAAGAGAGTAATAATGTTATCCTCTATATGAATCCGGGTCTTGCCTTTGGAACAGGACATCATGAAACTACTAAGCTTATGATTTCTCGAATCGAAAAGATTGTAAAAGAAGGAATGTCAATTCTGGATATGGGCACAGGCTCCGGCATATTATCAATAGCCGCCGCTTACAAGAAAGCAAAGGAAATTTTAGCTATTGATATAGATCCGAATGCTGTTCGTGCAACTGAATTTAATTGGGCCGAAAATCATTTTCCTTTACCTGTTGATTTTAAAGTCTTAGAAGGAGGATTCGATCATCCTGAGATAGAAAAAAAATCTTATGACTTGATGCTGGGTAATATTACTTATGCAGTTATATCGCAAAATATTGAGCACATTAAGCGAATAAAGACTAAGCGTTTTCTATTTAGTGGACTAATCATTGAAAAGAAAGAAGATTCTATCAAGCTTTTTACTGAGCATTTAGGCGGTAGGCTTGCCTATGAAGAACAATTCAACGATTGGATTATATTAGAATGGGAATTATAGCCATTTACCACTGATCGTAAGGACGTGATGAATCACGTCCTTACATTTTGTTTTACTACTATCTCCAACCGTCGTTGGTTAATTCGCTATGATTTTCATAGAGACCTGCAACAGGGACAGAGCCCGCTCTTACATGACCTGTAAACTGAGCATAGGTCTTGTTAGAGTTGAAAGGCCAAACTCCCTCAGATTGAGTAATAGAGCTTTGGCATTTAGACAATCCGCCTACTGTTGAGTAACCGCATGAAGAATGGTAAGCAACCGCATAGTCATCTTCGCCTGGAAGAATTGCAGAAGCCCCAGCCATTCCCTTGTATCCAGGAACGTGAGCAACTGTAACTCCAGCAGTATTGTTATGGTTAAAAGAAGATCTCGCTGTTGTAACAATGAGAGCTTTGTCCATAGCATTTCCAGAATAACCAAATGTAATTGCATTTAACGAGTTCGCTAATTCAGAACCACCAGATGCAGCAGCTAACGCTGTTACGCCTGAGATTTTGAAACCTTTGCTTGAAGCAGTTCCACCTAAGTTAGATAGAAAGTATTCAGTTGCATAACAACCAGCACTGTGACAAACGATTTTGCAAGTATCAACACCCTTACATCTCTGTGTTAAAACAGTTGTAAGATTTGTTTGCGCTCTT
>Ga0209174_10002128_pt1 | contig 13422 bp, 9 predicted proteins | sample JI91814BDNA_FD_187505 | JGI IMG/M metagenome (GOLD analysis project Ga0209174, IMG submission 187505) | Wastewater effluent complex algal communities from Wisconsin, to seasonally profile nutrient transformation and Carbon sequestration -... | ecosystem: Engineered > WWTP > Effluent > Algae...
CGGGATAGAATGATTGCATTTGTCTTAGGTTATATTTGCCACTGCGCGGTTGACATTGTTACGCATCCGTATATTTTTTTTATTTCCGGTGATTATTATAACAAAGACCCAGAAATAGCAAGTCTTGCCCAATACAATCATATGAGAGTTGAATTTGCATTAGACTCTTATTTGCTAGATCATCGTTGGGGAATGAGTCCAAAGGACTATGACTTCACACATTACATTGATGTGCGTAGACGCGGAGTCAGTGGACTTAAGAAAATAGATCCCATGATTTGGATATTCTGGCTCGAAGCATTACGCCTAACGTTTCCAGAAGAGTTCAAGAAACATTATAGAGGCTCTGTTCGAAAGATTATTCCGGGAGATATTATCAATGACTCTTACCTCGGTTACATTCGATTCAATGAAGTTTTAGATTCTAGAAGCAATGCGATGAGAAGCCTTTTAAAAATAGTTGACTTTATTCCATTTACAAAGAAAAAAGCATCCGTCCTGCTTATGCCTTTTAAAGATGCTATTGATACAAGAATTTTAAACTCCGATGAAAGAGAATGGTTTTATCCTGCGGATTCCGGTCGCAAAAGGAATTTTTCTTTTATTGCACTAGTCAACCAAGCTTCGAATGCCGCGCGCGATGCTATGACCTATGCATGGGAATATTTAAAAGGCAATGTAAAGCGCGAAGCCATGATAAAAGAATACGGCGGTTACAACCTTGATACGGGTCTTAGATATCAGGGTATCTCCGATATGAAAGAGTTTGCACCTTTATGAACAAAAATTACAATATCATCAGCACAAAGCTAATCGGTTTCTTTGCCTCAGTGGTTAATTCTGTATTAACCGGTAGCTATGCTTTTTTTAAGCTTGGAATCTTTTTATTATTTCTCGCTGCCTTGAACCTTTTCTTAATCGTTGGCTCTTTCGATGATGTTAAGCTTATTCCAAAGGCTATGGACTATGAGATTCCTTCTACTCTCTATGGAGTCAATGCAAAAGGACAATACGAACCAATTGCAGAATTCTACCAGTTCTCACGAATTGTTCTAGACTTGCCCAGTTTCAAAGAAGAGACAGATGCACCGGATAAGCGTAATAAGGTGCTACAATGCTTTTTATCTACAGAAGATAGTAATTTTTACGAGCATCATGGTTTGGACGTAAGAGGGATTATCCGCGCCTTCGCTGTCAATATTGTAGCTGGAAAAATTAAAGAAGGTGCATCCACCATTACGCAGCAAGTGGCTCGCTTGAAATTTTTAAATACAGATAGATCTTTTATTCGCAAAGCAAGAGAAGCATGGCTTGCAGTGCTTATGGAATTCTATTATGATAAGAATACAATTTTAGAAATGTATCTAAATGAAATTCCTCTCGGACATGGAACCCTTGGAGTAGGAGCTGCGGCTCGGTTTTATTTTCGTAAAGATGTAAATTCTCTTGGTTGGGGAGAAGCAGCATTACTCGCAAGTCTCACCACTCGACCAAAAGAATTTAGTCCATTGGTTAATCCAATGATTTCATCCAATAAAGTTCGAGTTATTTTCATGAAGCTAGTGGAAAACGGGAAAATGGACATTAGCCGTGCAGAGGCAGAATACCAAAAATTCTCCGAGTATTATGCTAATCTGAATCGATCTCCAAATGATTCTGCCTATTCGGATAGACTGAACCGTTTTCCTTATTTTACAGAATACATTCGTCGTTTATTAAAGAAACAAATTAGCAATGAAGATTTATACAGCGGTGGATTAAAGGTATACTCCACACTAAATATTCAACATCAGACAGAAGGTGAAGCAGTTCTTTCAGAAGGACTTGCAAATCAAACCAAGATTTCCAATCAAAGATCTTTTAAGAATATTGATGCATTTGATGATAAATTCGGTGATATATACAATGCGATTTCTTTGATTCATGATATTGGGGATTTTAAATTTAAAATCTCTCGGATGGAAAGAACATTTAGAAGTATATACCAGGAAGAGTTAAGAGACAATTATGCGACACTCAATCTATTATCGGGGTCAGATAATGTAGGTGCAGTCTTTGATGAGAATTTTGCAAAGCAGACTACGCAAGATCATTTACTCCCCGTTGAGGGGGGAATCATCAGTATGCGCCCGGATACTGGTTATATTACTTCTATGATTGGCGGTTCGGGGTTTCGCTCGGACAATCAACAACTTAGACCGATTCAAGGTTATAGACAACCGGGTTCTTCTTTTAAGCCTCTTGTCTATGCAACCGTTCTAGATTATTACGGAAAGAATCCAGACAAAGAACCAGATAAAAATGTAACTGCTTCCACTTTATTTTTAGATTCTCCCTTGCAATATTTGATGGAAGATGGAGATGAATGGTCTCCTGAAAATTACAGTGAAGAATACTCCGGTTTCATGCGATTACGCGCTGCATTAGAAAGTTCAAAGAACTCGGTTGCGATTCGTGTTGTTGAGCATATTGGTCTTGGAAAACTTTTACCAACACTCACAGAGCTTTTGCGGATAAACAGAGATATCCCCAAGAACTATTCTGTTGCACTCGGAACATTTGAAATGACTCCGTTTGAGTTAACTCGTGCGTATGCGACACTCGCCTCCGGTGGAAAAGAAGTTTTTCCAATTTCTATTCTTTACATCACCGACAGCAAAGATCAAATGATCAAAGACTTTCGTCCCGAGCATGAGAAAAAAGAGCGCAAGCAGATTTTATCTAAAGAAGCAAGTCTTATCATTACCAGTATGATGAGCGATGTAATTAAGCATGGAACGGGTAAGGCGGTATTATCTGCAGGTTTAAATCGTCCGTCTGCTGGAAAAACAGGAACTACGAATAATTTTAGAGATGCCTGGTTTGTAGGTTATACTCCTGAGCTTGTTAGCTCGGTTTGGATTGGTTACGATACAGGGACAGTTTCTCTTGGTAAAGGAATGTCCGGTGGGGTTGTGGCAAGTCCACTCTGGGGAAGATTTATGGCAAAAGCACTCAAGGGTGAGCCGCCTAAAGAATTTAATTTTGGGGAAAATCTAAATATCGTAACTCGTAAGGTATGCTCTATTTCAGGAAAGATTCCGGGACCACAGTGTCATAAGACCTACGACGAAATTTTTATTAAGGATACTTTGGATAAAACCATCTGCGAAGATCACCGAGGATACAATCCAGAAATGGACATTCCGCAAGAGATTCTTCCGCTTCCGCCTGTAAACAGTGGAAACAAAGAAAAAGAGATTGTTAAGCCTAAGAAAAAGAAGCCAGTCAGTGGAAATAAGCCAGAGGCCGCCGAACCTGTTAAAGTGGAAAAACCAGTTAGCAAGAAAAAGCCCAAAAAGAATATCTTCCAGGGGGATGAGCGGATAGAATAGTTTCCGTAAATGCCAATAAAAGTAATATACTTGTCATTAAAAGAGTCGAAAATATAAAGGATTAAGGTCTTTAAAAAAAGAATCGAAGGTTTTTTAAATCTTGAATTCTTTTTAAAGTTTGTTACCGTATTGAGTCAGATAGCATATGATATTTCAAAAACCTAGAAAACTTCCCCATGGTAAAGAACTTCTCCGAACGGAAAAGTTTACCTTGATTTATTTGGGAGCAGGTAATCTTCATTATTCTTTCATTGGGGATAAAGGCTTGGTTTATGGAGATATCGACTTCAAAAAGAACCATTTTAAAATCATTCCACTTTTAACCATTGCCACATTGATTACTTCCTACCTTGTATTTGGAACGAATCCAACTTCTGCTATGATTGAGCCTCCAGAAGTTTTGCAGGAAGAAATCGTTGAGAATGATGAGCGTGATAAACTTGCAAAAAACGCAGACGAAAATTATCTCAAACAGACTGAAGCCCAAAAACTTGCCATTATAAAATCTTCTGAGTCAGGTAAAGGAAAAGTAAAACATATTTCCTATCATGTAAAAGAAACCGATACGATGCAGTCAATTTCTTCTCATTTTAATGTTACTCCAGAGGCGATAAGAGAAGCCTCCAATCTAAAACCGACTGATAAAATCTATCCCGGAAATGTTTTGAGTATTCCAAACCGTCGTGGATTACTTTATAAATTTAAGAACGGCGACACTCTTGCAAAAGTAGCAAGCACTTACAAAGTCAGCATTGATGAAGTCATTGAAGAAAATAAATTAGAAGAAACAGATATATTTATGCCGGGTCAAAAAATATTTCTCCCGGGTGCAATTATCCCTGATCCAACTCCTGTTTGGTATTCACCGGTAGTTTCCAACATCATCACTTCTGGATTTGGTTGGCGCTCTTATCCAAGATACCAATTTCATGAAGCACTTGATCTAAAATCAAACTATGAGCCTGTTCGTGCAGCAAGATCGGGTAAAGTAATTTACAGTGGATGGATGGGTGGTTATGGTAACGTAGTTATCCTAGAGCACAGTGGTGATTTAAAAACTCTCTATGCTCATAACTCTAAGTTATATGTTCGAGAAGGTGACTACGTGTTAGGTGGGAAAGTGATTTCTAGATCTGGTTGCACCGGTTATTGCTTTGGTGCACACTTACATTTTGAAGTTATTAAGAATGAAAAATCAGTCAATCCGACTAGCTTCATTAAAGGTTTTAGCTTTTAGTTCAAATTAATTAGTGATTATGAAAAAAATTCTATTTATTATTCTTTCTTTAACATATTATAACTGTGCTTCGACTCTGCCTGAAATAAAAGATATGAAGACCCAATTGAATGAGCGCATTGTGAATTCATATGATACGACGAGTCCTGTTCGAGTTTTGTTTTCTACTTTGCGAAAGCCGATTTCGCCTGACGTTTCTTGTTCAAATAACTATTATTCAACACAACTCGATACGACTGAAAGATTTGGAGCCTGCGAAGTGATTGTTCCTGCTTCTCACGATATAGGTAGTCTAGACCAGGATGCTTCTGGAAGCAATGAAAAATATTATAAATTAGAAAACCATGCTTCGCTTTCTAATATTGACGCACTGAAAACAGAAATCTCAAAAAATCAATTTCCCGAAATAATAGTATTTGTGCATGGGTTTAATGTGAAATTTGAAGAAGCAGTATTGCGTGCGGCACAGATAAAATATGATTTAAAATTTGCCGGCGAAGTAGTATTATTCTCCTGGCCTGCCGGCTCAGAAGATGGAGTATTGAGTCAGTTATTAATCAAAGGCACCTATCAAAACAATTTGACAAACGCTAAAGCATCTATCTTTACCTTCAAAAATTTTCTATCAAAACTAGAAACTACCAAGAAGAAAATTCATCTAATTGTTCATTCTATGGGTCATCAAGTTGTCCTTCCCGCTGTTGCTAACTTAAATCGAGAGACAAACGAAAAGGTAATTCAGCAGATGGTTTTAAATGCGCCTGATTTTGATTCCTCTGAATTCAAAGGAATTGCGGATAATCTAAAGAAATCGGCAGAGCGCATAACAGTCTATTGCTCACCCGGAGATAACGCCTTAGTAGCTTCAAGCAAAGTAAATCAGAATAAGCGACTTGGTTCCTGTGAAAAACATTCAGGAATTGACATGGTGAATGTAAATCCAGTTGACTCTCCGGTAATGGGACTCGGAGGACTCGGACATGGGTATTATTCCTCTCGTCCGATACTGACTGATCTCTATCAGGTGATCTTAGGATTAGATGCTAAGAATCGTTTATTCTTACGAAAATCCTCTCCAATGAATGGAGAAGATTATGTGATGAGACGATAATAATTACATGAAAAAGATAATCCTTTCTTTTATTTCCATTCTATTTCTTATTTCGAATCAGCCTATTTCTTTAAAAGACAAAGAGTTTGTAATCTTTTATTTTTGTGATATGAACGGTCGGTATGAATTCGATGCGGATGGAAGAAAGGGACTTGCGACTATTTCAGAACTAAAGCGACAGGAATCAAAAAGATTCTATGATCACAGGGGACAAGTATTGTTAATCTCCGGTGGAAATTTCTCCGGAACTGGTGAGAACATGAGAGCGCATTTTAATCTTTTAAATAAAGCTGGATTTGATGCTGCCTTTATCGGAGAAGAAGAGTTAAGCTATTTAGAATTAAACCCTGCCCTCAAAAATCTACAACTACCACTGATTGCACAAAGAGAAAATGAATTTAAGGCTAACACCGAGAAACTCATCAAAGCAGAAGACATACAATTTCGTATTAGCCATACTCTTTCTCCAATTGAAGATACATCTATCGACATACAGTTATTATTCCACCGCGGTGGATCGTATGATTATTTGAAAACCATTGATGTCCAAAAACCTATTTACTATTTCATAAATGAGGCAGATATTTCTTCTTTTAGTTTTAAGAAAAACATTTATACAGTTCAGTGCCCCGGACCTGATAAGTTAGGCAAGATTAATTTATACTTTAGAAATAAGACATTAATTCGTCAAAGACAGGAATTCGTTGCACTCAATACAAAGGATTCTAATAAATCCTGGCTTGAGCCGGATAGAGAAATCGTAAACGAGTTAAAGTAAATTACTCGTTTAATCCCATTTCACTAGCTAGAATTTCTGATTCAGGAAATCTTTTATAGAGAGCCTGGAATATTTTAGAAGATTCTTTCTCGAGGTTAAGTTCGCGATAAGATATTGCTTTTAAATATAAAACTTCCATTTGGAATCTGAAATTCCCAGACTTTGCAATTTGGATTAGAAATTTCTTATAGTCTTCCTCATGAAAATAAATTACCGCCATAGAACGATTTGCCACATAAGATAGAGGATATTTCTCGTAATACGCAGCAATTTCATTTTTTAGCTCTAGAGATATTGTTGAATTGCATAGAAGCAAAATCTCAAACGGAGACAATAGGTAGTTTGCGCTGTATTCTTTAAATAAGGAATATTTTTGAGTGAGTTTGTTTTTTTCAGGTACATCTTTTAATTGTTCTTCAACGGAATATAGGATTCCCTTATCTTTTCCGTTCATTACATTCATTGCTTTGATCCAAGTTTCTATTTCTAACTTGGAATGACTTTTTTTCATAAAGAAATAAATCTTGAAATAGTTATAAGTTTGTTGATACGAACTCACAAAGAGTCTTTTTTCTTCTTGTGAAAGTTCCGTATACTTTTCAGATATGAGTTTGAAAATAGGGGATACGTTGCGTATGCCCTTGAATTCATTTTTGAATACTTGAAACACTAATCCTAATAGATCTGGATTTGTTCCGGAAACGACTAGGTCATAGAGATAGTTCTTTTCTGATTTATCAATTTCTAAAAACTTGAATTTGTAAAGGATATTGATTACAATTTTTTCATCACCCGCTAAGACTAGGTTACGAAGATTGTTGGGATAGATTTCTGTTAGAATAAAAAAGATTTGAAACTTTAAAGGAAGTAAACCGCGAGTTAGATATTTATTGGCGATGGCAACTAAGTCAGCGAGACGATTTACTTGAATTAAATAAGTGCTTACGAGCTCTAGAAAGTCTATGTCTTCAATAAATTCTTTTTCGTAATAGGAAATGATTTTTTCCAAATCCGAAACAAGTTGTCTTTCCTTATCGGAAGAGGCTCGCATCAAATAATTGGATTTAAATTCGATATCTTCAATTCTCTTAAAAGAAATTTCACCGAGCAAATTGGTCTCGATGTATTTTTCAGGAATGAATTTTAAATCGTAAGAATCCGCAAGGTTAGCTTTTAATGATTCTTTTAGTTCAACAAGCTCAGCCTTAAGTTTAAGACTTTTCTTTTCTGGACTTTCAACTTCGACTGAAGGAACAGAGACTGCCTTAAACCCAGAGGATTCTCTTAATGCCTCGATAGAAGGCTCTGAAAAGGAAATTTCTTCCCAAATGATTTTAGTTTTTTTTTCTACCATAGATTGAATTCAAATAGTCAGCATTCTCGCTTCCTATTTTCTGTCATTTTAAATACATGTCCATATTAAAAACATCCATAATTTCATTCATCCTCTTTTTCTCGACTCAAAATCTTTTTGCTAATGATGATATAACCTACCTAATTAAATCCATGAGCTGGCGCAAGATTCACAGAACTTTAAGCGCTGATAGCCTTCCCAATGACAGTGCGGCTTATGCACTTGTGCGATATTACGAAGAGCATAGCGAAAAGACAAGTCTAAAAAATCGTCTTCTCTATGGAATTGTAACAGGAAATTATCCGAAGGAAATCGGAAGAGCCGAGATCAATTACTTATTAAGCAATCCGTTAAAAGATTCTAGAGTGATTGTTCGTTTGAGTTATATAAAACTCTATCGCGAATTAGTGAAACAAAAAGAGCTAAATGACTCCGAGAAAATTATTTTTTTGCAAAAATATACATTAGAGAATGATCCGGTTGTGATTCGTGCCTTCGAAGAGATTTTAAAGATTCACAGCGAATCAAAAGAATATGAGCAAATCATCAAACGTATAGATGCTCTAACTGAAGACGAAAAAAAGTTCATGATGATTCCAGATGTTCGTTATCTGTATGCTGTTAGCCTCTACAAGACGGGAAAAGTTTTTGATGCAAAGAAAAATTTCCTTACAATTCTTTCCGACAAACATGCAGGCTCTTCTTCCAAGCAAAAAGCGATTTCAGGTCTCAAGGATATCAATGAAGAGCTAAATGCTTTTCTGACAAAAGAGGAACTTGCTTCCTTTGTAAATATTCTTCCGGGCAAAGACCAGAGGTCCATTTCAATTAAAAAGGTTTTTTCTCCTACAAATACATTTAATTCAGAGCAGCGAATCAAAAATGTAACTATCTTTTTTCTAAACAACACAACTTTTAATGTATTGCCTTTTCTAAAGGCTAACAGTGCGTTAATCGCCAAGGAAGACTCCTTTCTCTCAAACATAGCGGAGAATCTAATCAACAAAAGAGATTTCTCTTCTGCCTTAGAACTCCAAAATCTATACTTGAAGAATTCAACCTATCCACTGGCTCATAAAAATTATTCGCGCATTTACAAGAAGAATAAGCAAGACGATAAATACTTTGCCAGTCTACTTGAATATTTAAAATTTAATCCCTATGACCTTCGTTCTCATGATTCACTGATTGATTTTCTAGCAAACTCCAATTCCAATTCAATTGCCTATATGCCCGAAGAATATTGGAATCGTGCGATTGAGGCTATTCCTAATTTGCCTGTGAAAGGAAGATTGATCTACTGGTATCTTCGTTATTTAAGGTTTAAAGGAGAGGCTGACAAGTTAAAATTTATTCTAGGTAATTATTATTCCTATTGCCCCGGGTCTTATTATACAACGGTAATTGCAGAAGAATTTGCGAGTGAATTGAAGACGTTACCCGCCATTGATAACCCAATTTCGAGCAAGGAAAATATATTTAAATTTCTATCAGTTCACAATAACACTGATTACGTAAAGCCTTTAGTCGGACAGAATCTAAGCTTTGCCTATTACAAAGATTCCATAGAGTTGGGGCAAAGACTAGTAGCCGCACATAGCAAAGTTGAAAGCCAGAAATCACTTCTTACAGCAGTCGACTATTTTAAGGTTGGAGAATTTGATCGGGCTATGTTTCTTTTAGATGAATATGCAAATCGAATGAATCTTAGTGAGAACGATAAATTTGAAATGTATGTGGGGGCAGGAGATTTAAGTAAGAACACTTATCTTTCTTTATTCTATACAAGACAGCTAATGAAAAATTTTAAGATACCAGATGATCCGCTTCTTTTGCCTGTATCAATTACTTCGCGTTTGTATCCGAGACCTCATTTAGACATTGTAAAGGAGAGTGCTAAAGAATTTTCAGTCGATGAAGACATTGTGTATGCCATTATGCGGCAGGAATCTTTTTTCAGAGAGAATGCTATTTCTCCTTCAAACGCGCGGGGGTTAATGCAGGTTATGCCCGCAACAGGAAGGATCATTGCAAAGAAATTAAAAATTCAGAACTATTCTTTGCATGACCCGGAAGTGTCTATCAAGTTTGGAGCAAAGTTTATTGCCGACTTGCTTAATTCTTACGGAGCTTTGAAGTGGGCATCTATTGCGTATAATGGCGGGCCGGGTAACTTAAGAAAATGGAAGCGCAATCATTATATGAATGATTTTAATCATTTCCTAGAGGAATTACCATCGAAGGAATCAAGAGATTATTGTAGAATCATTATTTCGAATTATATCAATTATAAAGTCTTACGAAAGTTAGAAGGAAACGGCTAATAACGTCTTGACAAGTTTAGCACAAATATCTTTTCTTATATCAAGAGACTAAAAAAGAATTGTCGTGGCAAATCTTAAAAACTAGTCTCTCAAAAATAGGAGAAAATTTCATGACAAAAAAAATTACACTTAGTATCGTATTGGTATTAGTTTCTGTTTCCTTAGCATTTTGTGGAAAAAAAGAAGAGCCAAAACCAGAAGTAAAAGAAGTTAAAGAAGAAGTTAAGCAACCTGAAGCTCCAGTTGCAGAAGGCGATTTAGGTTCAAAAATCAAAGCATACGAAGATTTCGTAACTAAATTCTGTGCTCTTTCTGAAAAAATGAAAGGTGCAGCTCTTGCAGAAAAAGCAACATTATCTGCTACTTTTGCTAAAGACAGTGCTAACCTCAAAACTTTACAAGCTGATCTAGATGCTGCTAAATCATCTCCAGATGAAAAAGCAAAGATTGCTGCTGCTTCTAAAAAAGCTGCTGGTTGTGCTGCTGTTGCTGCTGGTGCAAGTTCTTCTCCAGTTAAGACACCTGAACTACCTGCTAAAGCTCCTGCGATACCAACTAAAGTTCCTGGAATGTAATTCACAATTCTAGGCTAACTCTCATTATCCCACGAACGGAATTGCAAAGATAAATTTTATCTGCAAACTGTAAGTCGGTGATAGTGAGAGTTTTTTCTTTTAACTTTCCTTTTTTTAGTAAATACTCTCTCATGACGCCGGGTAGTGCTCCAGATGACAGCGGTGGAGTATAATATTGATTATCCTTCTTAATAAATAGATTGGAAATCGAAGTTTCTACTATTTCTTCTTTTTCATTTAAAAATAAAAAATCCATAAAGCCTTCTTTCAGGGCTCGTTTGTATTCTTCATTATAAGTCTTACGAATAGTAGTCTTGTGAGACTGGAAAATGTTATTAGAATTAATACGCACGTGACTCAATTGAATTCTTCCAAGTGGTTTCCTTTGAATTTGTATATTAGAATGTTCTAATTGAAATTTCCCATCTCGAAAGAGCTCTAGTCTAAGTTTTACTGTAGATGATTTATCTATTTTGTCCTTATTGTATTGAGTGATAGCATTTACAATCTCTTCTTCGTTGTAAGAAAAGCCAAAGAAGTGAGCGGAAATTTTCAATCTTTTTAAATGCAAATTGAGTAGAGTAGGCTTGCCATTTCGTAAGAGTATACTCTCAATTAGCTGCAAAGGTATTGTACCAAATAAAAATCTCTGTTTAACAATGCATTCTTCGTATTCTTTTTTAGGATTCGAATCCCATACGATTCCACTTCCAACTCCCATTGTCCCCTTTCCATTTTCTAAAACAATTGTTCGTATGGGTATATTAAAAATAGCCTCTTCTTTTGAAATAAACCCGATCGCTCCTGTGTATACATCTCTGAACGTGGATTCCAATTCCTGAATGATTTGCATGGTTCTATACTTAGGCGCACCGGTGATAGAGCCTCCGGGGAGGAGTGCTTTGAATAATTGGTAGTAGTCTATACTTTCCTTCAAAGTGGATTTTACAGTCGAAGTCATTTGAAAGAGCGTTTCGTATTTTTCAATCTGCCTTAATTTCTCTACCTGAACTGTGCCGAGCTTTGCAATTTTGCCGAAATCGTTTCGAATTAAATCTACTATCATACTATTCTCAGCTTTTGTCTTGGAGTCCTGACTTAGTTCTTCTAATAATTTTCTATCGTCTAATTCTGATTTACCCCTTGGGCTTGTTCCCTTCATCGGTCTTGCTAGCAGAGTATTATTTTTACGCTTAAAGAATAGTTCGGGAGACAGAGATAGAATTTGCCTTTTGCCGTCATGGACTATAGCCGAGTAGGCGACTCGCTGTCTTTTCTTCAAGGCTTCGTATAGACTGAAAGGATTTCCTTCTAAATCAAAGCCTACTCGAAAGGTAAAATTAACCTGATAGGTTTCTCCTCGTTTGATATAGTCTAGAATTTTTAGAACTTTTTCTTCATATTCGGCTTGGCTCAGATTCATGGAAAGGGAATGAATTGTAAAAGAGTCCTGTTGCGGCGAAATGGAATTAGCCGTAGACTCTGTAATTCGTGGATTCTCATATACACCAAACCAGGCAAGCGGAAATGTAAATGGAAAATTCTCTAAAGGACGGCGAAAGCCTTCCTCGAATAAATACCCCGCCTCGTAGGATAGGTATCCTGCCAGATAAAAGCCTCTCTCGATATAAGAATCTATTTTTTTTATCAGAATTTCCAGCTCACTAAATGTATATGCCGCAAGCACTTCTACCGGCTTTGCGAATAGAAAGGTTCTAGTTTCGTCCTGTGAAGGCAGAGTTGTTTCGAGTAAAACAGAATTTGGTTGTGCTAAGGCTAGTTCAGAATCCATATTTCTGCTCATTTTAATTTTTAGAACAAAAAAGTATATTGACAAAATCTGAAAAGGAGTATACTGAGCGAAATTTTTCTAGGGGGAATTTATGGCAGAAGCCAAACAATTATTTAATCAATCCTTTACAGTTTTTGACGCAAAGAAACAAAAACGTAAAAAGGCAAGAGTTCGGCTGAGCACTCCTGGCTCCTTTTATCTAAACACGCACAAGCATAGAGTGAATAATTGTCATTTAGTCGATTTAGGAACGGGTGGTCTAACCATTCAATCCGGAAGCATTCTTTATATCGGTGATGGCATCACAGTAGAATTTGAACTCAACAACCAAAAGCTTCGCATCCCCGGAGTAGTCGCCCGCGCCACCGGCAAAGACTACGTTGTGCGTTACGAAGAGTTGCCTCCCTTCGAAACAGATATCATTCAAGACTATATCCACAAAGTATTTTTTAGAGACGATAAGGGGAAGGAGAAGAAGTAGGGCTTTCGTTTTAAACTGCGCTTTTAACAGTCATTAAATCCCCCTTTCGCTTTCACTCACCGAGAGCTAAGCTAGTCGTAATCTTTTCTTCTCTGTTTGAGTTTATTTGCGCAGTGTTTGCCTGAGCTTTGGTCTCTGTTTAAGAATGAATTCTTAAAGTTTACGCCTGCACTCGTAAACTTTGCGCGTGGATTTTGACTGTTTGCCGCCAAGCTTACCATGCCCGAATTGCAAGTCAAAGAATCCTGGAACCAAATCTCCGCCGATTTCTTAGATGATAATCCAGTCGCCGCACTCGCTAACCAATTCCAAGCAAGCGAAGGCGCCCTAATGATTCGCTTAAAGGAAATCAAAGGACTAATTAAATCTGGTAAATCCTTAAACCCAAAAAAGGAA
>Ga0209174_10002131_pt1 | contig 13392 bp, 4 predicted proteins | sample JI91814BDNA_FD_187505 | JGI IMG/M metagenome (GOLD analysis project Ga0209174, IMG submission 187505) | Wastewater effluent complex algal communities from Wisconsin, to seasonally profile nutrient transformation and Carbon sequestration -... | ecosystem: Engineered > WWTP > Effluent > Algae...
GGAAATTATAGAGCTCAATTGGTAATTCCAATTGAAGTGCGAAACAAAACTATCAATAATATTCGTTACCATAACCAATTTCCGATTATTACTCTGCCTCTAATGACTACTTATGCAACATTTATTATTAATGGGTGTGAACGAGTTATTGTTAGTCAAATTATTCGAAGTCCTGGCATTTATTTTGAAAAACCAAAGAATCAAAAAACTCAAAAACAGTTTAAACGAAAACTATCAACAGATATTAATAAGCTACGCTCATTTTTACCTTCCGGTGAAGCGTTTATTTCAGAATCCGACCTATTTTTCTCTGTTCCTCTATTTACTTCAGATAAGATCAAAAAACGAAAAAAAATAATTCCAAATTGGAATCAGAACAGTATTTATTATTACTCACTTAAATATTTAAAAGATTCAAATCAAACTTCAACATTTTATCTTTTTCAATGCTTCAAATTTTATCAGCTAGTTTCAAAAAACCTAGAGTTAAAAAATAAAGATAAATTTGTTCACCTATTTATCAAATGGTTGAAATTAAAAAATCAAAATTTTGAATGTGAAATAGGAGAAAATAATGTTAATTACATTTTAAATTATTTTCAATTTATAGCGACAATCCTAATTAAATACCAAATTTGTCAGTCAAAGAATACAATTACACCAATTAATTTTTTAAACCCAACTATTCTTGATGATTTTAATTTCTCCCAGAATCAAATATCAAAACTACTTCAAATTTATACAAAAACTATATTCAATTCTCAAACTTCTGTTCAATTAAAGTTGAATTATAATTTAGTTTTAAGTTTAAATGACACAACTAAATGGCTTAATGCCATGAAAAATTTCCAATTCTTAAAAACTAATTTCTCCAATAATGTAACGAAAATTAATGAAATTAGTCAACTCGTTGATAGTCCGAACTTATCTCCAACTATTTATTTTTCCAATAGTTTAAAAGATCAGTTTAAATATGTGTTTGGAAAAGACAAGTTTAACAATAAATCTGATAGGCATAAATATTTAAAAACAAAAACACAATTTCTTTTATACAACAAAGATCATGAGATTAAAACAAATTATCATAAGAAATATGAAGAAAAAGACCTTTACAGTGCAACTTTAATTCCAGAATATGGTTCATGGATTCGTTTTGGCTTTCAAAAAAATATAAAAATTAATGCTTATAAATATCCTATTAAAAATCAAGAAGAGGAAGTTGTAATTCAATTAGATAAAATTAACCACAAACCAATTCTTTCGCTATTAAAAGAAATGGGATTGACTGATTTGGAAATTCATCAGAATTTACAATATGCCGACTTTTTTTATTTTAATAAACCTTTATTAATCAACTCTAAACAATTTAAACAACCGATTTCAAGATTTGATTTTGATTTACAGTATTTTAAAAATATATCGGAATTTTCAAGAATTTTTGATCCAAATTACTATCGATTAGGGCGAGTAGGGCGATTAAAAGTGAATAATCGGTTAAATCTAGAATTAAGTGAACGCCTGCAAGTTCTTACATATGAAGATATTTTTGCTATTACTGATAAATTAATTAATTTAACAATTTCGAAAGCAGTCCCAGATGATATCGATCATTTAAAAAATAGACGAGTTCGTTCTGTAGGTGAACTATTACAAAATTTATTTAGAATAGGATTTCAACGCTTAGTACGTAAGTTACGGAATCAGACAAATAAGGTAGATTCGGGTTACTTATTAAGTTTTAATATTGTTAATGCAACTATTAGAGAATTCTTTGGATCCAGTCAGTTGTCACAATATTTAGATCAAACAAATCCATTATCTTCATTAACTCATCGACGGAGAATTAGTGGGCTTGGCCCAGGTGGATTTGACCGCGATAGAATTAGTTTTGCAGTTCGAGATATTCACCCAAGTCATTATGGTAGAATTTGTCCTATTGAAACACCCGAAGGTCAGAATGTTGGGTTAATTGCATCTCTAACAACATGTGCGCGAATTAATAAACTAGGATTCTTAGAAACTCCATTTTGGCGTGTCATTAATGGTAAAGTTATTAAAACAGGAAATCCGATCTATTTAACAGCTGACATTGAAGATTTATATAAAATTGCACCTGCCGATGTTGCAACAAATGATAAAAATTACTTAATTCGAAATATAATTCCAATTCGATATAAACAAGATTTTGTTAATGTTTCACCTTCTGAAGTTGACTTTATTGCAATTTCAACAGTACAAGTTGTGTCAGTCGCAGCGTCGTTGATCCCATTTTTTGAACATGATGATGCAAACCGAGCATTAATGGGTTCAAATATGCAAAGACAATCAGTTCCTTTAATTTTTCCACAAAAACCAATAGTAGGAACGGGTTTAGAAAATCAAATTGCAATTGATTCAGGAATGACACTCAATGCACAAGTATCTGGAGTCGTTAGTTCAGTAACAGCAAATAAAATTATTATCAAAGATAAAATTGGTAAAAAAATTATCTATAAACTTCAAAAGTACCTAAGATCAAATCAACAAACATGTATTAATCATCGTCCAATTGTTTGGAAAGGTGAAAATATTAAATCGGGTCAAATTTTGACAGATGGGCCAGCAATTACTAGTAGTGAATTAGCACTTGGTCAAAATGTTTTAATTGCTTACATGCCTTGGCAAGGTTATAATTTTGAGGATGCTATTTTAATTAGTGAACGTCTTGTTTATGATGATATTTTTACATCAATTCATATTGAACGCTATAAAATTGAAATTGATAGAAATTCAGAAATGTCTGAACAAACTATGAAGTTGATTCCAAATTTAAGTTTATCCGAAGTAAAACATTTAAATAATGATGGGATTGTTACTGTAGGGACGTTTGTTAAACCAGGAGATATTTTAGTTGGTAAAGTAATCTCAAATAATACAGCAGAACAATTACCAGAATCAAAATTGTTGAGAGCAATTTTTGGTGCCAAAGCGAAAGGCGTTAAAGATAATTCTTATCGTATGCCTGATGGCGATTATGGACGCGTAATTGAAACAGTTACTTTTAATCGCCGAACAAAATTGACTTATAAATTTGAAAAAATTTATGTGTTTATTGCCCAAATTCGAAAAATCCAAGTAGGGGATAAAATTGCAGGTCGACATGGTAATAAAGGTATCATTTCTAGAATATTAGCCAGACAAGATATGCCATTTTTACCAGACGGAACTCCTTTGGACGTAATTTTAAACCCATTAGGTGTTCCCTCACGTATGAATGTGGGACAATTATATGAATGTCTACTTGGATTAGCAGGTGATAAATTAAATTCACGATTTAAAATTTTACCATTTGATGAAATGTATGGTTTAGAAATGTCACGAATTTTAATTAATAAAAAATTACGCCAAGCTTCAATTAAACGAAATGAGAGTTGGTTATTTAATCCTTATGCACCGGGTAAAATGGTATTAATTGACGGTAGAACTGGAAAAGAATTTGAAAATCCAATTACTGTTGGAAATGCCTATATGCTAAAATTAATACATTTAGTAGATGATAAAATGCATGCCAGAGCAACTGGACCTTATTCATTAATTACTCAGCAACCTTTACGTGGAAAAGCTCAACATGGAGGTCAAAGGTTTGGAGAAATGGAAGTGTGGGCATTAGAAGGTTTTGGTGCGGCATTTACTTTAAAAGAACTTTTAACTATTAAATCAGATGATATGCAGGGTCGTAATGAAACATTAAATGCTATTGTAAAAGGTCAAAAAATACCACAATTTGGAATTCCAGAATCATTTAAAGTTTTATTGCAAGAATTAAGGTCAATTGGTTTGGATATGAGCACTTACAAAATTGAAAAATTTAGTTCATCAAAACGATATGAAATTGAAATTAATTTAATTGAAAAATATAAGGCTTTATCGAAAACATTTTCGCCTACCTCAAGTATAAATGATATTTCATTTTAATAATTATGTTACAATCTGCAAAAGAATTTAGTTATATCAAAATCAAATTAGCTTCACCATTTAGAATTTTACAATGGGCTAATAGAAAATTACCTAATGGACAATTTGTTGGAGAAGTTCAAAAATCAGAAACAATTAATTACCGAACTTTTAAACCTGAAATGGATGGTTTATTCTGTGAAAGAATATTTGGTCCGAGTAAAAGTCTTGAATGTGCTTGTGGTAAATATAAACGTGTTCGATACGAAGGGTTAATTTGTGAGCGTTGTGGTGTTGAATTAACCGAATCCAGAGTAAGACGACACCGTATGGGATACATTAACTTAATTTATCCAGTTACACATGTATGGTACATTAATAGTCGACCCAACTTTATGGCGTTACTATTAGAGGTTGAAGAATCAGAAAAACAATTAAATACAACTTATAATTCTCATTCAGAAAAGTGCCGTAAATGTAAAGGTCTAAAATTAACAACTTCAACAGTTGTTGATTTATGGGATGAGCGCATTAAGCGAATTAAATTAGCTTCGTTAGCCTATTTTATTGCTGAAGATGAAATTTCATTTTATGGTTTACATTGGGATTTACAACAATATAGAAGAAGTCGAGAATTAGGATATAGCGGATATCCTTTAAAACCATATCCAAAGCCTCAAAATAGAAGATATAATACTCCTAAGTATTTATTACGCACGACACCCAATTTTTTAATTGGGGCACCATTAATTAAACGAGAATTAGAAAAACTTAATTTACAATCTGAAATTTTCCGAACTAGATGTTTCATTTTAGTTTGTACAAAAGTTTTAAATAAAGAACAACCTCTTTATGAAGAGTCACAGTGGTTCCGAAAATGGGAACAACAACGTATTTATAAAATTCGAGAACAAGCCATAAAAAGAATCAGAATTCTAGAGAATTTAATTGGAACAGGAGCTCGTCCTTCATGGATGATTCTATCGATTTTACCTGTTATTCCACCGGCTTTAAGACCAATGATTCAATTAGAGGGTGGTCGATTTGCAACTTCTGACTTGAATGAATTGTATCGTCGAATTATCACACGAAATAATCGTTTATTGAGATTATTAGAAATTGATGCACCCCAATTAATTATTCGAAATGAAAAACGATTATTACAAGAAGCTGTTGATACATTAATTGACAATGGGAAACGAGGTAAAATTGCTTTAAGCGCTAACAATCGTCCATTAAAATCATTGTCCGATATTATTAAAGGTAAACATGGGCGATTCCGTCAAAATTTATTGGGTAAACGTGTTGACTACTCAGGTCGTTCTGTTATTGTTGTAGGCCCAAGTTTAAAATTAAATCAATGTGGATTACCATATGAAATGGCTATTGAATTATTTCAACCGTTTGTAATTCGTGAATTGATTAATCAAGGTCTCGCAAATAATATGAAAATTGCGAAAAATTTAATTCAACAGAATGAATTGATTATTGAACCTGTTTTAGAAAAAATTTTATCTAATCATCCCATTTTCTTAAATCGTGCACCTACATTACATCGATTAGGAATTCAAGCGTTTGAACCAATTTTAGTACAAGGACGTGCAATTAAGTTACATCCCTTAGTGTGTTCTGCTTTTAATGCAGATTTTGATGGAGATCAAATGGCAGTTCATGTTCCTTTGTCTTTAGAAGCTCAAGCTGAATGTTATATGTTAATGTTAGCTCCTTACAATTTTTTATCTCCCGCAAATGGTGAACCAATTATTATGCCAAGTCAAGATATGGTTTTGGGATGTTATTATTTAACAGTTAATAATATTCAACAATTACATGGTTCAAATCACTATTTCTCAAATTTAAATGACGTCATTTTAGCATACAACCAAAATAAAATTGAAATTCATAGTTCAATTTGGGTTCGGTATCCTGATAAAAACATTAATTTAGCGAATCCACATAAACAAATTCGATTAAAAGATAAAACAACAATTGAATATTATGATCAATGGCAAATCCGCAAAAATGAGCTAGGTGAAATTATTGTTCAATATTTAAAAACAACAACTGGAAGAGTAATTCTAAATTATACAATTCAAAAAACGTTAAATTTTTTATAAATTTAAAAGGTAATGGACTAAACATATTTTATGAAAAATTATAGTTATCAAAATAGTTTAATTGGAAAAAAACAGCTCCGACAATTACTAGCCTGGAGTTTTACAAATTATGATTCAATGCAAGCTTGTGCATTAGCAGATGAACTGAAATATTTAGGGTTTAAGTATGCTAGTCAAGCCGGCATATCAATTAGTATTGAAGATTTAAAAATTCCATTTGTTAAAAATGTCATGTTGGAAAAGGCAAATCAAGAAATTCGAAATGCTGAAAAAATCTATCTAAAAGGTAAAATTACTGATGTTGAAAGATTTCAAAAAATTATTGATACATGGAGTTTGACCAGCGAATCATTAAAAGATCAAATTATTTACTTCTTTAAAAATTATGATCCATTGAATTCGGTTTATATTATGGCATTTTCAGGAGCCCGAGGAAATTTATCCCAAGTACGTCAATTGGTTGGAATGCGAGGCTTAATGTCTGACCCAAGTGGTCAAATTATGAACTTACCAATTAAAAAGAACTTCCGAGAAGGTTTAACAATTACAGATTATTTAATGTCTGGATACGGTGCACGAAAAGGAATTGTAGATACAGCATTAAAAACTGCAAATTCTGGTTATTTAACTCGCCGATTAATTGATGTTGCTCAAGATATTTTAATTCGTGAAAAAGATTGTTTAACGAGTCATTCATTTTTGTTTTCCATCTCAGAGTCGAATCAAAATGAAATGGAAGAAAAAGTGTTGGGTCGTATTTTAAGTAAACCCGTTTTTGAATCTAAAACAAACCAATTGATTGTACAAAAGAATACTCAAATTACTAATGATTTATTAAAACAATTTATATTACATAATGTTACAAAATTTTATGTACGTTCTTCTTTAACATGTAACTTGTATCGTGCAATTTGTCAAAAATGTTACGGTTGGGATTTAGCCAATGAAAATTTAGTTGATATTGGAGAAGCGGTCGGAATTTTAGCAGGACAATCAATTGGAGAACCAGGTACTCAATTAACAATGAGAACTTTTCATACGGGGGGTATTTTTACATCGGAAGCTCGCCAACAGATTATCAGTCCTTTAGATGGTATTATTCAATATTATAAAACGTTAAAAACTGTTATTTTAAGAACAAATCGAGGTGAAGATGTTTTAGTAACTAAAAATTCAGGTTCTTTAGTCTTAATTCCTGATAATAAAACACTAAGTATTGTTGAAATCGAAGTTCTTCGTAATACAATCTTGTTTCCTAAAAATAATCAATATATTCTTAAAGATACAGTTATTGGAGAACTGATTAATACAAACAAACTAACGAAAGTTGAAATTAAACCGATTTTAAGTGATACATGCGGTGAAATATTTATTCCTAAATTAAAACAAAAAGTTAATATATTAAATAATAATAAATTAATTTGGATTTTATCTGGCCAATTTTATAATAGTCCAATAGATTCATTTTTAAATTTCTACCCTGACTATAAGTTAAATAAACACAGTTATATATTTCGGACAAAATTAGTTAACCATTACAATGGAAATGTTAATTTCATTAATAATAAAGTTAACTTACAAGAACGATTAGTGACTCTTCGTAATCAAAAATATTTATTAAAAAATGCAACGTTAAAAAAATTAGAAATACAGACTTATTTAAAAACACATTTACTGCAAATTAATGGGTGTAAATATTTATTGACTCTTCAGCAAAAGAATGCAAAAAATTATTTACAACTTAGCCGAAATGAAATGGCAGGAAAATTAATTTCAAACACATTTCAGGTTATTACAGGTGGGACAGTTTATTATAATTTTAAAAATTTAACTAATATTAATTCTAAACTAACGATTACACCATATTATAATCGTTCTAATAGAAATAAATACTATCAGTCAATTGTTCGACATAAAACACTTATTTGGTTACGGGAAGAATTTCATGCAGTAAATTGTGAACCAAACATTTTATTAGTAGAACATGGAGATTTTATTTCTAAAGGATTTGAATTAATTCCTGGTTTATTCTCAAAAACTTCAGGCCTTGTAAGTTTAATTCAAAAGAATACTGTTATTAAAACAATCTTAATCAAATCAGGACTAGTTTATGAAGGTAAAAAATTTAAAAAAAAAGCGAAAAAACTTTACTATCCAGGTGAAAATATTTTTTCGAACATTATTGTTAAAACATTGTCGTTCTGTGAGCATATAAATGGGAAAAATAAGGATCAACTTTTAGTTAGACCAATTGAAATTTATGAATTTTCTCAATCGAGTCAAAATATAATTGCCCCATCACAAAATTTAAATGATAAGGCTATTTTCAATTTAACTTCAAAATCTATTTATTCTTATAAATCAAATCAAGCCATTAAAGGAACAAAAGATCTGAGTTTAGTTTCAAATATTTTAAATTTCAAAACTAATAAATCATTACATAAAAATATAAATATTCAATTGTCGAATAATCAAAAATTTGGTTGTATTAATTTTGATGTTATTGAGAAATTAAACTTAATAAATTCAATTAGCCCAAATTTACGCTATCAAAATATTCAATCTTGTTTTTTAATTCAACAAAAACAATTTATAAGTAATTATACAATATTAGGATATTTAGAAGCAGTAAGTCCAAACTCATTAGAAATTGTGAAATGTAAAATTAAAAAACAAAATAACAAACAAATCTTTTTAATCTCAAACGATGATTGTTTGACAGCCAAAAAATCAGAAGTCGGTAATAAAAAATTGAATGACTTTGTTGTTTCAAAAAATAATTTGGCAAAAATCGGTAAAATTATTATCGAAAATAGTGATTTTGTCACAATTCAAAAAGGTCGGCCTTATTTTTTCCCAAATTGTAATAATGAAAATACAGGTCTAAAGACAAATTTTCAATACAAACTAATTTCATCCTCTCGTGTTTTAGGAAATTTTCAAACTGATCGAGCAATATCATTAAATTATTATAATATTGTGAAAGTAGCAGTAAAAAGGAATTTAAAATCCTATCAAGTATTATCATCGAAACAAAGTCTTAAGTCTGAATTTTCAAAGTTATTTATAAAAAATAATGGAAAATTGTATAGCTGGTTAATTCCACAATTTTTTAATAAATTTAGTATTAGGAACAAATCTTCGGACTTAAAAGTTCAACGTTTATTACGTTCAGATTTGCCAACGAAATTACGAACTAAAAAAATTGGTCGAACGTTATTATTACAAAGTTCTGATTTGATTGAAAATTCAAATAAGAAATCTTTGAATTATCAATTAACATTATTAAAATTTGTTGAACAGCCTTTTACAAAATCAACAAAAGCTATAGGCCTATATTCAATTACTGAAGATTATTTTGAAAAAGATGTAAATAGTGTTTTTTGTAAAAATACTGAATTCATTGAAGCAGGAAAAACAATTGGGTTATTAAATTTAGAAAAAGAAATTACCGGCGATATTGTTCAAGGTTTACCACGAATCGAAGAAATTTTAGAGGCACGAAAAAAAAATCTCATCCTGAAACGTATGCCAACTAGTCAGAAAAAAGGATTATTAATTCAAAAAACAAGCCTTGATACTAATTTTGAATTCAAGAAACTAGGAACACCAATTCAAGAGAATGATAAAATTAACCCTCATAAACTTTTAAAAGTGTATTTTAATTACTATGGTTCGATAAAGTATTTTTTATGTGATAAAACGAATAAATTCAAATACAATCGTCTGATTGATAATTATGAAGGAAGTTACAAAAGCTTTAAGAAAGTTCAATTGTTTATTCTAAATGCAGTTCAGTCAGTTTATAAATCACAAGGGGTAACAATTAATGATAAACATTTAGAAGTCATTATTAAACAAATGACAACAAAAGTTTTAATTACGTATGAAGGTGAAACACCATTATTAAGACGGGAAGTAATTGATCTGTATCATATTCAATATATTAATGAAATTATTAAAATGGAACAAAAACAAGTTGCTTGCTACATTCCATTATTGCTTGGTATTACAAAAGCTGCTTTAAATAATCCAAGTTTTGTTTCAGCGGCAAGTTTTCAAGAAACAACTCGTGTTCTTACAAAAGCTGCTATTGAAGGTAGAATTGATTGGTTACGTGGATTAAAAGAAAATATTATTATAGGTCACTTAATTCCATCAGGGACAGGTGCTCAAAATTATCGAAATGCATTTCAACAACCATTGACTAGATTTAATGTTTCAACTACAAACTCTATTAAATTTGGAAATAGTTTACAAAAATCTAGACAAGTTAGTTAATATTTGTTATATTTGATGGTAGAAATCTATCTATATATAATTAAATACTTTAAAAATTTTATGTCTGATATTACTTTATCACAATTATTAGAAGCTGGTGTGCATTTTGGTCATAAAGCTCACCGTTGGAATCCAAAAATGTTTCCATACATTTATAGTGAAGTAAATAATATTCATATATTAGATTTAATACAATCGGCTACACTTTTAAAAGTCGCAAATGGATATTTAGAAACAGCTGCGGGTGAGGGGAAAACATTTTTATTTGTAGGAACAAAACGTCAAGCAACCACGCTTATTGCTCAAGAAGCAAAACGTTGTAATTCCTATTATGTTAATCATAGATGGCTTGGCGGTATGTTAACGAACTGGTCAACAGTAAAAGAACGTATTAAACGATTAAAAGATCTAGAAAAACAAGAAGCGGACGGAACATTTGAGTTATTATCTAAAAAAGAAGTCGCTGTTCGTCGAAAAGAATTATCAAAATTACGGAAACATCTAGATGGTATTAAAACAATGCCAAATATTCCTGATGTGGCTATTATTATTGATCAAAAACGTGAAATAACAGCGGTTTTAGAATGTCGAAAACTAGGAATTCCTATTGTTTCTATTTTAGACACAAATTGTGATCCTGAACTGGTAGATATTCCGATTCCAGGAAATGATGATGCTGTAAGATCAATTAAATTAATTTTAAATTCATTGACAGATAGTATTATCAAAGGTCAATCACAACCTGAGTAATTTATCAAAACTAAATTATTTACACAAAATTAATCCATAGATAAAGCGTAAATTTGAAATATCTATATTAACTTAATAAATTTTACGTTGTAGTAAAATTTTAATTGCCTAATTTTGAATAAATCTCTTTAATTCCGATTCATTCAAAATTAGGCAATATTTCTAGTATTTTTTAAAATAAATTTTTGATAGTACGTTCTAATATAATCTAATATCAGACAAAATTTTTCAAGTTACATTTTTATTGTTTGTTTCATATATTCACAATATGAAAAGTTAATTCTAATGTTAAAATTTTTCAACAAGCTATTAAAGAACAAAAAAATCTAATCAATTTTCAATGGGCATTGATTAATCTATAGTAAATTTTACTAATCTATATTTTAATTTTTGATAATTGGTCAGCAAAAATTACTTCAATAGTCTTAAAATAAAGTAAGAAATAGTTGAAAAGAAAATGTTCATTATTAAAATCAATTTTAATAACGAACATTTTCCAAGGATTTAACGAATTTTAATTTATCAGATTAAAATTAGTAACGACCGCCTTCTGGATTTGCTTGTACACTGTAAGATTTAATAGTGTATTGGATTTGACGACCTTTTCCTTCTGTACGCTCTAAGTAGAAACCAGGTTCACTTGTAGGACGGTTAACGATGAAAGACATAACACAACTTTCTACACCGTAACTTGCATCGAATGCATTAATACGGATGTAACCAGCTGCACATGATTTACGAGCTTCACGTAATTCAAACATTACAGATGCTGGATCTTTAATGTCAAATAAAGGTAAACCCCATAATTCCCAGTAGTTATTACGTGGATGTGGATCATCTGTCCACTCAACGTTCATAGCCCAACCTTTAGAGATTGCGTACGTGATTTGTTTTTCAATTTGTTGATCAGTTAAATCTGGTAAGAACGAGAAACAACCTTGTGTAAGTCTCACTATTCAAATACTCCTTTAATTTTTTTAAAAGTAACTTATTATACGTTTGCTGTTGGTGTTTCAGCGAAATCAGCTGTATCTGTAGAAGTGTAGTTGAAACTAATATCTTTCCATAAATCTAAAGCTGTTTGTAATGGACCACATGTTTTAGCAGCGTTACGTAAAATTTGCGGACCAACTTGTTGGTTGAAGTAGTCTGCACCTTCGTTACGTGCTAATACCATTGCTTCTAAAGCAACACGGTTAGCTGTAGCACCCGCTTGAATACCATCTGGGTGACCAATTGTACCACCACCAAATTGTAATACTACGTCATCACCTAAGTAATGTACTAGTTGGTGCATTTGACCACAATGGATACCACCTGAAGCAACTGGCATACAACGACGTAAAGACGCCCATGGCATTTCAAAGAAAATACCAAAAGGTAAGTTAACTTCTAATGTTGTTAAACGTAAAACATCGTAGAAACCTTTAATCATTAAAGGATCACCTTCTAATTTACCTACAACTGTACCTGCGTGAATATGATCCACACCAGACATACGCATCCATTTACAGATTACACGGAAGTTAATACCGTGGTTTTTTTGACGCGCGTAAGTTGAGTTACCTGCACGGTGTAAGTGTAAAAGCATATCATTTTTACGAGCCCATAAAGCAATACTTTGAATTGCTGTGTAACCCATTACTAAATCGATCATTACAATTACAGAACCTACTTCTTTAGCATACTCAGCACGTTCGTAAACGTCTTCCATTGTAGCACCTGTAATGTTTAAGTAAGAACCTTTAACTTCACCTGTAGCAGCTGAAGCACGGTTGATACCTTCCATACAGTTTAAGAAACGCTCTCTCCAACGCATGAATGGTTGTGAGTTAATGTTTTCATCATCTTTTAAGAAGTCTAAACCACCTTTTAAACCTTCGTATACTACACGACCGTAGTTTTTACCAGATAAACCTAATTTAGGTTTTACAGTAGCACCTAATAAAGGAACACCATATTTGTTTAAACGTTCACGTTCTACAACGATACCAGTTGCAGGACCTTGGAATGTTTTTAAATATGAGTGAGGAATACGCATATCTTCTAAACGTAAAGCAGCTACTGCTTTGAAACCAAATACGTTACCGATGATAGAAGCTGTTAAGTTAGCTAATGAACCTTCTTCAAATAAATCACATTCGTATGCGATAAATGCGAAGTATGTATCAGCTGCATTTGGAACTGGATCTACACGGTACGCTTTTGCACGGTAACGATCACAAGCTGTTAATAAATCAGTCCATACAACTGTCCAAGTTGCTGTAGAAGATTCACCTGCTACTGCTGCTGCTGCTTCTACTGGATCTAC
>Ga0209174_10002134_pt1 | contig 13369 bp, 11 predicted proteins | sample JI91814BDNA_FD_187505 | JGI IMG/M metagenome (GOLD analysis project Ga0209174, IMG submission 187505) | Wastewater effluent complex algal communities from Wisconsin, to seasonally profile nutrient transformation and Carbon sequestration -... | ecosystem: Engineered > WWTP > Effluent > Algae...
GATCGGGGCCGAGGACATCGGCATACTCCACCACGCCGGTGGCGGCGCCGGCCACGTCATAATCGTCGACGCCCAAAAGTCCCGGGTGCTCGGCCGTCTCGCCGCCGACCAAGGCCACGCGCGCCTGCTCGCACGCCCGGGCGATGCCGCCGACGATCGCGGCGATCCGCTCGGGCACCACGCGTCCGCAGGCGATGTAGTCGGTCATGAAGAGCGGTTCGGCCCCGCAGACGACGATGTCGTCGACCACCATGCCGACGAGGTCGAAGCCGATGGTGTCGTGGCGATCGAGAGCCTGGGCGATGGCGACCTTGGTGCCGACCCCGTCGGTGGACGTCGCGAGGATCGGCCGCGTCATCCGGGCGATCGCCGAGGCGTCGAACATCCCGGCGAAGCCGCCGAGCCCCCCGACCACCTCCGGACGGGTGGCTCGCGCGACGGCCGCCTTCATCAACTCGACGGCCTTGTCACCCGCCTCGACGTCGACGCCGGCGGAGGCATAAGTGATCTGTTCGCTCACCGGCCCAGTATCGCGGTCTCCCCGTCGGGCCCGGACAGTGTGTCCAGCAGGATCGGGTCACGTGCGCGCCCCTCGCCGGGCACCCACGTGCCCGCGCGGCCAGACCGCACGCACTGATCCCAGGGCCCACCCGGGACATGGTCCCGATCCGGTGGGCGAGGCTGCGGCCTACGCTCGCGGGCATGACCCCGCTCGCGCAGATGTCCGCCGTCGAGACCGCCGCCGCCGTGCGCGCCAGGACCTTGTCGGCTGAAGAGGTCGTCGCAGCGGCGCTGGAGCGAGCGGAGGCGGCGCAGGCGGCATACAACTGTTTCGTCGCGATTCGACGGCAGGAGGCGTTGACCGAGGCGCGCGCCATCGACGCCGGCGGTCCCGGGCACGACGGCCCGCTCGCCGGAGTTCCGCTGTCGCAAGACCGAGTTCGACGTCGCGGGCCTCGTCACGACGCTCGGCGGGCGCGGCAACACCACTCCGGCGCAGGCGGACAGCGAGATGGTCCGCCGGCTGCGGGCGGCGGGGGCGGTGGTGATCGGGACAACGACGATGCCGGAGTTCGGCCAATTCCCGTTCACCGAGTCGGTGGCGTTCGGGGTGACGCGCAACCCGTGGGACATCAGCCGCTCGCCCGGTGGGTCGTCCGGCGGCACCGCGGTGGCGCTCGCCGCCGGGGTCGCGCCCATCGGGCTGGGGGCGGACGGTGGCGGATCGATCCGCGTCCCGGCCGCGTGCACCGGCTGGTCGGACTCAAGACCAGCCGTGGCCGGGTCAGTCCGGCGCCGCTGACCGATCACTGGCTCGGCCTGGTCACGTTGGGCGGGTTGACGCGGACGGCCGCCGATCACGCCGTGCTCCTGGACGCCATCGCCGGCTCTCTCTCGGCGGATCGTTGGCAGTTGCCGAATCCGCAGGAGCCGTTCGCGCTCACCGCCGCGGGTGACCCGGGCCCGCGGCGGATCGCCTGGACGACGCGGTCGGTGACGCCGGGCCGACCCGCAGGTCGCGGCCGCCACCGAGGAGATCGCGCGCCGGCTCGCCGGTTTGGGCCACCGGGTGCAGCGCACGACGGCGCGGTGGCCGGCCTTCGCTGACGCCTTCATGCCGCGCTTCTATGCCGGTATGCGGATCGAGGGCACCCAGGTCGAACCTCCCCAACGCCTCGAGCCACGCACCCGTCAGACGATCCGGCTCTCCGGGTGGGCGCGCGGGCCGGTCGTCACCGCGGCGTTGCGGCGCGCCGAGCGGATCGCCGCCACGGTGGATCGCCGCTTCTTGAGCGGCGGACGTGCTGGTGTTACCGACGCTGCCGCTTCTCCCGGCCCCGATCGGCCTGCTGGACGGGCTCGACACGGTGCGCGCCCAAATGGCCACCGTGCCGTATGTCGCCAACACCGCTCTGGCGAATGTCACCCGTCATCCGGCGATCTCGATCCCCGGCGGGCTCTCGCGCGAGGGCTGGCCGATCGGCGTGCAACTGATCGCTCGCCGTGGCGCCGAAGGACTGCTTCTGGCCCTGGCCCACCAACTGGAGAAGTCCCGACCTGCCGCCATCACCTACCCGACGTTCGCCTAGAGGCGCCTACTCGGGGAAAGCGCCTACAGCAGCTGCGTGGGAATCGCCTTGGTGAGCAGCGCGCGGAGTCGGTTCTGTTCGGTAGGGCTGAGCTCACTGAGCAACTCACGCTCATCGGCACGGATCGCGCGTCTGATCCGCTGAGTGAGATTGCGACCGGCCTTGGTCAGTTGCAGGCAGTTCACCCTGCGGTCGTGCGCGGCGGGTGTTCGAGTCACCAGGCCCCGCGCCTGTAGCGACTCCACGTCATCGGCGATGCGACTCGCGCTGCGGACAATGCGCCGAGCGACGTCGCGCTGCGAGGTGCCGGGGTGCTCCTCGACGTCGCTGAGGATGATGTAGTCCCAATGGGAGAGCCGGTGTTCGTGACAGCGCTGGGGCTCGATATCCATCAGGGCGCGCCAGGTCGGCATCATCAGCCGCGCCAGGTCGCGTTCTGAATTGATAGACACACGTATATCATAAACGTGTGAATGCGACCACGGAGCTACGCCCCCTCGAGCAGACCGATCTCGAGAGGGTCTTCGCGATGATGCGTGAACCCGAGGCCGTCTCGATGGCCGCCTTCACGGCCGAGAATCCCGACGACCGAGAGGCTTTCGACGCCCACATGGCACGCCTGCTTGTCAATCCGGACGTGCACAACTGGGCTGTTCTCAGTGGTGGCGGTGAGTTCGTCGGGACGATTGCAACCTTCCGCTCCGAAGAGGGTGCACCCGAAGTCACCTATTGGATCTCGCAGGCTCACTGGGGCCAAGGCCATGCGTCCCGAGCCCTCGCGCTGGTGCTGGCGCGAACGAAGCGGCCGGTCCTGGCCCGAGTCGCTGCGGACAACTATGGCTCCCTGCGGATCCTGCAGAAGGCGGGTTTTGTGGTGGTCGGCCAGGGCCGCGACTATGCGCCCGGTCGCCACGCCGAGGTCGACGAGCTCGCCCTCGAACTCCCCTGAGCTCGGCACCGACGGCCGGACTCTGCCGTCCGCACGTGCCGATGATCAGGCGCGCCCGCGGGTCAGGCGTCGCCAGATCCAGGTCGCCGGGACGCGGCGGCCGGTCACGACATACTCGACCGCGGCGTCGTGGAAGAGCACCTCGCGCAGCGCACTGAACGCCCGGGCCCGAGAGACCAGCAGCAGCCGGTCACCGGCTTCCGCCACCGTCTCCGGGTCGGGGTCGAAGGCGATCTTGCCACATCGGTTCAGGGCTAGCACCGCGTTGCCTGATGGCTCGTCGCGGTTGTCGGGATGACGCAACAGATCACCGATCGTCACGGCTCCCCCGTGCTCTATCCACCGAATGACGGCCGGCGCGGACTGCGCGTCGATCACCAGGGTCACCGGGTCCGGCGAGCCCGACCCGCACCGGTCCACGAGCCGGCCCAGCAGGTCGGCAGCCCAGGCGTCGTCCTGCCGCGCGGCATACTCCAGGAACGCCCATGTATGCGGTGTCACGATTCGCGCGAATGCTTCTCGCGCAACAAGATCCGTCGGGACAAAGAGAGAGTCCGGGGCGAACGCGGCATAGAGCGGCGCTGCGGTCGTTGCGGCCTGACGAAGGCAGATGAAGGCGTCCGGGGCAGTCGTGCGCACCTGCGCCGCCAGTGCGAGGTTGGCGGTGTCGGTCGACATCCCACCGACAAAACCGACCGCGGCGCGCACGTCCGGCGCCCCATCCCCGGGATCGGCCAGCACCACCTCATAGGACGCCGCCCGCAGGTCGCGCGCGATCTCGTCGCGGAACTGCCCCTGCGCGCAGACCACCCACGTGCCAGAGGCGATCGCGGCACCGCGCTCGGGCAGCCCCGTGCCGCCAGGGCTCATCAGCCACGTCACCAGTTGATAGACGGCCGGCCGCTGGAGCGCAAGCACGAGATAGGAGCCAAAACGGTCATACGCGTTGATGACGGCCTCGGCCCCGAAGGCCTCCATGTGCGTCGCAGTCTCGCGGTCGGCGCAACGGGCGATGACCGGAACCTCCGGCGCCAGCAGGTGCACCGCCTGCACCACGCCGAGATTGATCTGGTCGTCATCGGTCAACGCCAGCACGCCCTGACAGTGCTTGTGCCCGAGCCCGGCGATCCCGAGCACCGCAGGATTCGCGGCATCCCCCTCGATCCCGGGGATGTCGACGGACAGCTGGTCGGTGCCGAGTTGGTCGACGCGCACACCCGAGCGGTCGATGACCACGAAGCGACGCCCGAACCAGTCCAGTCCGCGACCGACGACCCGCCCCGCCTGCCCGTAGCCGGCGATGATGTGGAAGCCCTCGTGGATATTCCGCACCCGACGCGCAAAGCGTTGTCCCGCAACGGCATCGCGGAAGGACTCGTCCTGCGCCAACGCCAGCAGGGTGCCGATGGCGTACGCCCACGCGATGACCGTGGCATAGATCGTGGCCGTCACCCACAGTCGCTGCTGGGTGGTGAAGGCGTTGGGGATCTCGCCGAAGCCGATCGTCGTGGCGGTGTAGCTCATGACATAGAACGACTCGAAGACGCTCATCCGCCGCGGATTGCCCGCGCCGTCGACACCTGGCGTCGCCGCCAGGCCGAAGACCGCGATGGTGAAGACGACGATGAGCGCGATGAGCGGTGCCCGCATCCGCCGGAGCACCAGGAAGATCGCCGTTGTGGCCGGCACTTCCGTGGGGATGTCAACGGGCAACCGGCGCAGCACCGTTCGCCGGCGCAGGAAGGGCCGGGCGAAGAGCAGCGGGTTGCCCACGGTGTGCTGCCGAGTCCGTATGCCGGCCGGTCAGCGCCGCTGGTAGGCGGCGGTCTCGGTGACCAGCAGGATGATCGAGACGATATTCGCCAGCAGGGCGCCGCCGGAGAGGGAGACGACGCTGCTCATGTGTTCTGGCGTCAGGCCGGTCGATCCCTCCTCCGCCCAGATCCAGACAACCGTCGCCGCGATCAGTTGGATCGCCGCGACCAGGCTGGTCGCCAGGTGCAGCGCGCCGATTTGGGTTCGGTCGCCGAACTTGAGCACGACGGCGATGATGTTGACGATCACCGCGGCATACAGCTCGTAGACATTGTGGACGCGGGCGTCCGTCAGGTCGCCGAGAAAAAACCCGAAGTTCAGCGTCGCAGCGAGCACGACGAAAAACCCGAAGACCACCTTTTCGAGGTTCACAGGCGCGACGATACCCACCGCCTTGCCGCGCATACGACTTGCGGACTTATCCACAGGCGACTGATTTTGCGGATGCGCGTTCGCGGCTTCACCGAGAGGGTGGCCGTATGCCGATCCTCACCAGCGTCTCGACCCCTCCCACCCATCCCCGTGCGACTCGTCGCTCCCGGCGCCACCCGAGACGGGCCGGACGGCGACTGATGCCGGCGGCTCTTGCGGTCCTGGCCGTGGCCGTCACCGGATGCGAGGCGGGCGGCACGCCCGTCCCGCCGACCCGATCAGTGACGTCTGCTGTGCACGCTCCGACAGCATCGACCCCGGCGACGACGTCCGCGCCGGTCGCGAGCTTGCCGCCTGCGATGACGCGGGGCGACCTCACGGCATACCTGGCGTTCTTCGCTCGCAACGGTCCGGCGGCGATGAAGGAGTCGGCCGCGCCGCCCTACCGAATCGGTGCCCTCGACCGTGTCTTCACCGGCGAGTTGCGCGAGACGGCGCGCTTCAAGTCGGTCTTCTATCGCACGAAGGGCTATCGCGAAGAGGGAGAGCACACGATCAGCGGCCGCGGCCCGATCTTTGCCCTTCCCAAGTCCCGGGGACGCAATTGTCGGCGGCCACGAGAAACTGCCCGGAGACGGCCACGAAGCTGCCCGCTGGCGGACATGAGAACTGCCCACTGACGGTCATGGGGTCTGCCCGACACGACGTCGTCTGCCTCGCCGCGGTCCGCGGTTGAGGCGCCTTTCTCGGGTGCGATGAGCGGTGCTGATGCGCCCGTTCGCTCCCGAGGAAGGGATGAGTTGAAGTCTGCCGAGGAGATCATGGAAATCTTGAATGCCTACGACCTGACTGGGTCGTTGCGTGATGCTGGGGAGCTGGCTGGCTGCTCCCACCACACGGTCAAGCACTACGTCGAGCGGCGTGCCGCCGGCGGTGAGCTGGATCAGGCCGCGCGTCGGCCGATGCTGATCGATGAGTACCTGCCCAAGGTCGAGGAGTGGGTGGAGCGGTCCAAGGGCAAGGTCCGCGCCGACGTGGCCCACGACAAGCTCGTGGCGCTGGGCTACACCGGCTCGGAGCGCACTTCCCGCCGCGCGGTCGCGACCGTGAAGCAGTCCTACCGGGCCGGGCGGGTGCGGGTGCACCGACCTTGGATCACCGAGCCGGGGATGTGGCTGCAGTACGACTACGGCGACGGCCCGGTCGTCGACGGCGTCAAGACGGTCCTGTTCGTCGCCTGGCTGGCCTGGTCCCGGTTCCGGGTTGTGCTGCCGCTGCGGGACAAGACCATGCCCAGCGTCTTCGCCGCACTCGACGTCACGTTCCGGCGACTCGGCGGGGTGCCGACCTACGTGCTGACCGACAACGAGAAGACCGTCACGGTCGAGCACATCGCCGGGATCCCGGTCCGCAACCCGCAGCTGGTCGCGTTGGCCGAGCACTACTCGATGAGCGTGCATACCTGCGTGCCGGCCGACCCGGCATCCAAGGGCGGCACCGAGGCGTCGGTGAAGATCAGCAAGGCCGACCTCGTCCCCAAGGACACCAACCTGCGCGAGGCCTACGACTCGTTCGCCGAGCTCGAGGCCGCCTGTGTGGCGTTCTGCGAGAAGGTCAACACCCGCCCGCACCGGATCACCAAGCGGCCGCCGGTCGAGATGCTCGCCGAGGAGCGCGCCCGACTCCACCCGGTCGCCCTGACACCGCACACGGTCGCGTTCGGCACCACTCGACAGGTGCCGGTGAACACGCCGATGGTGACGTTCGAGTCCGGCCAGTACTCGGTTCCACATCAGCTGCTCGGTGCCACGGTGTGGGTGCGGGTCCACGGTGTCGGCGCTGAGGAGCAGGTCGTGATTGTCCACGTCGGCGCCGACGGCCCTGTCGAGATCGCCCGCCACTACCGGGCCACCCCCGGGACACCGAAGATTTACGACGCCCACTTCCCACCCCAGCCCGAGGGACCGCTGGACCGTCGACCCCGTGCCAGGAACGCTGCCGAGTCGGAGTTCCTCGACCTGGGTGAGGGCGCCCGGCTGTGGCTGATCGAGGCAGCCGCCGCGGGCACGCCGCGGATGCGGGTCAAGATGACCGAAGCGCTCGCCCTGGCCAAGCTGTTCGACCCCGTCGAGGTCGACTGGGCACTGGCCCACGCCGCCGTGCACGGCCGGTTCGCCGAAGCCGACCTGTCCTCGATCCTGGACCACCACGCCCGAGCACCGAAGGCGGGCGAACACCGGGCCAGCGAGGATCGCTCGCTGACCCAGGGCACCAGCGCCTGGGCACGACTCGGCCAGCACAGCAAAGACGAGGCGCTCTGATGACGACCAGGAGCACCACGATGGCGGCTGGGTCAGCGAGCGATCCTCGCTGACCCAGGGCACCAGCGCCTGGGCACGACTCGGCCAGCACAGCAAAGACGAGGCGCTCTGATGACGACCAGGAGCACCACGATGGCGGCTGGGTCCGCGCCGGCGCTGCCGGCGGACCTGGAGGATCTGCTGCGTCGGTTGCGGCTGCCCCACATCCGTCGCCACGCACCCGAGGTGGTCGCGACCGCGAAGGCTCAGCGCTGGGAACCGGCTGAGGTGCTCAAGGCGCTGTTCGCCGAGGAGGTCGCCGGTCGGGAACGCTCCGCACTAGCGACCAGGCGGGCGGTCGCGGGGTTCCCGACCGGGAAAACCTTCGATGCCTGGCAGCCCGAGGTCTGCTCGATCCCGGCGCCGACCCAGCAGGCGCTGCGCACCCTGGAATGGGTCCACCGCCGGGAGAACCTCGTCGTGTGCGGGCCGTCGGGCACCGGAAAGACGTTCCTGCTGGAAGCACTCGGACAACTTGCCGTTGAGCAGGGGCTGAAGGTCGCCTGGTTCACCTTGGAAGACCTCGGCGGCCTGCTGCGCCGCCATCGCGCCGACGACACAGTCACCAAGGCCATCGCCCGCGTCCTGCGAGCCGACTTGGTCATCGTCGATGACATCGGGCTGCTACCGGTTGCCGTCGACGCCGCCGAGGGCCTGTACCGGCTCGTCGACGCCGCCTACGAGAAGCGCTCGGTCGCGATCAGCTCGAACCTGCACCCGTCCGGGTTCGACGAGCTGATGCCCAAGACACTGGCCACCGCTACCGTCGACCGGCTCCTGCACCACGCCCACGTCTGCCAGACCAGCGGCGACAGCGTGCGACTCACCCAGGCACTCGCCGGCCAAGGGGTGAGCCCGTTGAACTGAATGCCCCTGGTCGGTAGTGGCCGCAGCCCCTTGGGCAGATCCCATGGCCACCACCGGGCAGTTCCCGTGACCGTCAGCGGGCAGGTTTCATGTCCGCCACTGGGCAGTTCCTGCTGTCCCTTGACACGCAATGCCGCACTCGTGTTGCTGAGCTACCGCAGCGGAGCCAAAGGCGCCGGGGGGCCGCAGAAGGATCTGATGCTGCTCGTGCAGGATGCCGGGAAGAGCACGTGGCGGCTGGCCAGCATGACCGAGATCCCCTATCTTGATCAGCTGCCGACACCAACCGCCACGCCCTCGGTGCCGACGCGGGCCCAGGAGCGGGCCGCGCGGGCCTTCGTCGGCACGGTCGTCCGGTATCTGGAGAGGGGGACGATCCCGCGGGGGCCTAAGTTGGGCGTCGCACCCTACGAATGGCGTCAGCGCATCCAGCGCGCGCGGATCGGCGGTGACTACACCGTGGATGTCGAGCTCATGGACACCGGCGTCACCGGGGTCGGCCCCGGCGCACCGATCACCGTCATTCCCGTGCAGGGCGGGATCGTCGGGGTGGCCCAGCTCGTCGCGACGGTGACGGCCGACTCCGGCTGGGCACCCGGCGGCGAGGGAGACACCAATGACGTCTATCAGCAGGCGCTCGGTGGCGACCGGACGCGAACCCGGGATGGGCTGGCGATCACCTTCGTCGTGCCAGACGCAGGCGAGCCCGCCGTGATCGGCGGTGACCTTGGGCTGATGCTGCCGCAGTGACGTCAGCCTGAGGAGCAGATCAGCGGACGTCGAGCGGGAGTTGCATCTCCAGCAGCCCCTTGCCGAGTTGGTCCTCGGCGGGGAGTTCCACCGGATAGCGGCCGGTGAAGCAGGCTGTGCACAATTGATCGCGCCGCCGGTTGGTGGCGGCGATCATGCCGTCCTCGCTGATATAGCCGAGCGTGTCGGCGCCGATCGAGCGGCAGACGTCCTCGACCTCGATACCGGTGGCGATCAGTTCGGCGCGCGTGGCGAAGTCGATCCCGTAAAAGCAGGGCCAACGCACGGGCGGCGAGGAGATGCGGACATGCACTTCGGCCGCGCCGGCTTCACGCAGCATCCGGACGAGTGCCCGTTGAGTGTTACCGCGGACGATGGAGTCGTCCACGACGACGAGCCGCTTGCCCTTGATGACCTCACGGAGCGGGTTGAGCTTGAGGCGGATGCCGAGTTGGCGAATGGTCTGGTTCGGCGAGATGAAGGTGCGCCCCACATAGGCGTTCTTGACCAGGCCCTGCCCATAGGGGATGCCCGACTCCTGCGCGTAGCCGATGGCCGCGGGGGTCCCGGACTCGGGCGTCGGAATGACCAGGTCGGCGTCGACGGGGTGTTCGCGGGCCAAGGTGCGGCCCATCTCCACCCGGGACTCGTGCACGACCCGGCCGTTGATCGAGGTGTCCGGGCGGGCGAGATAGACGTACTCGAAGGCGCAGCCCTTGGGCTCCGGCTCGGCAAACCGCTTGCTGCGCAGGCCGTTCTCGTCGATGGCGATGAACTCACCCGGCTCGACCTCGCGGATGAAGGACGCGCCGACGATGTCGAGGGCGGCCGTCTCGGAGGCGACCACCCATCCGCGCTCTACTCGCCCCAGGACGAGGGGACGGATGCCCTGCGGGTCGCGAGCAGCATACAGGGCATGTTCGTTCATGAAGACGAAGCTGAAGGCGCCGCGCAGCATCGGCAGGACTTCGAGGGCGCGTTCCTCGATGGTCGTGGACGGGTCGTCGACCAGGAGCGCGGTCACGAGCGCGGTGTCGGTGGTGTTACCGCGGCGCAGCTCGCCGGCGTGCACGTCGAAGCCTTGGGTGCCCCGCTCCATCACGTGCTCGCGCAGTTGCGCCGAGTTGATGAGGTTGCCGTTGTGCGCAAGGGCGACGGTGAAGCCGGCATGGCCGCCCAGGGTGGGCTGCGCGTTCTCCCAGGTGGAGCCGCCGGTCGTCGAGTAGCGGCAGTGCCCCACGGCGATGTGGCCCTTGAGGCTGGCCAACGAGCGCTCGTCGAACACCTGCGAGACCAGGCCCATGTCCTTGTAGACGAGTAGGCGGCGCCCGTCAGACGTGGCGATGCCGGCCGACTCCTGGCCCCGGTGCTGCAGCGCGTAAAGCCCGAAGTAGGTGAGCTTGGCGACCTCCTCACCGGGAGCCCAGATTCCGAAGACACCGCACGCGTCCTGAGGCCCACGCTCGTCCGGCATCAGGTCATGGGTCAGTCGCCCGTCTCCACCTGGCACGCGCCCCATCATCCCATAGCCGTATGCCCGTGTGACCGCCTCGGAACCTCACCTCCGCCGTAGGTGGAACCGGACGTCGCTGCCGAAGATGGTGCGGGGAGGCGCGAGGGCCGGGCCCGAGCTTTGTTTGCTCAGGCCCGGCCCGTGACCGTTACGAGGGCGGCTCAGTCGCCGCGCTCGGTGGCGTCCCAGTGCGTGAACCCGGCGGCCTCGGCACGCGCCTGGTCGACGAACCAGACTTCCGCGCGAGTGCGCTTGTACCAGGGGCTGTCGGGCGTGTGGAAGAGCATCGAGTCGGCGTTGCCCTTGACCTCCCAGCCCTCCGGTCCCTTGCCGCGGGGCCCCGCCGCGGCGGAGCCCGGACCGTATGGACCGTCCGGGATGTCGAGCAGCGTCGGCACCTCGACCCGCTGGGCCCTGGCATCCCATCGGGCAAATCCCGCAGCGCTCGCGGTGGCCTCGTCGGCGAACCACACCTCGGCCTTCGTCCGGCCGTAGTAGGGCGAGGCGGGCGTATGGAAGAGCATCGAGTCCGCGTTGCCCTTGACCTCCCAGCCGGCTGGGCCGGATCCGTCGCCGGCCGGCAGCGCCGACCCAGCGCCGTAGGAGGTCGGGGTGAACTGGGGCGCCTGGGTTGACTCGAGCTCAACCGTCGGGGACGCCGCGGGCTCCTCGATGATGAGGGGGTCGACCGCTGGCTGCTCGGAAGCGACCGCCTGGGCGGGGGCCGCGAGGAAGCCCGCTGCCGGTGTCACGTCGGCGTCGTTTGCCTCCGCACTATCGGCCACCGCGCTCGTCATGGCTGAGTCGAGCGTCGGCACTGCGCTCTGCGCGGCACCCTGCCGATCGGTAGACCGGCCGGTCGCAGCGGCAGCTGCAGCACGCGCAGCCTTCGCCTCGGCCTTGGCCGCCGCTCGGGCAGCCTTGGCCTCGGCCTTGGCCCGCAGCTTGGCGTCCCACGGCGCGAAGCCCGCAGCGATCGCGGTCGCCTCGTCGATGAACCAGACCTCGGCCTTGGTGACCTCGTAGGACGCCGACGCGGGCGTGTGGAAGAGCATCGATCCTTCGTTGCCCTTGACCGCCCAGCCTTCCGGCCCGGACCCGTCTTCGGCAGGCAGGGCCGACCCTGCGCCGTAGTCCTTGATCACTGGCTCGGCCTCGGCGACCGTCTCGGGCTCCGCAACGACGTCGGGCACGGGTTCCGGCTCGGCAACCATCGCAGACTCGGGCTCCGGCTCGGCAACCGCTGCGGCCTCGGGCTCGGCGTCAAGAACCGCGTCGACCTCGGGCTCGGCGTCAAGAACCGCGTCGACCTCGGGCTCCGGCTCCGGCTCCACCATCAGCTCCGGCTCGGCGGTCGCGACCTCAGTCTCAGGCTCCCCGACGACCTCGGCGTCGGACTCCGTCTCGACCTCAACGTCGGCCTCGTCAACGTCTACGGGCTCGGCGGTCGGTTCGTCGACAAGCAGTTGCTCGACAGTCTCAGCTTCCGGCTCGGCCGGCAGGACGTCCGGAAGCAGTTGCTCAGCCTCGGCTTCCGGCTCGGCCTCCGGGAGGTCGGCCGGCAGGTCGTCGGGAGGCGGTTGCTCGGCGGCCTCGGCTTCCGGGTCACGGACATCTGCCGTCACGGCGTCGGCTTCGGGCCGTTGAGTTTCATCCGCATCGGGAACAACGAGCAACTCGACGGGACTTGCGTCGATCGACTCCGCGACCGTGGACTCGATGTCCGGCCCGGCCATGGAGTCGTGGCCGTAGGCGACCTCGTCGGGAATCTGCGCGTCGGGTGCCTCGGCCGAGCGCTCGAGAGCGTCGGCCTCGGCCTTATCGGCTTCCTCTGCCGCGCGCTTGGCGCGCAAGGCAGCCAGGCCGCCCAGACCGGCGGCCGCAGCCGTAGCGCCACCGGCCTCGAGTGCGGCACCGGCCTCGTCGAGGTCGAGGAGGGGCAACTCCGGCTCGGAAGCCACGTCGACGATTTCAGGGGTGTCGAGGTCGAGCAGGGCCGCCTGTGACCCCCCGGCCGAAACGGGTTGGCTGGGCTCGGCATCGGGAAGCACAGCTTCCAGATCCTCGGCGTCCTCCACGCTCAGATCGACGTCGACCTCTGGTACGTCGACATCGGCGGGGAGATCCACTACGGCCGCGGCAGAATCGGCAAAAGCCGGTGACTCGTCGGCCGCTGGCTCGACATCGCCGCTGGGTTCATCGACGGACGGAACATCCACGGTCGGCAGGTCCGCAGGGCCCACGTCCACGTGGGACGCGGTGTCGAGATCGATCGCACCGTCGGCGTCGAGGTCAAGCGCACCGTCAGCGTCGAGGTCAATCGCGTCCGAGAGCTCGTGAGCCGTATCCAGCTCATCGACTCCCCCGAAATCGCCCCTAGGCTCGGGCTCTGACAGGCCTGCAGACAGATCCTCGGCGTCCTCCATGCTCAGGTCCGGGTCGACCTCCGGGACGTGAACGTCCGGCGTGGTCGGTGCGGGCACGTCGACCTCGTCCGACAGCTGAGCTTCCGCCGCATCCGGCTCCTCGAAGGTGGCGACCTCCTCGGCCGCTTCCTCGCCGTCCGCTGATGCGTCGATAGCAGCGGCGCCCGCCAAACCCACGCCAGCCGCGGCGGGGGCCGCCAGATCGGACGCGTCCAGATCCAGACCAC
>Ga0209174_10002135_pt1 | contig 13368 bp, 15 predicted proteins | sample JI91814BDNA_FD_187505 | JGI IMG/M metagenome (GOLD analysis project Ga0209174, IMG submission 187505) | Wastewater effluent complex algal communities from Wisconsin, to seasonally profile nutrient transformation and Carbon sequestration -... | ecosystem: Engineered > WWTP > Effluent > Algae...
CCGCCTCCGGCACGCGGCCCTGCTCGAATGCCGCCAGGTGCTGCGACCAGATCAACAGCGTGTTGTTGAACGACCGGGCCCGGAACCGCGCCGCGAACTCCAACGCGCGCCGCCAGTCATCCCCGGACACCAGCGCCTCGACCGCGCCGGTCAGCCGCTCGTGCAGCGCGTCGAGCTTCGCGTCCCGCGCGGCCCTGGCCTCCTCGGCTGTCGTCCCCATCGCTGACCTCCTCCCGGCAGGCCACCCGCACAGAGCGGGTGATCCCTTGCGACCATGAGGTGCGCCGGGTGGATCAGAAGGACGAGACGGACGACGGAACGGTGTGGGACGACCGCCAAGTGCAACGATGAACCCGACGAGTCCCTACCGGACTACCAGCTCAAAGGTGGCCGTGGGCGCGATGTCCGTAGCGGCGTCCTTATCGACTACAGGAATGTCCCGATCCCGGTCATCCTGTCGCCGCGGCGCGGACTCGAACCCGGTATCGCTGGGGGGTGACACCGACGCATTGGCGGAACGCCTCGGCCGCGCGGCTGCGGCTGGACCAGCCGGCCGCCCTGCCCGCCGCGGTTACGCTCAGCTCGCCTTCGCGCAGCAGCCGCGCCATGTGCTCGACGCGCAGCATCGTCAAGTACGCCAGCGGGGTCTTGCCGTATGCCTCCATGAACACCCTGGTCAGTTGCTTGGGTGACAGATGCACCCGCTCCGCCAACGCACCGAGCGTCCACGGATCGGCGGGAGAACCGTGCAGCAGGTCACGGGCCTCGGTGGCCTCTGCGCGCAAGGCCCGGAACCTTCGATGACGGGGCAGGGTGGGAACGATCCAGGCCCGCTGGCTGGCCGAGGCGGGCACCGCCGTGATTTTCACGAACGGGACTAGGACATCCAGGACGGCAAACAACAGTGCTTGCATCCGGTAGAAGTGCGCCGGGTCAGGGCGATCGACGCTCAGCGCGACCAGTTCGTCCAGCCACGGCATCAGCAGCCCCGCCCGGTCCTCGCCGAGGTGAAGAATCTGCGCAGGTTCGGCATATACATCGTCCATGAAGTCCTGCGCGTCAAGCCGATCTCGTAACGAGCCGGCGTGCTGCCAGAAGAACTGGTCCACGAGGTAGTCACGATCCAAATAGATGGTGGTGACCGTGATCCAGCCCTCCGGTTCGATACCACACAAGGTGTGCGCGCCCAGTGCGACGACATCGCCGACCTTGACCGGCTGCTCGCCGAACTCGCTATACAGAATGGCTGAGCCGGCACGAACTACTCCGATCCTCACGCAGTCGTAAGCCACCGGCCTCAAAGGCTCGTGTACCGAGCCGGTCCTGGCGAGGATCGGTGTGAAGTTCAGTGCCTCCCTCGTCCGGGCCCGTTCGGAGGAAGGCAGGGCCGTGGACACAGCGGGCTCGCGGGGCGACCAAGATTCGCGCTACACACCTTGACGCGAGTGCTCTAGTCGACCAGCGCCTGGACCGGCGTGATGCGCGTCGCAAGACGTGTCGGCGCGACGGCGGCAATGAGGGTCAGGACGGCGGTCGCCGCGACGACGGCGACAATCGGCCACAGTGGCAGCGCCGGCGCGACGAGCGTGCTGGGGACAGCCCCCTCCGGGTCGACCCGGACGAATCCCAGGAGTGACTGAGCTCCCGCCCAACCATAGATGATGCCGAGTAGAAGGCCCGTCACGAGTGCAGTGATGGTGATGTGCGTCGCTTCGAGCAGCACGACGCGTCGCACTTGGCGGTTCGAGAGGCCGAGCGCACGCAGCAGGCCGAGCTCGCGCCGCCGCTGTACTACACCGAGGGTGAGGAGGTTGACGAGGCCGACGCCGGCGATGACGGCTGAGACGGCGACCATGCCCATCATGATGGCCGCGAACGTGTCAATCGGCGCCGCTATCTCGGGTGGCAACTCGCCGCCCGCGCCCGCCGCCAGTACGCGCTTGGCCGATTCGGTAGCAACGGCGAGCATGGTCACGAGGGTGATGCCCATGACGACGCCGATCGCCATACGGCTCGATCGCTCGGGGTAGCGCAGCGCGTTCTCGGCAGCCAAGCGCGCCGTCGCTGACTTGCCGAATGCACGGCCGACGAGGCGAAGCGCAGGCGGCATGATAAGCGTTGCACCCAATGCGAGTCCTGTGAACGATAAGAGACCGCCGAAGAAGGCCACGACGACGCCTAGCGGCGTGAAGAAGCCGGCAAGAACTCCCAGGGTGAGCAGCGCGCCGCCTGTGACGAATAGCGCGATCGCCGTTCCGTTGCGACCTCTGCGGTGCACGAGATCACCGTGGGAACTCTCGACCGATCCACCGAGCGCCTCCAACGGCGTCACGGTGAGCACGCGGCGCGAACCTGCCCATGCAGCGGCCCAGGTTGTGAGGGTTACGACGACGGCCGGGAGCAGAAGTGTCGGCCGGAGGACGGTGTAGTGGACGCCTTCCAGCGCCAGTAGTTCGGTTGCGAGGGCAACCCCGACCGCAGCGAGCGCCGTGGCGCCCACGAATCCGATGAACGCGCCTATCACACCGACAACTAGACCCTGCCGGGCGACCTCCGCGCGCTGAGCGCGTGCAGAGGCTCCGATCAGCCGAAGGAGCGCAATCTGCCTCGTGCGGCCCGCGATGATGGTCGAGAAGGTATTGGCCGTCACGACCGCCGCGACGTAGAGGGCAAGGCCCAGCAGAATCGCGACGAGGATGCTGTCCAAGGCCCCGAGCGTCCCCGTGTTGCCGATGTACGGGTCAGCCGCCAGCATCGCAAGTGCGAATCCCGTTGCGGAGATGAGCATGACGCCGAACGCGGTCGAAATTGCGGCAACGAGGATGGACGCGCCCATACCGCGCTCGCGCAGCCACATGAGCCTCGCGGCACCTTGTCGCGACGGCGGGATGTGGATGTCGGTTGTCGCGGTGCTCATGCCGACATCTCCGCGGTCGTGTCGGAGCCGGCGGACGTGGCAACCGAAGCCGCGCCGAGTTCGGTCGCGAGCATGAATGCGGAGAGTTCCTCGGCCGTCTGCCGAGGTTTGTCGGCGACGATGCGGCCGTCGCCGAGGAACAGCACGCGGTCGGCATATGCAGCCGCCACGGCGTCGTGGGTCACCATGGCGATGGACTGGCCGTGTTCGCGGCACGCGGTCCGCAGTAGCGCGAGCACTTCGCGGCCCGAGCGTGAGTCGAGATTGCCGGTGGGCTCGTCGGCGAAGACGAGGTCGGGAGCGGTAGCGAGCGCGCGGGCGATAGCGACGCGCTGCTGCTGCCCGCCGGAGAGTTCGTGCGGGCGGTGACTCAGCCGAGAGCCGAGACCGAGAGACTCCACCAACCCGTCGACACGCGCCTTCTCTAGCGCGGTCGGTCGGCGGCCGTCGAGATCGAACGGGAGAAGGATATTGCCCCACGCGTGGAGGGTCGGGACGAGGTTGAACGCCTGGAACACGAATCCGACGCGTCGGCGCCGGAGAATCGTGAGGTCGTGGTCTGAGAGGCCGGTGATTTCGGTGTCGCCGATCCATGCGCTGCCGCTGCTTGGGGCGTCCAGTCCGGCCATGATGTGCATGAGGGTCGACTTTCCCGATCCGGACGGTCCCATGATGGCCGTGAACTCTCCGCGACGGATACCGACGCTGACGTCATCGAGCGCATGCACCTCGCCTTCGCCGGAGCCGTAGGTTTTCGTGAGGTGCTGCACCCGGGCCGTTAGGCCGAGGTCTGTCGATGTCAGTTCCATGCCTTCGACGCTATGGAGCCGGCCATATCCGGTGCGTCGGTCGACAGATGCATCCTCGTACATCTCCAGGATGACTCGCATGAGTGTCTTCGTGCTTCACCAGTCTTCTCGACGATTCCCTCCGCAGCGCTGGACGATGGGAGTCCGAAGCAGGTGAAGCTCAGGCCGTGCTGAGGGGATCGCTGGGCTGGGCTACGCGAGCCCGTGCTCGAACGCAAAGACGACGAGCTGCACGCGGTCGCGCAGGTCGAGCTTCATGAGGATGCGGCTGATATGCGTCTTGACGGTCGCCTCGGACAGGAACTCGCGCGCCGCAATTTCGGCATTCGACAACCCGCGTGCGGCGAGCGCGAATATCTCACGCTCGCGGGCGGTGAGCCTTCCGTACTCGCGGGGGACGGCCTGTGGTGAGGCATCCGTGAAATGCGCGAACAGCTCACGGGTGGCGGATGGCGCGATGACGGCCGATCCAGAGTGCACCGTCCGAATCGCTGCCAGAAGAAACTCGGGGTCGGCATCCTTCAGTAGAAACCCGCTCGCACCTTGCCGAATGGCTCGGGCGGCGGCCTCGTCAAGATCGAACGTCGTGAGCATGACGATGCGCGGCGGAACGGGGTCCCGCAACAGCTCGGCCGTCGCGGCGAGGCCGTCGAGCACAGGCATCCGAATGTCCATCAGAACGACGTCGGGCTTTACGGCGTGCACGACCTCGATCGCCTCGCGGCCATCGGAGGCTTCTCCGACGACCTTGAGGTCGTGCTGCGAGTCGATGAGCATGCGGATGCCGGCGCGAAAGAGCGCCTGATCGTCCACGAGAACTACCTTGATCGCGCTCATGACGCGCTGCGGATCGGCAGAGACGCACGCACGACGAAGGCGTCGTCTTGTGTGAAGGCGTCCAGGCGCCCTCCGATGAGTTGTGCGCGTTCCCGCATGCCGATGATGCCGTGTCCGCGGGTCCCTTCGCTGGTGCCGTGGGTCCTCATCGGCCGGGCCTGAGCCTTCGTACCGCGCCGCAGAGCGTTACGGACCTCCAGGTCGACGCGCTCGGCGTGCCATGCAAGTCGTACATCGACGGGTCCCGCGCCGCCGTGCTGCAACGCGTTGGTCAGAGCCTCCTGCAAAATGCGGTACACCCCGAGCTGTATCGACGCCGGTGGTGTCGTCTGCGACGTTGGGGCAACGTCGACTCGAAGATCAACGCCGGTGGTACGCAGTTGCGCGTAGATCTGCTCCAGGTCGGCCAGCGTCGGTTGCGGGCCGTCGCTCTCGCTGTGCCGTAGCTGTGTCAGGAGCATTCGCACATCGGACAGCGCCCCCCTCGCCGTGGTCGAGATCGTGCCCAGCGCCTCGGTCGCGACAGACGGATCAGATGCGGCGGCGTACCGCGCCCCATCGGCTTGAGCGACGACGACCGCGAGCGAATGAGCAACCACGTCGTGCATGTCACGCGCGATGCGGACACGCTCCTGGTCGGCGACGGCCTCCGCCTCGGCCCATTGCTGGGCGATCCGATTCTCCTGCGCCCGTAGCGCTGTGCGGACAAGAGCCCCGGCGGTCCAAGCCAGCAAGAGCGCGAACATAGCGGCGACGAGCGAGGCGGCTGCGGCCGTGACCGTAACCTGTTCCTCACCGGCGAGGATAGGTTCGACAAACAGATACGCCGTGATGACACCGGCGCCCGCGATTGCTGATCCGAAGCCGAACCAGAAGACCAGGCGGGTGCCGTAAGCGGCCGTCGTGTAGAGGACAGCGAAGATCGCGACATCGGTGAGGCTCGGCGGCCGTCCCAAGAACATCTGGATGATCCCCCCGAACCATGCGACGACGAGCCCGATCCCCGGTGACAAGCGACGAAGTGCCACGGCAGCAGCCATGAACGCGACCACCAAGACTGTGCCGAGCACGTTGTGCGGCACCGCACGACCTGCCAGGAACTCGGGCCACGCAACGACCACGGCAAAGAGCGCCGCGACGCTGAGGTCGACGGTGAGCTGGTGCGTTGTCAGCCGGCGGAACACGCCTTCAACGCTACGTGAGTGCTGTTGCCAGGGCGTCCGTCTCGCGATGTATCTCGGCGTCTACGGCGTCCGGCCCCAGAGTGGGTTGGCTGGTGTGCGACAGCTCAGAGGGACCGCTGCATCGAGGAGCCGCAAGCCAAGCGATGCTTGCGCGGGCACCACTCCGTTGCCAAGTGCTTCCAACTGTTTCGCCGGAGTGAGTTGGTGCCGGGCGTCGGTGACCCAGCCCTCCGGCAGTCCCATGAGCCATTCCACAAAGGCAGGTGATGGGCGGGGCGCGTTCGGGTCGCTCAGGATTGCGGGAGACGGGGCGGGCCGACCGGTGATGTGCTCCCACCGGGCAACGGCGGGTGCGTAGCGTCCCCAGCGTCGAAGAAGTCCTCGATTAAGGTGAAGGTTGCTTCCGGTGACGGCTGGCCGCGCTTGGTCACGAGGTCGATCACCTGATGGCTCAGTGCGATCGTTCCGCGACGAGCGTGCACCTGATCCAGTGTCTCGCCACCCCTCGCGGCGTCCGAGGCGAGCGGCGTGCGGAACAGCGCGGTGGGCGAGGATGAAGATGCGGAATCGGCGATGCGGGGCGCCGATTGCGGAAGCGGGTAGGCCGATCCATCGTGCGTCATACCGGAGGTCGGCCAGGTCTCCGAGTACGGCGCCAAGTGCCCGTAGAGGTCGGGCTGGCTGGTCTCCCAGACCCCACGGGTCGGGTTCCAGGTTGCGAAGGGTTGCAGTGCCGGGGGTTGCTTTGGCGGGGTTGCGTCGCTCATCGTCGTCTCCTTTGGAATGCGGGCGGACAGCGGGTGCGGAAAGCAGGCCGCGGACGTTCTCGATGACGACCCATTCGGGGTGTAGCGCTTCGATCGCGGTCGCCATGTGTGCCCAGAGGCCGGAGCGGGTGCCTGGTGCGAGGCCGGCCATGCGGCCGACCGTGGACACGTCCTGACAGGGGAAACCAATGGCCCTTGACAGGCGTCTCGCGTCGCCGGGTCTCGGCTGGCCCCACGCGGTGCGGCCCCCGCCAATGCTGGCCGCCACAACGGTGCTTTGCGTCGGCTACGCCGCCTACCTAGTATCCGTGCTGCGTCGACGGGGCCCGAGCCCTGACCTGTTGGAGCCTGCACCAAGACAGCCGCCGCGATCCTCGCCAAGAGTGCACCCGACCACCGTGCGACAGGCTTGAGGCCAGGCTGCCAAATTAAGGCGACATCGAGTCGTATGACCTCTGGGGCAGTGCGTCACTTCGCCGGCTGCCGACCGTACGTGGCCGGTCTGCAGCACGCTGTTGGTTCGGGCGAGGCCGCTATCGGCGAGCGTGAGCTTGGAGGTGGGCGAGGACGGCGAGGACGCGGCGGTTGGTTTCACCGTCGTCTTCTAGTCCGAGCTTGGTGAAGACGGAGCGCATGTGAGCCTCCACGGTCCGGTCGGAGAGCCGGAGCAGTGCTGCCACCCGGACGTTCGAGTGTCCTTCGGCGACGAGCCGGAGGACCTCCTGTTCGCGCTCGCTGAGCCGGGCGATGGATGGAGTGGACTGGGAGTGCACGAGTGCTTGTACGACTCCCGGGTCGAGGGCGACTCCGCCGTCGGCTACTCGGTGCAGGGCGAGGTCGAAGTCGTCAAGGTGCAGAACGCTCTCCTTGAGGAGGTAGCCGAAGCCCGGGCTGCCGAGCAGTGGGCGGCAGTGGCGCAGCTCGATGTGCTGAGAGAGCAGGAGCACCCCGGTCTGCGGGTGGAGGGTCCGCAGCTGAACGGCGGCAACCGCCCCGTCGTCCTCGCCGCCGGGCGGCATCCGCACATCGACGATCGCGAGGTCGGGGTGATGCTCCACAACGGCGGTCCCCAGGGCGACCGTGTCGCCAACGGCGGCGACCACCTCGTGCCCGGCATCGAGCAGCAGACGGACCAGCCCTTCCCGGAAGAGGACCGCGTCATCGGCCACGACGATCCGCAGCCCGGCCACTCACACCACCGCCCGCACGGTCGTTCCGCCGCCGGCGGGGCTGACCACGGTCATGGTCCCGCCCACCGAGGCCACCCGGTCTCGCAGCGCGACCGGCCCGTCCTCGGGAGCTCCCCCCACTCCGTCATCGCGCACCTCAATGCTCATGCGGCCCTCGAGCGGGCCGACGGCGACATCGATGCTCTGCGCGCGCGCATGCTTGAGCGCATTCGTCACGGCCTCGGACACGACGAGGTATGCGGTCGCCGTCCGAACCTCGTTCGCGGGCGGCAGTTCATCGACCCACAGCGTGATGGGTACGGGGCTGGCGGCACGCACGGCCTCCAGCGCCGGCCCGAGCCCGTCGTCGAGCCGCGCCGGGCGCACGCCGTGGGCCAGCGAGCGCAGTTCCCGCACGGTGTCCTCGAGGTCGGCAACGGCCCGGTCGACCTCGCTAGCCTGGGCGCCGCTCAACTCGCGCTGCAACCGCCGCAGGCGCATGCCTGTGGCGACGATCTGCTGCTGGGCGCTGTCGTGGAGGTCCCGTTCGAGGCGGCGCCTCTCCAGGGCGACGGCCTCCGCGAGCCGCGACCGGCTCGCCTCAACCTCCGCGACTGCCTCCCGCAGGCTTAGGCGCAGCCGGCTGACCTCGATCGGCAGCCACGCCGCCACCGCGAGGGCGGCGATGCGGCGCCGAGCGCGGGCCGTGTCGTGGCCGAGCGTGATCCGCGCGATGTGCTCGCCCCCGGCCGTCACGTTGACCGTGTGCGGGTCCTCACTGGTGGTGGAGGCGTCGGCCCAGGTGCCGTCCGGCCGGCGCAGAACGAGCCGCAGCCGGGGGTCTGCCTGTGCGGTGCGCAGAACCTCCTCGAGCTCCTCGGGCTGGCGTCGGCCGGCCCGCACGTCGCCGACGAAGCGCTCAACGCCGGCCAGAGCCACGTAGCGGTCTCGGTCGACCAGGCGCCCGACGGTGCGCGCGATGCGGTGGTGCAGAGGTAGCAGGATGAGCGCGGTGATGAAGGCTGCCGTGACCGCTGGCACCTCACCGGCCGCGCCCAGGGTGCGTCCGACCGCGAAGACGACTCCCGCGAAGACCGCGGCCGCCCCGACGGCGGTGATGATGACCGAGACGGTCTCGCCGAGGACCCGCTCGACGTCGAAGAGGTCGTACCGCAGGATCGCCACACCGACCGCTGCCGGGACGAGCACGACGATAGCCACCAGGTGCGGGGTGTACGCGACGGCCAGGGACGCCCCGAGGGTCTCGGCGACCCAGCCCGCGGCGAGCAGAGCCCCGGCGACCACCCCGGCCAGCGCCAACCACCGCACCTGCAGCCGACGTCGGGCGTCGCCGAAGCGCGCCGAGCGAACCACCGCAGCAACGCCGATACAGACCGACAGCGCAACCAGCACGATCCCGACGACCGCCACGACATCTCGCCACGCCCCAGCAGCGCCACCGACGAGCTCACCATCGACCTGACGCGCCCCCCACAGCCCCGTCACCGTCGCCGCCGTCGCCAAAGGAAGCAGAACCGCCGGCGCACGCCACACCCAGCCCCGATGGCAACCGTCGGGGAACACCAGCAGCAGCGCGACCAGCCCAGCGACGTTGAGCGGCCAGAGCCCGACCGCGGCGTCGGCCACGAGCACCGCCGCCGGCAACGGAGTCGGGGTGCCGGCAGTCTGCCCGTACCGTTCGACCAAAGCGACAGCCAGCGGGGCGGCACCGCACCACGCAAGGGCAGGGGCCACCGCCGCGGCCGGGCGATGAGCCTGCACCACCACAGCGACACCGACCGAGACCGCCGCAGCCAACGCAGCGAGCACATCCTGAGCACGCGCGTCGACCAAGCCGATCACCAGGCCGGTCACGACGACGGCAGCGGCGAGCACCACCGCCGCTCGCCCGACGCTCGCCCGCATGAGGTCATGGTGACAGAACCTCGTGACCCCCGGATCCGGGTCAGCACCTACGCCGGATCCGGATGAGGGCACCGCGCTACACCCGATGTGGCTCACCACGGGATGCGGCCAGGCTGGATGACGTCCCCCAACACCCTCACCACAGGAGAGGTCATGAATCTCATCTACACCGTCCTAGCAGCCGTCCCGATCGGCTTCCTGATCCGCCCCCGAGCAACCGCACTCCTCACCTACCTCGTAGTAGGCAGTTGGATCTTCGCCTTCCAGAGCGTCAGCCTCGTCCTATCCTGGATCGGCCACGCGGGACGACCTGCGTTCGGACCGTTCCCCACCTCGTTCCCCGCCGTCGCCGACAACGGCGAGGTCATCGGATACGCCGCCGTCAACCTCGTCATCACGACCATTGGCGTGGGGCTCGTCGTTCTCGGCCACCGCCTGCGCGCCCGCCGCCAGTCCAGGTCCGAGGTCTCGCTCGACACCGCCACCGTATGACAAGTCCGACGACGGCTCAGACAGGTTCCCCCACGCCGCGTGGGTGTGGACAGGCACTCACCTGGAGCGCGCGACGTAAAAGGCCTCAACCGTGACACGCTGACCCTGCCAGGTCACAAGGTGCGGCCTTCCGCCGGGTGCTGGGCGTGGTCAGGGGTGGCCGCGGTGGCGGCGGGTGAGCGACGGGCCTCACCCTGAGGGGCATTCGCTCCCCTTGAGGGCCGACCATGTGTCAGTTATAGTCGACACATGGTCGAGGTCATCCGCACCGACGACTTCGACAAGTGGCTACGAAAGCTCAAGGACAGGGTCGGTCGACTCCGCATCGTCGAACGCCTCGACCGGCTCGCCTCAGGCAACCCAGGCGACGCCAAACAGGTCGGCCAGGGCGTCTGGGAACTCCGACTGATGTTCGGTCCCGGCTACCGCATCTACTACCTACACGACGGCCCGCGAGTGATCCTGCTGCTCTGCGGCGGCGACAAGGCAACACAGCAGCGGGACATCGAGCGGGCTCACCAGCTCGCGGACGACTACCGCAACGAGGAGGACAAGGACCATGGCTAGGAACGGCAAGTACACACGCTTCGACGCCGCCGACTACCTCGAGGATCTCGACGACGTCGCCACCTACCTCGAGATCGCCTTGCAGGAGTCGGCCGAGGATCCCACCGCCATCCCCCGGGCCCTGGGCGTCATCGCCCGTTCGCAGAACATGAGCGAGCTCGCTCGGCGCGTGGGCATGAGCCGCGACGGCCTCTACAAAGCACTCTCAGCCGACGGCAACCCGACCTGGTCGACCATCCTGAAAGTCACCAACGCCCTCGGCCTGCGCTTGGAACTGCACACCGTCGCCTGAACCGGCACACCCCTCCGCCACACGCCACACGAGAGAGAAGCACCCGCGTCACAGCGCCGGGAGCTGGGCCGCGCGGGGACGGCGGCGGCACGGCATCGCCCGTGACCGAGGGCGCCAGCACCTGGACCGTGTTTGATGGTTCGATGCATCAACCCACGCAGCGGCGCCAGGACGTTATCCCTGCGGGTCGACTCATCGTGATCTCGGGCCGGCCTGGAACTGGGAAGACGACGCTGGCCAAGGCCACGGCACAAGAGCTGCCTGCCTGCTACCTGCGCGTCGATGCCGCCGAAACTGCTCTCGTGCGCGCCGGAGCAGCGGTCGTTACTGAGGGCTACGCGGTCATCCACGAACTCGCCGTCTCCAACCTCCAACTAGGCCACACCGTCGTGGTGGACGCAGTCAACCCCGTCCCGCAGGCCCGTGCGGGATGGTTTGAGACAGCGGCGCGGGCCCAGGCCCGACTGGTCATGGTCGAACTCGAGCTCCCGGACCTGCGCGAGCATCGCCGTCGTGTGGAGGAGCGAGACGCCGACATCCCCGGACATGTCCTGCCCACCTGGGATCAGGTCGTGCACGGTCAATGGACACCCTGGAACGAAGAGCGTGACGGTGAACACCTTCGCATTGACAGCACCAACGCGGACGTCGCCCTCGCGCATCTGCTGCAAGCCCTTCGCCCCGAGTGACCGCGTCCACCGGAGGAGTCACCTCGCCTGCTGCCGGGCGCGCGGGGCACCAGCACCCGCGCCTTGACAGCGCTTCCCCCCGCGTGGTGCCTGTCGATGCATTCGGCAAGTGCTACGGAGCGGCCGGGGGCGTGTCGGGCGGTTCGAGGATCACCACGGCGGTCTCGGTTGGCCGAAGGGCGGCGTAGTCATCGAGATCCTTGTCCAACTGGGCCCAGCGACTCCACAGCCGCTCGCGCTCTTCGCCCTGTGCGCGACGCGCACGAACCTGCCAGGTCCCATCGCGAGTCTGGACCACGGCCTCGGGTTGAGCCTGCAGGTTCAACCACCACGCCGGTTCGGCCCGACCCCACCCGTTCATCGCCATCGTGACCAGGTCGGGCCCGTCCTCGAAGTAGCCGATGACGACCCGACGTGGACTGCCACTCCGCCGGCCGGTCGTGGTCAGCTGCGCCGTCCCATACCGTCCCGGCTTCGGCCTCCATAAACCGAACCGCCCGCCACTCACCCGCAGCAGCGCCCGATGTCCATGCCAGAAGGTCTCAACGAACCAGCGCGGCGGAAGACGAGCCCGTCCCCGAGCCGCCGCAGCTGCTCGCGCCTCATCGTCGCTGGGCATGACCACAGTGTGACCGTGGCGCATTCGGTCGGGCAATGGGGAACCCCTACAAGCCGTCCCAGACAGCGTCCTCAGCCTCAGTTGATGCCGCCGCAGCGCGATCGGCCCTGCGCTCACCCGGCCACTCCTTCCCAGTAGCCCACTCCGCCGCCAGTCGGGCGCCCGGAATGCGGCATGTGCGTGCCGATCGGCTCGCTTGGGTGGCGCCATCCGGGTAGCAAGAGGCTTTAGCGTGGTCTGCATGAGGACAGTGCAGCCGCGGCACCCGTGGGAAATCGCTCTGCCCTCTTACCGCCTCATCTCCGGAGCCTTGGCGCTGGGAAGGCCCTTGGCGGTGCGGTCTGTCCTCGAACGCCGAGGTGGTGACGACGAGGAGACTGTCGTGGCTCGCTACAACGACCTGATGGCGGTCGTGGAGGGAGCTCCTTGGGCCACGGACGATGTTCTGGCACGCCTGCGCGCGCTCGAGTCCGAGGGCCCAGAGACCGGACCGCCGCTTTGGGAGTCGGTGGTGATGGGAAGCGGTGCCGCTGACGATGATCGGGTGATCGAGGCCGCACGACGAGTCTGGGAAACACTCGGGTCGAACGCCTACGCGGTCCAGTTCAAAGCTCGACCACAGACCTGGCGCGGGTTTCTCGAGGGCCGCGGCTGGGCGGTGCTGGGCATGACCGGCCTCGTGGTGATCGCGATCATCGCCGATGAGGTCAGTCGGCGATGGGGCTGGTACTGGCTCTTGGTGCTGCCATTGTTCATCGCTTGGCCGGCGTTGATCTACATCGCCTTCCGGTGGAGGTATCGCGGTCTTGAGGAGCGCGGCGGCAAAGAGCTTCCACACCTGAACCTGCCGAGGTGGTGACGACCAAGAGACTGTCGTGGCTCGCTACCGAGCACTACGACCCCGCCCGCGGCAACCTCGACCGCCACGGCGTGCACTTCCTCACCGCCGACGTCGCTGGCGTCTGACCGGAAGGAGGGGGCCTGCCCTCACACGAGGAATAGTCAAGACCTGTGGATCGGCGTGTCACGCGACGTGTTGATCTCCTCCTGATTCGTCGGGTCGTTCGACGAGGATGCCCTTCTCGAAGGTGGCGCCGGCT
>Ga0209174_10002138_pt1 | contig 13357 bp, 16 predicted proteins | sample JI91814BDNA_FD_187505 | JGI IMG/M metagenome (GOLD analysis project Ga0209174, IMG submission 187505) | Wastewater effluent complex algal communities from Wisconsin, to seasonally profile nutrient transformation and Carbon sequestration -... | ecosystem: Engineered > WWTP > Effluent > Algae...
CGGGAGACACGGTGTTCTCGCCGTTCATGGGCATCGGATCTGAGGGTTACCAGTCCATCAAACTGGGGCGGCGATTCATTGGGACGGAACTCAAGCCGTCCTATTTCACCCAGGCGTGCGCGTACCTCGCACAATCCGAATCCGAACAAGCGACGCTCTTCACGTTATGAAAACGGTGTGGCTCAAGCGCGGCGACCGATACGAGTCGGTGCGGTTGCTGCGCGAGTATCCCGAAGTAGGAGCCGTCAAGGTTCTGCGGGTCGGATCACCAGAGCCATGGACATTCAAGGCATCGGAAATCGTCACCGAGAAGCCGCTGACCAAACGGCAACGCGAGGGGATCATCAAACGGCAGGTCCGCGAGGAACGTGAAACCGCACAGAGAGAACAGGTCAAGGACGTGCTTTTCGACGGCAAACCGAAGTCGATCATGGAGATCGTCGATGCCGTCAACGCAATGCCTCGGGCGATGACCCGGATGGAGCCGGCCAGGGCATGGAAGATCGTCTCGGGATTCGTCAAAAACAACACGCACACCGCAGAGCTTCAGGTTACGACACGCAGCCGACATCATTGGATCGTTCAACGAATCTCACCCAAGCCACTATGAAACGAATTGCACGGGCTGGTTCGGCGACGGGAGTAAAATCAGCCATCACCTACGTTGGCAGTGGAACCAAAGGCCCGCATGTGATCTATCTGGCGGAAGGGAAACGCATCACCGTAGGGCGCGACAAATCAACCAAAGGCCCGGCGTGGCTGGTAATCGAAGATACCCCCGTCGTGAAAGCTCAGTCGCCGAACATCGGAATGAACGAATCACCGTCGCACCAACCGAGTATGACCTCCGAACAACTGGACAGATTCCAAGATTGGCTCAACAGAGAAGCCGTCGAAGCGAACAAAAAAAGCGGCGCCTATTTCAACGGCCGAGCGTGCGCGTTCAACGACGCATTCGAGTGCCTCACCATTTTGCGCATGAATGACAGCCAACCTCCGGAATCCACGGAGTCGGACAAGTCGCCGAACGCTTCTGGCTCGGCTCGATTTGCGGCAACCGCTGATGGGACTTGGCTCCTTACGATCGATCATGGGGACATGAAAATCAGCGTGGACATCGGGGAAACTGATGTAGGTGTTGTGCTGAAGCACGGCGGCAGGGAAGACCTATTCGACTTTGAGTATCCGCCGAACGCCTCGCCGTCTGCCACGGAGGCCGGACGATGAGTGCCACCAACTCCAAGACCCCAACCCCGGCCCCGTTGGCAGGACGCCATGGTTCGGCGGTGCTATGGTTTACGGTTCAACGTCGCAACTTTGGCCACTGGGATGTCTGCGGAGACGCTGGCCGCATGTTTGCAATCCGAGGAGAGCCTGGGGATGTCGTGATCAGGGACGAGCGCAAAGGGTCACTGGGTATCCGACCTGGATTTCCAACGGTTGAAGCGGCGATGGCGTGGGTAGTTGGAAAGCTCATGACCGAGTCGCCGAACGCGGAGCGATCTGCCACCGCTGGAGCGAATGGCGCAGAGAACACAAACAAAGGCTGACCGCTCCAGCGGTTGGCAGCATCTACTGGTTCGGAGACACCTATGACAGTCACAAAAGAACAATCGGCGGAAATGCTCGAAGCCGCAAAACCGCTCATCAAGTGGATGAACGAAAACTGCCACCCGCACACCACGGCAATCGTAACCGCAGTGGACATTGAACTGATGGAAGGCGTCGCGTGTGAAAAAACCCATGAATTTCTGCGAGGCTGAGTCGCCGAACGCCCAAAGCTCTGCCACCGCTGGGGCGGATGGCGATCAACCTGAGGAGAAACGCTGACCGCCCCAGCGGTTGGCAGCAACTACTTGTTCGACATGAAGGGACCCATTTATCTGGCATCACGATACAGCCGGCGCGAAGAGCTTGCCGCCTACCGTGACCAACTCAGCCAACTAGGATTTCTGGTTCAGGCGCGATGGCTGGATGGCGGTCATCAGATTTCCGACGCGGGTGCCCCGATCGGCGAATCGGGCGAGGCATTGGTGGAGGGCGACGAGGGGGGCACCAGCTTGGAGGCCGCTGTCTTGCGATCGAAATTTGCTCAGGACGACTGGGATGACGTGAACGCGGCCGAGATCGTGATTTCGTTCACGGAGCCGCCGCGCTCAAGGGCAAACCGTGGCGGAAGGCACGTTGAGTTTGGAATCGCTCTCGCTCGGGGTGTGCGCGTGATCGTGGTTGGATACCGCGAGAATATCTTTCACTGGCTTCCTCGCGTGGAGTTTCGACGCACGTGGGAAGAGGCACTGGGTCTGCTGTCGAACAGCGGAATGAACGACTCACCGTCGCAATATCCGCTACGAAACACGCCACCCAAGGGGGAGGAGTCGCAATCGGCATCTTGACGCGGAACCCGTAGGCGGACCAATAGTCCACCATGGCAGGCAGGAAAGGTTTCGACACGCGCCGGGGACGACCACCCGGCAACACAAAGAGCGACGCAATCGTTGCCGAGATCCTGAACAGCGTTCGGAAAGGCGTTCCCATCAAGCACGCATGTGCCACGTTCTGTGTGTCCTACACGACGTGGCACATGTGGAAAACCGAGGGATCAGCAGCAAGGGAAGCTGTTGCAAAAGGAGAGAAGCTAGGCAAGCGGGCAAAGTGGTGCCTGCATTTCCTCATCCAATTCGAGGCAGCGATGTCCGATTTTGTGGATGATGCGGTCAAAAAGGTGAGCAAGGCAGCTGGGAAAGACTGGAAAGCGGCAGCGTGGTTGCTGAAGTGCAGGGACCGCGACAACTTCCGCGAGAAGCAGGAGATAGAACACACGGGAGCCGGCGGCGGCCCCATCGGCGTCACGTTCTCGCCGGAAGACCGTGAGCAACTCGGAAGCGCATTGGAGAAGCGCATTGCCCAACGCATGGAGGAACGGAAGCGGTTCGTGGACGGTGCGCCGGTATCGGTGAACGGCAACGGACACCACAACGGGAACGGGAATGGCAACGGATTCTCTGATCCGCACTGACGGTGAGGCGGACTACGTCGCCAAGTCTGCCTCCGAAGACCTGCTTCTGTACGCCCAGTTCTGCGATCCTGAGTACACCTACTCGCCTCTCGTCGCCGGCATTGCGTGGCAACTGGACCGACTCGGGAAAGACATCCGACGACTCGTCATCAGCGTTCCGCCACGGCACGGCAAGAGCCGGCTGGTGTCCGTCGAGTGGACTTCTTGGATGATGGGCCGACGCCCCGGTGTGGAGATCGTGCTGGCCTCATACTCCGGCGACCTCGCCAAAGAGCATTCCAGACGCGCCCGCGAACGAGTCCGAACCCGGCAATGGCGCACGGTATTCCCGGACGTGACGGAAGACGCGGAACAGGCAGCGGCGGCGAACTGGAAGCTGTCCAACGGCTCATCCTTCCAGGCGGTTGGCGTCGGAGGTTCCCTGACGGGACGCGGGGCTGACATCCTCATCATTGACGACCCGATCAAGGACCATGCCGAGGCCCACTCGGCCACCCAACGTCAACGGGTGTGGGATTGGTTCATGTCGGTTGCCATGACGCGGCTCTCCCCGGGTGGTATCGTCGTCATCATCATGACCCGATGGCACGTGGACGACCTCGTTGGGCGTTTGCTCGAGCCGGGCAGGCAAACGGAGCTCCGCGATGGCGGTGGAGAGAAGGAGGTTTGGCACCAGTACAAGCTCCCAGCATTGGCTGAGGAGAACGACCCGTTGCGACGCCAGCCAGGGGAGGCGCTGTTCCCGTCGCGGTTCCCGGCATCGGACCTCGAATCGAAACGCCGATCCCTCGGGCCGTACGTGTTCGGTAGCCTGTACCAGCAAAACCCGGTTCCCGCTCAGGGCAACGTCGTCGACCGAAACGCCTTCCGGATCGTGGACGACAACGCCATACCGAAAGACCGGACATTCATGCGGTACTGGGACCTTGCCGCATCCGAGAGCGAGGTCGGGAATTTCTGGGCAGGCGCAAAGGGATGCATCGGATCGGACGGGACGTTCTACATCACCGCCATGGACCGCTGGAGGAAGTCGTGGGGCGAAGCCAAGCCAACGATCCTCACCCATGCCGCCAACGAGATGATCCCGGTTGGCGTCGAAGCCGTGGGCGGGTTCAAGATAGCCTTCCAGGAGCTTCGCAACTCGGCCCCTCAAGGCGTCATCATCCGGGAGTTCGGAGCGGAGACCGACAAGCTGACCCGCGCCCTCCCGTGGTTCGCTCTCGTCGGAAACGGCAAGGTGGCGCTCTTACGTGGTGCGTGGAACGAGGATTTTCTCGCCGAGGTTCACGCCTTCCCGATGGGCGCATTCGACGACCAAGTCGACGCCGTGTCGGGGCTCTACATCATGCTGACCCAGTCGTTCGGAACTCCGTGGGTGCTGCCTCCAAAGCGCGGGGCCATCGGTGAAACGAACCGGGCGATGCGCCGCTTGCATTGACGGGTTGGCCGTTTTCATGCGACCCGTCTGGCATGATCACGGGAACGGCGCGGGTCAACGGTAGCGATTCGAAGCAGGCACCCGGCACCGTCCATGTCGTTGGCCGGATGGTAACCCGGCACCAGATCAACCCGATTCGAGGACTGACCCCGGTCCAGTTGACGGCCATGTTGGAGGATTCCCAGCGTGGGATTCACTCCGATCTTCAATGGACCTACTCGTTCCTCGAACGCCGTGAACCGATGCTCCGCGCCGTCAAAGAGCGCCGACTGTCCGCCCTTGGCCGGTGCACGTGGTCCGTGGAGGTCGACGAGAAGGCCCACGAAGACGCCGGCATGGAGACGCTGGCGGACGCGCAGAAGACCGAGCTTGAGGACCTCATAGCCGGCATCGACAACCTAACGGAAGCGACTCGGTTCCTGTCGCTGGCCACGTTCCGAGGCTTCGCACACTTGGAGCGGGTGTTCAAAGATCGGCGTTTGGTTCGGCTTCAGCCCGTCGATCAATGGTACTGGTGCCAGCAGTACCCGTCGCTCGATTGGCTTTACAACAAGGACGCGCTCGCGACGACCCGAGGGGAACCCATCAGACTGGACCGATTCGTGATCCGGGAGGTGACGGACCCGATCAACGAGGCAATCGCAATAGAGTTCCTCCGGAAGAAGGCCGGTCAAGCGGACTGGGATTCGTTCAACGAGACGTTCGGCATCCCGAACATCTTCGGCGAGTCACCGGAGAACGCGGACCAGGCTTGGTTCGACCGAAACCAACCGACTCTCGAGCGCATCATCAGCGGAGGGCGCGGGTTCCTGCCTCCCGGGTGCAGGGTCAACATCTCCGAGATCGCCAACGGCAGCGGCGCCCAGTTCGAGAACCGTTTGAAATACTCGGACAGCATGATTGTCGTGTGCGCCACGGGCGGGAAGCTGACCATGCTTGCCGACGCATCGACCGGCATCGGGAAAGGCCCATCCGAAGAGCACGCCGACGTTTTCGACGAGATCGTTGCCAGCGAAGCCGAAGAGATCGCCGAAGTGCTCCAAAAGAGCATCGGGAAGAAGCGCCTGGACATGGCATTCCCGGGCCAACCGCACCTTGCCTATCTGTCGCTCAGCAATCCGGCGATGCGAGTCAGCCTCACGGGCGCCCAGGCGGTCAGCACCGCCAAGAGCGCAGGCTTCGCCATAGATCCAGAAATCGCCAGCGAGGCAATCGGGATGCCATTGGAGGAAGGCGAGGAACCAGAAGAGGGACCGATGCCGGGTCAGGAACAGCCAGAGCCCGACGAGTCGATGGTGACCAACCGGCAGGCCATCGCCGAAGCCTTCACCGGCATCGCTTCTCGGAACCTGCAAAGGTTCGTTCACCGGATCACCCAGGCCATGGAGGACCCGAGCGACGACTCGCGTAAGGCACGGTTGGCCCGCATCCGCGACGAGTTCCCGGAAATGCTTCGCACGCTGAACCGCGAGACGAAACTGGCGGAGTATCTGGAGGACATCATGGGCACGGAGTTTCTCAACGGACTGGCAGGAAAGGCATGAGCATGAAGAGCACACATCGACTCCACATCGTAGGCGAAGCAACCCCGACGCTCCTCAATCGGGAGGGCCAGTTCGTTCCCACGGGAGACTGGATTCAGGTCCTCCGCATCGGCGAGTTCCTCGGTCGTTCGCTGGATGGGAAGCAGTTCAGCCAAGTCATCGACGAAAAGGCCCTCGACGCAATCGTGACCGCGTTCAACCGGGAGAAGACCGCGAGCAACTTCCCGGGATTGCTCATCGACCGCGATCATCTGAGCCACTACTCCGACAAGGAAACCCGTGCGGCGGGGTGGGTGATGAACATCGAGAAGCGCGAGGACGGGCTTTGGGCGATGCCAAAATGGACGAGCGAAGGCGCGGCGGAGATCAGTAACGGGATTTACCGCATGGTGAGTCCAGTGTTGACAAACGGCGAAGAAGTAGGACAGACCGCCGATGGAATCGCGAGGGTGAGACCAGGGAGGTTCATCCGGTTGGCGCTGACGAATGACCCGAACATCAAGGGCATGCAGCCGCTGGCGAATCGACGAAGCGACGAAACCGATCACTCTATGGACTACAAATCCCTTCTCTTGAACATGCTCGGTCTCGCGGACAACGCGGACGACGCATCCGTGACAACCGCAGTTGCCAACGCGAAGGCCAAGATGGCATCGCCCGGGAAGGACGAGGAGACCTGCAACCGCCTCCGGGGTGAGATCGAAGTGCTCACCAATCGAGTGAACGCGGCGGAAAAGCTCGTCATCGAAGCTGACGTGGTGAAGTACAAGGGGCTCGGTCTGAAGGACGAGGACCTCCGAGCGCAACTCGTCGCCAACCGAGCAGGCACGGTGAAGATCCTCGACGCGATCATCGCCAACAAGAAGGCGGGCAAGGACGCCGACGAGGACGGGCGTCAGATTCACAACGCCAACGAACGCCGCGCCCCGGTGACCAAAGCGAAGACCGACGCCGAACGCGCCCAGTTGATCGCCGCCGAGGTCAGCACCTACCAGATCGCCAACAAGGCGTCCTTTGCCGACGCCTACGATCACATTGCCCGGCACAAGCCGGAACTTTTTCAGCTCGCATCGGCTGAGTAACCAACCGCAACGCAGCATCAGATCATCAAACCATGAGTGCACTCTTTCTCCGCGATGCAGCAGTCATCGCCCTCACTGCCGCCGCCGACTACTCGGCTGGTCGCGGCAAGTCGGTTACCATCAGCGGCGATACCGCAACCCTCTCAGCTTCGGCAACCGTCCACGCCCGAGGCATCATCCTTGAAGGAGCCACATCCGGGAATCAGGTCACTGTGGCGATTCTCGGGGCCGGTGGAGGGACCGTTCCTGCGAAGCTGTCCGGCACGGTGACGAAGGGCGACAAGATGCAGCAGCACACGGACGGTACGTGGATCACAGACGCCGCCACCGGGGCGCGGGTTGTGTCGCTGGTCGCGCTGGAGTCCGGTGTTTCCGGGGACATCATCGAAGCCGCAACGCTGACTCCGATCACCCTCAGCTAACCGGCGCGGTTAACGTAACCAAAACACTCACACACTATGTCGCGAGCCTCTTCCGCAACGGTCAATTACACGCTCACCAACTACGCGCAGGGTCTGGCCAATGACCTGATGAAAGCGCGGGAGTTGACCAATACCCTGATGCCGATGGTTCAGGTGTCAGGGGCGTCCGGTCAGTACAAGGCATTCTCGGACGTTAACTCGTTCCAGACCTACGCCACCCTTCGCGGGCTTGGCGGCAAGGCTCGGCGCATCGAGTTCGATGCCACCGACGCCAGCTTCATCTGCGAGCCCCACTCGCTGGAGGTCACGGTTGACGATCACGAACGGGAACTCGCCGGAGCGGCTGGAAGTCTCGCCTCGCAGTTGCTTGACCAGGGCAAGATCAAGTCGCTGGTCAACTCGGCCAGTCTGTCGCTCGCCAAGCGCGTGGTGGACTTTGTCGCGGCGAACACGACTGCGGTTTCCAGCCGTGGCAACTGGAGCAACGCCGATGTCGACCCCATCGACCAGATCGACGAGCAACTCCAGAACCTTATGACCGCGACTGGCGGGTTCATGACCCCCACTGTCGTCCTAGGTCTGTCGGCATGGCGGACGCTCCGGAACCATCCGAAGACGAAGGCACGTTGCAACGGTGTACAGGTGGGTGGCATTTCGCTGGGTCAGTTGTCCGGCATGTTCTTCATCACGGCGACGCCTGTGGTTGGAATGCTCAGCTACAACACGGCGAAGCCCGGGAACACGGTGAGCAAGTCGCAGGTCCTCGGCGACATCTGCTACATCCAAGCGAGCGTTCCGAGCCCGACCGTTTACGACCCGTCTCCGTTCAAATGCTTCACGACCGGCGTCGGCGGTGTGGAGGCGGTTCGCACTTACCGCGACGAGCCGTTCTCGGACGTCCACAATGTGGCATGGAACGAGGTGTTCAAGAGCACGTCCACCAGTTCGATCATCCGGTTGACGATCACGTAATCCGAAAACCTCCGAGCATTCATCGAATCACAACCATGAAGAACTTCATCAAATGGGCGGCAGTCGGTCTTGCGGCGGTTCTGGCGGTTCCTGCGATGGCGCAGGTGACTCCGAACCGCGTCACCACGTGCGTCATCCCTGCGGTTGTCGCGGCGAACACGACCTCGAACGTGACGAGCACGGCGGTCAGCGTTCCGCAGGGGAAAGGGCTTTCGTTCATCCCGACCTTTGCCGCAACCGGCGCCTCGGTTTCCAACGCGGTGTTCAGCTTCCAGGTGAGCGCCGACGGGACGACCTACACGACTACGACCCCGCTTACTCTGACCGTCGTGCAGAACGGAACCACGACCGTCACCGGATGGCAGCTTTGGGACCCCACGGAGCTGAATCATGTCGCGTGGATCAAGTTGGTGTCGGTTCAGACTACCCACGGCACCCAAGCTCTGACCAACATGTCCGCGGTTTACGTCACGTCGAATTGACGCCAAGGGATAGGTTGATGACACGCCCCACGGAGGGCACGGGACTGGGGCGGATGTCGACTTCACAGCGGCATCCGCCCCTTTGACTTGGAGGACTTCATGGCTCTCACCGATTGGCTGGACATCACCGAAGCGCACATCCGGACCCGGTTCTCATCGACCGAACTAACCGCGTTCCGTCAGTCGGCACAGGTACCCGGCGACGAAGATCCGATCACCGGCATCATCGACATTGTGACGGCCTACGTGCGCGGATCTGTGGCGGCGTGCCCGAAGAACCAGTTGGCGGAGACGGGCATCCCTTCGACGCTCCTGGACGCGGCATTGGACATGATCACGGTGCGGATCATGCAGCGTGGGCACGGGGCGATTGTGGACATGGACGGGCAGCGGAAGTCGGCGGCGGAACGGGCCGAGGCGCTGATGCGTCAGGTGCGGGAATGTGCCGGTCCGTGGATACCGATCCCGACCGTTGCGGCGACTGTGACGAGGCCGGTATTGGACATGACCTACGACAGCAACGAGAGGGTGCAGACATTCGGATACCCGAACCAAGATGGCCTCTAAGTGGTCAACGGCGGTGAAGAAGCTGCGGAGCCAAAGGGTTCTCCCGAGCAACCTGTCGTCCGCCGAGTTGTCGCGCATCCGGGTCAGCATTCGAAGGAAGGCGTTCTTCAGTGCCCGGGTGGAGAACGCGAAGCTCTTGGAGCGGATGAAGCGGATCGTGACCGGGGTTGTCGACCGTGGCGAACCGGCCGCCAACGCGATCGGCCGGCTGAGGACGGCGGTGGAGTCGAGTGGTTACCGCCCGGTGCCGGGTACGGAAGGCACGATCCAGGACCTTACCTCATCGCCACGGCTGCGGTTGATCGCCGAAACGAACGCTGGGATGGCGAGAGGGTACGGGGAATGGGCGAAGAAGCAGGACGTCGACAAGCTCCGACGATACCCGGTGCAGCAGTTGGTCAGGAAACTCCCGCGTGTTGAACCTCGGGACTGGCCGGCGCGGTGGAGGACGATGGGCGGTTCGATGGTTCAGGGAGACATGATTGCCGGCGTCAATAACCCGATCTGGGCTCGGATCAGCCGGTTTGGGTTGCCGTACCCGCCATTCGATTTCAACAGCGGGATGGGGCTGCGGATGCTGTCGGCGAAGGAAGCGGAGAAACGGAAGGTGCGGTTCTCGTCGTTGGACATGAGCCCCAGGCGGGTTCCGAACTTCGACGACGACGCGGAAGGCGAGTTGCCGAGGGACGAATCGATCCGGGACGCGCTGCTCCGCGACCTCGGTCCGGAGTTCTACGTGCGGGGTGGGAAAGTGAAACGGTATGCTTCTGCGAATTAACATCCTCGCCGAAAAGGCGCGGGCTCGGATGTCCTCCCGGTATCGCCGGGCGGTGGCGCCCGAACGGGGGATGTTGATCGCCGGTCGGGCCATGGCGGAGGAATACCGGCGTCATTGGCTGATCAAGGACGCCAGGGAGCCCAATAGATTCGTCAGGGCGGGCTCTGGGACTCGCCGGACGCACTTTTGGCGTCAGATAGCCCAGTCGCTCCGTCTGGTGTCTACAAAGGGCAACAGCGTGGATTTGCGGGTGGGTGACCGGCGCTTCCGCCAGAAACTCTTTGGCGGGCCGATACTGCCCAAGGTGGCGAAGATGTTGACGATCCCGGTTCACCCCTTCGCCTACTCTCGGACGGCGTCGGAGGTGGAGTTGCTCCAAGGCGCGGATCTGATGATTCGCCGGACCCGAGGCAACCGGCTGGTGTTGGGACTCTGGCGGGCGAAGCGGTGGATCTCGTTCTTCCTGCTCCGCTACTCGGTCTTCCAACGGCCTTGGCCGGGTACGTTGCCGCCGGAAGGACGCCCACGGAAGGCGTTCATGCGAGCGTTCTGGGAGTGGTTGGATGGTGCGAAACTGAGGAGAACCTGAAATGCCGAACCTTTACGGAACAATCCTGACTCCCGACCTTGAGGCCATCCCCGAGGATTCGGTCATCCGGTTCACTCGGAACCAAGAGGTATCGAGCGGCGGGGCATCGGTTTGGTCGACTGGCCGGGCTGAGACATCGGTGGATGCCAACGGGCGGTTCGGACCGATCAATCTGGCTCCGGGGCTTTGGATCGTCGAATGGCTGCATCTGTACCAGCAGAACCGAATCGGGTTCGAGTTGCCGAACGCGGATCGAAACTGGGAACTCGGCTACCTACTGAACCCGGACGGGATCGGTCTTCGATTCGACGGCGGGGTGTTCAAGCTCCTGAACGTCGACACCGGGGAATACCACCCCGTTGATGTGGACTTGGACGGACAGTTCCGAATCTACAGTCCAGACGTGATTCTTTCGGTGGCCAACTACGACCTAGACGTGGTCACAAACACGCTCCGGATCATGGACCCGAGCGAGACGCCTTACCCTATCACGTGGACAGGTAGCGCAGAGGATGACGGAGAACTGACGATTGGGACGGCGAACGGGACTGTGTCCGGAGGGAATTACCGTCTCACCACGTGGCTGGAAATCCGCAACCCATCCGAGGCTACCTACCCCTATCGAAAGCTGTTCCTCGTCGGTGCCCGTGACTCGGCGACGTGGGCACTCGGTCCGGCGACGGTCGGCTCGGCAGATGACGCGGATGCGACACCGTCAGGAACCGATCCAGTCGTTGACTCGCTGACGATGCGCTGGAATGGGCACACGTACCGTCAAGAGGTCGTTGGCGAAACCGACGAAGGCGTTCCTATTGTCCAATGGGTGAAGGTCACATGAGAAACATCCTGTTCATTCTCGCGGCTCTGGTTGGGTTCGGCGCGTTCGCTCAAACGAACATCCCGACTCGCATCATGCTTGCCGACTCCAACGGCGTGGTGAAGATGCCGACCAACATCACCCGCATCCGGATCGGAGGAACGGACTACACGAACCTGCTTGGGTTTGGATTGTCGGTGACCAACGACCAGTTGTCGGTCGACACGACACAGCTCCCTTCCGGTGGCGGATCCGGTGTTGTCACGTCGGTAACCGATGACTTTGAAATCGACGGTGGAGAACTGGCACTGACCAACGCTCTCGGAACTGGTCCGCTCGTGCGACAATCAGCGGCAAGCGGTGTTGGGACAGTGACCAGCGTTGGCGCGTCAACCACGGTGTCCGGCCTTGGGTTCAGCGGTTCGCCCGTGACCACGTCAGGGACGCTCTCGCTCACCGGAACGGTTGCAGTGGCATCCGGAGGCACCGGGGCAACGGACGCTTCAACCGCGAGATCAAACCTCGGCGTGTTGTCGTCGCGTTGGCTCACCGGGTTTGGATCGCCATCGGATTACTCGGAGGGAATCGGTACCTACTACGTGAACCTGGAGACCTACCAAGTCTGGGAGCAGACCGGGGTATCCACGTTCGAGACGATCCCGTTTTTCGTGATGGGCGAGGGGGTTTACTCTTACCTTGATTTGCCCAACACGTTCGCAAACACGAACACGTTTGCAGGTCCCGTGGTGCTGCTTTCTGGAATCTCGGGCAACGGAACGTTGCTGACCAATTTGAACGGCACGGAGATCCGGTCCGGGACTGTTGCAGCGGCTAGGATTGATTCGGCGATGGCGACGGACGCCGAGGTGACTGCGGCAACTGCCGAGGCGACGCTGGAAGCGGTGCTGGATCTTCAGGACCTACAGGGCGCCGTCACTGACGCGCAGGTTCCAAACACCATCACGGTGGACCTTGCGACCACGGCAACAACTGCGAACGCTGGAGACAGCGCCACAGCGTTCTTCTCGTCTGGAGAAATTGAGGACGCTCGACTGCCACCAGGACTGTCACGAGACGCCGAGGTTGCAGCTACCTACGCACCGCTGGCGTCTCCTGCTCTGACCGGGGCGCCTACTGTTCCAACTGCAAGCGCAGCCAGCAGCAACACGGTTGCGGCGTCTACGGCCTACGTGGACCGTGCGGTTGCTTCTGGTGGTGGAGGTGGCGGAGGCACATGGGACGGAACGCCGATTGCGAGTGGGACGATTACAAATTTAACCACAACTACAATCAACGGAGTGGTGCCCGTGCAGCAAGAAAAGGGGGCGCTGTTCTGGGATTTCGTTGCTGGTCCTCCATTCATGACTGCGCTTGCGTTGTCATCAGGAGCTTCGTTCCCAACAACTGGAACAACGAATGACCCGTTTGCTCTTATCGCACAAACTGGTGGATCTAGCGCCAACTCAGGACATGGGTATTATACAGGGGCTTCGTCTTATAATGTTGCCGGGGGTGAGGAATGGGAATTTGGATGGTACATCCACAAAACAAACAATGTTGGATTCCGCACGGGACTTCTTGATGTGCTGTCTGCGACGGCTGCGGCGACGGATGGAATTTATATTGAGCAGCAAACGAACGGAACAT
>Ga0209174_10002149_pt1 | contig 13290 bp, 13 predicted proteins | sample JI91814BDNA_FD_187505 | JGI IMG/M metagenome (GOLD analysis project Ga0209174, IMG submission 187505) | Wastewater effluent complex algal communities from Wisconsin, to seasonally profile nutrient transformation and Carbon sequestration -... | ecosystem: Engineered > WWTP > Effluent > Algae...
AAAAAGTCGCCGTTGTTCGAGCAGAAACTTTAAAAGCACCAACGTTGTTTATGGGTGACGGAATAAATGATGCGCCAGCTCTAGCATCAGCTACTGTTGGCATTGCTTTTGGCCAGCATAGTAGCGTAACGGCTGAAGCGGCGGGTGCAGTAATTATGGAGAATTCGCTAGAAAAGGTTGATGAACTATTCCACATAAGTACCAAGCTGCGTCGTATTGCCATGCAAAGCGCAGTTGGCGGAATATTGGTTTCAATAATCGGAATGGGGTTTGCGGCGTCGGGTTATATATCGCCCGTACAAGCAGCATTAATGCAGGAATTGATTGACGTTATTGCAATTGCCAACGCTCTACGGATGACTTGGGGAAACAAGGTTGAAATTGATTTAAACAAAGGGGCGTAATACCCTCGCTTATCAGTCACCTTTGAAAAAAAGCCCTCCGAACAAGTCCACTATCTGTACTTTCTTAACATAACTGCCGGTCTAAGTGTACACATCGCAAAACGTATAAACTACAATTATGGGTTTATCCGTATAATCATAGACCTTAAATCAAGATCTTAAAGTTGCATTTAAAATACATCTTTAATATAATATATTCTATATTACTTACTGCAAAGGAATATATCATGCCAGTAACTCATAAACCCGCCAAAACCATCAGTGATAAAATTGCCTTTGGCTTAGTGAAACTTTTCCGCTTTTTTGCAGATACTTTTTTTCAGAAGCGCTATGGCAACAGGGCCATTGTATTGGAAACAGTAGCTGCCGTGCCTGGCATGGTAGGTGCTGCTTTACTGCATTTACGCTGCTTAAGAAAGATTAAAAACGATGAAGGTTGGATTAAAATTTTATTGGATGAAGCAGATAATGAACGAATGCATTTGATTACGTTTATGTACATTGCCAAGCCTAATTGGTTTGAGCGCTTTATTATTTTTACCGCGCAAGCTATTTTTGTGGTGTTGTACCTGTTGATGTATGTTTTTTCTTCAAAAACTGCGCATCGCTTTGTTGGTTATCTTGAAGAAGAAGCGGTCGTTAGCTACACCCATTATTTACAGGAGTTAGATGATGGCCGCATTGAAAATGTCCCTGCTCCTGATATTGCTAAACAGTATTGGGGGCTCGCTCAAGATGCACGATTACGTGATGTACTTTTGGTGGTGCGTGACGATGAGGTGGAGCATAGGGATGTAAATCATCAATTAGCGGACAAGCTGGCAAACGAGGGTACCTTATTGACCCAATTAGAATTGGAATCTACCGATAGTGCAAATAACAAGGAATCAAAGAGTCTTTGATAACAGAATAAGGATACGTTATGAGATTGGAACCTAATAAGTTACTGTGCTACAAAAAAACCGAGATTGACAGCCATGGAAAACTGAAATTTTTCCTGGAAAAACACAGCACTAAAGAAGGAACCTGGGGTAAGCTTTTTCTGCATGAGGGAGCTATTGATTTTGTATTTTTAAACGGTCAGGGAAAAGAACTGTCACGTGATAGTATTAATGAAGAGCATTCCCAAATAATGATTCCTCCTGCTGCGTGGCATAAAATTATTCCCGTCAGTGAATCATTTAAAGCAACCCTTGAGTTTTATTGCATACCCCAGCGTTACTTCAATAAAAAACACGGTTTAAGTCCAGTACATAGTGATTTGATGTATGTCTACCAGACTTATTTGTATCATTTGCAAAACGCATCCATCCTCGATGTAGGCTGCGGTTCGGGTAGAAATTTACTGTATTTAGCAAAAATGGGGCATCGTGTAAAAGGACTTGATTTCAATCAATCGGCAGTAGATACGATTCAGGATATTGCTCAAAAAGAAGCTCTGCCTGAGGTGGTTGCCCAATTACATGATTTAAATCAACCTTTAAGTCTTGACGCAGAACGTTTTGATTTTGTGTTCTCAACAGTGACGTTGCAATTTTTAAACCCAATGCGTATACCAGACCTGCTCACTGAACTTCAAGAGCTGACTAAAACAAGTGGATATCATTTTTTAGTCTTTCCTATCCAATCAGAGCTTTATCCATTACCAGATTTTTTCACGTATCTACCACAAAAAGAGGAGATTTATCATCGATACCAAGATAATGGGTGGTCTATACTTGAATATAAAGAATCAGTAGGTCATTTGCATAAACAAGATTCATTAGGAAGACAAATTTCTGGTTTGTTTGGTATTTTGCTTGCACAAAAAATCGGATGATGCATGGCCTAAGCAAGGAGGGTGATGAACACTACTTATCGAAACAAGATCCACATTTGTCGTGTTTACACTCCTCCAAAAGTTAAAGAGGGGGTTTGGATTTTGATCGATAGGCTTTGGCCCCGAGGTATTAAAAAAGAAGCACTTGCTTTTGATTTTTGGCTAAAAGACATCACTCCGAGTGCTACTTTAAGGCAGTGGTTTCATGAAAATAGTGATGAGCGCTGGAGCGAATTTGTTGAATGTTACATTGAAGAATTAAATCATAAAGACGATTTAATAAAACACATTTTGGAACAAGCAGAGCGCACTTCTATTACTTTGTTTTATGCTGCAAAAGACCTAAAACATAATCATGCACTCATTCTGCAAGCGGTTTTGTATTCCTGGCCCCAAAAACCTGATAAAAAATTACTTCTCTAATGGGTTGATGTTCAATAGAACAGACAGATCACTTTTGTTATGCAAAACATCAGCTAAAGTATAACGATCCAAAACCTCCATAAAAGCAGCTTGAGCCTCATGCAACACCCCTTTTAACTTGCATACAGGAGCAATACAACAATTGGCCTTTTCCTTATTAAAGCAAGGTACTAAATCAAAATGAGGCTCCAATTGAGTTATTATTCGACCTAAATTAATGGTTTCAGGTTGCGATGCCATGACGATGCCGCCATTTTTACCTCGAATCGTTTTAATCAATCCAAGTTTGGCTAAATTATGAATGATTTTAACCATATGATTGTTTGATATGCCATAGGCTTCAGTTATGTCTTTAATGGTGCAGGATTCCTTTCTAAGCGTGATGTAAATCAAGGCGCGTAATGAATAATCGGTAAATTGTGTAAGTTGCATTATTAATTCCTAATTGGTTGTTGACTGTGATTATTTCTTTTTATAAGATATATTGCAAATACATCTTTAAGGGGGTCATTATGTCAGAGTCATTATTTGAGCGGCTGGGCGGTCAAAATGCGGTAAATGCTGCGATTGATATTTTTTATCGTAAAATGTTAACGGATGAACGAGTAAGTCATTTTTTTGATGATGTTGATATGGAGCAACAAATCCTAAAGCAAAAAGGATTTTTAACCATGGTATTTGGTGGGCCTAATAAGTACAACGGAAAAAATATGCGCGAAGGACATGCCCATTTACTGAAACGTGGGTTAAATGATACGCATGTGGACATTGTTATTGAGCATCTCGGCGCAACACTTGCGGAATTGGGAGCAACAGCAGGGGATATTAATCAAGTTGCCGCAATTGCCAATAGCGTTCGAAATGACGTATTGGGGCGTACATGAGTACCGTATCATTTAAAAATCAATTGTATACCATGGATCCTCAGGAAAGCGTATTGCAGTGCCTACTACGTCATGAGGTTGATTATCCTAACTCGTGTCAGGTGGGTGTCTGCCAATCTTGCTTAATTAAAATCAAAGACGGGGTTGTTAACCCTGTCTGGCAAGAAGGATTGCCTGAAACGCTTAAAGCGCAAGGTTATTTTCTATCCTGTCTTGCAAAGCCCGAGGCAGCGCTTGAAGTCTCAACTCCTGAAAGTGCTGAATGCGAAGTAAGCGCGAAACTAATCGATATAAAATCACTTAATTACAATGTAATGCAAGTGAAACTTAGAGTGGATAATTTAGAACATTGGGTTCCTGGTCAATACCTTAGCCTAATTAATCCTGAAGGCACGATACGTAGTTATTCAATCGCCAACATACCTATACAAGAAGGATTTATTGAACTACACATTAAAATTTATCCAGACGGGAACATGGGGCAATGGTTAGTGAGCAAAGCAACAAAAAATATTGAAGTGAAACTAAGAGGTCCCTTTGGCCGTTGTTTTTACTATAACCCAGAGCAATTGGCTTTTAATATGTTACTGGCCGGAACAGGCACAGGACTTGCTCCACTTATTGCCATTATTAAAAGCGCGCTAAGTCAAAATCATCAAGGCACTATTACTTTAGTTCATGGAGGTCTTTCTGATGAAGATATTTACTATAAAGAAGAGCTGGAAATGTTATCCATGTTGTTCCCATCTTTTGTTTATGACCCTTGTGTGCTTCAAAGTCAGGGGCTATTTCCTGAAGCTTCTATAGAAAAACGAACATTAATGCATTTAAATCACCCGAAAGAAACACGAGTTTATGTCTGCGGTCCTAAAGAAACTACCGATAAGTTGAAAAAACAGATCTTTCTTGCTGGCGTGCCTTCTCAGGCCATCTTAAGTGATGTATTTTTATGAGCATTATTCTTCGATAAGTGACACGATGATTCATGGAGTGAAACAATGCCTCAAAATACAAAAGCAATAACGGAATATGCCCAGGCAACAAGGGACACTGTTGCGCTGGTTTTAAAATGGATTTTATTGTTCACAGCGCTGATTTGTTTTGTGGTACTGGTATGGGGTACTTATAAAACCTACCAGCTTGCTCCACCTTTACCGCAGCAATTTCAAACTCAATCTGGTCGATCAGTCATGACTGAAGAAGATATTGTTGCGGGCAAAGCAGGGTTTCAACGTGCTGATTTGATGGATTATGGAAGTCTGTATGGTATGGGTTCTTATTTTGGCGAAGATTACACTGCAAAATATTTGCTGCGGTTAGGGCTGCTTGTTGAAGAAAAAATAGCACAAGCACGTTACGGAAAATCGTTTGCTGATTTGGCGGAAGAGGAGCAATATTTAGCCCGAAAAACGATGCAGCGTGAATTACAGAGCACCGATTTAAGTGCACCCATCTGTGTTTTATCAACATCAGTTTCCGATTCAATAGTACAATTAAAACAAGAAATTGCATCTACATTATTGAATCATGATGCAAAAAAAGGTTGGACAAAAGCCTATAGCTTAGATGAGCAAAGTGCGGTGCAAACGGCCGAATTTCTTATTTACTCCTCATTGACTACCATTGCTCATCGACCAGGACAAAACAGTTCCTATACCAACAACTGGCCTTATGAGCCCAGCATGGGAAATAGCCCAACACCAGCTACCTTTTATTGGACTTGGGTCTCATTCTGTTTTGTGTTCTTAGGCTTTGGTGCTATTTTATACATTTATCATCATTATCTGAGCGTGCCTGACGACTCTCCCAGGACACCTCTATTCATGAGTTTTAAACCGCTTACATCAAGCCAGCGCAAAGTGGGTCAGTATTTCCTAGTCGTTGCAGTCATTTTGCTTATTCAAATTGGTGTAGGCGCTCTTATGGCTCATTACTATGTTGATCGTGAAGGTTTTTATGGTATCGCGATTAATGACTATTTACCTTTTAACTTCCTGCGTGATGTTCACATACAAACACCAATTGTCTGGATTGCACTGTCTTGGATTAGCGCAGCAGTGTTTATGGCGCCCATAATTAGTAAAAAGGAGGCGAAAGGCCAAGGCTTTTTAGTCAGTGTTTTATTTTGGGTCACTCTGTTTGTTGTTGGCGGCGCCCTAATTGGTGATTATTTGGGGATTATGGGGTATGTCAACCAATATTGGTTTTGGATTGGTAATCAAGGGCTTTCTTATTTGCAACTTGGCCGCTTATGGCAAATTGGGTTTTGTCTTGGACTGTTTCTTTGGAGTTTTATTGTTTTTCGAGGCATGTGGCCTGAGTGGAAAACTGTTAAAGAAGCAACGGTGCAGTTTTGGACTGGTCGAATTCAATTGGAACATCTTTTTTGGGCAAGTACCGCGAATGTGGCAGTATTGTATTGCTTTGGCATGATACCCCTAACCGGTATTGAAAAATCTTTCACCATTACTGATTTTTGGCGCTGGTGGGTCGTTCATCTTTGGGTCGAGCAATCGTTTGAGTTTTTTGCAGCGTGCTCAACCGCTTATCTTTTAATGGGAACCGGTTTAGTATCTCGTGTTCTTGCAGAGCGAACCATGTTTTTTGAAACCATTCTTATTTTTTTAGGTGGGGTGATTGGCACAGGACATCATTGGTACTGGACAGGTACGCCTGATATCTGGGTGCCACTTGGCTCGATGTTTTCTTTTCTTGAGGTTTTGCCTTTAGTACTTCTTATTATTGATGCGATTGAACATCGACAGTTGATTAAACGTCAAGGTGATTTTACCTATAATTTGGCTTATCTCTATGTTTTAGGCGCATCATTCTGGAATTTTGTTGGTGCGGGAGTATTTGGCGGAGGAACGCTTAATGCGCCATTAGTGAACTATTATGAACACGGTACTTTCTTAACGCTCAATCACGCCCATACTGCTTTATTTGGCGCGTTTGGTTTACTTGGTCTTGGGCTTATTTATTTTTGTTTGCGTTATGCCGCAGGAGATCGCCTACCGTGGAGCGATCGTTTAGGCACTTGGGCATTTTGGCTTTATAACCTTGGCCTTTTGTTATGGATTGTACTTAATTTTTTCCCTATTGGATGGTCTCAATTAATGGACGTTTATGAGCATGGTTTTGCTCATGCCAGAAGTCTTGAATTTTATAATACTACTTTGTTATGGCAATGGTTACGGTTGCCAGGCGATGTGGTTTTTGCTTTGGGCGCACTCTTCATGGCTTATGATTTTATCAGAAAAGTGCGGCCTTTTTTTCCGAAACTGGAGAAATTATTTATGAAAAAAACAATATCTGTCATCCAATGAGCTTAAAGGAGACATGAGCTGTAGAATTAAACTGTTGATAAAAAATACGAATCCCAAATATGTGGCTTAATAACAAGTATTTAAGTTTGAAGCATATGTTGCCATGCCTCAATGATCATAACCATGGCTAAAGTATCTAATTCACAGTATCTCAATAAAGCGTTTCTAAGTTCTTCTCGTTCGGAATTAATCATATTGGTGAACTGTAACTTTGCATAAGCAATTGTTGCGGCGCCACCTTCTTTTAAGTCTTCACTATCAAATAGAAGTGGCGCATCTTCATCAGCGATATCTTTATTGATTGGTGGTAATAAATGATATGGATCTTTTATTCGATTATTTTCTTCAACTATCCAGCATTGATTTATAAAGTTATGGCTTTGAATTCCATTTACGGATCCATAAATTGGTTGTCTATATTTTTCTTGAAGAAAAGCTGATCGATTTATAATAGCAGGAAATACTTGTTTAATTGAGTTAGAACCATTGGTAAGGGGATCATAATGAAAACGTTTGACTAATTCCAAGATATCAACCATACAACGTGCTCCCTCCCATTTTACTTTACTTTTAGAAGGTGACTTTGTGATGGAAAAAATAAAAGAGCATAAATCCTCTTTGTCAGTAGGTGGCTCAATCATTTGCTCTAGCTGTTCACGAATAAAGTTGAGATAGGTATTTTCATGGTTACTATATCTAAATATTGTACCCTCATCATTTTCTAATTCTTTTTTTAGGTGGCGCACAAATTCAATGCTTGGATCAACGCCAGGCTCAGAATTAAGATACTGACCAACATGAGCAACTTGACCGTTTTCATTGAGTGTATGATGTGAGAATTGAAAGGCGATACCTTGATAAGGATGAGAACCCTTATTAAAAGGAATTGGCAGCATAGCTGTTTCAAAGTCTATAAAGTGGAAGGGATATCGCCATGAGTCCATTTCAGCTTTTAGGTTTTCTTTATCAATCCAGACACTATTATCTTGAGTTTTAACTTTTTCTATTTGCAGCCATTGTCTTTCTGTTCTGGAAATACCAGATTTATCTGATTCGTTTATTTTGAACTCTGTTTCGTCAATGTCTTTTAACTTGATCAGCCCTTGCTGAAAATATTTCGGTTTGTCTCGACAATCCCATAAATCGAGAATGGTCGAATCATTAAAATCCACTTCTTTGTACCCTAATGCTTCACCCCAACATTCTTTAAAACCAGATAGGAGTTTGTCTGATTCATTTGTATTAAACTGACAATCACCGCATTCGTTTTTTACTTTAGGAGGGAACTGCTGTTCACTGAAATATATTTTGCTGAAATAGTGAAACTGGTCTTTTACTGTTTGTCCTTCGTCATTTTTTTCTTGCCAAAGTAAATCTATATGATGATCAACATTTACTTCTTTTAGGATTTTTATCGATAAATCTTCTTCAGTTATTTGTGATGTTAATGTGACAATAGCTTTACCGTTGCTATCTTTTTGAACCAAAAACTTTTGATTTAAGCCATCAGTCGGGCAAATAACATCTTTATCGACAAGCATTAAATAACTGCTTATGGTGAAGGAAGGGTAAAGTTGCTCTAGCACCCATTTTTGAAAAGCGATATCAGCAATATAAGGCCGCCATTTTTTAGTTGCCAACTTAGATTCATCTTTTTTGCTAATTGATTTTGCTTTAACCTCGATTATTTTGATATGGCCTGGTCTTTTCTGCAGGATATCAGCGCGCAGGAAATAGTTTTGATATTGAAAGGAGGCTTCAAATAGGGTTATTGAATCCCTTTGAATTAATTCTTGAGTTTTGTCTAGTGCCTCCTTTGTACTTGAGGCCTCAACGGATATACCATCAGGAAAATAATATCTTGCCAAGGCTTCTACTTGAGCGCCGCCTTCAGCCAATGCTTTTAGAAAAGAGTCTTCATCTAGTTTATTTGTATATTCATCAGGTCGATCATAATACCAAAGCTTGGTTGGGCATTCTAAAGCCATCTTAAACTTTGATTTAGTTAGTAGCTTTGCCATCCCTGTCTCTACAAGTATTTATGTTATTAAGTTTAGTTGATAAAAATAAGAAGCCCCAATCTGGGGCAATAGACATATCCATGACTCTTTTTGTGATCTGAATAAGTAGTAAGCTACTTATTTACAAAACAATAAGAGAATCATACAAGAGGCAGCAAACAATGTGGCTGATGATACCAATGCAAATTTACTAAATTTTTGCGTCTTTTGTGTTAAGGAGTGAGCCTCAATTAGTGAATCCGAGATCAATTTCTGCATAGCTTGAACCGCGTCTCTAGTGGATTCTTGCAGTAATCTGCCTATAGCTTCCTTACTACTAGCTAATGCTGCATTGAGAACCTTTTCAGCTTTTTCCTTGGCATCATCTTTCCATAGAGAGGAAATACCTTCTATTTCCTCTCTGAACTGTATTAACAAGTCATGTTGGGCTTTTCGATTTTCCTCAATCAGTTGTTCATTCATGGTCTGAAGCATGAGGATTGGATCGTCTTTACCTAAAAGTACACCATGTTTAACGGTGATGTCTTGAATGAGTTTATCTAGTTTCTCTGACATTAAATCACCCTGGCGCTATCCAGCTGCCCAAACAGTTGATCGCGAACGATCTTTAAACGTTGACGAGTCATAAGGCTTTTCTCTGGCGTACCCAGCACTTCATTGAAGGTCAGCTTTTGTTGAAGCATCTCGGTTAGATCCCGACCGTAGGTTTCTTTTTTTAGATCTGGAATTTGAATTAATGCTGATATTCTGTCTTTGTTATCTCGGTAGGCTTTCAGTTGTTCAAATGCCTTGCCGTCATGCTCTATGGCTCCCCAATAGGGATTTAGCCAGACGACAAACTGTGCTTCATTGGCAAACTGGTCAATCAGCTGCGCAAAGCCATTAATGGTATCGAATAAGGCCTGGCCGCCGGTAATGACAGTATGAATCACCATTTCATGGCCTAATTCCTTTAACAATGCTGGAACTTGGTTGCTGATGAGGTAATGAGATAGTGGTACAAAAGAACTGGCACCGTTATCAATGACTACATCATTAGTTGTTGAGGCAATTTTTTCGATGAGGGTATCGAAAAGACGGGGGTTGATTTCATCACCGCTCATGACTTGAATATGATCGACGTTTAAGGCTTTAAAGCCATGAAAGGTTGAATTGATAGGGTCGGTGTCAATACACAGTGGGGTTTGGCCTTTGTGGTGCTTGTATTGTGCAGTTGTTGCTGAAATAAATGATTTGCCGACACCACCTTTGCCCTGCAGTGTGATATGTATTTTTGCCATTACAAGAGTTCCTCCAAGTTAGGTTTTGGATTAAAAGTAAAACCACGAATTTCGGTTTTTGCCTTACTTTTAACCTGTTCATCTTCCTTGGTGTTTTCCTGCGTAGACGGCTTTTTTTCTGCAGCATTCAAACGTGCTACATAGCCACAAAATGTTTTATATGAAAATGAGATTTTGCCTTCCTCAACTAAGGTTCCCCAGACAAGTTTTATGGACCAGCCGTCGGCTAGGGCTAAAGCTATATCTTTTTTTAGGGCAAGAAAAGCGGCTTTATTTACAGATTTATCAGAGACTTTCCGTTCTATCTGCTTTGCTGCGATTCGTTCGCTGAGGGAGTTTCCCATGTCATAACCGTCAATTTATTATTGTTCTCTTTGATGGTATGAAATATTGCGTTGCTCTGCAATAGCTTATGTTATTTTCTTTCCTTCTGGCGTAATTAAATATCACTTTAAACGCGACCGTGTGTAATTTATCGTAATAATTGGTAACTGTAGGTAATTAATAGGTGTTTTACAAAAATAACCTTGAAATTACATAAAATTACCTGATAGTATGCAAATAAATGAACTCCAAACGCAGGGCAAGATAGGTGAAGTTAGCTAACCAGCAAGCTGGCTATCAAATTTCACAAGTCTTATTCGCACCTTCGGTGCTCAACGAAAACCCTATGTTTTGAGGTCAAATCAATACCCAAAGGATTGCAAACCACTTAATTAAGAGGTCAGCATCCTTATGGACGAAAAGCTAAAAACACCTACCAGAAAACATGGCCGTCATCTTCGCGTTCCTGTTTTGCCTTCCGAAGAAATTCAAATCAAATCGAATGCAGCTACGGCGGGCCTTTCAATTGCAGAGTACTTAAGAAGGATCAGTCTCGGTTATCCAATTCAAAGTAGTGTTGATAAGGATTACATACTACAGCTAGTCAAAATTAATGGTGATTTAGGACGGCTTGGCGGGCTGTTAAAACTATGGTTGACTCAGGATAAACGTGTAGCGCACTTTGATCTCCAAACAATAAGAACATTGTTAACTCGTATTCAAACCACCCAGGATACGATGTTTGAAGTGGTGAAAAAACTATGATTATTCGCCATATTCCTATGAAGAAAACAAGGCTTAGCAGTTTTTCAGGTCTGGTTCAGTACCTTTGTAATACACAAAACAAGCAGGAGCGTGTGGGCAAAGTCAGACTATCGAACTGTAATAGCCTCGATCCTATTTGGGCTGTTCAGGAGATATTGGTAACACAGGCTAAAAACCAGAGAGCGAAGGGCGATAAAACCTACCATATGCTCATATCTTTCGCGCCAGGTGAGAACCTTTCAGAGCAATCCTTACGGGATATAGAAGAAAGAGTGGCGTCTTCCATAGGATTTAAAGAGCATCAAAGAATCTCAGTAGTCCATCATGACACCGACAATCTCCATATTCATGTTGCGATTAATAAAATTCATCCTCAAACCTTTAATATGATTGAACCTTATAGAGCATATAAGACCTTTGCAGAGGTTGCATCCAGTCTCGAAATTGAATTAGATCTTCAAATAACCAATCATCAAACCCGTAAAAACCGTTCAGAAAATCTTGCTGACGATATGGAGCACCATTCAGGCATTGAAAGCTTGATTAATTGGATGAAACGCCACTGTAAAGAAAAAATCGAGGCAGCGAATAGCTGGATGGAGATTCATGGTATTTTGGCAGAACATGGATTGATGGTGCGAATCAAAGCCAATGGCTTTGTGTTAAGCAATGTCGAAGGTCTCACTGTTAAAGCAAGTTCAATCTCCAGAGCATTTTCTAAACAAAATCTCGAATCCAGGCTAGGTTCATTTGTACCGTCTCTTTCGGAAGACGGTGTTTTCTCATCCAATGTTTATCGTTATGAACCATTAAACAAAAAAGTACTTGGTTCCAAGCTATATGCAGAATATCAGCATCAAAAATTACACAATAAACTCTCTATTACAGAAAGGCTCAAGCAGTTACGTGAGGCCAGAGTCAAACTTATTGAAAAGGCGAAAAAGCGAGGGCGAATTAAACGATCGGCTTTGAAGTTAATGAACCTTTCTAAAGTACAGAAAAAGTATCTATATCAGCACATAAACAAAACGCTTCTTAGTGATATTGATAACATAAGAAAAAATTACGCAAAAGAACGTAGCCGGTTAATAGATTCCCGCCAAAATAAAACCTGGGCTGATTGGCTGAAACAAAAAGCACAAGGTGGCGATCAGGATGCCTTAGCGGCAATGCGTTATCGTAATCGTAAAAATAACCATGAATACACCTTATCAGGTGCAGCCTCAGTTTTATCTTCTTTAAATTTTGGACAAATCGACTCTGTTACTAAAGAAGGCACTGAGATTTATAAAAAAGATAACAGTGTTATTAGAGACAATGGACAAGAAATTATCATATCTAAAGGTGGTTCTATTCCTGCGCTTAAAAGAGCATTGGAAATGGCAAGGGAGCGCTATGGTGACTGTATTTGTGTGAACGGCTCTCCACTATTTAAAAAGATTATCTTGCAAATTGTTATTCAATATCAAATGCCAATCACGTTTGCTGATTTGGATTTGGAAAACCAACGTCAAAAACTAAATTTTGAACAGGAGAAATCTCATGAACAATCAAGATCAAACCGACAAAACCATCGAAGAAGAACTCGAGGAAGCCATGAGGCTTTTGGAACAGCCTCTAGAAATGGAAGAGGCAGTACAAAGCCCAACACTTTCAGCATTAGACAAGGCTCGCCAGCCAAAGATCACAACAGCCTGCGAAACTTGTCCAAATGCGATCTGGTTCAGCTCGCCGGAGGAGGTCAAGTGCTATTGCCGGATAATGCACATGATCACCTGGAGCGGAAAGGATTCAAACCTGATAACCATGTGCGACGGAAAATTTTTGGAATAAGTGATAAAAATAAAGGGCGCAAAAAATAAATAAATTGGGTGATTTACCATCAATTCTAAATTTATAAAATTATATTGTTTGTATTAAAATAAATTTGCTTTTAGAATTTGGCACATGTTTACTAAGTGAAATTTTTACATTGTGAAAATTGAGCAGTATTTGTATTAAGTGTCCCACTTGCCCATAATGTCCCCCTGGTTTTTTAAAGTCA
>Ga0209174_10002156_pt1 | contig 13247 bp, 9 predicted proteins | sample JI91814BDNA_FD_187505 | JGI IMG/M metagenome (GOLD analysis project Ga0209174, IMG submission 187505) | Wastewater effluent complex algal communities from Wisconsin, to seasonally profile nutrient transformation and Carbon sequestration -... | ecosystem: Engineered > WWTP > Effluent > Algae...
AGCATGGCCCACGAGCGCCCCACGGACCCGATGTTCTACTGGCGGAACTCGAACCTGCCGTACGACATCTGGAAGCACGACGAGCTGGCCAAGGTCCGGGAGTTCTGCCGGATCCTGTACCTCACCCATCCGGTGATCGGCTCGGTCATCGACGTCTTCTCGACCTACCCGCTGGTGGGCATGGAGCTGGTGTGCCCGAAGTCGGATGACCTGGCGGACTTCTACAACCAGCTCTTCCTTGACGACCTCGGCTACGAGGACTACCTCATCGACGTCGGCAAGGAGTACTGGAAGGTCGGCGAGGCATTCCCGCTCGGCAGCTTCAACGAGCTGCTCGGCACCTGGGAGGCCGACGAGCTGATGCTCCCCGAGGACGTGAAGGTGGTGCGCTCCCCGTTCCTGAAGGAGCCCCGCTTCGAGATGAAGCTCCCGGCCCACATCCGCAAGATCATCAACGATCGCAGGCCGGAGTACGAGTACCGCGAGCTGATGACGAAGTACCCCGAGCTGGCTCGCTATGCCACCAGCGCCGACTTCGCCTCCACCGAAGAGCGTGACGATCCTCGCGTGTGGATCCCGGTGAGCAACATGGTGATGAGCCAGGTGAAGCACCGGGGCGACTTCTTCCACGAGCGCGGCGTGCCGATCCTGCTGCGCGCCTTCCGTCCCCTCGTCCAGGAGGAGATGCTCAACGCCGCCCAGGACGCCATCGCCTCGCGGCTCTACACCCCGCTGATCCTGGCCAAGATCGGTGCGAGCGCCTCGGACCTCGGTACCGACGCTCCGTGGGTTCCGACCTCGGCTGACCTCGACGCCTTCGCCACGGACATGAACGCTGCCCTGGCCGCCGACTTCCGACTGATCACGCACCACTTCGCCGTGTCGATCGAGAACGTCTTCGGCCGGGAGAACATGCCCGACCTGAACCCCGACTTCGAGCGGCTCCAGGAGCGGATGCTCCAGGCGTTCGGCATGAGCAAGACCATGCTCTCGGGCGCAAGCTCGGGCGAGACGTACGCCGCCGACGCCATGAACCGGGACCTGCTCACCCAGCTCCTGTCGACGTTCCAGAAGCGGATCAAGCGCTTCGTGCGTCGCCGTGCCGAGGTCGTCGCCGAAGCCCAGGGCCACTACGACTTCGAGATGAAGGGCGGCCGTGCCGTCCCGGTCATGGAAGAGGTCGTCGAGACCAACCCCGAGTCCGGCGAGCAGCGCATCGTGCGCCAGCCCAAGCTCCTCCTGCCGGACCTGCGCATCCGCTCGATGAACCTCAAGGACGAGGAGAACCTCCACGCTCTCCTCGAAGGGCTGCGCGAGGCCGGGGTGCCGATCTCGATGCGCACCCGCCTCGTCAACGTTCCCGTCGACCTCGAAGAGGAGATGGAGGCGACCAAGCGCGAGCAGGTCGCTCAGGCTGTGGCCGCCCAGGAGACTCGTCGAGAGACCTACCTCGCGCTGCGCAAGAAGAACCTGCCGATCCCGGACGACCTGAAGGCCGACTTCGAGCCGAAGGTCATCCACCCCGGTGGCGATCAGTCTGGTGCGGGAACGCAGGGAGAGCTTCCCCTCGATGGGGAGCAGCCCTTGCCGACGATTGGCTACACCGAGCCCGCTCCGATGGTGGCGCTCGTGCCCACCCAGGAAGACATCCTGGCGCAGGAGAAGGCCGAGGGCCAGGGAGGCGAGTCCAACGTGACCCCGATGCCGATGAACCGGGCGCTGATGGTGACCGAGCAGCAGCCGACCAACCGTGTGCCCGAGAGCGACGAGATGCGGGCGGACATGCCCAAGGCGTCCGCTCTCGACGACACCTCGCTGTTCGACCCGATGCGCCGTGTCGCCTCCCGCCCCGTGGAGGACGACGACCGGATCCAGATGATCAGCCGCATCGTCGCCTCGGAAGAGGAGGGTGGCGAGGACATCGAGGAGATGGTCCCCGTGATCGGGTCCTACCACACGCGCCACCTCGCCAACCGTCGTGCGATCGAGGCGTGGTTCATGGCTCCCGAGTGGAACCCCTCCGCCCCAGAGGGCGAGACGGTCTGATCCTGTCATCGGTCTGCCGACGGCGACCTAAGAGGTGAGGTAGATGATGCGCCGCTACGCCCGTCAGCACGAGACCATTGCCGCCCAGCGGCTCGCAGGTACGGACCAGAGCCTCTACTCGTTCGCCCAGGCTGGGGACCACGTCATGACGGTCGACGGCCCCGGCGTGGTGGCCGATGTGTACCCCGGCCCGGTCGCTGGTGGGGAGAGCTACTTCATCACCCTCGACAACGGCCTCGGCGAGGGGGAGTACTCGGGCGAGCAGGTGCTGGAGATCCTCACCGACGAGTTCACCGTCGAGGCTCGCCGCTACAGCCAGGTCCCGATGGCCTGCGACGTCTGCGGAGCCCCCGCCTCGAAGAGCCGCTCCGGTGGTCGCCAGGGCCACACGATGCTCTGCCCGGACTGCATCACCGAGAGGGATCGACAGAAGGCCCCCATCGAGGTATCCTCAGCTCATGAGCCCGTTCGAGAAGACCGCCGAGGAGGACGAGATCCTCACGCCCGAGGAGATCGCCGCCATCGAATCGGCGGCCTCGATGGAGTCGTTCCCGATCGAGGAGCTGATCCCGGAGTACGGCGACGCCTGACGGCGGCCCGCCTCACGGTCACGATCACCAAGTCGGCTCATACGGGAGCCCGCTCCCCTCTGCCGTTGATGACGCCCGAGGAGCTTCGCTCGCAGGGCCTGCGCACAGCAGCGGATGACTACGACCAGCTTGGGGAAATCCTGTGGGAACGCCCCGACCTGATCGAGGCCGAGCCTGTCCAGGGAATGCCTCGCCGGATGATGCTCGGGTCGAAGACGTACCCCACCGACACCGGGGGCCAGATCGACCGCGTCCACGCCGCCGAGATCATGTACGGCACCGGCTCGCCCCAGCACCTGGAGGCGATCGAGCGCTTCAGCCCGAAGACGGCAGCGGTGAACGAGCCGGTGTGGCTGAAGGAGCGCCGCTCCAACCCGATCAAGGACAGCCTGAACGACGAGAAGCAGCCGTGGTGGTGGCGCAAGGTCGTCGGCCCGTCGCTCGATCGCTACAACGACGCCGTCCCGCCGAACCGGCAGATCCGTGACTACGACGACATCCACAAGATCGACTCGGACTCGTGGTGCCGCTTCCGGCGCAAGGGCGAGTGCTACTTCCCGAAGGACTTCGACGAGCGCGGCTCCGAAGAGGCTGGCTACGCCGTCTGGATCCCGTACAACCGGGGCGAGTGCCCGTGGAAGACCTGGGACGCCCAGAAGCACCAGTGCAAGGTCTCCGAGCCCGGGCCGAAGTCCGGCGAGGTCGTCATGTACCCCGACGCCACCGTGGCCTGGAGCCAGGGTGGCCAGCGCACGTCCTCGATCACCGAGACGCCGGTCTCGATCACGCGCAAGGCCGAGTCGTCCTGGGTGGACGTGCGGGAGAAGGCCAAGCGCATCCGCCAGAGCGGTGGCGTCCGCATCATCTCCTCGCTCGACAACTCGGTCACCGGAGAAGTCCGTGGGGACACGGGCCTCTACACGGCTACGGTCACCACCGTCCCCGGCTCGAACCAGGTCGCTCTCGCCACCTGCTCGTGCCCGTGGGAGACGTACCGCTGGGCCAGGAGTGGCCCATGGAAGAAGCTGGAAGGGCGGGCCTGTGCGCACATCACGGCTCTCCTGTTCGAGATGCAGGCCCGCAAGATGTTCGGAGGGGAGATCACCGAAGATGTCGCAGATCCCGAGTGGCGAACCGAGCAGCCCGCACTGGAGAACCCCAAGTCCAAGCCCCGGCCCTGGCGACTCGACGTCGCCGCAAGTGTGCAGGGTCATCTCTCCGCCGTCACGGCACAGCGTGACGCCCTGGAAGCGCGAGCCGCTGTCCAGCTATATCTGGACCCCCAGGTTCTTTCGCTCGGCCTCGCCGTGGCGAACCTTCGGGACGACGAAGTTGGCGAGGCGGCTCTCGTCTCGGTGGCGCGGCTGACCGAAGGGCGCTCGCTCCTCGACGTTCCTCCGTTCTACGCCCAGGTCTCGGGAGAGATCGTGGTCGTCGACGGCTTCGACGAAGAGGGCACCCCGTGGGCGAACGGTCGCCCGCTGTCCCGTCGGCAGATCATGTACCCGACGTTCCACCCGACCCGGGGAATCACCGGCTCGCTGTACGCCGACGACGTCGACGAGGGGTCCATCTCCGAGTACCGCTACAACGGTCCCACGTCGCGCACCAAGGGTGACGAGGGGTACTACAGCCGTCAGCGCTCGCTGCTCGACAACGGGATGCCCAAGGGGCAGATCTTCTCCTCGGCCGAGGCGATGGAGCGCTACGTCAACACGGTGGCCCGGGCAGAAGGACTGCCTCGACTCTCGGTCTCGTGGGAGGGCTCCCCGTCCTGGGAGGCGTCAGCGCAGCAGTTCGGCGACGATGGCAAGTGGGTGCTGTTCTTCGGAAGTGCGATGCGTAACGAGTTCGTCGCCCTTCACGAGATCGCCCACGTCCTTCAGCGCTCGGGCAAGTCTCGTTCATCGGCTTCGCATGGCGGCGACTTCGCTGCCGAGCACGCACGGCTGATGAAGGAGTACATGGGCGTCACGCTCCAGACCGGCTTCAGCCCGATGGACTTCGCAGCGGCCAAGAAGACGGCTGCGCACTCCGGCGTGATGGTTGCCCTCGTGCCGAGCGCCGAGGTGGCTGCCTCGATCTCGCTGGCGGCTGCCGAGGTGAACGGTGTCCGCCCCGAACCAGCCGAGGAGGTCCACCTCACCCTGGCCTACCTCGGCAAGGCAGCCGACATCGACAAGGCGAAGTTCCACGCCGCCGTCCAAGGCATCGCTGCCGCCGCCGATCGGCTCGTCGGCAAGGCCAGCGGCTGGGGCACGTTCGACAACGGTGACGAGAAGGTGCTGTGGTCCTCGGTGGACGTCCCCGGCCTCGACGTGCTGCGGATGATGGTGCTCGAAGGCCTGACCGCTGCCGGGCTGCCGGTGGCGACCGACCACGGCTTCACCCCGCACATGACCGCCGGGTACGCCGACGAGCCGATCACCGTGCTCCCCTCCGAGTCCGGTGCTGGCACTCCGCTCGTGTTCGACTCGATCGTCGCCGCCCACGCTGGCGAGTGGACCTATTTCGACCTCACCGACCCCGCCGGAGAGGCGATCATCGGCGAGACCAAGACGGCCATGTTCGAGCCCCGCCCCGACGGCGAGGTGCTCGCCCGTGAGGGTGAGATCGTCTACCGCCGCAAGTCGATGCTCGGCGACAACGGCGTCGAGGCATGGCTCGGGGACTCGAAGCTCGTCGGCACGCTGATCTGGTCGAAGTCGACGCTCCCCCTCGGGATGATCGAGTCGATCGACGTCCTGGAGCGCTACCAGCGCCAGGGCATCGCCACCAAGATGTTCGAGCTGGCCAAGCAGGTAGAGCCGAGGGTGCATCACAGCCACGCTCTCACCGATGACGGCAAGGCGTGGTCGAAGGCGGTCGGTGCGTCTGCACAGACCGAGTACACCCACGCTGGGCTCGTGATCAAGGCTGCGGACTCCGGCCGGGTGCTGATGACCCAGCGCACCCCGTACCACGCCGACGACGAGAAGACCTCGGGGGCGTGGGAGTTCCCGGGCGGCTCGATCGAGGACGGCGAGAGCCCGTGGGACGCCGCTGTGCGCGAGTTCGGCGAGGAGACGGGCCTGACCCTCCCAGAGGGCTACCGCATCGAGGGAGAGCTGCCCAACGGGGACTACGTCGCCTTCCTGGTGACGGTGCCCCACGAGAGCTGGACGGTGAACGCCGAGCTGCTCCCCCTGGAGACGATGGGGATCGGCTGGTTCAACCCCGACCACGTCGAGGACTCGCCCCTGACGCGCCCAGAGGTCGACGACACCGACTGGGAGATGGTCAAGGACGCCTCTCTCGACGTCGAGGCCGAAGCAGAGGCGATCCTCCACGAGGAGCCGCAGCCCGCCCTTCCCGAGGCGCTGGGGTCGTTCGACGAGATGGAGCCGGTCCTGTTCGGCTCGGAGATGCACACCCCGAACAGCCTCACGCCGCGCAGTCGCCCCGAGGACATGTTCGAGGAGGAGTCGATCCCCGAGGTCGATCCCGCTGGCATCCAGAACTTCGGTGGCGTCGATCCACGGGTCGCCTGGCTCATGGACGAGCCTGCCCAGGGTGGCGACGACGACATCGCCATGGCCGCCCAGGCGGTGCTGGCGAAGATGGCGCTGAAGACCTTCTCCATCGAGGAGCAGCACGAGCTGATCCACGAAGGGGCGGAGGACAACCGGGGCGCTCGGAACACCGACCGTCTCTCCATCGAGGGAACGCACTACGAGTACGAAGTCGCTGACGGCGGCGAAGAACTCGACACGGAACTGCTCTGGTAAGGGAGACACGATGATGCTGACGGAGGTGAAGACCAAGCAGTGCCCACGGTGTGCGAAGTCTCTTCCGCGCACGGTCGAGTTCTTCGGCAAGGGTCAGTGCGTGGATGGGATGCACTCGTGGTGCCTGGACTGCCGTCGTGCGTATATCAGGTCGCGGACCGATCTCGAAGTCGCCCGCAAGAGGGCGAAGAAATGGGCTGCCCTGAACCCAGACGCTGCTCGGGCAAACAATGCACGCTGGCGAGCAGCGAACCCGGAGCAGAAGAGGTTGACCGACCGGCGCTGGTACGAGGCCAACAAGGACCGAGTGGCCGAGAACAACAAGCGCTGGAGAATCGAGAACCGCGAGCGAGCCCTGATGGTCCATCGGGTCAACGAGCAGCGGCGAAGGATCCGCAAGAAGGGCAACGGGGGCTCCGCCACCGTTGACCAGATCATGGCTCGCATCCTCTACTTCGGCTCGAAGTGCTGGATGTGCGGTGCTCCCTGGGAGTGCCTGGACCATGTCATCCCAGTTGCTCGTGGAGGCACTGGGTGGGCGAGCAACATCCGCCCGGCCTGTACGCCGTGCAACGTCCGCAAGGGCGCTCGCACTCACAAGGAGGTAGTCCGATAGCACTCAGGAACTTCGTCAACGGTGCGCCTCTGCTGACCCTCAGCAGTGGCGTCAACTCGTCGGCCGTCACGCTCACCGTCTCATCGACCTCGGGCTACCCGGCCGCCCCGTTCACCATCGCCCTGGAGCGTGGCACGGTCAACGAAGAGGTCGTGCTCTGCACCGCTCTGACGGGGACCACGTTCACGGTCACCCGCGGCTGGGACGGCACGACCGGCAAGGCGCACGCCTCGGCAGCGATCGTCGAGCACACCACCACGGCGGCCGACTACGTCGATGCGAACGCTCACGTCTACGACACGGGCCGCAACGACCACACGCAGTACCTCCTGCGAAGCCTGTACACGGCCAAGGGCTCGATCATGGTTGCCACGGCAGCATCCACTCCGGCCAACCTCGCCGTCGGGGCGAACGACACCGTGTTCATGGCGGACTCGGGGCAGTCGGCCGGGGCGAAGTGGTCACTCATCGGATCGGGCTCCCTCGCCAGCAGTTCGGTGACCTTCGCCAAACTCGACACCTCGATGCAGCAGAACGTCGTGCAGCGCGTCACGACCGGCACCCTGCCGGGCTCGCCCACCACGGGTCAGGTCGTGGCCACCACGGACAACAACCGCCTCCTCAGCTACCTCGCCGCCGCCTGGCAGCCGATCACCCATGGTGTCGGGCGCGTCTACGTCTCGACCGGTTCGCCCTCGGGCGGAGCGGACGGTGACGTGTGGCTACGCTATGTGTAGAGTAACATCTCCCTCATGGCTCGATACAGAGGGCGCGGATACCCGTTCATCGACGGGTATTGGTCTCGCGTACGCATCGTTGATGATGGATGCTGGGAGTGGACTGGGGCGAAAGATCGCAAGGGGTACGGACGCTGGGGAACTCAGCGACTGGTTCGGACACAGCTTGCCCATCGCCTCATGTACCTCTTCGCCGTCGGTCCGATCCCTGCTGGCCGGGTCGTCATGCACTCGTGCGATAACCCGTGCTGTGTCCGCCCGTCGCACCTCACGGTCGGAAGCGTTGCCGACAACCAGGCAGACATGGCATCAAAGGGCCGCGGCTACTGGGGCGCTCGTGACCGATGCTCGAACGGACATCTCTTCTCTGAACACGGGAAGGTCATCTTCAAGAAGAAGGCGGGATCGAATGATCGCTACCCGATTCGGCTGTGTCTCGCGTGCAAGGCGGAAGAGCAGCGGCGACGAAGGAGTCGCCTCTGAAGTACACATGATCGGAGCAACGCCATGCCCATGAGCACCAAGGTCGGGGGCACCTGGAGGGACATCGCCGCGGCCGGGATGCTGACTCGCGTCTCGGGTACCTGGCGCAACGTCCAGACGGCCTACGTCCGTGTCAGTGGGACGTGGCGGACCTTCTACCAGAGCGACCAGGCAGGACCTGCCGCGGCCTCGGGGATCTCCGCCCAGTTCACCTCGGGCTCGGGCACCAACGTCCAGGTGAACTGGACCAACCCTGCCGACGCCGACATGTCGTTCATGCGGGTCACCTGGTTCATCGGTGCTCCCGGTTCTCCGGTCGAGACCGACGACGTCTACGGAGCTGCGTCGGCGGCGGGGGTGGCGACCTTCAACACGGGCTCGATCACCTCGAACGTCTACATCCAGCTCACCCCGTACGACACCAGTGGCAACCCCGGGGTCACGACGCAGGTGAACCCCTCGTCGATCAAGTGCTCGGCCCCACAGAGCTTCGGCGTGGCGGCGTGGTCGTACACGTCCCTGACCGTCTCGTGGGCAGCTCCCGCCTTCGGCACGGCGAACAACTACACGGTCGAGCTGCGCAACCAGGCGGGCACCTTGATCAGCTCGCAGACCACTGGGCTGATGAACGCCACGTTCACCGTCGCCGAGGACCTCAAGTACCAGCTCTACGTCATCGCCAACTCGACCGGTGGCTCGACCTCATCGGCCGTGTTGAAGCCGTGGATCGGTCACAGCGAGCTGGGCTACAACCAGGCGATCTACGGCTGGAGTTCGTCGGTGTCGACGATTCGCCCAGGTGATGCCGGGGCGTCGACGGCGGCTCCTGGATACCCGACGTCGAACCTCTACGACACCGGCTCGGGAACGCAGTGGCGCTCTGCTGGCACCTTCGGGTCAGAGGGTCCGGTGTACTGGGAGTGCTTCCGCTTCTACAGCCCGGGTGGCAACCGCAAGCTCGTCTCGGTGACGATCAATGGTGAGGCGAACCACAAGTACTACTTGGGTGCCCAGCACGTCGACAACTCCTGGGACGGACCGATCTTCCCGGCCACGGCAGGCATCGCATCGAGCGGGTTCCCGTTCGATGCCGCCCAGATCTACCACGACTACCTGGCGGAGTCCTACGAGGGATACACGACCTACGTCAAGGTCTGCGACGCCGAGTCCTTCGCTCTGGTGCTCTCGAACTACCAGTTCTTCAACGTCGCCATCACTCGGCTCATCAACGATGGGGCGAACTGGAAAGCCGTCGTCTCCGACGTCTTCATCTCCTACAAGGACTGGGTCCAGACCGGATCCACATGGGTGGTCACCAGGACTGCCCAGGCCAACACCTACTGGTGACGGCTCAGCCAGCAACACACGGAGGGACCCCCACACATGTTCACACTCGACCCGATCCAGCTCACCATCTTGGTGAGCGTCTTCATCCCGCTCCTCGTCGGCATCATCACCAAGAGCGCCGCCAGCGCCCAGGTGAAGACGATCGCCAACATCATCGTCACGGCCGCCGTGTCGTTGATCGCCAATGCCATGAACGACGTCGGTCAGGCGGTGTTCTCCTCGGAGATGCTGACCAACTTCGTGCTCGGCCTCGTCATCTCGATCTCGACCTACTACGGCGTCTACAAGCCGATCGAGATCCCCGGCAAGCTCGCCCCCACCAAGGGCATCGGCTGACCGCTTCCTGATCGCCCGGGTGGGGTGTGAGGTACGATCCTTGCGCCCCACCTGTGGCACCCAATTCGCAGAGGAGAGTGGAACGTGAAGGTCGAGATCGGCAACGCAACAGCCATCGAGGGATACCGCGAGGACGAGGAGAGCCCTCTCCAGTACCGGCCCCTCACGGGGCAGCGGGTGACGACGTTCATCATCCCCGACGACCACTCGGTCATCGAGGCCGTGCAGATCGTTGCCGCCACCCTCCCGGCGCACATGGAGCCCGGCACCAAGCCGGTCTGGATCGAGTCGGACGACCCGACGCTCCAGGCGTACCTGTGCGAGCACTACCAGATCAGCAAGACCTCGTCTCGCCCGATCTCGTGGGGGGCGAACGTATCCCCGTCGCAGTCCGCCGCCCCCAAGAAGAAGTCCGTCGCCAAGAAGGCGGCAGCACCGAAGCAGGAAGCCCCTGCCGCCACCGAGGAGAACTGAACTATGGCAAGGACATTCGCAGGGCGGGACTGGCAGGCCCGGATCATGGGCGACACCGCCTCGAACGCCACGGGCTCGTACGCCTCGGGGACCTTCATCGGCCTGACCGCCGACACCACGGCCCCGAGCACGGCGAGTACCACGCTGACCGGTGAGCTGACCGGTGGCACGATGGGGCGAGCCCAGGCCACCTACGGCCACACCAACGGCACGGCGAGTTACACGCTCACGCGCAACTTCACCGCGGACCGCAACGTCGTGGTGGCCAAGATCGGCATCTTCAACGCCATCTCGGGCGGCACCCTGTGCTTCGAGACGATGCTCGATGCGACCGCCGACCTGAAGAGCGGAGACACCATCCAAATAGTCGAGACGGTCACGTTATAGCACCTATAAATGCAGTTCTTGGAGATACACTCCTCGGGATGAACAAGACCTGCATCATCGAGGGCTGTACCAAGAAGGCGAAGGGGCGAGGAATGTGCGGGATGCACTACGAGAGGCTGAGAGCGCACGGCGACCCCCTCTTCACCCTGACGCCCCAGCGGGGGCTCTCTCCGCAGGAGCAGTACGAGCGCTACGTCGATCGGACGACCACCCCCAATGGGTGCCACCTCTGGGTCGGCCCGAAGAAGAACAACGGGTACGGGTGCGTGAAGTACAACGGGGTCGAGTACTCGGCTCACCGATGGGGGTTCGAGCACTACGTCGGACCGATCGGTGAAGGACTCGTCGTGCGCCACACCTGCGATGTGAAGCTGTGCCAGAACCAAGACCACTGGGTACTCGGCTCCTTCGGCGACAACAACCGTGACCGAGACGAGCGAGGGAGGACCTCGATGGGTTCGCGTCACCCGAACTCGAAGCTCTCCGAGGAGGACGTCATGCAGATCAGGGAGAGGTACGCCAGTGGTGGCGTGTCGCAGCAGAAGCTCGCCGACGAGTACCAGGTGAGTCAGTACACCATCAGCACGGTCGTGACCCGCAAGTGGTGGAAGCAGGTGGACTGACGTGGAGCTTCCCTCCAAGGCCCTGCCGGATCCGGCGCTGCCCCGCGGGGTCTGGAAGTACCGTGTCGACGTCCGCCCCCGGGAGGCCATGACCCTGGAGGTCAATGGTGGAGCGACGGGCGGGAGCTACCGAGAGGTCTCGCTCTTCCTCGATCACCCCGACGCCTACAAGGGCCAGCGGGACATCGCCGACATGTTCATCTGGGGCGACGTCGATCCGAACTTCCACCCTCGCATCGGCTCGGCCTACTCGGTCAACAACCCCCTGCGGTTCCAGTCGAGGGTGCCGATCGTGTTCTCGGCCGGGGCAGGGACGAAGACGATCACCGTGCGCCTGCGCTTCCTCTCGGGGCGCACGATCGAGCAATCCCTCACCTACGAGCTGGCAGCCGACGTCCCACACGTCTCGATCCTCCGCCAGCCGTTCCGGGAGTACCTGCTCGACACGACGCCGATCACGATCGCCTGGAGCTGCTCGCACGCCCTCACGCAGCTCTACGTCTGCATCACGAACTCCTACGACGCCCCACGCTCGGATTGCGTCGCGCTCACCGGGACCAACGTCAACACCTCGGGCTCGTGGGCGGCCGGTGAGATGATCGAGTCGAGCTTCACCTACGCTGATGCCCTCGCTGCGAGCGCATCGCTCGAACAGCCGCTCGACGTCGTCGGGCAGGTGTACACGAAGATCTTCGCCGTGACCTCGCTGGGAGAGACCTCCTAGTAAGGTTTCTTGACAGCGGCCTACCGCTGGCTTACTCTGGGGGCATGATGAATCAGGCGACCATCTCCATCTCCACCGACGATCTCTACACCTGGGCCAAGGGCCAGGGTGCGCTCGGGATCGCCGTCCTCTTCGTGCGTGCCTTCGAGAACAAGGCACCGCTCACCCCGCAGCTCGTGGCGCAGGCCGAGAAGGTCCGTGCCCGCCAGATCGCCGACGGCAAGTACGTCCCGGTCACCGAGCACCTCACCCGCCGTCCCCCGGTCGTCGAGACCGTCCAGCCCGCCATCTTCACCGCCGAAGATGAAACCATCTTGGCTCCCGCTCGGAAGCGCACCAACCCGTGGCCCGGCATCTACACCGTCGAGCACGAGGAGGGCCACAGCACCTTCCGGGTGAAGCTCCAGCCGAGCGACGCCAAGTTCGCCCCCGGGGCGACCCTGATCGAGCTGCTCGTCGGCCAGGACAACACCTCCGACTACTCGACCTTCGGCTTCGTGCGGGACGGGCGGCTGATGCCCTTCAAGGGCTTCCGCTCCCACGAGACGCTGCTGGAGCGGGCCAACGCCTTCCTGCGCAACCCCGAGGCCGCCCTGGTCTCGAAGCACTGCGCTCGGTGCGGCCGTGTCCTCACCACGCCGGAGTCGATCGCAGCGGGCCTCGGCTCCGAGTGCCGTCGCCTTGGTCTGCGATGACCAGACCGACGACCGGACTTGGAAGCGGGCGACCCCATCCGTGGGTGAAGGTCGCCCGCTTCCTCTCGAAGATCGAGCAGCGCCCGGAGGGCTGTTGGGGATGGACGGGTTCTGTCTCTCCGAACGGCTACGCCCGCTACGGGATCATGTACGCACATCGACTCGCCTACGAGCTGCTCGTCGGTCCGATTCCCGATGGGATGGACATCGACCACGTCCGTGAGCGTGGGTGCACCGAGAGGACGTGCACCAACCCCGATCATCTCGAAGTGGTGACTCCAGCAGAGAACCGGCGTCGCCAGCCCAACGTCATCGACCAGATGGCACGAACTCACTGCCCGAAGGGGCACCCTTACGATCAGGAGAACACCAGGATGAGAGGGAACAAGAGAGGCTGCCGCCAGTGTGACCGCGACAGCGCC